>Ga0308158_10003213_pt1 | contig 14613 bp, 11 predicted proteins | sample PhyBR2_FD_201038 | JGI IMG/M metagenome (GOLD analysis project Ga0308158, IMG submission 201038) | Phyllosphere microbial communities from UC Gill Tract Community Farm, Albany, California, United States - DLSLB.R2 | ecosystem: Host-associated > Plants > Phyllosphere > Unclassified | place: USA... | reverse complement strand
CGCACCCGAGGACATGACCGACCCGCTGCCGCAGGCGATGGTGCTGACCGCGATCGTGATCTCGCTCGGCATGATCGGCTTCGTCATGTCGATGGCCTACCGCTCGTGGCAGCTCAACGGTCACGACGAGGTGCAGGACGACCTCGAGGACCGTCGCGTCGCGCGCAAGGCTGCGATGAACGCGCCCGCCTACGAGGACACGGACAGCGAGGACTCGGGCCAGTCGCTCGACGACGAGGCCGCCGACCAGCGCGACGAGACCGTCCACGACGAGCTCGGGATCGTGCCCGTCGCGCCCGTCGTGCCGCCCGGGACGGAGGGCCCCCGATGACTCTGGAGCTCCTCGTCCCGCTGCCCGTCATGCTCCCGCTGCTCGGGGCAGGGCTCAACCTTGCCGTGTGGCGCCGCACCCGCGTCCAGCGCATCGTCACGATCACCGTGCTCGCGCTCATGCTCACGGTCGGCGCGATCCTCCTTGTCGCCGCAGACGACGGACCGCTCGTCATCGACCTGGGTGGCTGGGCCGCGCCCGTGGGTATCAACCTCGTCGCAGACCGGCTCTCGGCGCTCATGATCACCGTGTCGAGCGCCGTGCTCCTGTGCGTCTTCGTGTACTCGGTCGCGCAGGGTGTCGCCGACGGTGACGACGAGGCGCCCCTCGCGATCTACCACCCGACGTACCTCGTCCTCGCGGCAGGCGTCTCGAACGCCTTCCTCACGGGCGACCTGTTCAACCTGTACGTCGGCTTCGAGATCCTGCTCGCGGCGTCGTACGTGCTGCTCACGCTCGGAGGCACGGGGGCGCGCATCCGCGCGGGCACGATCTACGTCGTCGTCGCGCTCGTCTCGTCGCTCGTGTTCCTCGTCGCGCTCGCCATGATCTACGCGGCCACCGGCACCGTGAACATGGCGCAGCTCGCGGAACGCATGGGCGACGTCGACCCCGGCACGCGCCTCGTCCTCGAGCTGCTGCTGCTCCTCGCGTTCGGGATCAAGGCCGCGATCTTCCCGCTGTCCGCGTGGCTCCCGGACTCGTACCCGACGGCGCCCGCGCCCGTCACCGCCGTCTTCGCGGGACTGCTCACGAAGGTGGGCGTCTACGCCATCATCCGCACCGAGACGCTGCTCTTCCCCGACGGTGCGACGGACGACCTGCTCATGTGGGCGGCACTCCTGACGATGCTCGTCGGGATCCTCGGCGCCGTCGCGCAGGACGACATCAAGCGTCTGCTGTCGTTCACCCTCGTGAGCCACATCGGCTACATGATCTTCGGCATCGCGCTCGCGTCCCACACAGGGCTGACCTCGACCGTGTTCTACGTCGCGCACCACATCACCGTCCAGACGACGCTGTTCCTCGTCGTCGGGCTCATGGAGCGCGTCGGCGGGACGACGTCGCTCGCGCGCTTGGGCGGTCTCGCCAAGGTCGCGCCGCTGCTCGCGATTGTGTTCTTCGTCCCGGCGATGAACCTGGCCGGCATCCCGCCCATGTCCGGGTTCCTCGGCAAGGTCGGCCTGCTGCAGGGCGGCGTCGAGCAGGCGACCCCCCTCTCGTACACGCTCGTCGTCGGTGGCATCGTCACGTCGCTGCTGACCCTCTACGCGCTCGTCAAGGCGTGGAACAAGGCGTTCTGGCAGACCCCGCCGCAGGAAGTCTCCCCGCAGCGTCTCCCCGTCGGGATGGTCGGGTCGACGATCGCCCTCGCGACGCTCGGCCTCTCCCTGACGTTCGTTGCCGGGCCGCTGTTCAGCTACGCCGGACGAGCTGCTGACACGCTGCTGGACCGGCAGGTCTACATTGACTCCGTCCTCGTCGACGACGGCCGTGGACCCGGGCAGTCGCCCGACGTGGCCGAGGAGAAGGACGGCGCGCCCGAGGAGGTGACGGCACCGTGACGCTCCACCCGCGCCGCCGGGCCTGGTTCGGGCAGTGGCCCACGATCGTCTGGCTGGCTGTCGCCTGGACGATGCTCTGGGGCGAGCTCACGTGGGCCAACATCCTGGGCGGGCTCGCACTCGGCGTCCTCGTCACCCTGGTGTTCCCGCTGCCGGCGATCGGCTTCCACGTCCAGGTGCGCCCGCTGTCGCTCCTGTGGCTCGTCGCGCACTTCCTGGGGGACCTCGTGCGGGCGTCCTTCCAGGTCGCCTTCCAGGCGCTGCACGTGACCCGGGTCCCGCGGGGTGCCGTGGTCGGCGTGCGCCTGCGCAATCCTGCGGACCTGTACCTGACCGTGACGGCCGAGCTCAGCACGCTCGTGCCTGGCTCGATCGTCGTCGAGGCGCACCGTCTCACCGGGATGCTCTACCTGCACGTCCTCGATCTGGAGGCGTACGGCGGCGAGGAGAAGGTGCGGGCCGACGTCCTCGCCCTCGAGGAGCGGGTCCTGTACGCGCTCGCGTCGGACGAGGAGCTCGAGAACGCGGGCCTTCCGGTCGGGCCCTGGTGGGGGCCGGCGGCGCGGGCCCAGGCGACCGCGACGCGCCCGTCCGTCGTCCGGCAGGGGAAGGGGGAGACGTCGTGATCTACGCCGTCGCCGTCTGCGCCGCGCTCCTCGCGGCCGCCGCGGTTCTCACCCTCGTACGGATCGAGCGTGGTCCGTCGATGCTCGACCGCACGATCGCGCTCGACACGTTCACCGCGACCCTCGTGGGTGCGGTCGCTCTCGAGGCGGCCTGGCACCGTCGCACCGACACCCTGCCGATCTTGGTCGTGATCGCGATGGTGGGCTTCGTCGGATCGGTCACCATCGCGCGCTTCGCCGCCGTCGAGCCTGAGGAGGAGCGGCGCATCAAGACGCGGGAGGAAGCTGCAGCCGAGGACGCCGCGAGGCGCCTGGCGGAGGAGGCCGAGGAGCGCGCGCTCGAGAGGACAGCCGAGCTCGATGCGGCAGACGAGGCGACGGGCGACGCGACGATCGGCCACACCGACACGGTGCTCTCGTCCGGCGAGGACGACGCCGCCGACCACGCCGCCGCGCAGGACGAGACAGCTCCTGACGAGGGAGAGGCACGATGACCTGGGACAACGTCCTCGACGTCCTCGCTGCGGTCTGTCTGCTGGCGGGCGCCTTCCTGTCCTTCGCAGCCGGCGTCGGCGTGCTGCGCTTCCCCGACCTGCTCGCCCGTATGCACGCGGCGACCAAGCCGCAGGTCCTCGGGCTCATCCTCGTGCTCCTCGGCCTCGAGCTGCGCCTGAGGACGTGGGACGCGTTCCTCGTCGTCGTGCTCGTGACGCTGTTCCAGATGCTCACCGCCCCGGTGTCGGCGCACATGGTCGGCCGCGCGGGGTACCGGACGGGCAAGGTGCGCACCGACCTGCTCGTGCTCGACGAGCTGACGAGCGATCTCGACGAGGCGCGCACCCTCGAGCACGAGACCGAGCTCGCGCACCTCGCGGCCGAGCGGGCCGCGCACGCAGGCGACGACGTCGTGCGGCCCTCGCATCCCGACACGGTCCCGCAGGAGGACCCGGAACCGTGAGCTGGACGCCCGTGGGTCAGGTCGTGGGAACGCGCGTGTCGAGCCAGTCGAGGACGGTCGTCAGGTAGGTCGTGCGTGCGGGCTCGGGCGACAGTGCGAGGTCGTGGGCGCCGCCGGCGATCTGCTTGATCGTCACGTCGGGACCGAGCTTCGGCGCACGCGCGAGGATCTGCTCGACAGACAGGACGGAGTCCGTCGTCACGAGCCGGTCGTGCTCCCGCTTGTGATCGCCCGTCTCCGTCGACGTGCACACGAGCACGGGGCAGTCGATCGACAGCCCGCGCGCGACACGGTCCTGGTAGCGCCTCACCGAGGCGAGCCACCCGGCGCGCACCGGGAAGCCCTCGTGCGGCTTCCACGTGAGCTCGTAGTCCCACTCGCCGCCCGAGCCCGAGTGCAGGGCTCGGCCGTAGTGCGGTGCGAGGTGCCCGACGACGGTGCGCGGAGCGACGTGGGAGAGCGCCTTGATCGCGGCGGTGCCGACCGTGCGGGTGAACGCGTTCTCGTTGAGGTCGAGCCACGGGCTGTTGAGGACGAGGGCGTCGAGGACCCCGGGCCGCGCGTTGGCCCACATCGACCCGATCAGGCCGCCGGTCGAGTGGCCGAGGACGACGAGATGCCCGTGGCGCTCCTCGGCGGTGATGATGTGCACCGCCTCGTCGATCTCGGTGGCGTGCTCCGCGAGGTCGCGCACGAGGTTGGGGGACTGGCCCTCGCGCAGGGAGCGTCCGTACTTGCGCAGGTCGAGGGCGTAGAAGTCCCAGCCGCGCGCTGCGAAGGCGGCGGCGAGGTGCGGGTGGAAGAAGTAGTCGACGAAGCCGTGCAGGTAGAGGACGGCCCGATGATGGCGGGGGCCGTCGGCCGAGCGCACGAGGGTCGCTTCGACGGGACCTTCGTCGTCGGCGCCGAGATGGATCGTCCGTGCGCGCCACTGGTCGCCGAGGACGTCAGGCGACCAGGGATCACGTGCAGGTGGTGTGTTCACGGGTTCTCCTCGCAGGCAACGGTGCCGGTCTTCTCGATCCTGCCAGGAAGGTCGCCCGACGGATAGCGAAGCGAACTTGAGCGGAATAGACTCAACTTCAGGGTAGTTCTTACAGTCGTCAGAGTTATCGCTGGTCAAGGAGAGACGATGGACGCAAAGTTCACGACGCTGGCACAGGACGCGCTCAGCGAGGCGATCCAGACGGCGACCGCCGCAGGCAATCCTGAGGTCGAGCCGATCCACATCCTGGCGGGCCTCGTCGGGCAGGCCGACGGCGTCGCGCCTCAGCTCCTCGCCGCCGCCGGGGTCGACGCGGCCGTCGTCGGCAGGGACGTGCGCAAAGCACTCGTCGACCTCCCGTCCGCGACGGGCGGCGGCGTCGCCCAGCCTGCCCTCGCTGACGCCACCAAGCGCCTCATCAACGCAGCACGCAGCGAGATGCAGGCCCTCGGCGACGAGTACGTCTCGACCGAGCACCTCCTCATCGCCGCCGCCGAGGTCGCCTCGTCCGCGGCCACGCTGCTGCTGCGCGCAGGCGCGACTCCCGACGCGCTGCGCGCCGCCCTGCCCGCCGTCCGCGGCAACACCAAGGTCACGACGCCCAACCCGGAGGGCACCTACAAGTCCCTCGAGAAGTACGGCATCGACCTGACGGCCGCCGCGAAGGAGGGCAAGCTCGACCCGGTCATCGGCCGCGACAGCGAGATCCGCCGCGTCGTGCAGGTCCTCTCGCGCCGCACCAAGAACAACCCCGTGCTCATCGGCGAGCCCGGCGTCGGCAAGACGGCGGTCGTCGAGGGCCTCGCGCAGCGCATCGTCGCGGGCGACGTGCCCGAGTCGCTGCGCGGCAAGCGCATCGTCTCGCTCGACCTGCCCGCGATGGTCGCGGGCGCCAAGTACCGCGGCGACTTCGAGGAGCGCCTCAAGGCCGTCCTCTCCGAGATCAAGGAGTCCGACGGCGAGATCGTCACGTTCATCGACGAGCTGCACACCGTCGTCGGCGCGGGCGCCGGCGGTGAGGGCGCGATGGACGCGGGCAACATGCTCAAGCCCATGCTCGCCCGCGGCGAGCTGAGGCTCGTCGGCGCGACGACCCTCGACGAGTTCCGCGAGCACATCGAGAAGGACCCGGCGCTCGAGCGCCGCTTCCAGCAGGTGTACGTCGGCGAGCCGTCCGTGGAAGACACGGTCGCGATCCTGCGCGGGCTGAAGTCCCGCTACGAGGCGCACCACCGCGTGACGATCTCCGACGGCGCGCTCGTCGCAGCCGCCACGCTCTCCGACCGCTTCATCAGCGGCCGCCAGCTCCCCGACAAGGCGATCGACCTCGTCGACGAGGCCGCGAGCCGCCTGCGCATGGAGATGGACTCGTCGCCTGTCGAGATCGACACGCTGCGCCGCGTCGTGACGCGACTCGAGATGGAGGTCATGGCGCTCGAGCAGTCGGACGACGAAGTCGACGCTGCGCGCGCCGGCGACCTGCGGGCGCAGCTCGCCGACCGGCGCGAAGAGCTCGCGGCGCTCAACGCGCGCTGGGAGACGGAGAAGGGCGGCCTCAACCGGGTCGGCGACCTGCACAAGAAGCTCGACGAGCTGCGCTCCGACGCGGACCGTGCCGAGCGTGAGGGCGACCTCGCGACGGCGTCGCGCATCCGGTACGGCGAGATCCCCGAGCTCGAGCGTCAGATCGCGGAGGCCGAGCAGGCGCAGCGCGCCGCGGTCCCGGACCCCGATGCAGGTCAGGAGGTCGAGCTCGCGCAGGAACGGCCGCCGAAGCTCGTGGGCGACAAGGTCGACGCGGCGGAGATCGCTGAGGTCGTGTCGGCGTGGACGGGCATCCCCGCAGGGCGGCTGCTGCAGGGCGAGTCCCAGAAGCTCTTGTCGATGGAGCAGACGATCGGCGCGCGCCTCATCGGGCAGACGGCCGCCGTCGCGTCCGTGTCCGACGCGGTGCGCCGCTCCCGCGCCGGCATCAGCGACCCGGACCGTCCGATCGGCTCGTTCCTGTTCCTCGGCCCGACCGGCGTCGGCAAGACGGAGCTCGCCAAGTCCCTCGCGGACTTCCTGTTCGACGACGAGCGTGCCATGGTCCGCATCGACATGTCCGAGTACGGGGAGAAGCACTCGGTCGCGCGCCTCGTCGGCGCACCTCCCGGCTATGTCGGCTACGAGTCGGGCGGGCAGCTCACCGAGGCGGTGCGGCGCAGGCCGTACTCGGTCGTGCTGCTCGACGAGGTCGAGAAGGCGCACCCGGAGGTCTTCGACATCCTGCTGCAGGTGCTCGACGACGGTCGGTTGACCGACGGTCAGGGCCGCACGGTCGACTTCCGCAACACGATCCTCGTGATGACGTCGAACCTCGGCTCGCACGTGCTCGTGGACCCGCTCGTCGCCGAGGGCGACAAGCGTGAGGCGGTCATGTCAGCGGTGCGCACGCACTTCAAGCCCGAGCTGCTCAACCGTCTCGACGACGTCATCGTGTTCGACCCGCTGACCATCACCGAGCTGAGCCAGATCGTCGACATCCAGGTGCGGGCGCTCGCGGCGCGGCTCGCGGAGCGCCGCCTGACGCTCGACGTGACGGACGCGGCTCGCGAGTGGCTCGCGCTCGAGGGCTTCGATCCGGCGTACGGCGCGCGGCCGCTGCGCCGCCTCGTGCAGCGCGAGATCGGTGACCGGCTCGCGCGGGCGCTGCTCTCCGGCGCGATCGGCGACGGCGACGCGGTGCGCGTCGACCGCGGCCCGGAGGGGCCCCCGGTCTCGGGGCGTCGCGCCACGGGCGCGGCGCCCCGACGTCTGTCCGGGTCCGTCTGCTCAGCGAGCGAAGAGTGCTCCGGCGAGGCCGCCCGCGAGGACGACCGCCCAGGGCGGGACCTTGGCGAGGGCCAGGAGCGTGAGGCAGCCAGCGGCGATGACGCCCGGGACGACGCCGGTGACGGTCGAGGTGAGGATCGGGTCCCACAGCGCGGCCGCGAGGATCCCGACGACGGCCGCGCTCGCCCCGGCGACGGCGGCGCGGACGCCGGTCCGGCGTCGCAGGCTCTCCCAGTACGGGAGCGCGGCGAGCAGCAGCAGGATGCCGGGGAGGAAGACTGCGACGAGGGCGACGAGCGCCGTCCAGGGTGCGGCGGCGCCCGGGCCCATGTCGTAGCCGAGGAACGCGGCGAACGTGAAGAGGGGGCCCGGGACGGCTTGCGCTGCGGCGTAGCCGGCGAGGACGTCCCCGGTCGGGACGGCGTTCGCGACCGCAGGCTCGGCCTGGAGGAGCGGCAGGACGACGTGACCGCCGCCGAGGACGAGCGCGCCGGCGCGGTAGAACGCGTCGGCGACGGCGGTCCACACGCTCGGGGCGAGCCGTGCGAGGACGGGCAGCCCGACGAGCAGGGCGACGAAGAGCCCGAACGACGCGAGCCCGACGCGACGGGTCACGACGCGCAGCGCGTGCGCCTCTGTGCGGCCCGGCAGGTCACGGCAGACGACGACGCCGGCCGCGACGCCGAGCCCGATCGCCGCGAGCTGCCCGACGTTGCCCGTGAGCGCCAGCGCGAGCGCCGCCGCGCCGCACGCGATCAGGATGCGCCGCAGGTCGGGCGTCAGGGTGCGCGCCATGCCCCACACGGCGTGCGCGACGACGGCAACCGCGACCGCCTTGAGGCCGACCATGACGCCGTGGGCGACGGTCCCGTCGAGCGACACGGCTCCAGCCGCGAGCAGCACGAGCAGGAGCGCGGACGGGAGCGTGAACGCGAGCCATGCTGCGGCGGCGCCGAGCGGGCCGCCGCGAACGAGCCCGAGGGCGAAGCCGACCTGGCTCGATGTCGGGCCGGGGAGCACTTGGCAGAGCGCGACCAGCTCGCCGTACCGTTCCTCGGTGACCCAGCGGCGGCGCGCGACGAGCTCGTCGCGGAAGTACCCCAGGTGGGCGACGGGCCCGCCGAACGACGTGACGCCGAGCCGCGCGAAGGTGCGCAGCACCTCGCCGGGGTGTCGTCCAGAGCGCACCTGTCCTCGTCTCGTCGGTGGGGAGGAGGCTAGACGGCCGCGCGGACCATCGCCTCGAAGGACTGCACGTGCTCGCGTGCGATCGCTGCGGCGCGGTCGGCGTCGCGCTCGATGACGGAGGTGAGCAGCTCGACGTGCTCGTCGATGTGGGCGCCGACGTCGAGGCGGTCGCCGAGGACGACCCACATGCGCGTGGACAGGTTGCCGTAGCGCGTGAGCGCCTCGGCGAGGTGCGTGCTGGCGCTCGCGGCGTGGATGGAGCGGTGCACGGTGAGGTCGTGGCGGAGGAGCTCGCGGGCGGGTGCTGTCGTGTCGAGGTGCGCGAGCTCGCTCACGAGGTCGCGCATCTGCTCGCGCTGGACGGCGGTCGCGTGGAGGGCGGCGCGGGAGGCGGCGAGAGGTTCGAGCTCGGCGCGGATCTGGGAGATCTCCGCGAGCTCGGTGAGGTCGACGGTGGCGACGAACGTCCCGCGGCGCGGGAAGACGGTGACGAGCCGTTCGACCTCGAGGCGTTTGATCGCCTCGCGGACGGGGGTGCGGCCGACGCCGAGCTCGCGACCGAAGGCTTCGTCGTCGAGCGGTGCGCCGGGGGCGAGGTCGACGAGGACGATGCGGTCGCGGAGGGTGCGTGTCGCGTACTCGGCGAGGGTCTCGCCCGGCCCGGGGCCGTCGTTGTCCATGGGCACACGATAGGGACAGGGTTCCTGGACGCGCGAACACGGTTGGCATATGGTTGATATATCAGTTGGAGGACGGGCGAGAGGGTGAGGGTGTGCGCGGTGTCCTGGCGTCGATCGGCGCTTCGAGCCTCTTCGGCGTCCTCTTCCTGATCCCCGGGATGCTCGCCCCGCTGTCCGGGACCGACGTCTTCGGCTGGCGGGTCCTCACCTCCCTGCCGGTCGCCCTCGTCGTGCTCGCGCTCGCCCGCTGCCTGGGAGACGTCCGCGCCGTCGTGCGCCGCGTGCGCAGCGCCCCGCGCCTCGTCCTCGTGATCCTGCTCGACGCCGCACTCCTCGGCGTCCAGCTCTGGCTCTTCAGCTGGGCACCGGTCGCAGGCCACGGACTCGAGACCGCCCTCGGCTACCTGCTCATGCCGCTCGCGATGGTGCTCGTCGGCGTCGTCATGCACGGCGAACGGGTCTCGGCGCTGCGCGGCAGCGCCGTCGCCGCTGCCGGTGTCGCGGTCGCGGCGGCCTTCCTGCTCGACGGCGGGCTGTCCTGGGTCACCGCGCTCGTCGCCCTCGGCTACCCGCTCTACTTCCAGGTGCGGCGTCGCACAGGCCTCGACTCGAGCGGGGTGATGCTCCTCGAGCTCGCGGTCCTCGCGCCCGCCGCCGGGGCGATCGTCGCGTCGGGCACCTCGGTGCAGACGCTGGCCGCGCAACCGCGGCTGATCCCCGTCGTCGTGCTGCTCGGCGTCGTCAGCGGCGTCGCCACGCTCATGTACCTGGCCGCGGCCCGCTGGCTCTCGTTCTCCGTGTTCGGCCTGCTCAGCTACCTCGAGCCGGTCCTGCTCGTCGTCGTGTCGGTGGCGCTCCTGTCCGAGCCGTTCGCCGCGGTCGACTGGCTCGTCTACGGGCCGATCCTCGCGGCGCTCGGGCTGCTCGCCCTCGAGTCCGCGCCCGCCGGCCGGCGCAGCGCTCCGCGGGCGTCGCGTGCGCCGGTGCGCGAGCGCGTGCTCACCGCCTGACGACGCCGCGCTCGGCTCACGCCGAGTCGCGCCAGACGATCGGGGAGTCGAGCAGGACGCCGTCGCGCGGCACGTCCTTCCCGTCGAGCTGGGCCACGACGAGCTCGGCGGCGCGCTCGCCGACGCCCGCAGCGGGCTGGTGCACCGTCGACAGGGCCGGGAAGCAGCGCTCTGCCCACGAGGAGTCGTCGAACCCGACGACGCCGACGTCGTCGGGCACCGTGCGGCCCGAGCGGCGCAGCGCCGCGAGGACGCCCGCAGCGACCGCGTCCGACGCCGCGAAGATGCCGTCGAGGTCGGGTGCGCGCTCGAGGAGCTCGAGGGTCGCGCGGAGGCCCGCGGTGTACTCGTAGAGCGGGATCGGGGCGACGAGGGTCGGGTCGAACGTGTCGCCGAGCGCGTCCTGGAAGCCCGCGAGACGGTCTGCGCCCGAGTCGCGGTCGAGCGCGGCAGCGACCATGCCGACACGCTCGCGACCGGTCTCGACGAGGCGCCGCGTGATGTCTCGTGCGGCGGTGAAGTTGTCGATGCCGACCCAGGGGAGCGGCACGGTCGTCTGGGGGTGGCCGACGAACGCGGCGGGCACGCCGAGCCGGACGATGGCGTCGGTGATCGGGTCGTCGGCGCGCGCGGACACGATGATGACGCCGTCGACGAAGCCGCCGGACAGGTAGCGGGTGACGCGTTCGGTGTCGCGTGCGGAGTCGGTGACGAGGCTGACCATCTGCAGGTCGGCCGCCGACAGGACGGTGTTGGCGCCGAGCATGATCGCGCCGATGTTGGGGTCCTCGAGGAAGAGCGCGTGCGGCTCGTGGACGATGAAGCCGACGGCGCGGGAACGTTGCATGACGAGGTTGCGGGCGGCCGTGTTGGGGACGTACCCGACGGTGCGGATGGCGGCCTCGATCGCGGCGCGGGCCTGCTCGGAGACGTAGCCGCCGTTGAGGACGCGGCTGACCGTGCCGCGGGAGACGCCTGCGGTGCGGGCGACGTCGTGCACCGTTGCACGACGCCGGGAAGGTTGCGGTTCGGTCACGACGCCCATCGTAGGGGTGGCACCGGGTTGACGGCCCCGTCGACACGCTCTTAGTGTGTGCACGTTCACACATTCCTCGACGCCGAGGTGTGCGAGCAGATGTGTGCACGTGCACACATCGCCGGACCGCAGCGTAGCCGCCCGACAGACAGGACGAACCAATGTCGTTCCCACGCACCCGAGGCACCGCCGCCCTCACCGGGGGAGGCATCGTGCTGGGCTGCGACTACAACCCCGAGCAGTGGGACCGGACCACCTGGCACGAGGACGCCGCGCTCATGGCCGAGGCCGGGGTCGACCTCGTCGCGATCAACATCTTCGGCTGGTCCCGCCTCGAGCCCCGCCCGGGCGAGTACGACTGGACCGACCTCGACGAGATCCTCGACCTCCTCCACGACCACGGCATCCGCGTCAACCTCGGCACCGGCACCGCCTCACCGCCGCCGTGGCTCTCGACCCGCCACCCCGAGACCCTCCCCGTCGCCGCCGACGGCACCCGCCGCTTCCCCGGAGGACGCCAGGGCTACTGCCCCAGCTCCCCGGTGTTCCGCGAGCTCTCCCTCCAGCTCGTCGAGCAGGTCGCGACCCGCTACGGCAACCACCCCGCCGTCGCGCTCTGGCACGTCTCCAACGAGCTCGGCTGCCACAACGCCCTGTGCTGGTGCGACGTCTCCGCCGACGCGTTCCGCGCCTGGCTCCGCGAGCGCTACACGACGATCGACGCGCTCAACGCCGCCTGGGGCACGAGCTTCTGGTCCCAGCGCTACGCCTCCTGGGACGAGGTCGGCACGCCCCGCGCCACGATCTCCTTCCGCAACCCGGGGCAGACGCTCGACTTCCACCGCTTCAGCTCCGACACGGCCCGCGAGCAGCTCCGCGCCGAGGCCGCCGTCCTCCGGCGCCTCTCGAGCGCCCCCGTGACCACGAACTTCATGGTCACCGCGCACATCCGCAACCTCGACTACTGGACCTGGACCGAGGACGTCGACCTCGTCGCCAACGACCACTACCTCGACCACCGCCTCGCCGACCCCGTCTCCGAGCGCGCGCTCGCCGCCGACCTCACCCGCGGCCTCGCAGGCGGCGACCCGTGGCTCCTCATGGAGACCGCGCCCGGCGCGGTCAACTGGCAGCCCGTCAACCTCGCGCACGAGACCGGCGGCCTCACCCGCGCCGCGCTCACGCACGTCGCCCGCGGCGCCGACGGCATCTGCTTCTTCCAGTGGCGCGCCAGCCGTCAAGGCTCCGAGAAGTTCCACTCCGCGATGCTGCCGCACGCCGGCACCGACTCCGACGGCTGGCGGCAGATCCTCGCCCTCTCCGCCGACCTCGACTCCCTCGAGGAGGTCGTCGGCTCCCGCGTCGAGGCCGACGTCGCGCTCGTCTTCAGCTGGGAGTCGTGGTGGGCCGCCGACGGCGAGACCCGCCCCAGCCAGGCGACCGACTACCTCACCCAGGTGCACGACGCCTACCGCGCGCTCTACGACGAGGGCGTGAGCGTCGACGTCGTCGCCCCGGACGCGGACCTCAGCCGCTACCGCCTCGTCGTCGTCCCCGGCCTCTACCTCGTGCGCGACGCGCACGCCGCACGCCTCGACGACTACGTCCGCAGCGGCGGGCACGCCCTCGTCACCTGGTTCTCCGGGATCGTCGACGAGGACGACCGCGTCCGCCTCGGCGGCTACCCCGGCGCGTTCCGCGACCTCCTCGGGGTCCGCTCCGACGAGATGAAGCCCGTCCGCCCCGGCCAGGACCTGCACCTGTCCGACGGCGGCACCGCCCGCCTGTGGTCCGAGAACGTCCGCACGACCACCGCGACCACCGTCGTCACCCACCTCGATGGCCCCGCCGCCGGCGGACCCGCGCTCACCCGCAACGAGCACGGCGACGGCGTCGCCTGGTACCTCGCGACCGCACCCGACGACGCGACCTACCGCAGCGTCGTGCGCCGCCTCGTCGACGACGCGGGAGCCACCCGTGCGACCGACGTGCTCGACGCCCCCGACGGCACCCGCGTCGAGGTCGTCCACCGCACCCGCGGCGACCACCGCTGGACGTTCGTCGTCAACCACGGCACCGAAGCCGTCACCTACCGGGGCCACGGCCTCGAGCTGCTCACCCACGAACCCGTCGACGGTGAGCTGACCGTCCCGGCCGGCGCCGCGCGCGTCGTGCGCGTCGCACCGCGACGCGAGAACGAGGAGGACTGATGACCAGCCCCACCGTCCCGTCGGCCGTCGCAGGCGCAGCCCGCGACGACGCGCCGACCCGTCGCAGACGGGGGACGAGCCGCCAACAGCGCGGCGTCCTGCCGATCTTCCTCGGACCTTTCGGCCTCCTGTTCGCGCTCTTCTACCTGCTGCCGATCGGGTACGCCGTCTACCAGTCGCTGCTCGTCGTCGAGCGCGAGGGCACGTTCGGCAAGGCGCGCGAGAAGTTCGGAGGCCTCGCCCAGTACGCCCGCGTCTTCGAGGACGACGCGTTCCGCGAGTCCGTCCTGCGCGTCCTGCTCTTCGGCATCGTCCAGGTGCCCGTCATGCTCGGCCTCGCGCTCGTCCTCGCGCTCCTGCTCGACTCCCCGCTCGTGCGCGGGAAGAAGTTCTTCCGGCTCGCGTTCTTCGCGCCGTACGCCGTCCCCGGCGTGGTCGCCGCGATCATGTGGGGCTTCCTCTACTCGCCCAACCTCTCGCCGCTCTCCGAGCTGACGAGCAAGGTCGGGTTCCTCTCCGCCGACCTCGTCCTGTGGTCGATGGCCAACGTCGTCACCTGGGTCTACGTCGGCTACAACATGCTCATCATCTACTCGTCGCTCCTCGCGATCCCGACCGAGGTCTACGAGGCCGCCCGGCTCGACGGAGCCGGCCAGCTCCGCATCGCGTGGTCCGTCAAGATCCCGATGGTCGCCCCGGCGATCGTCCTGACCGCAGTGTTCTCGATCATCGGAACGCTCCAGCTGCTCGCCGAGCCCCAGGTCTTCCGCACCTTCTCCTCGGCCGTGACCAGCACGTACACCCCGAACCTCACCGTCTACTCGACGAGCGCGGTGCCCAACTTCCACCTCGCGGCGGCGTTCTCGGTCGTCCTGGCCCTCGCGACGTTCGTCCTGTCCTTCACGTTCCTCAAGCTCACCCAGAGGAGGACCGACGCATGATCGCGCCGCTCTCTGCCGGACCCGAGACGTCCGCGCGCCGCGGAGTCACGGAGAACCCGCTCTCGCGCCTCGCCGCGATGGCCGTCATGGGCCTCGCCACGATCTACTTCCTGTTCCCGATCTGGTGGCTGTTCGTCTCCTCGACCAAGGACCGCGGCCAGTTCACCAGCACCAACCCGCTGTGGTTCGCGGACTGGGCACTGTGGGACAACATCAAGGCAGTCCTCACCTACCGCGACGGCGTCTACCTCCAGTGGATCGTCAACTCG
>Ga0308158_10003210_pt1 | contig 14626 bp, 12 predicted proteins | sample PhyBR2_FD_201038 | JGI IMG/M metagenome (GOLD analysis project Ga0308158, IMG submission 201038) | Phyllosphere microbial communities from UC Gill Tract Community Farm, Albany, California, United States - DLSLB.R2 | ecosystem: Host-associated > Plants > Phyllosphere > Unclassified | place: USA... | reverse complement strand
TGTCCTACCTCGTGTCGGACAGCGACGAGATCGACCTCGCCGGTGCGCTCACAACGTTGCGCCGCGAACTCGGCATCGAAACATTGCTGCTCGAAGGCGGCGCCGGCATCAACGGCTCGTTCCTCGCTGCCGGTCTGGTCGACGAACTCAACCTCGTCATCGCACCCGCACTCGACGGCGGCACCGATGCGGAGCGGATCGTCGCGGCGGGCGACGGCCTGAAGGGCAAGGTGAGGCTGTCACTGCTCGGATGCGAACAACTGGCCGCCGGGGCGGTCAATTTGCGGTACCGGGTGGAGGCGGTCGGCTAAGCGCAGTCGGCGTACATGGCGGAACGGAATTGGTGCACCCGACTGGTCTCCGTTAATCACGTCCGTTCAAGATGTTGGCTTGGCTAACCACAAAGACCGCGGGCGCGGAATCCTGCGGTTTTCTGACGCACTGGCTAACCGGTCATGAGCGCCCGTTCGCTGTTTCAGATCGCCGGCGGCAAGGCGAAAAAGGGCCATCGCACGGGCCAGCCGGTCCGCCGCAGCAGCTATCGCGCAGGCGAGCGCGAGCAGCGCTATTGGCGTCCGTTCAACAAGGCCGAACGCAACGCGCGGATGCGCGCGGCCGAGGTCTACGACCGCAAGCACAAGATCGCCGGCAAGCGTAACGGACCGCTCGGCGCGATCGGCGTCGACGTGCTGCGCGAGCTGATGCGCATGATCGACTTCAAGACCGGCCGGCTCGAGCCTGCCATCGCGACGCTCGCCGAACGGTTGCGGCGCTCGCGCGGCGCGATCGTCAGCGCGCTCGCACGTCTGAAGGATCACGGCTTCCTGAACTGGATCCGCCGCTTCGAGCCGATCGAGGACCCCGACGCCTTCGGCCCCCAGGTGAAGCAGGTGACGAACGCCTATTGGTTCGGCCTGCCCAAGGAGGCCGCCGACATGGTCCGCCGGATGATGGGGAAGGGGCCTCTGCCCGACGACGAGGTCACGCGCAGGAAGGCCGAGGAAGAGCAGACGACGGCGATGCTGGCGACGGTCTCTGCCGAGGACCTGGCGGCATTCCGTGTCGGCAACGAGTCCCCTCTCGCGAAGGCCCTCGCTTCGCTAGGGCGCCGCGTAGACCTCTGTAACGCGAATTCACCGGGCGGTCAGAACCCATCCCTGCAAGGTTAGATATAAAAGGAACGCCGTTGGCGTGCGCAGATTTGCTGCTCCACCAAGCCTCCAAGGCCCCGAACCCAACGGGTTCAGCATCCAGCGTCGGCGGGTGAGCGTGCCGGCTTGCGCCGTCCCGTGCATCCTGGGGAGGATGCGCAAATTCGGTGCCGTGAAACCGCCTAGGCTTCCCCTGGCGCTACGTTAGAGGCGTAAAAGCTCAGGAGGCACTCATCACGCCGCAAGGGGCTCGATGTCACGTTATCAACTTCCCAGCGAGGTGGCGATTGAGATACCTTTCACAAACGCCGTTGCGTAGGAACCGGCTGAGGTATGCACTTAAGGGGCACACCGGAACGCCACCGATCGGGTCGGTGTCTCGCCTTGACCATGGTAGCGTGAGCAGCCCAAAGTGCGCCCATAATTCGCTTGGGTGCAGGTAGATGCCAAAATGACGCTCGATGTCCGGGGTAGTATCAAAAATACCAAGTTGAGCTCAAACCGATTTGTCGTATTTGAAGAGTTAATATCCAATGCAATTGACTCTTTTTTAATCCGAAAGCACTTTGATCCACTCGTCGCTGATATGGCGGTAGGTATTGCAGTTGTCTTTCAACAGGCCGATCTTTTCGGCGGTCGAGAAGGGCTATCGATCTCGTGCCAAGATAACGGGTGCGGCCTTGGCGACATGCAGCTTAAGGCATTCCTTACGAAAGATACGTCTTACAAAGACGATCTACCTATCTCGGGCATTGGGCAATGCAAGGGAGCCGGACGAATTCAATTTTTTCACCACTTTACGGCGATGGAAATTGATAGCACGTACCAGGACGAGCATGGAGTATTTGAGCGCCGGCTACGGTATACTGAGTCGCAGAAACAGATAGATTTTGACGATTTTAAACGTTCGCCCGGAGACGCAGAGGGCATTGGCACAGCCGTCCGCCTAGCTGGATTTAAGGATACCGCGCGAGCGCGCATCCAAGAGAGCGATACCATCGGCGTGCTTTTCTCGGCTCATAATTTGAAGCGCGAGATGCTCATAGCTTTCCTACAGCGTCTTGTGGGCCTGCAAAGTCGTCTCGGCGAGTTCGACATCTCTTTCACGACGAGGCATTGGCGTGATGGAGACGTAACCGAACATCTTCGCCGGGCTGATCTACCCTCGGTTACGACACAGCGTAGTGTTCAGGTTGAAGAGCGAGACCCAAGAACCGGTGATGGCTTAGGCACGCGTCAGTCATTCGAGTTATCACACTATCAACTTGATACGATGCAGTACGACTTACCAAAAAATGCTATTGCATTTTGCGCGAAGTCCTCACCTGTCCGCGATATCACGGCTTACTATCTTCGTACCAGGGCAGAGCAAAAAAATCCGGTGGCCGGGTTTCATCATATCGTCCTTGTCGAGAGCGAGTTTCTTGATGACCGGGTTAACGAGCAGCGCGATGACTTTGATAACATACCTGAGGTAATCCCTTCAGATTTGTATTCGTTGGATAAAGTGTCTTACGAAGACATTCATACAGCGATAGATCCGATAATCGAAGAAATGGTAGCACCCGCAGATTGGAAAAAAGAGCAGGTGCTAAAGGAAATTAGTGAGCAGTTTGGCCTAAGTGAGGCAATGTTGACCGATACGTCGACGCGTATTCGCTACGGTGAAGTGGCGCAGGATGTCGTTGAACGTGTTTTAAAAAAGTACCAAGAGCGCGTGATTGACGAAACCGCTGAAATATTTTTATTGAAAGAAGAGATACTTAATGCCGAGCCGGACTCGGAGGAGTTTCGGTCTAAAATCAACGATCTCTCGTGGAAGTATACTTCGTCGCTCAAAAATTTTGACATGGCAAATCTATCACAGCTCATCGTCCGGCGAGCTGCGATAGTCGAGATTCTTACCCTTGCGTGCGGAAAGAAGCTAGCGATGCAAGATGTTCAAAAGGGTGTTCGTCGTAAAGATGAAGCTATTATTCATAGCATATTTTTTCCTATGCGTAAGGATAGTACGCAATTTGCGGATCACGACATCTGGTTACTTAGCGAAGAATATCATTACTATGACTACATAGCGTCCGATGTCCCTCTCGCCAATATTACTTGGGACAACGGCGTAAAAGTGTTTGAAGCTGACATTGATGAAAAATTTGATGAATTACTTGCGAGGCGCGCTGAGGAGAACAGCGGGAAACGGCCTGACATTGCGCTTTTCAGCAAGGAAGGATCGGCAATCATAGTCGAGTTCAAGGCGCCAAGCGTGTTTATGGATGATCATATTGGCGATTTGACGGAGTACGCGCATTTGTTGGCAGCCAAGTCCGGTGGGAAGCTCAAACGCTTTTACTGTTATCTAATCGGTGACACTCTCAATCCGCTTAGAATGGGGCCGGGTTGGACACAGTTTCCAACGGGTGAAGGCTTCTTCCAGTCGGGCGAGCTGCGCGATCCAGTTTCGAGAGAGCGGCTTGGCGAAACTTATTCTGAAATTCTGTATTACAAAGATGTTGTGGATCGAGCGCAAAAGCGTATTGGCGTATATAAAAACAAGCTGAAGCTTAGTTTGGCATCATAATGTCATTTATTGTCATATATAATAAATATAGACTTCATCATTTTTATATAAAGATCGATGCATATTTGTCGAATATCGTGCTCGTTCTTTTGCTGAGATTATTTCGATACTGCAAATTTTGTGGGGATGATCACTGTGCCTTATGACGCCTTCACGATCGACACTAACACAATCATTCACGGCGGCATGGACTTTGAAGCCGGCCTTCTTGGGCAACTTGACCAGTTCAAGGAGGGTCCAGTTAAGTTTGTAATCTCAGAAGTTGTGGTGCGTGAAACTTTGAAGCATCTTCAGGCTCACACAAAGAAAACGCGAGATGCTGCTCTTTCATCTCTTCATAAGGCGGTCGGAGTTGGCGTAATCAGTGCTGAAGCGGCAACGGCGGCGAAAGAGGCGTTCGTAGACTCTCGTGAAGTTGCCCGGGAAGCCGTTGCGGCGTTTTTGGAAGCGACCGACGCCGAGGTAGTGCCCGCAAACCTAGCTAATATGGACGGGCTGCTTAAGGCCTACTTTGAGCCTACAGCGCCGTTTGAAGCGAGTGGTGAAAAAAAGAGTGAGTTCCCCGATGCAATCGCCCTTCTAAGTTTGGAGGAATGGGCGAGGTCGTCAGGTCGAACTATCTTAGCAGCCAGTTCAGACAAGGGGTGGAAGGCATTTGCCGGGAAATCACCCCAAATCTTCGTAGAGGTCGACCTCGCCGATGCCTTACAGATCGTCCAGGATGACACGAACGTAGCGGCGGTCGCCATCAACAGTCTTCTCCGTAGAATGACAGACAACGATTTACCTGACTTAAAGTCCTCGTTTAGCGAACGCCTTAGAAACGCGTTGCTAAGCTCGAACTTTGAGGTCGAGGCTTCGTCATACCTAAGGTATGAGGTGGATACATCGGAGCTAATTTTAGATCGATTCTCTTTTGTTGAGCAGGGCGATGGATTTTCGGTAACGGTCGTCCGGCTCGAAGCGGAAGAAACAGTGATCCAAGTTGAAGTGGATATTGTTGCGACTGCTGAGGTCGACTTCTCACTTTACGCTTGGGACAGCTTTGATCGGGAGGAAATTGGACTGGGTACGACGTCTGCGTCGAAGGAGGAAACTTTCTCCGCCTCGGTATTAATCACCCTTCTGGGCGATCTGTCTGGCTCGCTTGATCAGCTCGAGGTCGAAGATGTCGAGCTAGTGGAGGGACTAAACGCGGTAAATATGGGCGAGATCGAGATGGAGTACGATCGGGACGATGATGATGGTTCCCTCGATGATTACGACCAGCTTCAGTTGGCCCTGATCGCAACCGCTGTCTGAGTACGCGACACCATCCCCAAGTTAAGGCTCTAGGTGCACCGAATTGCACCCGAGCAGAGCGGCTTTCAATCTCAACTCGGCCTAGGACATCGCCGGTTTCTGGCGGTTCTGAAATTGCACCTTTTGCGCTACAAAAAGATCGCGGGCGAGGCGGGGGGATCAGCGTGCGTTATGGGGTCGCAGCGTCTGCCGCGGGGCCTGGCGGCCCCACCTCGTTGAAATCATGTGTTCCCTTTATGTTCTGACTCACGCTACATGGCGGTCCAAAGAGTCGCGGGAACCGTCATGCACCACCTTCACCTCCACGATGTCCCGTTCGACCTAATACCGCTCGAGGTGCCGTTCTTCCTCTCGCGGACGCCGGCTGGCTTTCCGTCGCCGGCACAGGACGACATGGAGGAGCCGATCGACCTCGGCGCCTGGCTCGTCCAGCACCCCGCCGCCAGCTACATCATGCGCGTTGACGGCCACTCCATGCTGGGCGCCGGCATCAACGACGGCGACCTGATCGTCGTCGACCGGTCCAAGACGCCGCGCGCCGGCGCGATCGTCGTCGCCCTGGTCCATGGCGACCGCACGCTGAAGCGCTTGCGGCACATGGATGGCCGGCACTGGCTTGTTCCCGAGGCCGAGGGTTACCCGCACACGCTCGTCGACGAGAATGTCGAGATCTGGGGCGTCGTCGTCGGCGTCGCGCGCCAAGTCCGGTGAGTGGGCCGATCGCGCTCATCGACTGCAACAACTACTATGTCTCGTGCGAGCGCGCGTTCGACAGCAGCCTCATCGGCGTGCCTGTGATCGTGCTGTCGAACAATGACGGGTGCGCAGTCGCCCGCTCCGCAGAGGCCAAGGCGCTCGGCATCAAAATGGGCGAGCCCGTCCACCTGCTGCGCGACAAGATCCGCGCGCACGGGATCCGCGTCCTGTCGTCCAACTACACCCTCTACGGCGACATGCAGCGCCGGGTCGTCGCGGCGTGCGATGCCTTCGCACGGGACTTCGAGATTTACTCGATCGACGAGACGTTCCTTGACCTGACCGGCTTCGAGAACCGGGACCTGGTCGCGCACGTCAACGCAATGCGCGCCCAGGTGCGGCAGTGGACAACGATCCCCACCTGCGTCGGCATCGGCGACACCAAGACGCTGGCGAAGCTCGGCAACGCCGCAGCCAAGAAGAACCCGATGTTCGACGGCGTCGCCGATCTGCGGGACGATGCGGTTCGCACATGGGTGATGGACCGGTTTCCGGTCGAGGACGTCTGGGGTGTTGGTGGCGCGACGGCGCGCAAGCTGCTGGCGCTTGGCATCGGCAATGCCGGCGCGCTGCGCGACATGCCGATGAAGCAGGCCCGCGCGGTCGGCACCGTCGTGCTCGAGCGTCTGGTCGGCGAGCTGCGCGGCGTCCCGTCCGATGCGGTCGAGACCATCGCCCCGCAACGCAAGGGCATGGCGGTAACGCGCTCGTTCGGCACGCCGGTGAGCGACTTCCACACGCTGTTCGGCGCGCTCACGCAATATGCGATGCGGGCGGGCGAGAAGCTCCGGTCGCATGGACTGGTCGCGGGGCGGCTGACCGCGTTCTTCCATACCAACAGGCACAAGCCCGACCGGCCGCAATATGCCGGCTCGCGCACGGTGGCGCTGCACCCGATGACCAGCGACAGCCTCGAACTCATCGCCGCGGCGAAGCGCGGCGCATCAGCCGCTTGGCGCGATGGCTACGCGTACACCAAGGCCGGCATCCTGCTCGACGATCTGATCGCGGCGGATATGCGCCCCCGGACGTTGTTCGAGGGCGACACGGACAAGCGCGACCGGCTGATGGGCGCGCTGGACGAGATCAACACCCGCTTTGGAAAGTTCTCCGCCACAACGGCGTCGCACGGCTTCAAGCGGCAGTGGAAAATGCGCTCCGAGATGAAATCGCCTGCCTGGACAACCAATATCCTTGAGGTGCCGAGAGTTCGAGCAGGATAGGTTGGCAGAGCGCTTGCGGAGATCGGGTTGGTGCATCAGCCTGCATCAACGGACGATATGCAACTGAGCACAGAAATTTGGATTTTTCTCAAGGGCCGCATCTGTTTCTGGGATGCATCGAAATTGACGTAAAAAGACCGCGGGCGAGGCGGGGGTTCTTGCGCGGTATTTGGGGTCGGCGGGCGGCGGGCGGCTCGGGCGGCGCGGGCGGTTGGAGGGGGATGAGGTGAACAGGATGCTCCGATGGCTCGAGCTGATCGTGATCGGAATCCTATGCGTCGCCGGCCTGTTGGCCGGACTCTATGGGGTGGTCGACCTGCTTTTCCCGTGACGCCAATGTCTGATCGAATCGCTGCCGAACCGTTTCATAGGTCGGCTCGCCGCGCGCTCGCCTCAGTTCGATCATGAGGTCCACGCTAAGTGGCATTCCCACATCGCGGCAGATCGCTGTCAGGTACGTCCGGGCATAGGTCCTGCGTGCATCGCCCTTCGCGCGGTGGGGGATGCCACCGGCATCGTCGGTGACGATCCGCCAGAATTCATCGAACACCTCACGATCCCCATGCCAAATACGAACAGCAGGGCGAGCGCCAGTCGCAATCCGACGTTCGGCTTTACCGGCGTGGTCGAGCAGGAGTCGATTGCGTCGTCGAGGACGCATAGCGCCTTGAAGATCAAATGCTGCCGCGTCGAACGCGGCGCCAGGCTGGACATCAGCCGTGGCCGGACAACGCACCCGTGAGCGAATCGACGGCTGTCTCGCTCAGTTCGCGATAGATGCGTTGCCAGTATCCGCCGGCCTTCTCCCAAGGGAAATCGTCGAGCGTACCATGCCGCCTCTTTCCCAGAGATCCGCCGCCGCCTGTTCAATCAGTGCCTCGCGATCGTTCGTCGTGCAGACCCGACAACGACTGATCATCAGTAGCTCATCCAGTCGAGTTCGGCATCCTCGAGCGCCGCGAACGCATCGCCATCCGCACCCATCTCGCGCAGCCGTTTGCGCACCGCCTCGATGTCGCCCTCGCGCGGAAAAGCACGATCGGCACGGGCGGCGTCGGCAATGCCGTCGACCCAGTCGCCCCGATCGCGCTGCTTCAGCAGCCATGCCCCGAATGCAGGGCGCGCCTCACCGTATCGATCCGTGGTTTGCATGCTGGCGAATCCTCATCTGATCCAATAAGGATCGCCATAGCACGTTCCATGTTTGTTCTTACAGCACGTCAGGCGGTTGAGCGGCGCGAAACATACGAGATGTGCTATTGAGCGCGCAGGCATGCGGAAATGCGGGGTCGCCCCGACGCCGTCCCAGTTATATGATTCATTCGATCGTTAGGAGGCGCCGGCGCCGCTAATTTACGGTCGAAGTGATCTTGAGGGGCGTGTCAGTGATGGTGCACCCGCTTCGTGATCGATGGCCTCGCATCAATCTCTCGATCCCCAGTTCGGTTCATCGGCGAAACCGGAAGGGCTTTTATTAGGCCAATCATATTTTCCGGAACAATTATTGTCAGATCGTGCAAAGTTCCACCCCGAATTTTGAGGTTCTTTAGCAAAATTGCACCAAACACTTCCGCCCCTTGCTTGGTGACCACCCAGTTGCAATTGATCATGCCGTTCCCGGTTAGCTCACAGCCATCCATTAGGACCATTGCCGGCCCCAAAATCTCACAATCTGTAAATGTCTTATTTTCAATGTAGTTGGTGGATGGCCGCTTCATAGCAGCTAGCTGGATACGTTTTTTAGTGAAATCATTGTCCAAGGGATTGATAAAATCCGGTTCCTGAGCACGCTTTCGGGCATAAGAAGCGTAGACCCATCGTTCGCGAAACAGGGCCAGCATATACAGGCTCAGACTTAGCGCTAGAAAAGCTATAAGGGCCACTGAGCCCCAGCCAAACGGCCCTAATTGATTCATCCAGCGAACGCTGGTCGATGCGTAAGCTAACAAGCCTGCACCGAGCCCCGTTGGCACCAGAGGCCACAGTCCATACGCTCCAGACATCCGCCCAAGCCATTGGTCAGCCCACGCCATGAACTTAGCCATATCACCCCCAACGCGCCGACACACTTGCGACGTGTTGCTGTACTACAACGATTTGGCTTACATATCCAAAGCGGAACCCGCGAGATCCGCGATGTATACCTTCGCTCTCGCTTCTTAGGACGCATATCTGAGAGCCAGCGGGCGGGGGCGGTATTGGCCGTCGATGTTGTGCCGCATATCCTCGTTCGTTGCCGGGTTGGTACCGGCGCCCCCCTCCCAGCATGCCGAACGCGAAACTAGCCCGGGCGCGGAATTCCGCGCTGATTGAACCTAACGGCTTCAAAGCCGACGCGGTCGTTGATTTCGTGGAACGCCATCTGCAGCGGCAGGATCTCCAGCTCGAAGAACATGTCGACCGCCTCGCTGATCTTGCCGAGCTGCGACCCCTGCGCCGGCACGATCCCCAGCACCGAAGGCGGCGTCCGATGCGCTGCCAGCACGTCGTCGCGCGTCGCGTTCTTAATCCCGAGGAACTCGTCCTTCGCGCCGACCTCGGCGATCGGCAGGATCTTGATGCTGCCGTCCTTACCGCCGGGCGCATGGACGAACAGATTCTTGAAGTTGCCGGGCCCCTTCGAGTTCTTCAGCGCCTCGCGCAACGCGTCGGTGTCGTTCTCGTCGATGTCGCCGGTGGCGTAGAGAATGTAGCCGGCGTGGCTGCCGTTGAGATAATAGCGGCGCCGGAACAGCGTTGCCGCCTCGTTGAGCAACGCCGACTGCAATGCGCTCAGGTACTCGGGCACGCCGTAGATCTCCTGGTTGATGTCGGGCTGCATGATCTGGATGACGCTGTCCGGCTTGAACGGCGTTGCCGCAGCCATCCCCGGAGACCAGTAGAACTCGCCGTCGACGATGCCCCGGCGCGTGTACTTTGCCAGCGCGTGGTGCAGATCCATGATCCCGCCCAGCACGTTCCGGCGCACTTCGAGATAGGCGTTCCCGAACACCAGATAGTCCTGCACCGCCTTGCCGAAGGCCGACCGCGACAGGATCGGCGTCGGGTCGCTCGCGCTGCGCGGCACCGGATCGAACGACGCGGCGATCAGGTTGCGCTTGAGCATGATCGCGGAGCTGTGGTGCGGCGACACGCGGAACGCGCGCGCCAGGCCGTCCAGCGACAGGGGCGGCTCGTACCAGCGATCGGTGCGGTAGCATTCGACCATGTCCATGATCTCGCGCCGGTTCAGCACCTCGACCGGCTCGCCGAACGAGAAGGCGCTGACCGCGGTCGACGGGCTGGCGGTGGCCTGCAGCGCGCCTTGTCGCGCCGCGGTGGTCTCGCCGCGCGACATACGCTGCGCCCGGTTACGCTTGCTCATCAGAATAGCTCCATTCGTGTTTTCGGGCGCGCCTGGCCGTCGAGGGGTTCGTTGATGAAAATGTGCATCGCCGCCCAGGCGAGGTCGCCGTGGCCGACCGCCTCGGTGCGGCTCGTCTTGAACGTCACGCTCTTGCCGCTCTGGGTCAGCGCCTTCTTGATCGAGAGGAACGCGGACTGCAGGTCGATCCAGCCAGCATCGTATTCGACGCGCTGACGGGCGAAGGTATGCTGCGCCTTCATGACCAGGCCGGTTTTCACCTCGAGCGAATATTCGATCGCGACGACGCCGCGCATCTTGTCGCGCAGCAGCTGGTACACCGCGGCGCCGACGCCCTTCTTGTCGATGCCGAGATAGGTGCAGTTGTACCGCGCCAGGCGGGCGAGGATGAATTCGGCCTGTTCCTGAAAGTCGCCCTTGATCTGGTGGCGTTCGAGCAGGCGGAATTTTCCGCCGGGACCCGCGGGCGGCAGCGCGATCACGAACCCGGCATTGTCGCCGTTCTCGCTTTCCTGCGGATCGAACCCCGCCCAGACCTCACGGTTGCCGACCGGGCGCTTCGCCAGCATGTCGACATCGGTCCAGTCGACCATGGCGTCGACCGCGCAGCGTTGCAGCTCGTTGAACTTAAACGCCGACAGGCTGTCGTCGACGAACTGGCACATGAGCAGGTTGGCGAATTCGTCGGGCGCATATTCGATGCGCAGCTCGTCGAGGTTGAACAGGTCGCAGCCGCGCGCGGCCGCGTCCTCGATCGTGACGATCTGCCGCCAGACCTGATCCTCGCACAGCACGCCCGCCTGCAGCCGGGCGTGCGTGACGTCGATCTCGATGCGGTCGGCCTTCTTCACCCGTCGGTTGCGCCGCTCGCCGGTCCAGTAGGGATGCGCCTGGTGCGCGATCGTCGACGGCGTCGAGAAGTACGTGCGGCGCCAGCGCTTGTGCATCGCCATCGCGCTGGCGACCTTGTTCAGCTCCTCGAAGCCATAGGTCCAGAAGAATTCGTCGAAGTAGAAATTGCCGTGATAACCCTGCGCGGTGCGCGCGTTCGTGCCGAGGAAGATCAGCTCGGCTGCGGGCTCGCCGTCCGGGATCGTGTCGGCCGTCAACACGATCGGATCGCCCTGCAGCTTTACCCCGACGCGCGCGGCGAACTGGACGATGTAGTTGCGGAAGATATGCGCCTGGTTCTTCGATGCCGACAGGAAGATCTGGTTGCCGCCCCCGCGTAGCGCGTCGAGCAGCGCCTCGCGGGCGAAATACCAGGTCGCGCCGATCTGGCGCGATTTCAGGATCATGCGGGTGCGCTGATCCTTCGCCCCCCACCAGTCCTCCTGATAGCTGAACAGCTCGTCATGGAAGAGCTGTTCGAGCTGTTCGACCTGGTCTGTGGTGAAATGGTTCTTCGGCTTGGGCCCTTTGCGCTCACCGGCGTTGCGGTTGGCGACCTTCTCGTTGAGGTCGCCCTCGTGACCGGCGGGCCCTTCGAAGCGGCGCACGCGCGCGCCGGAGACGACCGCGCGCATCAGCAGATCGATCTCCTTGAAGTCGCCGCCCGTCTTCGCGCCCTTGGCGATCAGGGTGTTGAGCCGGCATTCGAGCGCGTCTTCGATCTTCGACAGCGACGGCGCTTCGTCCCATTTGCGGCGCTGTTTCCACGCCTCGACGGTCGGGCGTTTCAGCCCCAGCTCGTCGGCGATCTGCGTCACGCCCCAGCCGCGCCAGTACAGGCTGCGCGCCTGGCGCTCGGCGTCGATCGGGATCGGCATCGTCGTTGGCGGCAGCGGCATGCCGGTATCTGCGGGGAGCTTGTCCATGTCGCGGCGGACCTTGCCGCGCGATCGGGCCGCTCCGCACGGCGTCTAGGGTGTGGAATGCGATCCCACACCTGCACGCGCTTGAGACATGACCCGGTTTCGGTCCCTTTGCGGCTTCCAGATGCCGCCTGACGCGGCCCACCGATAGCGAACCCCGAGGGACCGACCGCCATGGGCACCAAGAGCAAGTTCTTCCGCGCCTTCGTCGAAGGCCAGACCATCAGCGACGGCCGGAAGATCGATGCCGACTGGATCGACCAGATCGCCGAAACCTTCGACACCGCCACCTATACGCCGCGCATCAATGTCGAGCATCTCGCCGGCTACAGTCCCGAGCCCCCGTTCAACGGCTATGGCGACGTCGTCGCGGTGCGCGTGCAGACCGACGACATCGCGATCGCCGGCGAGACCGAGCAGCGTCGCGCGCTCTATTGTCAGGTCGACGGCAACGACCAGCTCGTCGCGCTGGTCGCGAACAACCAGAAGCCATTTCCCTCGGTCGAGCTGACCGACAGCTATGCCGGCTGCGGCAAGGTCGGGCTGCTCGGCCTCGCCTTTACCGACAAGCCGGCCTCGATCGGCACGCAGGCGCTGCAATTCTCGCGCACCGCGCCGGGCTCGCTGTTCGCGCCGGGTGCCGAGGCCATCGCGCTCGAATTCGAGACGCCGGCATCCGATCCGGCCAAGGTCGAGGGTGCCGTCGCGGGTTTCTTCTCGGCGCTCGCCGCCCGGCTGAAGGGTGAGCCCGAGAAGCCCGCAACGCCTGCCACGCCCCCGGTTGCCGCCAACGACAATTTCGATCCGGCCGCCTTCTCGACCGATATCGGCCAAGCGGTCGCCGCGTCGATCGCGGCTGCGCTGAAGCCCGTCACCGAGGCGCACGCCGCGTTGCAGGGCGAGTTCACGACGCTGCACGCGATGCTCGAGGCAACGCCCGAACCCGGCTTCAGCCGGGCGCCTGCCAATGGCGGCAGCGGCGAGCCCGTCACCGACTGCTGACGCCCCCGTCCGACCCGAACAGAATCGCCCCAGGAGCCGCCCCCATGCGCAACGAAACCCGCCTCAAGTTCAACGCCTACACCACGCAGATCGGCAAGCTGAACGCCGTCGAGGATCCCAGCCGCTCGTTCACCGTTGCCCCCGCGGTCGCGCAGACGCTGCGCGGCAAGATCCAGCAGTCGAGCGCCTTCCTCACCAGCATCAACATCATTCCGGTCGTCGCGCAGGAAGGCGACAAAGTCGGCGTCGGCGTGAAGGGCACGATCGCCAGCCGCACCGACACGCGGATCCACGACCGCCAGCCGCGCTACCCGGGCGACCTCGACGAGACGCGCTACCGCTGCGAGAAGACCGACTTCGACACGCTCATCCGCTATGAGACGCTCGACGCCTGGGCGCATCAGCCGAACTTCCAGCCGCTGATCCGTGACGCGATCGTCCGGGCCAAGGCGCTCGACATCATCACCATCGGCTTCAACGGCGTGAAGGTGGCGGTGGAGACCGACCCGAACACGTATCCGCTGCTGCAAGACGTCAACATCGGCTGGCTGCAGCACATCCGCCTCGATGCGCCGGCGCGCGTGCTGAGCGAGGGCGACCTTTCGCCCGCCACCAGCGTCAACGGCGTCGTCACCGTCGCCGGCGCGATCTATGTCGGTGCGGGCGAGGTTGGAACCGAGGTCGACTTCGTCAATGTCGACGCGCTGATCTACGACGCGATCGAGCTGCTCGACGAGAATTACCGCGACGATACCGACCTGGTCGTGATCGTCGGCCGCGATCTCGTCCACGACAAGTATTTCTCGATCGTCAATGCAGCCGGCGACAAGGCGACCGAACAGCTCGCCCGCGACGTCCTGCTCTCGGACAAGAAGCTCGGCGGGCTGCAGGCGGTCCGCGTGCCGAAGTTTCCGAAGAACGCGCTGCTGATCACCACGCTCGCCAACCTGTCGGTCTACGAACAGATCGGCAGCGAGCGACGCAAGATCGAGGATAACGCCAAGCGCGACCAGATCGAGAATTACGAGAGCGTCAATCAGGCCTTTGTCGTCGAGGACATGGGCAAGGTCGCGCTCGTCGAGAACATCGTCATGGGCAAAAAGCCGGCTGCCTAAGCGCTGGCCAAAGCCCCCACCAGTTAGCCCGCTCTTCACAGGACATGCCATGAGCCTCGCTCGCAAACACCGGGACCGTATTCTCGCATCCCAGATGGCATCGGCTCCTGCCCTGGGGAGCGGGTTATCCTCTCCTGCCTCCGACGCCGGCACGCCCGCCGAGCGCGCAGCCGCATCGATCGCGATGCGGCTGCAGCACGATCTGCGCCGGCTGAAGGAGATCCAGTCGATCGCCCGCCGCATCGACGTGAAGCGCGAGATGCTGCCCGCCTATACCGACTGGGTCGCCGGCCTGCTCGACGGCGGGCGCACCGTCGGCGCCGG
>Ga0308158_10003207_pt1 | contig 14631 bp, 9 predicted proteins | sample PhyBR2_FD_201038 | JGI IMG/M metagenome (GOLD analysis project Ga0308158, IMG submission 201038) | Phyllosphere microbial communities from UC Gill Tract Community Farm, Albany, California, United States - DLSLB.R2 | ecosystem: Host-associated > Plants > Phyllosphere > Unclassified | place: USA... | reverse complement strand
TGCCGTCACACAGGGAAATGAATTTCTGCAGGAACTCCGGATGGGTGTGCTGGATGTCGTCGACATACAGCATGGTGTTGTTGCCCATCTCCAGCGCCAGGTTGAGCTTGTGCAGCTCCTGCCGCGAGGTGGCATCCGGTGCCTGCTCCGGATCCAGCGAGCGCACTTCGTGACCCAGCGCCGGACCATTGATCTTCATGAAGACCAAGCCCAGACGGTTGGCCACGTATTCCATCAGCGTGGTTTTGCCGTAGCCCGGCGGACTGATCATCAGCAGCAGGCCCATCAGGTCGCTGCGTTTGTTCTCGCCCACCGTGCCCATCTGCTTGGCGAGGTTGTCGCCGATGATGGGCAGGTAGACGTCATTGATCAGCTTGTTGCGAACGAAGGAGCTCAGCGGCCGCGCCTGAAACTCGCTCAGCCGCAGCGAATCCCGTTCGCGCGCACTGATGCGATGACGCAGCGCCTGGTAGCGCTCGAAACCGGGCTGGAACTGGCGGCGATGCGACTGCCAACGCTGCAGGAAATCATCCACCGCCAACTGCAGGTGGCCTTGGGTGACGCGCGCATGCTCACCGAGCAGGCCAGCAACATCGGCAATCAAGGTCACCTCGCGTACCTGGCTGCGCAAGGCCCGTTCGCCCAGCAGCATCGCAGCGGCTTCCGGCACATAGCCGGCCATGGCGGCAAACTTCGGCTGGCCACACATCGCCTGCAACCATTGCAGCGCCTGCGCCCATTGCAGGGCCAGTCGCGTGTTCAGACGTTGCAGGCTGCGATCAAATGCGTCCGCTTGCCCGGCAGCCTGCAGCTGTTCGCGCAGGCCGCCGAGCAGCTGCCGCGCGTAGCCACTGAAGGAGAAGGTTGGCTCGCCGTTGCCAAGCTCCGCCAGCAGGTACTCGGCAGCCAAGGCGGGCACGCCGCTGTCGAACGGCAAGCCATGCTCGTCCTGGAAGGCCACCAATGTCGACGCGATCTCCGTGCGCAAGGCTTCAAGCCCGTCCCGCACACTGAACAACTTGGCGATGGCGAACGCGCCGGCGGCACGCTCCACCCACTGGCTGACCTCTTCACGCTTGCCCTCGCGCGCCCAGAACAACAAGGCAAGCGCGCGTGGACCCGCTGCGTGCACCAGTGAACCTGCCGCCTGGTATAGCGGCAATGACGCCTGCAGGATCAGCGTGGCATCGTGATCGTGAATGCCTTTCTCGTAGCCTTCGCGGTAGCGCGGCGCAGCGAAATCACGTACCCGCTTGGCCAATGCATCGGCTTGCGCGGCATCGCGCAGCAACAACTCGACACTGAGGCCATCGCGACCGTTGATGGCCGCATCCAGCAGCAGGCCCGCCAGATACTCGCCGCGATAGAGTGCGGGTGACTCCGAATCCAGCGTCACCGGCCAATAGTCGCGCAGTTCGTCCAGTTCTGGATCGACGATGGATTCGTAGTAATCCGTGCCGGTCAGATGCACGGCCAGACCATCGCCGCGCGGCAGGATGGTCAGGTCCAGCGGCTGGGTGTTGACGCTGAAACGGTGCCGGCCCAGGCGGATGACATTGCCACCCCCTTCGAACAGGTCACTGCGATCCCGCAGCGCCCGCACCGCCTGATCGCGCACACCCTTGAGCCGCGCTTCCACGTCGTCGGCCTTGACGCTGTCCTTGTAGTCGCGCAGGCGATCGGCCAGCTCACGCAACTTCAGGATCAGCGGGTCACCGGCGAAGAAAGCGTTCAGCTCATCAACGGTGGTGAAGCGTTCGGTGCGTTTGGCCAGGCCATCAAGGATGCGGTTGGCCGCGTCCAGTACCGACTGCGCCTTGCGCTGGCGCGCATCCAGCAGCATCTGCTTGTGCGACTCGAAGGTATCGAGCAGCTCCTCGCGCTTGTTGAGGATGTCACCGAGGAACTGTTCGTGCTCGCCGAACTGGCTCTCCAGTTCCTCCAACTGCACCATCAGGCGCGACAACTGCTCATCGGCACGTTCGGGATCGGTAGCCAGTCCCAGCGCACTGGTGATGGCCTGGCTGAACAATGAGAACTGCGCGCCGAACTGGGCCACGGCTTCGGCCGAGCCCAGCGAACGACGGCGCTGGTCCGCACGTGCGCGCGCCTGGTTGAGTTTGGCGTAGATGGCAGAAATGGCTTCGACAACGCGCGTGCGCTGCGCGGCATCGTCCACCTTCAGGCTGGCCATCAGCTCGGACAACATATCCAGATCGCCCGACATCCCCTGCATCTGCGCGATCTGCTCGGACAGTTGCTTGGCGGTCTGTGCCACCTGTGCGGCCGCGTCCAGCTCCTGCAGTCGATCGGCAAACGGCTGCAGTGCCTTGTCGCTGCCGAGGAATTCACCCGCCGCTGCACCCACCCGGTCATGCGCCTCCTGCAGCGACGCATTCATTGCGTCGATGGCGGCAACGTCCACATAACGGAAGTCACGCACGGTCAGCAGGCGGCCACGCAGCTTGCCGATCTCGCCCAGCGATTCGACGAACTCGCCGATCTTCGTCCAGTTCTGCGGCTGCAACCGCCCAAGCAGCGTCTTGTGCGCGGTGGTGACCTCGGCCATCGCCTGCGCCGACTGCTTGCGGATGCTCTCGACCTTCTCATACTCGTCGAGCATCGATTCGCCGGTGGCGCTGATCTCGCGCAGCAGCGTCGCGGCACCGTCACAGTTGGCATCGTCCAGCCAATGGTGGGCGTCGAACAGACGGCGCGCGTTATGGGTCAGCAGCTCGTAGCGCGGCAACGACACCTCGCGGCTGTCGATCTCGCGACCGAGATCGAGCAGATTCGAGATGCCACGCACCAGCTCGGCATTGCCGATGCGGGCCATGAAACTGGTACCGGTCGGCGTGTGCGCAGCAAACTCATCACTGCTGAACGGGGTCTGCCATACCTGCATCGGATGGACGCGGGTAGGCTCGTCATTCTCGGCATTGAACAGGACCATGCGACCATCACGCATGAAGGCGTAGCCCAAGCCGAACACCGGATTCTGCAATATGCGCTGGATACTGTTGTAGACGAACAGCGCCGACTTGCCGGCTTCGCGCTCGTAGAAGATGTACAGCATGTCCTCGCCGTTGGGCGAACGGATCGAGCGCTTGTAACGCATGCCCTGCATCGAGGCGTCGAACGCCTTGTGCTCGCCGCTTTGCAGGTAATAGCCACCGGGAAAGATGACGCCATGGTCATCGGGCAGCTGCACGCAGGCCTGGACAATGGCGTCGTTACGCACCACCTTGCCGGTCAGCGTGTTGTAGATCAGGCCACGCCAGCTATCTTCGCGGTAGGGCTGGATCTTCAGCAGGATCAGCGAACCGACCTTGGCGAAATCAATGGTCGCGTCGTCCACCGACTGGGTGCTGTCCTCGACCGGCTCGCTGTAAACGCCCTGCCCTGTCTCGGTATTGTTCTCGACCTTGATGGTCAGGTCACCACCGGTGGTCTCGACGAAGATGGTGTCGAGGATGTTCAGGTGCGGAAAGCGGCCGGTGATCAACATGTCACGGCCAGCACGCACCCACTCGAAATCGAAGGGCGGCGGCAGTGCGATATCGCGCTCGCCACGTGCATCGATATAGGTCAGCTCGCCACTGGGCGCCATCGCCCAGCGGAATACACGCACGTCGGTGCTGCGCTCGCCGATCTGGAACGCGGCCAGCAACTTGCCGTCGCGCACGATCAGCTGCAACAGGCGCGCATTCTTGTAGTACGCGTAGAGCTCGCCGAAGTCATGGACGAAACCGGCCTGCGCCAGGAAACTGCTCTTCAGGTCAACCGGGGTGACGTCGTAGCCTTCGGCGCCATCGACCAGACGGTAGAGCCCGAACACATCCTCGATGCGGGTCTGGGTCTTCAAGCCGATGAAGACGTTGTAGCCGAACAGCAGCAGGTCATCGCCGACCTGCACCACATCGCGGCCAACGCAGTTGTTCTCGCTGCGGATGCGGAAACGTCCGATTACTTCCATCCGGCTGTCGCCGAACTCCTGCAGCCGGCGCTGGTTCAGCGCGTCCACCACCTGCCGCAGACGTGCGCCCTGATCGCTCAGGCGTTTGCGCAGCACCTCATAGGCACCGCCCTGCGCCACCGCCTGGTCGGCGATGGAGCCGGCTTCCGACGTGTTGGCGGCGTCCAGATTTGTATCGGCCATCGATTGTTCCCTGCTCTGACATCGGCAGATTCCGCCCTCGGGACGAAATCCCTGACGCCCTCATCCTCGTGTGCCACCAGCTTCAGCCAGGCGGCGCATCAACGCCCCACGCGGTACAACCGCGCGGGGCATGGCTTCACTCAGCCTGCGTCCGAATTCGCTGCAGACGTATCGCCGATACGGCGCGCCGGCAAGCCGCGCGCGGACATGTCCACACCCAGGTAGCGCTGCATCAGGTCCTGCACGATCGGGCTCTTGTCGGTCAGGCCTTCAATCGACTTGCCCAGCGACACCGCCTTGACCAGGTTCTCGAACATGCCACCGTCGCCGCCGACCATGTCGATCTTGGCGTTGCGCAGCGCGCTGGCGATGACCTCGGCATTTTCCTTGGTCACTTCCTTGCCGGCATCGATCGCCGCCAAGGCCTGGCGCAGGCCGGTCTCCAGGGTCATGCGGAACTCTTCGTGGCCGCGCGCGGTATCGCCCAGCGAATCGATGGCCTGGAACTTGCGGGTCAAACCGTCGGCTTCGGCGAACAGCTTCTTCTCGATGACCGTGGCTTCGGCCACGCCCAGCGTTTCGGTTGCCGTTGCCTTGGCACGGCCCATCTGCTCTTCGCCCTGCGCACGCGCGGCCAGTTGCTCGGCCAGCACCTTGGCTTCGGCCGTACCCTGCTTCAGGTTGGCATCGGCCATCGCATCGACCACGCGGGCTTCGGCAATACCGACCTTCTCGATGGCCAGCGCGCTGGCTTCCTTGACCTGGGCATCGGCCAGACCCGGTGCGGCACGCTCGGCGCGCACGCCATCGGCCAGTGCCTTCTTGGCTTCGGCCTGCTTGCCGGCGGCATCGAACTCGGCCTGTGCCAGCGTGGTGATCTCCACCGCGCGGTGCTTGGCCGCGGCTTCGCTGGCCTCGGCTTCCTTGACCTGCTTGAGCATGGCTTCCTGCGCCTGCGCCTCGGCTTCGAGGATGGCGACCTGCTTCAGGCGATCCGCCTCGGATACCTGGCGTACTTCCTTGATGCGCTCTTCTTCCTGCGCCACGGTCTTGTCGATGGAGATGCGTTCACGGGTGATGTTGGCCACGTCCATCTTGCCCTGCTCGACCACCTTGTCGCGCTCCACGCCTTGCAGCTGCACTTCGCGATCGGTGGTGACCTGCTCCAGCTGGCGGGCACGTGCGACGCGCTCGACTTCGATGGCGACGGCGCGCTGGCGGTTCTGCTCGGCCACTTCCACTTCGCGCAGGCGGTTCTGGTCGCGGATGTCGATCAGCTGCTGCGCTTCAATGCGGGCATTCTCGGACAGCTGGCGCTGCTCTTCCTGCACCTTCAGGGTCTCGGCTTCCTCGCGGGCACGGATGGTTTCCACCTCGCGGCGCTGGCGTGCTTCGGCCTCGGCCTGCTGGCGTTCGAGGGCCAGCGTGGCCTCCTTGGCCTCTACATTCTTCTTGGTGATCGCCAGGCGCTCGTTCTGTGCCAGTTCGTTGGTGATCACGTTCTGCGCAGCCGTCAGTTCAGTGATCTTGCGGATGCCTTCGGCGTCGAGGATGTTGCTCGGGTCGAGCAGCGACTTGGGCGTCTGCTCCAGGTAGTCGATGGCCACGTCTTCCAGCGCGTAACCGTTCAAGTCATTGCCGATCACCGCGATGATCTCGTCGCGGAATTCCTGGCGCTTCTCGAACAGCTGGGTGAAGTCGAACTTCTTGCCCACGGTCTTCAGGGCTTCGGAGAACTTGGCGTTGAACAGGTCGTCGACCGCGTTCTTGTCCGAGGCGCGGTCAGCGCCGATGGCCTTGGCCACGCGCAGCACGTCGGCCTGGGTTTCGTTGACGCGCAGGTAGAATGCCACGGTGATGTCGGCACGCATGTTGTCGCGGCAGATCAGGCCTTCCTTGCCACGACGATCAACCTGCAGGGTGATCAGGCTGATCTTCATGTGCTCGGCGCGGTACAGCACCGGAATGATCAAGGCGCCGGTGAAGTGCACCTTCGGCTGCGAGCTCATGTCGTTGACGATCAGCGCGGTGCCTTGGTCAACCTTCTTGTAGAAGGCTTTGAACAAGCCCGCCAAACCAGCAACCCCGATAATGAAAGGGGCCAGCGCAGCAGTACTCATCAGTGGATCTCCTTGTCGCCTGATACATCAGAAGGGAAAACGTCCAAGCCTGGCAGGTCGGTATCGGCGACCACCAGGTAGTGATTCTTGTCGGGCAGGTATTCCACCAGCCTTACACGTTGGCCACGCGGCAAACGGCTGCCATCGCGTACACGCACATGCAGGATCAGACCGGCGCCGCCGTCGTCCATGCTGGCATAGCCCTGCGTGGCGGTGACTTCCGGTGAGGTCACCTGGGCAAGCCGGCCGAGGATGGACTCCTGGGCAACCGGGCGAAGCTTGAGCAGCAGTCGGCGTATTGGCCGCAGCACCCAGGCCGATACCACCGCACCGGGAACCAGCGCAGCAATGGCCACCACCGTGCCGATGCCCCAGCGCAACGGCGCCGGCAATGACTGCAGGAAGAAGAGTTGAACCAGATAGGTGATGGTCCAGCCGAAAAAGGCCAGCAGCAACACCACCAGCATGGTCGGTGCACCACCGAGGCCGAGCCGCGCGAACATCGCGGCAATGCCGGTCGCGCCATGTTCGCCGCCATGGGAATGAAAGTCGGCACCGTCACCGCTGCCGATTCCGCCGTCATCGACGATGCCGGTCGCTGCCAGCAGCCAGTAGATGACCGCAAACGACAACACGACGCTGTACGGCAACGTCGGGTAAGACAGCGCTACTTCCAGAAACTCCACCATGCACACTTTCCTTGTGGCGCCCAGCTGCCTTGCGAGACCTGTCCCGGCATCGAAGCCGCAACAGCTACCGCCCCTCCCCGCAGGCATCCGTGCTTGTCGCCGAGATCGCCATCATAAGGGAATCAGCGCGAACATGGCCCGCAGCCGTATCCCAAAGAGTGCGACATATCGCGGTACTGCCGCGTGAAACACGCCTGCGTATTCAGCAGAGATCTTCAGTCCAGCTCGACATGCAGGTCGGCACGGCGCACTTCCTCGACGAACTGCCGCATCCTGTAGCCGTCCTTGATCCCCGGCGACACCTCGATGCCGCTGGACACATCCACACCCCAGGGCTGGGTGGCGAGAATGGCGTCATGCACGTTTTCCGGGCGTATGCCCCCGGCCAGCAGGTACGGCCGATGCACACCCGGTGGAATCTGCGACCAGTCGAATGCCACCCCGGTGCCACCGCTGCCACCCGCCACATGGCTGTCAAACAGAAAACCCGCTGCATGCGGGTACATCTGGTGCAGGCCACGCGCGGTGACCTCGCTGCGCCCCCCCATGGCGATCGCCTTCAGGTAAGGCATGTTGAAACTGCGGCAGAAGGCATCGTCTTCGTCGCCATGGAACTGCAGCAGGGTCGGCCGCACCGCACGCAGCACCTCGCGGATCTCCTCGCGGTTGTTGTGCTGGAACAGGGCGACCACTTCCACCATCGGCGCAATTGCCTGGCGCATCGCGCGCGCCTCCGAGGGTGCAACCCGGCGTGCGCTGCCCTTGGCGAAAATGAAACCGATGGCGTCCACGCCCAGCTCACTGGCCAGGCGGATGTCCCCAGCGCGGGTCATGCCGCAGAACTTGATACGGGTGCGAAACAGCGTACGGCTCACAGGGTCACCTCGTCCGGCAGTTTCCAGTGCTCAGGATACAGCGGCCCGACGAATACCAGGCCTTGCGGCGGCGCGGTTGGACCGGCCAGGTTGCGATCGCGCCCTGCCAGCAACTCGCCGATCCAGTTTTCCGGCTTTTCGCCCGACCCTACCATCAGCAGCGAGCCAACGATGTTGCGCACCATGTGATGCAGGAAGGCGTTGGCCTGGACTTCGACCTCCACCACTTCGCCCTGGCGATGCACGGCTATCGACTGCAACTCGCGACGTGCATGCAGGGCCTGGCACTGGGCGCTGCGGAACGCGCCAAAATCGTTCTCGCCGAGCAGGGCCTGCGCCGCGCGATGCATGGCATCGGCGTCCAGCGGGCGTCGATCCCAGCTCAGGATCTGCCGGTACAGGGCCGGCCGCACCTGTCGGTTGAGGATGCGATAGCGGTAACGCCGCGCCTTGGCCGAGAAGCGCGCATGGAAATCATCCACCACCGGCACACACCAGCGCACGCACACCGACGGTGGCAGTCGGGTGGTGGTACCCAGCACCCAGCCGCGCGGGGCGCGCTCGACGTCGCTGTCGAAATGCACCACCTGGCATTCACCGTGCACGCCAGCGTCGGTACGCCCGGCGCAGACCACACTGATCGGTGCATTGGCGACCGAGGACAAGGCCTCCTGCAAGGTAGCCTGCACACTTGCACAGCCGCTCTCACCGAGCTGTTGCCAGCCCTTGAACTCGCTGCCGTCGTACTCCACGCCCAGCGCATAGCGCATCATTGAACCTCTGATAATCCTGTTGGAGCCGCGCGATCCAGGAGCGACTCAGTCGCTGTCGCGCTCGGACCACACCGCAAGCTCGTTGCCGCCCGGCTCGGTGAACTGAAACCGGCGACCGCCCGGGAACGAGAAGATGGGCTTGACCACGTCGCCCCCCTGCGCAGTCACCGCCGCCAGCATCGGGCCGAGCTGGGCAGCGTACAGCACCACCAATGGAGCGCCCGCGCTGGCGGTCAACGGCGTGCCGCGGAAGAAGCCACCCTGCAGCTCGCCATCATCAAAGGCGGTGTAATCGGGCCCGTAGTCTTCGAACTTCCAGCCAAACACCTGCTCGAAAAAGCCGCGGCTGGCCGCCGGGTCGCGCGACGCAAATTCCACATAGTCAATCCGGCGTTCGCGCTTCATCTGGAGTCTCCGTCAAACCATGCGGGCCAGCAGTTCCAGCGCTTCGTTGCGCGCCTGCGGGTCAGTACTGGTCGCCACTTCCGTGAGCAGCGTCCGGGCGGTTTCGGCATCCCCCAGATCCAGATAGGCGATGGCAAGTTCCAGGCGCTCACGACCGGCAGGTGCCGGATTCAACGGCGTGATCGCTGCCACGTCGCCTGCCAGCCAACTGGCTTCATCGGCGGCTGCGGGCTCAGGCTGCGCGGGCACCGGCTCGGCGACGACATCGAACTGACGCGAGGCTTCAAACAGCAGCACCGGCTTGTGCGGTACCTGCGGCGCTGCGGTCGGCAACACCGGTTCCACGCGAGCGGTGGGACTGGATTTCAGCCACGCCGGCATGGGCTCTTCATAAGCCTCCGGCGAAGCTGGCTGCGCGGCCGGCGGCGTCTGCACATCCGTGTCCTCCATCGCATCGAATACAGCATCAGAGGCCTGCGGATCCAGCGGTTCCGGCACGGCTGCGGCGGCACCCATCACCGGCAGTGCAGCAGCCAGGCGGTCACCGGCGACGTCATCACGCGGCGGCGCTACCGGCAGCGGCTTGCGGCGCCGTCCCAGTGCCCAGGCAAGCGCACCGAGCAGCAACAGCACCAGTCCGAGCCAAGCCCAGCCGAACGAACCTGCGCCATCGCGCTTGGCCGCCTCACCCAGCTTCTGCTGCGCAGCCGCCAGGTCCGAATCCTTCATCGCAATCAAGGTCTGCTGCTGCTTCTGCAGTTTCTCCAGCTCGCCGACGCGATCACGCAGTTCCTGCAGTTCCGCGTCACGCGTTGCCAGCTCTTCCTTGGCTTGCTGCAGCTGTTCGTTGGCCAACATGTCACCCTCACCACCGGCATCAAGACCGGTCGTCATTCCTGCTGTCTGTTGCGCACCGGCCACCGCCGGGGCGATTTCCAGGCGCGCCCCCGGGGGCAGCGCACCCGACGCTGCGGTTGCAGCGGCCTTGGCCGGTGCCTGCGCCGCATCGGCGACTGCCGGCTGCGGGATCGGCGCCCGCGCCTGCCGCCACTGCGCCGCCTGGTCACGAACGATGGCACGCGCCTCGGAAGCATCCACCCGCGCCAGCTCTTCCTGTGCCGGGGTACGCAACACCGCACCCTGCTTGAGCAGGTTGATGTTGCCGCGAATGAAGGCTTCCGGATTGGCGCGCATCAGCGCGACCATGGTCTGGTTCAAGGAGACGCCGCTCTCGCGCGACAACTCGCGGGCGATCTGCGACAGGGTCTGACCGCGCTGCACCGGGGCCAGCTGGCCTTCGCTGGTCGTGATCGCGGCCGGTACGGGGCGCGCTGGTGGTGCAGCGACAACCGTCGGGGTCGGCGCAGGCGTGGCTGGCGCCGGCGCAGGCAGCGTGGGCAGCGGCTCTGGTTCGCGTACGATCAGGTTGGACTGTGCCGCTGCCGGCGCTTCGATCACCGGTTCGGCCACCGCGGTTGCAGCCTCGGGTGCCGCCACCAGCGCGGAGTACTCGCGCACCAGGCGGCCTTGCCCCCAATCAACCTCGATCAGGAAGCCCACTGCCGCCACTTCGACCGGCGCGGCACTGGTGACACGGATCACCGCGCGGCCATCGCGGTCCTGCGCAAACTGGAATTGCAATTCCCCTACCAGGCCGGTCGGCGCGGCCAGACCCACGCGCTCGAAGGTTGCCGCGGAGGCCAGCCCGGCCTTGGCATTGTCCAGCTCGCCCGGATCACTGGTGATGACCGGAATTTCCGCCAGCAAGGGCTGGCCCGGCTTGGACAGGACCCGGATGTTGCCCAGCCCCAATGCCATCGCAGCGCTACTGAACAGCGCCAGGCCGAGCACCAGCACACCTTGTAATGGGCGCATCGCGCCCCTGCCCCATAGTTTCATGGCGGCCAATATAACGGCTGGCCCGGCTTTCGAATACCGCTGTACCGCCCGGAAGCGACGACGCCGGCATCAAGCCGGCGTCGTTGCGTGCCTCAGCCGCCGTTGGCGACCAGTTCGGCGACCTGCACCGCGTTCAACGCGGCACCCTTGCGGATGTTGTCGGCCACCACCCACATGTTCAGCCCGCGCGGGTGCGAGATGTCCTCGCGGATGCGGCCGACATAGACCGGATCGGTGCCCGAGGCGTGGGTCACCGGGGTCGGATAGCCGCCTGCCTTGCGCTCGTCCACCACCTTCACGCCCGGCGCGGCTGCCAGCAGTTCACGGGCCTGCTCGGTGCTGATCTTCTTCTTCGTCTCGATGTTGACAGCCTCGGAGTGGCCGTAGAACACCGGCACGCGCACCGCGGTGGGGTTCACCAGGATGCTGTCGTCGCCGAGGATCTTGCGGGTTTCCCAGACCAGCTTCATTTCTTCCTTGGTGAAGCCGTTGTCCAGGAACTCATCGATATGCGGGATCAGGTTGAAGGCGATCTGCATCGGGAACTTCTTCGGCTCGATCTCCTGGAAGCCCAGCAGCTGCGCGGTCTGCTTGCCCAGTTCTTCCATGCCGGTCTGGCCTGCGCCGGACACCGACTGGTAGGTGGCGATGTTGATGCGCTCGATGCCGTACTCACGGTGGATCGGCGCCAGCACCGGCATCAGCTGCATGGTCGAGCAGTTCGGGTTGGCGATGATGCCGCGCGGACGGTTCCTGGCTGCCTCCGGGTTGACCTCGGACACCACCAGCGGCACGTCGTCGTCGTAACGGAAGGTGGAGGAGTTGTCGATCACCACCGCACCGGCGGCGGCGAACTTCGGCGCGAACTCCTTGGAAATGCCGCCGCCGGCGGAGAACAGCGCGATCTCCACGCCTGCCGGGTCAAACGTGGCCAGGTCCTGGATGGTGATCTTGTCGCCTTCAAAGTCGACCTGCTGGCCGGCCGAACGCTCGGAGGCAAGCAGGGTCAGCTTGCTGATCGGGAAATTGCGCTCGGCCAGGATGGCCAGCATGGTCTGGCCGACAGCGCCGGTGGCGCCAACAACGGCTACGTGGAAACGACGGACTTCATTGCTCATGGGGATACTCGAAAGATAGGAGGGGGTAGACACACATCGAGCCAGGTTCGGGGAACCTCCAGCGCACGGCCACGGAGGCTCCCTATCGTTTTTTGTCGTCGATTTTTTTGCCGGCCACGCACAGGCGCGCGGTGCCGCTGGTCAGCAGTTCGGCATTGAGGGCATTGGCCGGCTGGCCGGCATCGGCACCGATGCCCAGACCGGCCAGCAGGTTGTCGACCGCCAACTGCACCATCGCCCGGCGTGTTGCCAGCGAGGCGCTGCCGATATGCGGGGTCAGCACGATATTGCGCAGCGCCAACAGCTCCGGGCGCACATCGGGTTCATTCTCGTATACGTCCAGCGCCGCCGACGCCAATCGGCCATTGGCCAGCGCGTCGGCCAGCGCCAACTCATCGACGATACCGCCACGGGCGATGTTCACCAGCGTCGCGCTGGGCTTCATCCTGGCCAGTGCGGCGGCATTGATGAGGTGATGGTTCTGCGCGGTATATGGCAGCACCAGTACCAGGTGATCGACGCTGGCAAGCAGCGTATCGAAATCGACGTAGCGGGCACCGACCGCCTGCTCCTGTTCGGCCGGCAGCTGCGAACGGTTGTGGTACAGCACCTTCATGCCGAAGCCGTGGTGACCACGGCGGGCAATGGCCTGGCCGATCCGACCCATGCCCAGGATGCCCAGCGTGCTGCCGTGCAGGTCGGCACCGAGCATGGTGGTGAACGACCACTGCCCCCACTGGCCCTCGCGCAGCCAGCGGTCGGACTCGACGATGCGGCGCGCCGCTGCCATCAGCAGCGAAAAACCAAGATCGGCGGTGGTTTCGGTAAGGACGTCGGGGGTATTGCTGGCAACGATGCCGGCCGCGCTCAGCGCGGCAACATCCAGGTTGTTATGGCCAACGCCGACATTGGCGATCATCTTCAACGCTGGCGCGTTGGCGACTTCCGCCGCGCCGATGCGGTCGTTGAGGGTGACCAGGGCGCCGTCGACCTCGGCCAGCCGGGCCGCGATTTCAGCGCCGCTGTGGGCACTCACCTGCGCGGTGGCAACCACGTCGCAGTACGCCGCCAGCTGCGCGACGGTATCGTCGAACAGGGGCTGCGATACCCAGACGCGGGGCCGCCGATCAGCCATCGAGCTGACCGGGAATACGCGGGCTCATGTCACCGACATCGCCGCACTGGGCACGATGGCGCATGGCCTGGTCCATCAGCACCAGTGCCAGCATCGCTTCGGCGATAGGGGTGGCGCGGATGCCGACGCAGGGATCGTGGCGGCCGGTGGTGATGACCTCCACCGCATTGCCGGCCGTATCCACTGTGGCACCGGGCAGGCGCAGGCTGGAAGTCGGCTTGAGCACCATGGCCGCGACAATCTGCTGGCCGGTGGAAATACCCCCGAGGATGCCGCCGGCATGGTTGGACTGGAAACCCTGCGGGGTGATCAGGTCACGGTGCTCAGTGCCCTTCTGCGCGGCGCTGGCAAAGCCGTCGCCAATCTCCACGCCCTTGACCGCATTGATGCTCATCAGCGCCGCCGCGATATCGCCATCGAGCTTGCCGTAGATCGGCTCGCCCCAGCCCGGCGGCACGCCGTCGGCAACCACGGTGACGCGCGCACCGACCGAATCACCGGACTTGCGCAGCGCATCCATATAGGCCTCCAGCGCCGGCACCTGGTTGGCGTCGGGCCAGAAGAAGGGATTGTCTTCGACCGCACTCCAGTCGAAGCCGGCCGGGGTGATTTCGCCCAGCTGCGACAGATAGCCGCGCACGCTGACGCCGAAACGCTGCAGCAGCCACTTCTTGGCGATGACGCCAGCGGCCACGCGCATGGTGGTTTCGCGCGCCGAGGAGCGGCCACCGCCACGCGGGTCACGGATGCCGTACTTCTGCCAGTAGCTGTAGTCGGCATGGCCCGGGCGGAACTGCTGGGCGATGTTGCTGTAGTCCTTGCTGCGCTGGTCGGTGTTGCGGATCAGCAGGGCGATCGGCGTACCGGTGGTGCGGCCTTCATAGACGCCGGACAGGATCTCGACCTCGTCGGCCTCACGGCGTGCCGAGGTATGGCGGCTCTTGCCGGTGGCCCGGCGCTGCAGATCGTGGGCGAATTCCTCGGGCGTGATCTCCAGACCGGGAGGACACCCATCGATCACGCAGCCGATCGCCGGCCCGTGGGATTCACCGAAGGTGGTAACGCGGAGGAGTTGTCCGAAGGTATTCAATGCCGTTGTGCTCTTGCGGTTGCTCTTGCGGTTGCTCTTGCGGTTGCTCTTGCGGTTGCTCTTGCGGTTGCCCTTAAGCCGTCATTCCCGCGAAGGCGGGAATCGCTTTTGCTTTTGCTTTTGCTCTTGCCTGTGCTCTTGCCTCACGCCAGCCAAGCAAAGGCCGGAGCCGGAGCCAGAGCAAGAGCGATTCCCGCCTTCGCGGGAATGACGACCTTGAAAGCAAGGGCTCGAAGCCAAAGCCAACACCAACACCAAAAGCAAAAGCAAAACCAAAACCAAAACCAAAACCAAAACACTACCCAACTATCTCATCCCACAAATCCCGCCACTCGGGATTCACCTCTTCCACCAACCGCAACTTCCAC
>Ga0308158_10003204_pt1 | contig 14642 bp, 12 predicted proteins | sample PhyBR2_FD_201038 | JGI IMG/M metagenome (GOLD analysis project Ga0308158, IMG submission 201038) | Phyllosphere microbial communities from UC Gill Tract Community Farm, Albany, California, United States - DLSLB.R2 | ecosystem: Host-associated > Plants > Phyllosphere > Unclassified | place: USA... | reverse complement strand
TTCACCATCTCGTCGAACAGCTCGTGCTGCGCGCGGAAGAGGCTCTCCCAGGCCTCGAGGGCGAGCTTGCGATCGGTCATGGAGAACAGCGTACTGGCAGTGGAGGACACCGCGCGGGTGCCGCCGGAGGGGCTGGGGGCGTGATCTCGGGGCTGTCGAGGGGCCGACGGAAGGTGTCGTCGGCCCCTCGGTGTTCAGCCCTGGTCGTGCTCGGTCGTCATCCACTGCACGAGCTGATAGATCACGCCGTTGGGGTCGCGCATCTGGAAGTAGCGCTCGCCCCAGGGCTCCGTCTCGATCGGGGTCGCGACGTCGACGCCCTCGGCCTGCAGGCGGCTGTACTCGGCGTCGATGTCGTCCACCGTGAACACGACGAGCAGTCCGGATGCTGTGCCGGCCTGCGGCTGGGGCTTGAAGCTCGGAAGTCCCGTCTGCAGGTAGATCAGGTTGATTCCGGCATCCGCGCGTGTCAGTGAGCTGAACCCATCGGCGGCCATGGTGACCGCGAAGCCGAGGTGTTTCTCGGCCCACCGGGCGGACGCCTCGACATCGGGGACGTTGAGGGAGATGGCGGATGCGGTGATGTTCATGGCTCTCCTTGCTATTCTGTACGACGTACAATGTAATCCGTACAACGCAACTGTGGCAAGATCATTCCCGTGAGTTCCGAACGAACCGGATCCGGCGACCCCAGCAGGACTCTCGCGCTGCTGTGGGGTGAGCCGCTCGCGCCGCGCAAGGGGCCGGCTCGATCGATCACCGTGACCCAGGTCGTCGAGGCCGCCCTCTCGATCGCAGACGAGAGCGGACTCGGCGCCGTCACGATGAGGGCGGTCGCCGAGCGGGTCGGGGTGTCGACCATGTCGGTGTACACCTACGTTCCTGGCAAGCCCGAACTGCTCGACCTCATGGTCGATGCGCTGTACCTCGCGATGGAACGGATGCCGTGGCGCGACGAGCCCTGGCGGGATCGCGTCGTGGCCGTGGCCGAGAGCAACCGCTCGCTGCTGGACGCGCATCCCTGGATGACCGAGGTCGCGGCCCTCAGCCGCCCTCCGCTCGGGCCGGGGGTGATGGCGAAGTACGAGCACGAGCTCGCGGCATTCGACGACGCGGGGCTCGGCGATGTCGACGTCGATGCCGCGCTGACGTTCCTTCTCGGGTTCGTGCAGTCGCACTGCCGTGCTGCGCACGATGCCGCACGCGCGACGACCGACACGGCGATGAGCGATGCGCAGTGGTGGGAGGTGAATCAGCCGATCCTCGCGCGGGCTTTCGATCCGGAGGCCTATCCGCGGGCGGTGCGCATCGGTGCGGCGGCGGGGGAGGCGCACGGGGCCGCGTGGTCGGCCGGCGACTCGTGGGCCTTCGGTCTCGAGCGGGTCCTCGATGGGCTCGCGGCGCTGATCGAGCGCTGACTCAGCGGATGCTGTCCGGACGAGGAGTCCGTCGACGGCACAAGTAAAGGGCCGGTCGGAGAGGCTCCCGACCGGCCCTTGTCCCTTGCACCAAGAGTGTCCTGCAATCACATGAGGTGGATGCCACAGCAAACATTCACCGTGCGATCACTCTATAACGGCGGGGTAACGAATGCAACGGTTTGGTCACGGAATCTTGGCGGTGTTTCGCTGTCACGTGCGTTCGCGTCTCCTCGCACGCCGTGGGAGTCCTCTCAGCTCGCACAGGCAAGGGCTCACTGGCACGTCTCCGCAGAGGTGACGCCGTGGATCGAGGCCCACTGCGTCTGCAGTTCGTCGCCGAACTGGGACGCGGGGCCGGAGAGCGGTGGTTCGCATCCCGAGGTGCTGAACCTTCCGAGCACCTGTCCGGGCCGAGCGGTGATGGTGACGGCGTAGACGTCTCCGCCAGGCTCAGCGGTCTCGAGCACAGTGCGGATCGCTGCCCACCCGGGGGCGTCGGCGAGAGCCAGATCCGAGGGGAGCGCGGGTGCGACCGCAGTCGGTATCCTCAGCCAGAGCCTCGGCGGCCCGCCCGCGAACACGTCGATCCTGAATTCGAGCTCGTGATCAGGGTCGTTCTCAGTGAAACCGAGGTAGGCAGGGTCGAAGCCGCGGAGTATCGCGCCCAGCGACGGGGCAACGGGCGACTCGATGGTGGATTCCGACCCGATTGCGAGGGTGAGGAGGTCGGTCCGCGTCTGCATCGAGAACTCATCGAGGAGTGCCGCATGCTCTGCGGGGGAGAGTCCCTCTTCGGCCACTCGGATGGTGCGGCCGTCGCCGACAGAGGCCGAGATCGGCATCCCCTGCCCTGCACGACTCAGCCACTCCTGGACGAACGCGACTCCGGTGGGCGAAGAACCAGGTGCAACAGAAAACGAGACATCCGTGACGGTGGCGAGGGTGAGGTGCAACGACGTCGCACGGGAGCCACTGACCCCGTACTCGTCGAAACCCCCGTCATTCGACGACAGCCAGGTTGTGATGACCCGGTGAGCCTGCTCGGCCGTCACCTCGCGCTCCAGTTCGACGTTCGTCTCCCGCGAGATGCCGGCGTCGAATCCGCCGTCGTCGACGCCGCAGTCTGCCGAAGCGACGCCGGAAAGCGGTTCGAGGATCTCGCAGGTCGCGTCTGCCGCCCGCTCCGCCTCAGCGACGTCCAACGGAGAAGAGCACGCCCCGAGTGAGAGCGGCAGCGAGAGAACGGCCAGAACCGCGAGCGCGCGGCTCTGGCGTCGATGAGCAGCGCGCACGATTCGTCGAGTCCTCATCGTGATCTCCCCCGCTTCGCGCTCTTCTCACGTCGGGTGAGATCCCGACTCTCTGCCGGACTCAACGCCAACTGGGGCGTCGCACGAATCCACTCATACGTGGCGGCTGCAGATGAATGTTCGCCGAGCGCGGAGAAGGCAGCGGCGAGCTCGAAGGCCGAATCCTTCACACGGGCGAGGAGCTCCGGCTCCAAGGCTCCCGCCGCGAGGTCGAGCACCCGGCGATGAGCCGCGGCCGCCTCCGCGGGGCGTCCGAGGCTCGTGAACAGCACAGCCTGGTTGCGAAGGGCCTTCGCGATACGCAGGCGTCCCGTCGGGGTATCGACCGACTCGTTGTGGACGACGACCACATGATCGTAGGCGGCGATGGCCGCGTGGCTGTCACCGAGGTCGTTGATCGCCACGGCACGGTTGTATGCCGCCTGCTGCCGGGCGACCCGCAGGTCGTGGTCGTGAGAACCAGATCCCAGGGCATCGAGAGCCTCGTATGCGGCGATGGCGCCTCCTGGGCTTCCCAGACGGGTGAGCGCGACACCGAGACGGAAGTACGCACGCGCCTGCACCCGTTCGGCCCGCGTGTCTGCCCCGGGATGCAGCACGGTCGCCTGACCGGACAGATTTGCGACCTGCTCCCAACGGCCGGCGTCCTGGGCGTGCCCCGCCCAGGCGTCGAGCGCGGCGAGCCGCAACATCGCCAGGTCCACGTCGTCTGCCTGCGCCGTCGCGTCGATGATCGACGCCCAGTGCGTCTCGGCCTCAGCCAACTGCCCTTTTCCCGCAAGGTCGTCTGCCGCGTAGAGGCGATTGTGCAGCGACCGGTACAGTGCGCTGCCTGGACTGCCTGTGGTCGTCGTGGTCGTCAGGATGCGGGTGTTCTCCCGCGCCAGCCGCACGGTGTCGGCGATGTCATCGTCATCGATCGCTCCGAAGCGCTCATCGATCTCACGGAAGAGGAGGATCGCATCCTCCGTCCTCCCGGCCTCGTGCGTGGCGATCGCGTCGCTGAGCCGCCTCGAGGCATCGAGCCGGCGGATCGCCGGGTCAGGGTCCTCCCCGAACCACGTGGCGAACTCCTCTCTCAACTGCCGGGCGTCGGCCGCGTCGAAGCGACCGGATCGCCATGCAGACCAGAGTCCGTTGGCAGCCCACAGACGTATTCGGCCGTCTGGGTCGTTGCCGAACTCCTGCAGACCAGCCCTGATCGCGTCTCGTCCCTTCTGGATCTGGCCTGCCTCCAGACGAAGCCTCGCAGTCCAATAGGTCGCCTGCGCGCGCTCCTCCCTGGCCTCGTCGAAGCCCGAAGCTCGAACTCTCTCCGACAGCGCAGTCAGCGTGGACAGCGCCTCCTCCCGCCGTCCGAGATCGGACAGGCGCAAGGCCCGTTCCAAGAGCAGCGCAGCCATCGACGACACGGTGTCGCGACGACCCCACAAGGCGCCGAATCGCTCTTCTGTCTCCACCGAGAAGCGCACCGCCTCGTTGGGGTCGCGCCGGGGTGACTCAGGCGCTCGCGACTGCGGATCGTCCGTGTGCCCCAGGACCGCGGAAATCCGCGCGGCGACGGCGAAACGTGAGATCTCGCTGCGTGGGTCGAGATCCTGCCGATACAGCGAGTCAGCGTACGTGAGCACGGCGAGCATCTTTGCTGACATCTGCGGCGCACTGCCTGCAGCGTGCAGCAGATCCGACAATACGGTCAGCCGCGCGAGCGGATCCCGTGCCGTGGAGTACGCGTCAAGGAGCCGTCTCCATTCCTCCACCTCGGCGTCGACGCGCTGCGTATCATCGAGCCGCGCGAGAATCCCCTCAAGATGCCGAACAGCCAAGCGGACGCGCCACGCGTCATGATCAGCGGCATCAGGGGCGGTCACCATCGAACGAGCGCGGGCCAGCGAATCTGAGGGATCCAGACGCTCCGCGAGATCAAGATCCACCAGCAGGAGGGACGCGGCCAGCCCCAGGCCCGCCGCTCCACGAACGTGGTCGACGTCGTGCAGCACCCTCAGCAGGATCCCGCGGACGCCGTCGCGGTCGAGGCCATTCTCCACACGGAGTCGTGACGACCTCACCAAGGCGTCAAGACGGATAGCGCGGAGCCTGTCATCGCTCTCTCCATTGAGACGCAGCGCCAGGGACTCCAGCGCCACCGCGATGGACGCCTCGTCCTGACTCAACCAACGCCGAATCATCTGCGCAGTCAGAGCAGCCTCCGCCGCAGCTCTGCGGACTCCGGCCTGCGGTGCATCGCGCAACCGTTCGTCGAGAGCTGTCGCGCGCTGCAGGATCTCGACGTGAAGAACCGGGTCAAGGTCCTCGACGTCATGAATGAACTCGATCCGCTCAAGTTCGGCGGAGGCACGCGCCTCTGCGGAGCCCTCATCCTCGAAACCCCGTGTCAGAACAGACATCCGCTCGAGATGCTCGTCGACGACCGCCGACGGCTCCACGCCGACGTCGAGGCTCACCAGAATTCGGGTCGCCTCTGCGATCATCCGCGCTTCCTCCGCATTGTGCGCAGGGACGGCCTGAGAAAACCACGTAGCAAGCGCGAAGCGTGCAGCCCCCTGCTCGCCTTCCTCGACAAGACCTCGTGCTCGGAGAAGCAGCTCACCAATCGACGTGCCCATGTCCCCCCCTGCCGTGCGCCTTCTCGATCACGCAACCACGGTCATGAAGACCAGCCATGATCGAATTCAAAGTACTAGACGTCAAAGGCCGACGATGCTGTCGAAGCCGCGAAGAACCGTGGAGCGTCGACGAGTCAGCGCGCCACCACGGCATCGATCCGGATGCGGCGACCTGGGAGCAGTCGTCCTCGGTACCGGCGGACGTCACCGGCTGATGACCTTGGGTGCGGCGACTGTCTTCACACCGGCGGCGCGGAACTCCTGTCCATAGCCCGAGGCCTTGGTTCCTCCGAACGGAACCTGAGGGTTGAGAGCGCCGTGCTGGTTGATCCGCACCGTTCCGGCGTCGAGAGGGTGGGCCACTGCGAGGGCCGCCTCGCCTGACGAAACGACAGTGGCCCGAGTGCGCCCGATGGCAACGAATGTTCTCCGAGCATCGCGTGCGCTGCACGACTGTCCGCGTTCTCAACGCTCCCGTCGTTGTGCTCCGATCGGCGCCAGCGCGTGAGATGTCGAGATCTGGTGGGAGAACCTGCCGTCATCGGTGAGCACAGCCCCCGAACGTTTCGCAACGGACGGGATGAGCCAGGTCTCGCAGAGCTCGATCCTCGGATGGGCGTGTTCGATCCGGGTCAGCAGAGACTCGAGGTCGTGCGTATGGCGGAGCCACACGGTGATGGCGAGGTTCATCCTGTCGAGGATGGCAGCGGACATGCGCACTCCAGGGACCCCCGCGACGTCGATGCCGACGGCGGCCAGTTCGGGTGTGGGGACGCGATACCAAAGGGATGCGGCGGTCGTGTATCCGAGCGCGTGATGGGCGAAGTCCGTCTTCGCCGTGAACCACGGTGAACCGAACAGACGATGGATCGCCCTGGTCACGCTGGTTGTCGAGATCCCGAGCTCAGCGGCGATCTCGGGCGCGGGACGGCGTGCGTCTGGGAGCATGCTCCGCATCACGTCGACGAGCAGCGGCGTGGGGACGGACGGTTCACCGGCGAAGCCTTCTGCGGCGCGCCTCAGCGCCAGCAGGACATCGGCAGGGAGAGCGTCCAGATGCGATCGCGCCCCATCCTTGTAGAGGGTGTGTGCGAACCGGGTCCGCGTCGCACGGATGCCGGGAATGCTCGCGATGCTGCGCGCCACGAACGCGTCGGCGGTCGCGATGCTCGAGTGCACCACGGTGAGCAGCAGATCGCGTGAGCCCGATGTGCGATCGATCTCGATGACCTCGTCGAGCGGTGCGAGCGCGGCGACGACCTGTTCGCGTTGACCGGCTCGAACATCGACCTCGATGAGAGCCATTGCGGGAAGCTCCACCTCGAGATGCTCCGGCTGCTGGTAGCACACTGTCCACACCAGACCCTCGTTGCGGAGACGTGCCCAGCGGCGGGCCAGCGTCGTGGCGTCGTATCCGAGGATCTTGCCCAGTTGCATCCAACTGATCCGGGGAAAGATCTGCAGAGCGTTCACCAGCTGCCTGTCGACGAGATCGATGACTGTTTCCTGCAGCATGAGTCTGAATTTAGCCCATATCCGGATCGATAGCCGATCTCAGCGAACAGATCGTCGGGGTCCTGCATACGATTCGGGGAATCTTCGGACTTCGAGACAGACCTCACGCGGTGCAACACGCGCCGCGTCCATCGTCACCAGGGAGCATCGTGAGCAACACCTCGTCACAGCCCGCGCTCAACCAGGTTCAGAAGACGCCACGAGTGCGGCTGAGCCGTGACGCGAGACTCGCCGTCTTCCTCTTCTTCCTCGGGTGGGTGATGAGCTACGCCGACCGGCAACTCATCACCCTCGCCCTGCCCTATATCGGCAAGGATCTCTCGCTCAGCCCCACGCAGCAGGGCATGCTCATCTCGGCCTTCTTCGTCACCTATGCGATCGTGCAGATCCCCGGCGGCATGCTCGTCGACAAGCTGGGCGCCAAACGCACGGCTGTGGCCGGAGTGCTCGCCTGGTCGGTGTTCACCGTGGCGACGGGAACCGCGGGTTCCTTCGCCGTGATGCTCGCCATCCGTGCGCTGTTCGGCATCGGTGAAGGGGTGTATCCGGCCGCCTCGGTGAAAGCGGTCGCCGAGCGGACCAGCGCCGCGCAGCGTATGACGGCGACGGGGTGGATGTACAGCTCGAACGCGGTCGGCACCATCGTCGCCGCTCTTGCGGGAGCGGCGCTCATCGCCACCATCGGCTGGCAGGGAGCCTTCTTCATCCTCGGAGCCGTCGGTCTGCTCGTGGCTCTGGCGATCGGGATCTTCCTCCCGAAGGCGGACGCCTCAGCGGCTCAGACCCTCGAGGTGCAAGAGTCGCCGACATCGACGATCACCGCGAAGGATCTGTTCCGATCCGCAGCGCTGTGGGGGCACGTCGCGATGTTCTTCGGCTACGGCGTCGTCGCGTGGGGCATGAGCGCCTGGGTGCCGAGCTATCTCGTGGACGCACGCGGCATCCCTCTCGGCGTGGTCGCAGCTGCCGCAGTCATTCCGGTGGCCGTCGGCGGTGTGGCTTCTGTGCTGGGCGGCCGGCTCGTCGACCGCCTCGGCGGTCGGCACCGGCTCATCGTCATCCCGGGAATGCTCGCCTGCATACTCACCCTTGCGATGATGACTCAGGAACTCCCCGTGCCGCTGTTCATCACACTGATCGGGCTGCTCTCGTTCTTCAGCGGGATGTGCTACATGCCCGTGTTCGCAGGTCCCGTCCGCGGCCTGCCCACCGCCGTCGTCGGAACCGCCTACGCCACGATCAGCACCGGCAGTCAGGTCGCCGGCATCCTCACCCCGACCCTCATGGGCGTCGTGGTCGAGAACGTCAGCTGGGAAGCCGCTTTCGGCGTCCTCATCGCCGGCTGCGTCATCTGCATCATCGCAGCGGCGCTCGTGCCTCGGGGGCCGGACGAGTTCTTCGCCAGCTTCGCTCGTCGCCAGACGGTGGCCGTCCATGGTGCCTGACATGAAGCGGTGGTCCTCGCCGTCCCCTTCCGTGACGGACCTCTATCGCGACCTGCACCGTCATCCCGAACTCAGCGGTCAAGAGACGCGCACGGCGGCACGCTTGGCGAGCGAGCTCTCTCTCCGGCAGTTCGACGTAACGCAGGGCGTCGGCGGAACCGGCGTCGTGGGGATGCTGAGAAACGGAGATGGTCCCACCGTGCTGCTTCGGGCAGACATCGACGGTCTTCCGATCCGCGAAGCAACGGGGGCGCCTTACGCCTCAGCCGCCACCGGCGTGGACAGGGACGGCACCACCGTCCCCGTCATGCACGCCTGTGGCCACGACCTGCACGCCGCAGCGCTCATCGGTGCGATCGACGTACTGCAGGCGTGCGGCGACCGGTGGGCAGGAACCGTGGCTGTCGTGTTCCAACCAGCGGAGGAGACCGGCGAGGGCGCTCTCGCCATGGTCGCGGACGGACTCGCCGGCATCGTGGGCACACCGACCGTCGCGCTGGGTCAACACGTGTCGCCGGTGCCGGCGGGTGCGGTCGTGACCGCAGAAGGCGTGTACGGCGCCGCCTCGGACAACTTCCGCATTCGCATCCACGGAGTCGGCGGTCATGCCTCGAGCCCGGAAGCCGCGGTCGATCCCATCATCGTGGCCGCGGCGATCGTCATGCGGCTCCAAACCGTGATCTCACGCGAGACTGCAGCCCACGAACCTGCAGTGCTCACCGTCTCCTCGATACACGCCGGTCATGCCGAGAACGCCATCCCCGACGAGGCAGAGCTCACCGTGAACCTGAGGAGCTTCAACGCCTCGACCCGGCACCGCCTCATCAACGCCATGCGCCGCATAGTCGACGCCGAGGCCGCGGCAGCGGGAATGGAACAAAGCCCGAGCGTCGAGCGCATCAGCGGAGCTCCGCTGCTCCTGAACGATCCGCGTGCCACACACCGCACCCTCGGCGCGATCGGCGAATCCAGACTGGACGCCCACATCGTCACTCAGCCGATGACCGGCAGCGAGGACTTCGGGGTCATCGGCGATGCCCTCGGCTGTCCGAGCGTCTTCTGGCACTGGGGTGGGACGGCACCCGACAGGTACAGCGCGGCGGAACTCGCCACGCTCCTGGCCGAGGCGCGTTTCCCCGGCCACGTTCCGATGAACCACTCGCCCGAGTATCTCCCGGATCTGGATTGGGCGCTCCCCGCAGGCATCCACGCCATGAGCACTGCCGCACTGCATTGGCTTCAGGCTTCGTGAGACGCCATCGAGCCCCGGCAACTGATGCGCGGCACCACCTGACTTCTCACGTAAGGACACACGATGAACGACCTCATCTACCTTTCCGCCACTGAATGCATCGACCGGTATCGCACCGGGGCGCTTTCACCCGTAGACGTCCTCGACGCCCAGCTCGCCCGAGCGGCACTCGTCGACGACTCGTTGAACGCCTTCACCGAGACGATGGCCGATGCGGCACGAGAGCGCGCGCAGGAATCGGAGCGCCGCTACCGCGAGGGTACGGCGCGACCGCTCGAGGGCGTCACCGTCGCGGCGAAGGAGAAGCACCAGATCGCGGGTATGGACGTGGTCGAGGCTTCGAATGCCTGGGACGGATACACCGCACTCGAGAACGCGCCCATCATCGACAGGCTTCTGGATGCGGGCGCCATCATCCATGCGCGAACTGCGACCCCCGAGTTCTCCATCGCCGCCTTCACCCATTCCGATCGCTGGGGAGTCACACGAAATCCGTGGAACACCGCATTCTCGCCGGGCGGGTCTTCCGGAGGGTCCGCGGCGGCCCTCGCGGCCGGAATGACGACACTCGCCACGGCATCCGACATCGGCGGGTCCACTCGCGGGCCGGCGGCGTTCACCGGCACGGTCGGTTACAAGGCGCCGTATGGACGGATTCCGGGGGTCGGCCCCATGAGCGTGGACTACTACCGCGGTGACGGACCGATGGGACGCACCGTCGACGACGTCCTGCTCTTCGCCAACACGATCAGCGGGCCAGACCCGCGTGACCACGTCGCACTGCGGCCGAAAGTCGTCATCCCATCTGATCTCGCAGGGGTAGAGGGCCTTCGGGTCGCTCTCAGTCTCGATCTCGGCGGCTTCCACGTCGCGGAGGAGATCCGAGAGAACACCCGCCGAGTCGCGGAGGAACTGGCCAAGGCCGGGGCGGAGGTCGTGGAAGTCGATTTCGCCTGGACGCGTGAACTGATCGTCGCCGCGGCAATGCCGCATTTCGGTCACATGATGGGTTCGATGGTGAACGACGCGATCGGTGGGAAGACAGCGGAACTCAGCGACTACGCGCGCGATTTCGTCGAGCAGACCCGCGTCGTCCGTGCGGGGGCGTCGATGTTCGATGCGGCGAAAGCCGAGTACGCGGTCCAGCGTGAGCTCGCGCGCGTGATGTCGGGATACGACGCCCTGCTCTGCCCGACCACGGCGGCCATCGGGCTCCCCGCGGCCGACACGCTGATCGGCGGGATCGACATCGACGGCCGCACCGTTTCGGGACTCGAAGGCACCCTCACCCTCCCGTTCAACATCAGCAATCGCTGCCCCGTCCTCGCCGTGCCCAGCGGCCACGCGGGGAACGGGATGCCCACTGGCGTGCAGATCGTCGGCCACACCTATGACGACGCCATGGTGTTCCGTCTCGGAAGGGCCATCGAGACCCTGCGCCCCTGGGCGTACACCGCCGAACACCGTCCGCAGCTGTAACCATCGCGGAGGTTCGCCAGATGATTTCGCGGGGGTGCTCGTGAGCCTGTCGATGCGGCTGGTGAGCCTGTATCTGCGGGTGAGGAGCAAGCGGCACTTCGCCACCGTTCACGGCGCTCGCCGGATGCTGGCGCGGGAGAAGACCGCAGCGACACCGCCGGAGAGGCTCCGGACTCGACATGCGGTGAGTTTCGCGGTGCGAGAAGGGTTCGGATGCTGGACCGTCACCCCTCGGAAGTCGGGGAGTGGGCGGACGGTGATCTACCTGCACGGCGGCGCCTACGTCAACGAGATCTCCCCGCAGCACTGGAAACTCATCGAGCAGATCGCCGACGCGGGCGCTCGGGTGATCGTCCCCGCGTACGGCCTCGCCCCGCAGCACGGCTACAAAGAGGCCTACCGCCTGCTCATCGCCGTCTACCGCGAGACTCTGGAGTCGACGGCCCCGTCCGACGTCGTGTTCGCAGGGGACTCCGCGGGCGGGGGCCTCGCGCTCGGATTCGCCCAGACGCTCCTCAGCGCCGACCTGCCGCAACCGGGTCGCGTCGTGCTCATCTCCCCGTGGGTCGACATCGCACTCCGGAACCCCCAAATCGCGAGTCTCTCCCGAAAGGATCCTTGGCTCGCGGTTCCGGGAGCGCGCGAATGCGGACGAGTCTGGGCAGACGGAGACGAGCTCGAACTCCCTCAGCTGAGTCCGATCCGCGGACCCCTGGCCGGCCTCGCCCCGATCGACGTCTACATCGGCACTCGGGACATGCTGCTCCCGGACATCCTGCTGCTGCGCGACCGGGCGGCCGCAGAAGACGTGCCCTTCGAACTGACGGTATGTCCGGGCGCGGTGCACGTGTATCCGCTCACGCCGACCAGAGAAGGGCGTGCGGGGTCCGTACGCATCGTGAGAAGCGTGATGTAGGACAACTTCCCGTGTCGTGCGCCCGCTGATCCCGGAGACAGCATCGCTTGACAATAAAACTGAGTACGCTCATAATAAAGTGTAGTCGTTTTTCGACGACGAACACTGGAGGATCTCATGAGTGGCACCGGCAGCGCACCCGTCAACACCTCGTACGCGAAAGCTCCCAACAAGGCGCGGACCGCGGGCGGCATCACCTTCGCCTACCGCGAGCTCGGCCCCGTCGAAGAGGTTCCGGTGGTGTTCTTCGTGCACCTCGCGGGCACGCTGGACAACTGGGACCCGCGGATCGTGGATGCGATCGCTCGGCATCGGCACGTGATCGCCTTCGATCAGCAGGGCGTGGGTGGCTCCTCCGGCACAGTGCCGCGCACGCTCGAGGAGGCGGCTGACGACGCGTACAAGTTCATCGCCGCGCTCGGCTACTCGAAGATCGACGTCTTCTCGTTCTCGATGGGCGGCATGATCGCTCAGGACCTCATCGTGAAGCACCCGGATCTCGTGCGCCGACTCGTGCTCACGGGCACCGGTCCGCGCGGAGGGAAGGACATGGACAAGGTCATCGGCACCACCTACTGGGACGTGCTGCGTGCGACGCTCACGCGCTCGGACCCGAAGGAGTTCCTGTTCTTCAACCGTGACGCGGTCGGAAAGCAGGCGGGCAAGGACTTCATCAACCGGCTCAAGGAGCGCACGGTCGATCGCGACAAGGCCATCAGGCTCTCCGCGTTCCAGACGCAGCTGACAGCCATCGCGCGGTTCGGCCGGTCTGCGCCATCCGACCTCTCCGTCATCACCGGGCCGACGTTGATCGCCAACGGAGACAACGACCGCATGGTCCCCTCCGTCCTGTCGCACGACCTGCACGCGCGCATCCCCGGCAGTGAACTGATCATCTACCCCAATTCCGGACGCGGCGGCATCTTCCAGTACTGGGAGAAGTTCGTCCCTGTCGCGGTGAGGTTCCTCACCGCCGACGCGACGGCGTCATGACGCCCCCGGCGTCAGGCACTGAACGGTTCGACGACGCGGCGACGCGCACGCTGCTCGTCGACGGGGTCGAATTGGTCTATCGCGAGCTCGGTCCGGCCACCGGCATCCCCCTCGTCGCCCTGAACCACCTCGGTGCGAACCTCGACGGCTGGGATCCGCGCCTCGTCGACGGACTCGCGACGGACCGCCGCGTCATCCTGCTCGGTTATCGCGGCGTCGGCAGGTCCGGCGGCGGGGTGCGCGACGCGATCGAGAAGATGGCGGATGACCTGATCGCCGCGCTCCGCGTGCTCGACCTGCCCCGCATCGATCTGCTCGGCCTGTCGATGGGCGGCATGGTGGCGCAGGATGTCGTGCGCCGGGCCCCCGAGCTCGTCGCCCGGCTGATCCTGATCAGCAGCGGTCCTGCCGGCGGTCCCGGTCTCACCGAGATGACCAGGGTGATGGTCGGCGGAACCGCGCGCGCCGCGCTCGCGCTCGCCGATCCGAAGGCGCGGCTCTTCTTCACCCGCAGCGCCGCGGGGAAGAGCGCTGCTCGCGACTACCTCGGCCGCCTCCGCGAACGTCGCACTGATCGAGACGGTCGGGTCGCCCTCCGCGTCCTGCGCGCGCAACTGGCCGCCGTCCACCGCTGGGGCGAGCAGCCGGCCACCGGCCCCTCGTCATTCGACCGGCCAGTGCTGATCCTGCACGGCGACAGCGACCGCATGGTCCCCGTCGGCAATGCGAGCGCGCTCGCCCGAGTGTTCCCCACCGCGGAGGTGACGGTCTTCCCGGATGCCGGACACGGCGTCGTCTTCCAGAACCATCTCGACGTCGTCGTCGCCGTGCGGGCGTTCCTGCATCGGTGAAGCGCGCGACACCTCACACAAAGACCTGATCGAAGGAGCAAGAGCATGAGAGCGTTCGTTCTCTCGAAGTACAAGACCGCGGTGCACGAGGCCGACGTCGCGGAGCCGATCGTCGGTGAGCGCGATGTGCTCGTACGCGTCCAGGCCGCCGGACTCAACCAGCTCGACGAGAAGATCCGTGCCGGCGAGTTCAAGGCGATCCTCCCGTATCGCCTGCCGCTCATCCTCGGCCACGACGTCGCCGGCACCGTCATCCGCGTGGGAGCCCGCGTGAGCGGCTTCCGGCCCGGCGACGAGGTCTATGCTCGCCCGCGGGATCACCGCATCGGCGCCTTCGCCGAGCGCATCGCGATCGACGAGCGCGACGTCGCGCTCAAGCCGACCTCGATCGCGATGGACGAAGCTGGCTCGCTGCCGCTCGTGGCCTTGACCGCGTGGCAGGCGCTCGTCGAGATCGCCGACGTGCGTCCAGGGCAGAAGGTCCTCATCCATGCGGGAGCCGGCGGCGTCGGCTCGATCGCGATCCAGCTCGCGAAGCACCTCGGGGCGGAGGTGGCCACCACCGCGAGCGCCGCGAACGCAGAGTTCGTCCGGCTGCTCGGCGCCGATCGAGTCGTCGACTACCGAACGGAGGACTTCGCAGAAGTGCTCAGCGGATACGACGTGGTCCTGGACAGCCTCGGCGGGGAGAACCTCGAGAAGTCGTTGCGCATCCTTCGCCCCGGCGGCACGGCGATCGGCATCTCCGGCCCGCCCACTCCCGAGTTCGCGCGCGCGGCCGGCCTGAGCCCGATCCTCCGTCTCGCCATCACCGGCCTGAGTCGCCGCATCCG
>Ga0308158_10003200_pt1 | contig 14648 bp, 12 predicted proteins | sample PhyBR2_FD_201038 | JGI IMG/M metagenome (GOLD analysis project Ga0308158, IMG submission 201038) | Phyllosphere microbial communities from UC Gill Tract Community Farm, Albany, California, United States - DLSLB.R2 | ecosystem: Host-associated > Plants > Phyllosphere > Unclassified | place: USA... | reverse complement strand
CCGGCCTCCGTTATTCGAGCCTGACGAGGGGTAAACCTTAAACCTCAACGAGAGGGTTAAACTGTTTCCCGGTATTGCGTTCTCGTGATCGACGGTATGCGCAACATCCCCATGCGCGCGCACCGACACGGCGTGTCGCCGTGATCGATGCCCGTCGCGCTTCGCGCTCGCGTCCGGCCCGCTCCGCTCGACAGGCAGGGCGACCTCAGCGCACCACCGGCACGGCAGGAGACGACACATCGAAGGCGCTCGAGCCGGGCGACGCGGCGATCAGCCGAACCAGGACGGCAGCCTTGAGGACCGAGTCCTTCTCACTCCCCCACACCACGGTCTTGCCGTCGGCCAGCCGCAGCGTCACGTCGTCTCCCGACGTCGCACGAACCGTCGTCACCGTGGCGCGCAGGTCGGCAGGCAGGGAGCGCATCACCAGCCCGGCGCTGCGGAACGCGGCGGATCCGATGCCGCCGGTGATCTCGAGCTCGGGTCGCCCCTCCGGCAGCTTCGGACTCGACGAGAGGACCACACCTGCCGCATCGACGACCGCGTAGCCGTCCGCTTCACGGATCGCGCCTATCGGCGTGCGTTCCACGATGCGCACGAGCAGCTCTCGCGGCGGCCGCACCTCGAGCGCGTACGACTCGATGATCGGGAACTCGCCCAGGGCGAATCTCACCTCATCGGCGTCGACCAGTGCGAGCGGCGCGCCGATCTGCTTCGACAGCGACTGCTGCACGACGACCGGGTCGATCGTCTTGGCGCCGACGACGGTGATCTTCTCGACCGCGAACAGCGGACTGTATGCGGCGATGACGCTGCCGAGCACGAGCGCGACGACCGCGCCGATCGAGCCCCACACGATGAATCTGCGCCGACGCGACCGCTGAGTGAATCGCCTGATCTCCGCACGCAGCGCCTTGCGGCGGGCCCGCGCCGCCCGCCAGACCTCACCGGTGCGCGCGGGGGCGCTCACGCCCTCACGACCGCCCTCTTCGATCACTGCCGTGACCGAAGAGGGGTCTTCGGCGGCCTCGGCCTCGTGAGCGTCGAGGTTCCGTGCATCCTGCCCGACGGGATCCGGCATCCGCACCTCGGCGGAGGCGACAGCCGCATCCGTCTCCGAGCCACCGAACCGCAGCGGAGAACGGCCGCGACGGATGGACGGGGCGCTCTCGACGACCTCGTCCGCGTGCGGCTCCTCGGGCGATGCCGGAAGCGGTGCCGGGCGCCGCACGTCAGTCCTCGGCGGACCGGCGCAGCGAGTCGAGCACCTGCGGGATGATCTGATACACGTTCCCGCAGCCGAGCGTCACGACGTAGTCGCCCTCCCGGGCGATGCGGGCTGTGTAGTCGGCGGCCTCCTGCCAGTCCGGCACGTAGTGCACGTTCTCCGGATCAGTGAAGGCGCCGCTCACCAGCTCGCCGGTCACACCGGGAACCGGGTCTTCGCGGGCACCGTACACGTCGAGCATGACGGTGTGGTCGGCGAGCTCCTCGAGGACCTCGGCGAACTCGCGGTACATGTGCTGGGTGCGCGAGTACGTGTGCGGCTGCTGGATGGCGATGAGACGCCCCGAGCCCGCGACCCCGCGCATGGCCTCCAGAGCCGCGCGCACCTCGGTCGGGTGGTGCGAGTAGTCGTCGTAGACGTGCACGCCGCACGCCTCGCCGTGGAGCTCCAGGCGCCGGACAGTGCCGGCGAAGCCCTCGATGGCACGGACCGCGGCCTCGAGGTCGTGGCCGAGCGTGAGCAGCACTGCGACGACCCCGCCGGCGTTGATCGCGTTGTGCGCCCCCGGAACGGCCAGCTGCATGCGCACCGAACGGTCGCCGTGCACGAGCGTGGCTGAGACGCCGCCGGCGGTCACGATGTCGTCGATGCGCAGGTCCGCGTCGGCCGCCCGGCCGAAGGTGACGACGTTGCGGTGACTCAGGCCTGCGCGCACGCGCTGGGCTCCCGCGTCGTCGCTCGAGATTACGACGGCCTCTCGAGCCTCATCGGCGAAGCGCACGAATGCGTCGTAGAACGCGTCCTCGGAGCCGAAGAAGTCGAGGTGGTCGGGGTCGACGTTGGTGATGACCGCGATCGCCGTGTCGTAGAGCTCGAAGGTGCCGTCCGACTCGTCGGCCTCGATGACGAAGAGCTCGTCGCCGCCCGTGCCGCTGGAGACGCCCAGCTGCTCGATGACGCCGCCGTTCACGAAGCTGGGATCGGCGCCGAGGGCCTGCAGCGCGGTGACCAGCATTCCGGTCGAGCTGGTCTTGCCGTGCGCCCCGGCGACGGAGACGAGACGGCGCCCCCCGATCAGCCAGAAGAGGGCCTGTGAGCGATGGATGACGTGGAGTCCGCGCTGCTTGGCGGTCGTGAACTCGGGGTTCTCCGGCCAGATGGCACCCGTGTGGATGACCGTGTCGGCATCGCCCAGGTGCGCGGCGTCATGGCCGACGTGCACGGTGGCACCCGCGGCCGCGAGGGCGCGCAGGTTGGCGCTGTCGGCGCGGTCGGAGCCGGAGACGCGGATGCCCGCATCGAGGAACATCTTCGCGAGTCCGCTCATCCCCGAGCCGCCGATGCCGATGAAGTGGGCCGAGCGGATCTCGTCAGGGATGGGGAGAGAGAGGTCGGGTCTGATCATGTCGCTCCCAGTCTACTTTTCGGCGAGTACGCGATCGACGAGCGCGATGAGATCCTCAGCACCCCTCCGCGACCCGATGCGCTCAGCGGAGGCCGCCATCGCATCGATCCGCTGACGATCGCCGAGCAGGGGGATGATGCGCTCGCGAACCACATCGGCGTCGAAGGTCGCGTCGTCGAGCAGCATGGCGGCGCCCGCCGCGACCGCGGAGGCCGCGTTCAGGCGCTGCTCGCCGTTGCCCACCGAGTAGGGCACGTACACAGCGGGGATCCCTAGGGCGCTGACCTCGCTGACCGTGGCGGAGCCCGCGCGAGAGACGATCAGGTCGGCGAGCGCGAAGGCCAGATCCATGCGGTCGATGTAGCGGCGCATCGCGTAGCCGGGAACCTCCGGATCGACCAGGTCGCTGCGCTCGCCCGTGGCGTGCAGCAGCTGCCAGCCGGCGGCGATGACGTCACCCCACGATCCGGCGAACGCCTCGTTCAGCCGGAGGGCTCCGAGGGAGCCGCCGAAGACGAGCAGGACCGGTCGATCCGCGTCGAGTCCGAAGTACTCAGCGGCCTCGGCGCGCAGGCCCGCGCGATCGAGCTCCACCACCTCGCGGCGCAGCGGCATCCCGACGACCTCCCCGCGCCGGAGCGGCGTGCCCTCGAAGGCCACGCCGACCGCTGCCGCCGCGCGGGCGCCGAGCACGTTGGCGAGGCCCGGCTTGGCGTTCGCCTCGTGCACCACGAACGGGATCCGCTCGCGCCGCGCTGCGATGTATGCCGGAGCAGATGCGTAGCCGCCGAAGCCGATGACCACATCGACGCCGTGGCGCCGGATGTGCTCGCGCACCTGCGCCACCGCCCGCTGGAACGCCGCGGGGAAGACGACGGCGGCCCGGTTCGGGCGACGCGGGAACGGCACCTTGTCGACGATGAGCAGCTCATAGCCGCGCTCGGGGACCAGTCGGGACTCGAGCCCTTCCTTCGTGCCGAGCACCAGCACGTCATCGCCCTCGCGTCGGCGCAGCAGGTCCGCCACGGCGAGCAGGGGGTTCACATGGCCGGCGGTGCCACCGCCGGCGAGAAGGTACGAAGTCACCTCGCGACCTTACCCCTCGCCGCCGCAACGGCGCCTGTCTCGGGTGCCGGCGCGTTCTCCGCAGCGGAGGGAGGCATCGTGCGCGCGAACGCCAGCAGCACTCCGCAGGCGGCGAGAACCGAGATGAGGGCCGTGCCACCCTGCGACATGAAAGGAAGTGGAACACCCATCACGGGGAAGACCCGCAGCACGACGCCGATGTTGATGAGCGCCTGGCCCAGGATCCACACGCCGATTCCGCCGGCGGCGACCCGGACGAACGGGTCGTCCGAGCGGCGCACGATGCGGAAGACGCCGATCGCGAGGACCGCGAACAGCGCGAGCACCAGCACGCAGCCGATCAGCCCGAGCTCCTCGCCGACGATGGCGAAGATGTAGTCGTTCTCGGCCGCGGGGAGCCAGCCGTACTTCTCCTGCGAGTTTCCGAGCCCGACGCCGAAGATGCCGCCGTTCGCCATGCCCCAGATGCCGTGCACAGCCTGATAGCAGGGACCGGAGTTGTCGCACGCCTCAGGGTTGAGCGCCGAGAGGATGCGCCCCATGCGGTTGTCGCTCGAGGCGGCGTAGAACCCGACGGCGACGACCCCGAGGATCATCGGCAGGATGAACAGCCGCAGCTTGACGCCCGAGAAGAACAGGCAGCCGAGCATGATCAGCACGAGCACCATCGCGGTGCCGAGGTCCTTCGCGCCGATGACCGTGCCGATCACGAGCGCCGAGACGGGCACCACGGGGATGAACACGTGATGCCAGATGCCGAGGCGCGCTCGCTTGCGGAGCAGCACGTACGCGATCCACAGGGCCAGAGTCAGCTTGAGGAACTCCGACGGCTGCAGCTGGAACCCCGCGATCCGGATCCAGTTGGTGTTGCCGTACGAAGACACGCGCAGGCCGGGGACGAACACGAGCAGCTGCAGCACCGTCGCCCCGATCAGGGCCGGCCAGGCGATGCGCCCGAGGAACTTCACGGGCAGCCGGCTGATGAGCAGCATCAGGGGGATGCCGAGCAGGGCGAAGATCCCCTGCTTGAGCGCTCCGTCCCACGGGTCCGGCTTCGCACTCGTGGCGGACAGGACCATGACCCACCCGAAGACGGTCAGGACGAGCGCCGTCGAGGCGATGAGCACGAACTCCGTGGTCGGCGCGGTGAAGAGACGACCGAGCGATACCCGGGCTGCGAGACCGCGTTCGTCAGTGCGCGGAGGGCGTCCGACCTGTGTCATCCGCGCCTCCCCTGCTCACGATCCGGACTGCTCGATCCATGCGCGCACCGCCTGTGCGAAGCGCTCTCCCCGGTCCGCGTAGCTCGAGAACTGATCGAAGGACGCCGCCGCGGGGGCCAGCAGAACCGTGCCCTCGCCCACGATGATCCCGGTCGCCAGTTCAACGACGCGATCCATGACATCCCCAGTCTCACCGGGGATCACCTCGAACACCGGCACCTGAGAAGCGTGTCGCTCGAATGCCGCCAGAACCGGTTCGCGGTCGACGCCGATCACGATCGCCGCGCCCGCCGTACGTCCGGCGTCCGCGACGAGATCGCCGAGGTCGACGCCCTTGAGGTCGCCCCCGACGACCCATACCGCGCCGGGATACGCCCGCAGCGACGACGCCGCCGCGTGCGGGTTGGTCGCCTTCGAGTCGTCCACCCATCGGATGCCCCGATGCTCGGCGACGACCTGGATGCGGTGCGCGTCGAGGGAGAAGCCCTGCAGCGCGTCGCGGATCGCGACGGGCTCGACCCCGAGGGACCGTGCGAGCGCTGCCGCGGCGAGGATGTTCTGGACGATGTGCGGTGCATCGAGGCCCGCGGCACGCAGGTCTGTCACCGTGGTCAGCTCGAGGGCGCTGTTGCGCCGATCATCGTGGAAGGCCCGATCGACGAGGATGCCGTCGACGATGCCGAGATCGCTGGGTCCGGGCGTGCCGAGGTCGAAGCCGATCGCGCGCGCGCCTTCCGTGACGTCGGCGTCTTCGACCATCCGCCTCGTGGCCGCATCGGCCTTGTTGTACACGCACGCGACCTTCGTGTGCCGGTACACGAACGACTTCGCCTCGCGGTAGGCGTCGGCGCTGCCGTGCCACACCAGGTGGTCGTCGGCGAGGTTCAGGCAGACCGAGGCATGCGGGACGAGCTGACCTGCGGCCTCGGACTGCCCGATGTACCAGAGCTGGTGGCTCGACAGCTCGACCACGAGCACGTCGAATCCGCCGGGGTCGCGCACGGCGTCGAGCACCGGGACGCCGATGTTGCCGCACGGTGCGGCCCGCAACCCGCCGGCCTGAAGCAGCGTCGCGGTGAGCTGGGTCGTGGTCGTCTTGCCGTTCGTGCCGGTGATCAGCACCCATTCGGCCGGGAGGCCGTCGGCGCGCAGCACCTTGTCGCGCACGCGCCACGCGAGCTCGACGTCTCCCCAGAGCGCGATGCCGCTCTCACGCGTCCACCGGATCAGAGGATGCGAGGGCGGGAAGCCGGGCGAGGCGATGACGACGTCGGGTGCGAACTCGCGCAGCACGTCGGGCACCTCGGTGAGCGGCCCCAGTTCGAGTCGTGCGCCGATCACGGGCACGAGGCGCGCATACTCCTCGGCGGCGCTCTCGGAGAGGACCAGGACCTCGGAGCCGAGCTCGGTGAGGGTGTCGGCTGCAGAGAAACCGGTCATCGACAGGCCGAGCACGGCGACCCGCAGCCCCGACCAGTCGGCGTGCCAGCTCGTGAGTGCGTCCAGTCGAGCGCTCATGCCTGGATCAGCCAGTCGACGTAGAAGAGGCCCACAGCCGAGACAGCGAGCAGTCCGGCGATGATCCACAGTCGCACGACGATCGTCACCTCGGCCCAGCCTCGCATCTCGAGGTGGTGATGGAACGGGCTCATGAGGAAGAGCCGCTTGCCTCCGGTCACCTTGAAGTAGAGCCGCTGCAGGATCACCGAGCCCGACGAGAGCACGAAGATGCCGGCGATCACGAGCAGCAGCAGCTCGGTGCGCGTGAGGATCGCCATCGCGGTCACCACGCCGCCGATCGCCATGGACCCGACATCACCCATGAACACCTTTGCCTTCGGCGCGTTCCACCACAGGAACCCGACGAGTCCGCCAGCGAACGCCGCAGACACGGTGGCGAGGTTCAGTGGTTCTCGGACCTCGTAGCAGCCGGCCTGCACCATCAGCGCGCCGACGCATGACTGCTTGAACTGCCAGAACGCGATCAGGCTGTACGCACCGACCACGACGACACCGGCACCGGCCGCCAGACCGTCGAGTCCATCGGTGAGGTTCACGCTGTTCGAGGTCGCGACGCCGATCACCGACACCCAGATGAGGTACAGGATCCAGCCGAGCACGGCGCCGAACGCGAAGAGGTTCAGCCATGAGATGTCGCGGAACAGCGAGACGTGTCCGCTGGCCGGGTACTGGCCGAGGCGGTTCGGGAAGTTGAGGGCCACGATGCCGAACGGCACGAGCACGAGCAGCTGCCCGACGATCTTGCGCCAGCCGGAGAGGCCGAGGCTGCGCTGACTGCGGATCTTCATGTAGTCGTCGATGAAGCCCACCACACCGAAGCCGACCATGAGCCACAGCACGAGGATCGCCGACAGCGCCGGCGTGGTGCCGCCGAACAAGCTGCCTGCGAAGTACCCGATGATGGTGCCGACGATGAAGATGACGCCGCCCATCGTGGGGGTGCCGCGCTTGGCCTCGTGGCTCGGGTTCGCGATGTCCTCCGGGGTGCGGATCACCTGCCCCCAGCCGATCCGGCGGAACACCTTCAGGAAGACCGGGGTCAGGAAGAGCGAGAAGGCGAGCGAAATCGCCGTCGCCATAAGCAAGGACCTCACGAGAACGATTCTCCCAGACGATCGCCGAGATGCCGGAGCCCCGCGGAGTTGGATGACTTGACGAGCACGCGGTCACCGTCGCGCAGCTCGCCCTTCAGGTAGTCGAAGGCCGCGTCCTGGTCGGGAAGGTGCACGGCCTCGCCGTCCCACGACCCCTCGCCGACGGCGGCGAGGTACAGCCGTCGTGCGTCGGGGCCGACGACGACGATGCGCTGGATGTTCAGGCGCACGGCGAGCAGCCCGATGCGGTCGTGCTCCTCCCCTGCCGTCTCGCCGAGTTCGCTCATCGCGCCCAGCACAGCGACGGTGCGCTCGCCAGGCGCCACGATCTGGGCGAGGGTGCGCAGCGCGGCCGCCATCGAGTCGGGGCTCGCGTTGTACGCGTCGTTGATGATGCGCACGCGGTCGGAGCCCATGGGCTGCATCCTCCACCGCTCGGCGATCTCCACGGTCTCGAGACGGCTGATCGAGTCGGAGACGGGCACGCCGAGAACGCGGGCCGCGGCGATCGCCGCGAGGGCGTTATGCACGTGGTGGGCGCCGAGCACCTGCAGTCGCAGCGTGGTCTCCTCGCCGTCGGCGAGGATGACGGCCGTCGTGCCGTGGGCGCTCACCTCGATGTGGTCGGCCCTGACGTCGGCATCCGGATGCTGGCCGAATCCGACCACGGACATCCCGCGCTCCTCGGCGATCGAGCGCATGGCCCAGACTCGCGGGTCGTCGATGTTGAGCACGGCAGTGCCGTCGGTGCGAGCGGCGGAGACGAGTTCCGACTTCGCCTTCGCGGTCGCCTCGATGCCTCCGAAGCCGCCGGCGTGCGCGAGGCCGACCATGAGCACGACCGAGACATCGGGCGTGACCAGGCCCGCGAGGCGCGCGATGCTCCCCGCTCCTGCGGCGCCGAACTCGCTCACCAGGAAGCGTGTGGTGGGCGTGACCCTCAGCATCGTGAGGGGTGCTCCGACTTCGTTGTTGTACGAGCGGACGGGGGCCACGGTCTCGCCCTCTTCGGAGAGGATCCTCGCCAGGAAGTTCTTGGTGGTGGTCTTGCCGTTCGACCCGGTGATGCCGACGATCTTCAGCTCACCGGCTTCGCGCACGCGCGCGACGACCTCGCGGGCGAGGTCGGCGAGGGCCGCGACGGCGTCGGCGACGACGATCTGCGTCACCGCGACGTCGACGGGGCGCTCGACGATGGCGAGCACCGCGCCCGCCTCCGCGGCCGCACCGACGAAGTTGTGGCCGTCGGTCACCTCGCCGGGCTTGGCGACGAAGATCGAGCCGGCGGTCATCTCGCGGGAGTCGGTGTCGACGGTGCCGTCGACGATGGTCTCGGCCGTGTCCGGGGCGTGCAGACGCAGCTCACCGTGCAGGATCTCGGCGATCTCGGCGAGCGGAAGGGCGATCATGTGGCATCTCCTTGCGCGGCGCGATGCCGGCTAGTCGAATTTCGGGAGCAGCTCATCCATGGGCTGCGAGGAGGGGGCGACGCGGTAGGTCTTCAGCACCTGCGTCATCGCCTTCTGGAAGGCGGCGGCGGTGGCCCCGGAGTTCCTAATCCTAGTCGGCTCGTCGAGGGTGACCAGCACGACGAACTGCGGATCCTCGATCGGTGCGATGCCCGCCATGTTCGTGAAGTAGACCCCCTTCTTGTAGCCGCCCTTGCCGTCGGGCGTCTGCGCCGTACCCGTCTTGATGCCGATGCGGTACCCCGGCACCTCGATCGTCTTGGCGAGGCCTCCCTGCACGGCGACGTTCTCGAGCATGCGCTGCACGGTCTTCGCGGTCTCCTCGGTGACCACTCGCTCGCTCTTCGGCGGATCGGGCTTGATCACGGTGCCGTCGCTGGTCGTGCAGGACTCGATGAGCGACAGGTCGAGCTTCTCGCCGCCGTTCGCGAGCGTCTGATAGGCACCGGCGATCTGGGCAGGAGTGACCGTGAACGCCTGTCCGAAGGTGGTGGTGTAGAGGTCCTGGGGGCCCCAGGTCTTGGGGTCGCGGATGAGACCCGTCAGCTCTTCCGGGAAGCCCACGGCGGTCTTCTCGGCGACGCCGAACTTCTTCAGGTAGTCATATCGCTTCTCAGGCGAGATCATCGTGCCGAACTGCGACAGCGACACGTTGGACGAGTCGATCAGCGCACCCGCGAACGTGTACCGGTAGGTCGGGTGCTTGAACGGGTCGTTGACGACCGCGCCGTTCGGGAACTTCTTGTGGTCGGGAGCGGTCACCGAGGTCAGCGGTGTCGCCGCACCCTCGTTGATGACGGACGCCGCGGTGACCGGCTTGAAGGTCGAACCGGGCTCGAACCAGTACGAGAAGATCTGCGAGCGCCAGTAGTCGTCGTCCACCGAGTTGACGTCGTTGGGGTCGAGCGACGGGTACTCGGCCATCGCCCGGATCTTGCCGGTCTTGACGTCGACGACCGTGACCGAGCCTGCCTTCGCACCCTGCTTCTTCGCCTCCTCGGCGATCATCTGCTGCAGGTACCAGTTCAGGTCGCTGTTGATCGTCAGCTGCACGGTGCCGCCGTCGGTGGCGGGGGTGATCTGCTCGCTGCCGGGGATCTTCACGCCGCCCTGCCCGCGCAGGTAGGTCATCTCGCCGTTCTTCGCCGAGAGGCAGGCGTTGTCCATCAGCTCGACGCCGTAGAGGGGCTTTCCCGAGCCGTCGAGGAAGCCGAGGGCGCTGCCCGCGACCGCGCCGTTCGGGTACACGCGCACCGAGCGCGGCTTCATCGCGATGTAGGCCAGGCCGTCGTCGGTCTTCAGGTCGCGCAGCTCGAGGTACTGCTCGGTGCTGAGTCCGGTGGCGAGGGCGAGGTACTGGGAGTTCGGGTCCTGCTCGATCCTCTTCGACACCTTGTCACGCAGGTCGTCGACATCGATCCCGACGACGTCGGCGATGCGCTCACTGGCCTCGTGCCAGGCCAGCTTCGGCTTCTTCTTCTCGTCCGTCTGCTCTTCGAACTCCCGGATCAGCCGTGGTGAGAGCTCGGCGTCGTAGACCAGCACGCTCGACGCGAGCACGGTGCCGTCGCTGTCGGTGATGTCGCCGCGTGCTCCCGCTATCACCTGGGTCGAGCCGAGGTTTCCCGTGTTGACGCCTTCGGCGACATGGTCATCGGCGTGCACCACCTGGATGTCGACGAGGCGGAAGACGAAGGCGCCGAGCACCATGAGGATCACGGCGAGGGCGACCGCTGTGCGTCGGCGCTGTGCGCGAGTGGCTCGTGTCGTCATGCGCGTCTCCGTCGGGTGCGGCTATCGGGTGGTGGGGGTTGGCAGGCCGTCGGTGATGACCGGAGGACCCGCTGGTTCGACGGCGCCGGCTGCAGCTTCATCGCGCTTCGCGGCGGCGTCCTCTGCAGCCTTCTTCTCCGCAGCGGTGGGCGGCGGAGGGGCGAGCAGCGCGTTGCCGACCTTGGTGGCGCCGTTGGGATCGACGGTGGATGCCCAGTTGCCACCCTCACTGGTGCCGAGCACCTTCCCGTCGCTGAGCCGCAGGTACGACGCCGAGCCGGCGACGACGAGTCCCATGGCATCCGCCTTCACGGCGAGCGACTGCGGCGAGCTGATGCCGACGAGGTTCTCGTGCAGAGCCTGCTTCTGCAGACCGAGTTCGTGCTGCTGGATGTTCAGATCGGCGAGCACGAAGGCGTCCTGGGTGGTGGCGAGCGAGATGCCCATCTGTGCAGCTCCGATCGCGAGCGCTGCGTACGCCAGCCGGGGGCGGCGCTTGGCCGCGGGCGCGGTGACGGGCGTCAGCTGTCGCCGAGGTTCGGTGCGCTGCGGCTGCGGCTGCGGCTGCACGCGGGCTGTCTGCACGCTCATGACGACTCCCTCAGCTTCTCTGCGGCACGGAGCCGCACCGGTATGGCGCGAGGATTGCGCGCCTTCTCGTCATCGCCTGCGAGCTCCGCGCCCTTCGTGAGCACGCGGAAGCGGGGGGCGTGCTCCGGCAGCTCCACGGGGAGTCCGGCGGGCGCGGTAGACGACGACGCCGCGCTGAACGCCTGCTTGACCAGGCGGTCTTCCAGGGACTGGTACGCCATGACGGCGATCCGGCCGCCGACGGTGAGCGCGTCCATCGCCGCCGGAATGGCGTCGGCGAGCACGCTGAGCTCGGAGTTCACCTCGATGCGCAGAGCCTGGAAGACCCGCTTCGCGGGGTGGCCTGCGCGCTGCGCCGCGGCGGGCGTTGCTTCGACCAGGAGGTCGACGAGCTCGCCCGAGCGGGTGAGCGGATGCTGCTCCCGCGCCTGGACGATGAACCGCGCGTAACGGCCGGCGAGCTTCTCCTCGCCGAAGCGCTCGAAGATCCGGCGCAGCTGCCCCTCGCTGTACTCGGCGAGGATCGTCGCCGCCGTGCGCCCCCTGGTCTGGTCCATGCGCATGTCGAGCGGGGCGTCTTTCGAGTACGCGAAGCCGCGGTCGGCTTCATCGAGCTGCAGCGACGAGACGCCGAGATCGAAGAGGATCGCCGAGGCGCCCTGGGCGTGCAGGCCGATCTCGTCATAGACGGTGTGCACCAGGGTCACCCGGTCGCCGAACGGCGCGAGCCGCTCCCCCGCGATGCGCAGGGCGTCGGTGTCTCGGTCGAGTCCGATGAGCCGGATCCCGGGGAAGCGCTCGAGGAATGCTTCGGAGTGGCCTCCCATGCCGAGGGTGGCGTCGACGAGCACCGCTCCGTCGTGCTGCAGCGCGGGCGCGAGCAGCTCGATGCAGCGTTCCAGCAGCACCGGGGTGTGGATGTCGCGGATGCTCATGATCTTCTCCCGTGACCTCCGGCTCTGATTCCTCTCCGCTCGACCCGGCACCGGGGAAGTGTGTCGGGGCGGAGCGGCGAGGCATCACAGCCGTGGTCAGAACAAGCCGGGAATCACCTCCTGTTCCAGATCGGCGTAGGACTCTTCGTTGCTCTCGAGGTATGCGTTCCAGGCGGCCGCGTCCCAGATCTCGGCGTGGGCGCCGACACCGGTGACGACCAGTTCCTTCTCCAGACCCGCGTACTGACGCAGGTGGGCCGGGATCGTGATGCGGTTCTGGCTGTCGGGCATCTCGGCGCTCGCGCCGGAGAGGAACATGCGCAGAAAGCTGCGTGCCTGCTTGTCGGTGAGCGGCGCCTGACGGATCCGCTCGTGCTTGGCCTCGAATTCGGCGGTGCTGAACACGTACAGGCAGCGCTCCTGCCCGCGGGTGACCACGATTCCCCCGGCGAGGTCCTCTCGGAACTTCGCAGGAAGGATCACCCGGCCCTTGTCGTCGAGCTTCGGTGTGTGGGTACCCAACAGCACTGGCCATCACCCCCTCTGCGTCCGGCCAACCCGAGGTGCGCACCACTTTACTCCACTTCTCTCCACTTTCCTACGAAAATCCGCCCCTCATCCTGGTGATCTGCTGGGTGCGCAACGCAGAACGCCCGTCATTCCGCGGAACGACGGGCGTGGAGGGCAGTGGAGTGCTGGTGGAGGGCTGGTGGAGGGCAGGCGCCGGATCAGGCATGAAAAAAGCCCGGATGCACGCATCCGGGCTTCTCAGTGGGTCAGATCAGCGTTCGTCCTGGCGCCGATCCCATCGGTCGCTCATGCGATCCATGAACGACGAGTCGTGCGACTTCGCCGCCCGCGGCTTCGTCGATGTGGACGGTGCCGACGTGCGGCGCACAGGCGTGAAGGCGAGGATCGCGCCACCCAGCATGGCGAGGAACGCGACGACACCGAGGATGACGCTGCCGACGACGCCGACCTTGTCGCCCGCGGCGACGGCGGCAACGAGTCCGCCGATGCCGGCGAGCAGCAGAAGCGCGCCGTAGACCAGGTTGCGATAGCTGAGCGCGCGATCGCCGGACGGCGCGGTGACGACGTCTGCGTCGTGCTGGAGAAGATGGCGTTCCATCTCATCGAGCATCCGCTGCTCTTGTTCGGAAAGAGGCATGTCCAACCCCCTCGGTTCGGTCTGTCAAGTCTACCCTTGCACGTGGGCGGTCGGCTAGCCGAGCCGGCCCCGATTGCCTGCATCTAGGCTGGGAATCGTGTCAGCATCTCCCGTCACCGAGGCCGTAGCGGAACGCCTTGACGCGTTTCTGCTGAGCATGCGCTCCCGCAGCACTGAGTACGGCCCCGATGCCGAGCTGTTCCTCAACGCCGCTGCGTCGACCCTGAGCGGCGGAAAGCGTCTTCGGGCGCGCTTCGCGCATGCCGGGTGGCTCGCGGCATCCGGCGCTCGCGAGCCGGATGCCGCTCTATGGGGCCTCGGTGCCGCGCTCGAGATCTTCCAGTCGGCCGCGCTGGTGCACGACGACGTCATCGACAACTCCGACACGCGTCGCGGTCGCCCGGCCTCGCACCGTGCGCTCGAGGCCGCGCATCGCGAGGCCGGCTGGCACGGCGACGCAGAGGCCTTCGGCCGGTCGGCTGCCGTGCTGCTGGGCGACCTGCTGGTCGCATGGAGCGACGATCTCCTCGAAGAGGCTCTTGACGGGCACCCGCATGCCCGCACGACCAGAGCCGAGTACGCGCGCATGCGCCGCGACGTGACCGTGGGCCAGATGCTCGACATCACAGAGGAGTCGGCATGGAGCGTGAACCCGCCCGACTCGCTCCTCAGTCGGGCACTGCGGGTGGCCGCTCTCAAGTCCGCGCGTTACAGCGTCGAGCAGCCGATCCTGCTGGGCGCGACTCTCGCCGGTGCGGACGACCGCCTGCTGGCGCGCCTGCGATCCTTCGGGCATCCCGTCGGCATGGCCTTTCAGCTGCGCGACGATGTGCTCGGGGTGTTCGGCGACCCCGCCGTCACCGGCAAACCCGCCGGCGACGACCTCCGCGAGGGCAAGCGCACGGCGCTCATCGCGATCGCGCGCGAGACCCTGCCGGCAGACGCGCGTGCGCACGTCGACTCGCAGATCGGCGACCCGGATCTGACGGCGACCGACGTCGCGGAGCTGCAGGACCTGATCCGCTCCACGGGTGCCGCCGAACGGGTCGAGCAGATGATCGCCGAGTACTCGGATGCCGCGGTGGCCGCTCTCGACGATGCGGACCTCAACGATCAGGCCAGGCAGGCGCTGAGCGCTCTCGCCGAGGCTGCCGT
>Ga0308158_10003197_pt1 | contig 14658 bp, 20 predicted proteins | sample PhyBR2_FD_201038 | JGI IMG/M metagenome (GOLD analysis project Ga0308158, IMG submission 201038) | Phyllosphere microbial communities from UC Gill Tract Community Farm, Albany, California, United States - DLSLB.R2 | ecosystem: Host-associated > Plants > Phyllosphere > Unclassified | place: USA... | reverse complement strand
ACACCACCAGTAAAAGCTACATTTACCGGTACAGCCAAGGGTCGAACGATAATCAAGTATTGCATACGGTCAACCGGACCATCGGTATGATGACCGGAGTGTCGCATTACCTGTTTTGGGTCGAATACAATCAAACCAAGTCCGGACAAAAATGGGCGATTCGCTTGCTGGACTTGAAGACGGAAAAAATCAATACGCTTGATCAAGGGATCAGCCGTTATGACACGGCGATTCCTTATCTGGATACGTCGTCCAAACGGGTATCCTGGATGACGCATGAAGCGACACCAACCCGAACGAAAACAATCCTCAAGTCGTTTGATGTCGCGGAAGACGCCATCATCATCCATCAGCAGTATATTTTAAAAGAAGGCGCAAAACGGAATGGACAGTATCCATTTGACTTCCGCCGGAGCGATGCCGGGCTGATTTTGCATACAAGTACTTTCAAAAACGGTCATCAAACGCCGACACTCGAGACGTTTGACGGCACGTTCAAACGACGGATGAACGGGCTGATTGATTTTGAACACAACAAAAAGTATGTTTCGATCGGCGAAGAAGGCTCCGCCCTCTTCATGCCTAAGAAAGGACGACAACCGGGGTACCAGTTCAAACCGTCGGACAATCGCTTGACGGTTGATGCATTCCGCTTTTTATCGGCTGACCGTGTGATTTTCCGGGAGAGTATGACGCGACTCTGGTACGCCGATCTTGCGCGCGGCACCGTTGCTCCCTTGACGGAAATGGCCGATACAACGTCCAAACCGATTTATGCCAACGGGAAGCTCGCATATGGGGTATCGGACGATGAACAGATTGAATTCCATGTCATCGATTTAAAAAAATGATTGGTTAAGACCGTTCCTTTCGTGCGAAAAGGACGGTCTTTGATTTATCTGGAGGGGCCCATTTCCAACGTTCGATATGCTACACTTTTTGTAATAATTAGTCATGAGGAGGAAATACGATGACGAAACACCGTTTGTATACGACAGCGTTTTCGAGTGTCTATCCGCTTTACGTGACAAAAGCTGAACGCAAGGGTCGGACGAAACAGGAAGTCGATACGATCATCTGCTGGCTGACCGGTTACTCGGAACAACAACTTGCAACGCTGACAGCAGATAAGACGACATTCGAAGCATTTTTTGCGGATGCCCCACAGATGCAGGAACGTCGATTGTTAATCAAAGGTGTCGTCTGCGGCGTCCGCGTCGAAGACGTCGAGGGTCCGTTGATGCGGGAAATCCGCTATCTCGACAAGTTGATTGATGAACTGGCAAAAGGAAAAGCGTTCGAGAAAATCTTACGGTAAGAATCTAAGGAGGAAAAATCGTATGCTGACTACCATCGCGTCACTCTTCGCTCTCGTCACGATGTTAATGAACGGTTTTTACCTCGTTGATCATTATCTTCGGTACGGCGTCCCATCTAATCACTAAATACTAAAAAACCGGGCACCTCAAGCAGGTGTCCGGTTCTTCTGTCTATTCTCGTTAAAAACGATCATTCAACCAAATGAAGATGTCCGCCATCATCTGATCCGACACGGTATGGTTGATCGACGGATGTTTCAGAAACGTTAAATCGTGATGGATTTCGCCCACTTGTCGTACATAATGCTCCTGCGTTTCAATCGGAATGACCGCATCGCGTTGTCCATGTACGAATAACGTTGGTGTAGACTGTTCTTGCAGGACAGGATCATACGCCCGCAAGTGTCGTTCTTCTTCCGCCGTTAAATCGTCTCTTTTGTCACGTCTTCGGAAAAGCTGTTCCGAAAAGAGGAAGGAGCCGGACCCGTTGATGTTAATCACCCCTGCGCTACCGTCATGTTTAGCAGCAGCACCGCTGGCTATAAATCCTCCCATCGAGACACCAAGCCAAATAATGTCCTCTCTTGGAACGTTCAGCTGCTGAACGAGTGTGCTCGATTCCTCGATGCTTTGAAACACGACTTCCCAAAAGTGACGTTCGACTATTCCTTGATCAAAATACGCACCTAGCGCATTGCGGCAGTCATGCAGGTGGAGTTCCGGCACAATGACCGTAAATCCTTGTTCCGAGAGCATCCGTGCGAATTCTTCATATTTTGTCACGCTCGATCCCCAGCCGTGGTACAAACAAATGATTTTGCGGTAATCCTTACGCTGAGCTGGAAATATGCGAATTGGCAAAGTTGAATCAGTTAACAGGTTCATATAATAAGTCTCCTTTTTCAATCTCTAGATGAATAAATGACAATTATGTAAGTTGCTTTCAACATCCATTTTTTGTTATTTTTGTTAATGAGAGGAGGAAGAACATGGGTTTACTATGGTTCAATCTAATCATGTTTGCCTTTTACTTACCGAGTCTGATTCTGCACGAATACGGTCATGCGCTCGTCGGTCGTTTGATCGGTCTGAGGCTAAAATCAGTTTCCATCGGCAAAGGTGAACCATTCTTACGAATCGGTCATTTTTCCGTCGCCAAAAAGCAGATATGGGAAGGCTTATATCAACCATATCCTCCAACAGTCCCGCTTCGACGTGGACAAAGAGCTGCCTTGTTACTCGGCGGGATTTTCGCGAATTTTATAGCCGGATTGTTCGTCGCCGGATTAAGTCAGCTCTTTCCAAGTCCGGTCATGCATCTGTTGGCTCCACCATTTATACAGATATCCATCATTTTCATTTTATTTAATCTGATTCCGATCCGCTTGACTAGTGGCTTTCCAAGCGACGGACTGCAATTAAAACGGTTGTTCTTTAACAAAAACTCACGGACTGACTGACAGGAGATGATTTCATGTTAAAACCATTGCTGTTCGCAAGTAGTCTACTGCTCGTCGGATGTACTTCCGAGCAACCGAAAACCGTTCCGTGGGGTGAAAGTACACCCGCTCAAATGGAACGGCTAAAAGCCAATGACATTGAGTTTAAAGTTGAGGGCGACCAATTACTGATTCCGCAAGATCAGGTCGATCAAGCGACAAGGTGTTGTACTTAATAGAAAAAATAATCAAGATGGCTATTTCCTTTTAATATTCAGGAGATAGCCGTTTTTGCTTTCCAAATTGTTCAATAAAATTCATATAATCCGTCATCAAAATAGTGAAATGTTTCTTCTGATATTGGTGAATATCCATATCCGGAGTAGAAGGCATCGAGCATCTTGGCATTATACCGAAAAGACCGTGTCGCCAAGGCTTCATCGTAGCGTGGATCGCCGATTGTCATTCCGGATACATCAATAAACGCAACGATTGCGTGGTCTCGGACCAACAGATTATCCGTCGTACAATCCCCGTGTATCCACGTCGCCGGAACAGGTTCCGGCTGCTTGATGGATAATGTGTGAAGCAACTCGCGCGAACCATTTGTCCAGCCTTGTTCAATATAGCGATCGGCTTGAAGCAACTGTTTGTCCAGCCAGTCTTGTGAAGAATGGGTAGAAATAGTCTCGCTCGTATGAAACTGTCTGAGGAACCGTCCGAATGAACGGATCAATGCCAATCGTTGCAACTCGCAAGCACCCGCCAGTGCCGTTGTCAACGTCTCACCTGCTATGTAGGACATCAGTAAATAATCCTGTTGCTCGTCTTCCATATAATCAATATAAGTCGGGATAATGATATGTTGTGACTTGAACGTCTGCATCACTGTCGCTTCCTGCACCAACCACTCGCGGTATCGGGGTAAACTTGCCTGTTTGAGGATATAGGTGCCGCCTAACGTTTTCACGTGGTAGACGATGGCTGTTCCCCCCTGCTTGGCTACGGGATGGATCGAGTGAATCAAACCGACTTTTTGTTCGATTCGTTGTTTGATAGAAACGTTCATATCAAAATCCCATCTCCGACCGTAAACGCCTTAAACGCGACCGGCGACGACAAGCGAATCCAGGTCGACGGTTTTCCGTATTCCATCGAGGCATCGATAAACGCTTCCAATGTCTCGACCGACGGTGTGTACAGTTTGACCATGAAGTTAAACGTCCCGGCGAGCCGGTGACACTCGACGACATCCGGATGACTCTTGCAAAATGCGATAAACGCGTCGCATCTTGTGTCTTCGAACATCAAAATCGCCATGATTGTTTTTTCAAGCGCAACGGGATTGATGACGGCCCGGTATCCTTCGATGACACCGCGGTCCTCGAGTTTTTTGACGCGTTCGTTGACGGCAGGCGTCGAAAGACCCACCGTTTTGCCGAGTTCCGTCCAGGACATCCGCCCGTCTGCCTGCAATGCCCGAATAATTGCGTAATCAATTTCGTCCATTCTTCAACCCTCCTAATATTATGAAGACATATCTTAAAATTACCAATCATTTTCAGGTGAAGCTACTGAAAAACAAACAAAACCAGCTGTCCGGTCACGGTTTCGTTTCGTACAATTAAGACAGATCAAACGAGACGTGAGGTGAACGACATGCAGGCAACAAATTGCACCCGCTGTGCGGAGACATTTGAAGACGGTCAGGAAACGTACCACTGTTCGCACAACTGTATCTTTTGTAAAGAGTGTACCGAGACGATGAATTCGATTTGTCAAAATTGCGGGGAAACATTGGTCCGGGTTGAGCGATAAACATAAGCAAGGGAGCGGATCATTGGAGTCCGCTCCCTACTTTCGTTATTCACGTGTCGACACCGGCTTGCGTTCCGCGAGGCGGTCTTTCGCCTGTTCCTGATGCTTCTGAACCGGACGCTCTCCGACCGCTTTCGCCAGTCCCCGCGTCGGCAGATTGACATACATCGTCTCATAGTTGCTGATTTCAAACGTCTCATGGAAAATCCCGACGGCGTTACTCGCCCGCGACGACTGATTAAACTTTTTCCACGCGGTCAGGTGACGGTTACCGTGCGAATAGGCAATCAGAGCGTCGGAGGAACGCCAATACTGAATCAACGTAACCGACCGCCAACCGACGAGCATCTCATGCGACAATAAACCAACCTGCTGCTCATAACATTCCTCAATCATCGGTGTCATCGTCTGGACGGTCGGCCACCATTTCCGGACCGATCGCAGACGGTTGATCCGTAAGCCGATGATGAATACGACGATGTCTTCATTTGGTGTCGCGATCACGCGTTTCATGATGATGTTCCTCCTTCGAATGTCTGAACGGACGCTTCACACCATTCCAGCAGTGCTTGTGTCTTGCGTTTGCCGTAATCAAGCGTCAGCAGCCAATACATGGCGTCATCCGCTTCTTTGTAGGCCAAAATCGATTGTTCAATCATCTGGTATGTCTCCAATCGCTCCCGGAGCAGAGCAGCATGCTGGTCGATTTTTTGAATCGTCATCTCCTTTGATTCATGCCGGGCAAAATAGAGTTTCAGCAACAATTCGTTCCGCTGGACCGGAAGTTCGGTCGTCGGCTCCTCGACCCAGCGTCCGAGTTCCGCCTCGCCGTCCGGTGTCAGAACAAACGTCTTCCGGTCATCCCCCTCTCCGGTTTCTTCGACGATTAACCCTTCCTGCACCAACGTCTTCAACATCGGATAGACCTGCCCGAAGCTGATCTTCCAAAAGTGGTTGAGACTCGTATCAATCGTATGTTTCATTTCGTAGCCTGACGTACATCCGCTCGCCAGTAGCCCTAAAATCGCATACCGGGTCATGTTTTCTTTTGGCATAAGTCGCTCCTATATCTTTTAGATAGTATCTTTTAGATATATATATTCCCGGTCTTTCAGTTACTAAACGAACATTCAGAATATTCATGAAGGAAACATCAGCTTACATTCCTGTAAGCTTCCCTTCTTTTTTAGGGCAATGCACGTTTTTCCCTCTACACTGATAGAGTTTCATTTTCTTAAACCAGAATGGGAGTTTTGTGTGTATGTCTACTTTCATGAAATTGGGCTTATTCAGCCTTATCTTACTTATTTCCGGATGCGGTCAGCCGAAGACGGAATCAATTCAGCCGGTACCGGCACCAACAGAATTAATCCGCAGTGAGGGCTTTTCGACACTTGGACCAAGTACGAGTTACGACTTAACAGATGTCTATCAACGTTACCCTTACCTGTCCGGTCCAAGCTATATCGATGAAGCAGCCGTGTACTTTTATGCCTCAAGCGAAAAAGACAGTTCGATTTTCCGTTACTCGCTGACGGATCGGCACCTGGAGAAACTATATTCGACGAGCCAAACCATCTATAAGCTGGTTGGTGTCGGACGACAACTGTTCTGGATCCGTTATCAGGACAACGGGAAGGACAGCAACTGGACACTCGAAGTGATGGACTTAGCAACCGGTTCGCTTCAACAACTTGATCACGGAATAGAATCGTCTCGTTTTTATCCGGATCTCCAAGCCACGACGGCACATGTCTCTTGGATCAAACACATCAGTCAGAAAGATCAGACCCGGTCACTCGTCCAAAAATATGATGCGGCGACCGGATACGTCACGACACAAAAAACACTGACAGTGAAGGAAGCAGAAACCCGGAGTGGTGACTATGCCCAGTACTTACGGGACGGTGATGCGGGAATTCTTCTCGATCAAACAACATACAAAGCGGACGAAAAGACGACCGCCTATACGACACTTTCCGGAAAAGCCGTCAAAAAGACGACGATGCCGTTTGATTTCGCTTATGGACAGCATTATCTGGCGACGGGAGCGGAAGGTTCTGCGGGATTTCAAGCTCACGTGTCGAACCATATATCCTATCGTTACAAGACCTCCGAACCGTATTATCTGATTGACGGGTTTTGTTTTCTGACGCCGGATCATATCGTCTTCCGGGAAGAACGCAATCAACTTCTGTATACGGACCTGTCGAATGGAACCGTCGTCCCGTTGACGGACCAGGAAGGCGAATATTCAAAACCGGTCTTCACGAACGGGCGACTTGGTTACAGCGTCGTCCGGGATGATGGATCCGTGTCTTTCCGCATCATTCAAGTCAACAACTGAACATGAGAAAAACCCGTTCCAGATTGGACGGGCTTTTTGCTGTCTGCTCGTATTCAGTGTTGTTCCGCGTATGCTTTGAAGCGGTCGAGGATGGCCTGCCAACCGGCCTGCTGCATTTCCGGAGGATTCACCGACTCCGCTTCAAACGTTTCAACGACTTCCGTTTCCTCCCCGTTCGCTGTAAACCGTACCGTTACATGCCGTCCGTCGTCGAGCGTATAGGCAAGTTTTTCATATAAGATGACTTCCTGGTAGACACCGGAGAAGTCAAACCCCATACTGCCGTCTTTTGCCGCCATGTGACTGGAAAAACGCCCGCCTGCCTGGACATCGTTCGTCGCTTCTGTCGTATGCCAATCGTCCGAAGCGGCATTCCATGCTTTGATGTGTTCCGGTTCCGTCCAATACGTCCAGACTTCGGCGACAGGACGTTGGATTACGGTCTGGATCTGAATTTCTTGAGCTTGGTTCATATGAATCACTCCTCTGTAAGTTCAGAATCTGTTCTTTGTTTAACGTTCTGCTTTAACTGAACAAATCCTTCTTTTTGAAAAATGGTTTATTTTGTCAATCATTCAGGTATACTAACTTTATAGTTAATAAAAATTAACCGGTTAATAAAAAGGAGTGTTAGTCATGGAACAGCAGGCGATTTTGATTCTCGAACAGTATGAACAACTCAAAGTCATCAGTGATCCGATGCGGACAAAAATGCTGATGCATCTGATTGAACAGCCACATACCGGTCAGCAATTGGCTCAAAAACTTGACGTCTCCCGGGCAAAGATTTTGTATCATCTGCGGGAACTCGAAAAGTATCAGTTGATTCAACTCGTCGAGGAAGAAGTCCGAGGCGGAAATGTATTGAAGTTTTATCAGGCGGTCGCCCGCGGATTCATTCCGGCTGATCATCTCCTGAATCTTGTTGAGACGAAACAAGCGACACGCCAGTCTTATATCGAGGTGCTTGACCGGGCGAAAACACGTATCTTGACGGCGCCTGACCGCTCGTTTGCCCTGCGTTCCTCTGACGTAGAGGACTGGGAAAGCTTGTCGTTCCAACAAGAACTCCGACTTTCACCTGAGCAATTCTTGATGTTTACGAAACAATACCGGGAACTGTTGCAGGACATCGAACAGGATCCTTCGACGGCTGAAGCGGACAAAAAATTATATTACGTAATGGCAACGGCGTTTGAGATTGATGCACCGTTATTTCAAGAGGATGAGGAGGGACGAGATGCAGGCGACTGAATCAGGACTCGATCAACTGCTGTTAAAGAACCGTTCGTTTCGAGCACTTTGGGTCGCCAGTACCTGTTCCTTTCTCGCCCTATCAACCTACCTGTTTGCCGAGCAATGGTATATCCTCCGTGTCTTGAAACTCGATGCGTATTTAGGTCTCGTCTTGATGCTGACGTTGTTGCCGCGGATTTTTTTAATGGTGTTCGGCGGTGTGATTGCCGATCGGTTCAAGAAATCGATCATCTTACGGTATTCCAGTCTGATACGGCTCACCTTTGTGTTGTTCCTGCTGTTCGTCTATCACCTTGAACTGTTGACGATTGTTCCACTCGCTGTATTTGCCTTTACGTTCGGTTGCATCGATGCTTTTTTTTCCCCGGCCAGTGCGTCCCTGTTGCCACTCCTCGTTTCAAAAGATGATCTGACACGGGCCAATTCAATTCTACAAACCTCCAATCAAATGGCATTGTTCTCCGGACCGTTGCTTGGCGGGTTACTGCTTACCTTCTCATCGTTCCACTTCTTATTTTTGACGATTGCACTGTTTCTTCTGCTCGCATCGCTCGGTACCTTGTTTATTCGTGAACATCCAGTAGACAATCCGACTCGTACCTCCGCTTGGCTTGAGCTCGTGCAAGGATTTCATTATGTGTTTGCCGACCAATACTTAAGACGGATCCTCTTCCTGCTGATTATCATCAATTTCTTCTTTTTTGGTCCGTTGCTGATGGGGATACCGTTACTAGTCGATCGGGTTTTAGGCGGTCAAGCCCTTGATCTCAGTTATCTTCAAGGTGCGTATCAGCTCGGCATGTTGCTCGGGGCAGCTTGGATCGGCTTCAACCACTCGATCAACCAGTCGTTTCGCCTGTTGCTGTCGTTGATTGGTCTGCTTGGAGTCGGTCTTGGGTTACTCGGACAAATCGGACACGTTTGGCAAGGCGTTCTGCTGCTGCTGACAATGGGAGGGATCTCCTCCATCATCAATGTCCTGATTTTGACGACGATTCAAACGACGACACGACCACAAATGATGGGAAGGGTCATGAGCCTTGTCAATGCCGCGTCCAACGGTCTGGTTCCATTGTCTTACGCTGCCCTGTCCCTCTCATTGTCGTTTGAGGTCCGTCTCGAACAGATTCTTTTATTTTGCGGCTACGGTATCGTTTTTGTGGTGTGTGCTGCCTTTGTTCGGATCAGATGAACGCATCAAAAAAAAGCCATATCCCGTTTCAGGGGATATGACTTTAACTTGTAGAAATGAAAAAACAGGAGTGCAGAATCTTGACCCATTGAAGAACGAGTGCATCAAAACTAACTGTGAGGAGTGTGGCATCTATGGAGATAAACATCCGTCAACTGTCAGCTCATGAGAATCCGCCGATGGAGCTTTTGCTATTAGCGGACCCGTCTCAGAAAATAGTCGAAGAGTATTTGCAAAGAAGCCGTTGTTTCGTTGCTGAAACAAGAGATCAGCTGGTCGGGGTGCATGTGCTTCTACCCACGAGACCGCAAACGATCGAAATCGTAAATATTGCAGTAGACGAGAAGTATCAAGGAAGCGGCATCGGAAAATATCTCTTACAACATGCCATCGAAACCTCGCAAGCGATGGGATACGGAACCATCGAAATCGGGACAGGAAATTCAAGCATTGGCCAGTTGGCACTTTATCAAAAATGTGGATTTCGGATTGTTGGAGTCGACCTGAACTTCTTCTTGCGGCACTACGAAGGGGACATTATTGAAAACGGTATCCGGTGCACCGATATGATTCGGTTATCTCAGGACATATAAGAGTCATCCTCTAAAACAACTTGACGGATCAAAGTATGTCTCAGGAAAACGATTCAAAATGACAAAAAAGCGGTCCTTCTCGAAAAAGAGAAAAACCACTTCGTCTTCAGTCTCAAGTCATGTCGGAACTTAGGTCGTGACTTCCCATTTAAATGACTGTCGTGAATTTCTTTGCCGTTTCATTCAGTTCATGGGCCGACTCACTGACGGTCTCAAACCGTTGCAACGTCTCTTCCATGACGGAAACACTCGACGAGGCATCAGCGTTTGCCCGCGTGATGCCCTGTTGAATCCGCTCCAGCTCCTTGTTCATCTGTTCCGTCGTATTTCGGACGTTGACGACAGCCAGTTCAACAAGCTTCGAGAGATTACGGACTTCCGTCGCAACGACGTTAAAGCCGCTTCCATGCTCACCGGCGCGTGCTGCTTCAATCGAGGCGTTCAACGACAGTAAGTTCGTCTGCGCCGCAATCTCTTTGATCGTCCCGGTAATCTTTGTGATCTCGGAAGACTGTTCCTGCAGATTCGCGAGTGTCCGTAAATTTTCTTTGGCATCGTCCGCCATCTTCTCGATCGTTTGTTTCAGTTGACGGCTCTCCTGTTTGCCTTGCATGGAACGGTCATCAAGATCCATTGCGATGCCGGCAAAGGACATCGCATACTCTTGGATGGTTTCTTGCCGGTCCGTGACATCAGAAGCTATCTTGACGACGCCGACGACTTGGTTCGCTTCATAAATCGGCATATAAGTTGCTTCAAGCCATATCGAGTCGCCGCGGGCGTCAATCCGTTCGATTTTATCAGCCGAGCTGAAACCGGCCAGTAGTTTGTTCCATAATTTTTGATATGCCTCACTGTTCACAAAGTCCGCTCGGCAAAACAGATGGTGGTGCATACCAATCATCTCGTCGCGTTTGTACTTCATTGTCTTGGCAAACAAGTCGTTGACATCAACGACCCGGCGTTGCGTATCAAAACGGATCATTGCGACATTGTTGGTCAGGGCCTCCAGAATATCAGGAGAAGCGAGTGTCGTGTTTGTTAATTGGGGTGTCGTCATGTAGTTAATCTCCTTCAGGGCATCATTTCAAATTTCATCCATTTAGTAACAAAACTATTTTGTGGAAAAACGATTTTATCTGCCACTCATCATAACAAGTCCCATTTCCGCTTCACATCAATCTGCTCAATTTAAGAAAAACATTGACCCCTTTCTCAAAAGAGGTCTTTTTTGGGATTATTTTTTCATGCTTTACAACTTATTTCCAATCATGTATCATTTATATCGGGAGGCGATACATTGAGGAACGATACATCAGTTTTGACCGAGAGTACGTATTATGTTTTGCTTTCGTTGACGACACCGAAACACGGATACGCGATGATGCAACAAATTGAACAATTAACAGACGGGCGCGTCCGAATGGGGCCAGGCACGATGTATGGGGTCTTAAAAAATTTACTTGAAAAAGGTTGGATCAAAATTGTCGAAGAAGCCGGTCGCCAGAAAATTTATGGTTTAACAAAATCCGGCTATGAAGTATGTTTGGCAGAACGGGCTCGTCTGTCGCAAGTATTACAGCATGCTAACGACTTACTTAAAGGAGCAACTGATGAAAAAATTCAAACTTTACCTAAATGATGAAACGGAAGAACGCTGGGTCAATGAGATGAGTCGTAAAGGCTGGCAACTGACGAAGTTTTCTCCGTTCGTCTACACGTTTGAACGGGAGGATACGGTCTATACGTACCGGAATGAAATGATTACTCAACGGCCAAACCGTTCTGAGTATTTCGCTTTTTTAGAAGAAACAGGTGTCGAAATCGTTCATGCCAATCCTTTTTGGGCATACTACCGGAAAGCCGGTACCGAAGAATCCTTTGAATTGTTTACGGATACAAGCTCGACCAAACGCTACTTAGAAAAGAAACTCCAAACGTATTGGATCACCCTACTGTTTTTACTGATCTCGATGCTGTCCTTGTTTTTAATCCCAAATATCGTACAAGAGATGACACATCCTGTGACTGCTTCGGTGATGATCGGATTCGCCGTCCTTGAAGTTCTGTTGATTGTAGCGATTTTCTCGATCATCTACCGGACTAAAAAGCATCTACGGTCGCTCTAACACCAAAAAAACCTCTTCGATTTTATTGTAAATCGAAGAGGTTTTGCTTATTTCAAGGTATAACCTTGCTCGTTCAATAATCGTTCCCATTCGCTTAAGTACATGTAATCTTGTGCGCCGAGCGGATTGTCGAGCTTCGTGATGAACTCGAGACTATTGCCGTCCGGATCGTTAAAATGGATCTTCGCATGAGCATGCTGGGCAATCGGCATGACGAACGGTTCCGTCCCTTCAAAACCAAATGCCTTTCGTGGCGTATAACCACGTTCCGTCAGCCAACGGACTGACCACGCAAGCCGTCGAGCGAGACTTGAAAGGCGATATGCCGGATCGACGGATGATACGGCAGTTCGACTTGATCCGTCTGCCAAAGACCGAGCCAGCTCTGATCCTCGACAATCCAAAGAAAGGCGATTTTTTCATCCACGATGTGATCAAGCTTCAATCCGAGTCCCGTATAAAACGCGATGGACCGCTGTAAGTCGCGGACCGGCAGATGTGCTTCATATAGGCCAAGAATTATCGCCGTTCACGTGCCTTGACGTGTCCGTTCAACGCCTCGATATAGCGGCTTGCCGAACGGGCGACGGCTGCATTCGCATCCGTAACGACGATTTTATGGAACGCGTCGTAAATTTGATTAAAGCGGACGTCTTTTAGGGCGGACGCCATTTCAGCGACTGTCGCTGCCGGTAAAGGAATCAGGTTCGGATAACTGTACATGAAGCTGACCCACGCCCGGTCGGCGACGACACGGACGATATCTCCCGTCAGTAATATCCCGCGCCCGTCGTTGCCTGTCGTCCATTCGAGAATGGTCGCCCCGTCAAAATGACCGCCGATCCGGTGTAACACTACATCGTCAGCTAATTCCAAACGGTCACCGGACCAAAAGACAATCCGGTCACTCGACCGGGTCACCCATCCCTTGTCCGCTTCATGAATGTACAGCGGAATTTCAAATGTTTCCGCCCACTCGACCTGGGTCGCGTAATAGTGCGGATGCGACAACGCCATCGCGTCGAGTTGTCCCACGTCCTCGATGACTGCCTGATCGAGATAGGTGATACAGTCCCAAAGAATCCGTTTTGTCCCCGCAACGAGGTAAGCGGTCTGCCCGATTCCGAACTTCGGTGTCGTGACGAGACTCGAAAGTCCCGGTTGTTCTTCTGTCACGGTCGTCTGATATGTTCCGGACGAAATCAGATCCGGAAGGGTTGTCCACGACTGACCGTTTGGATTCACATATTGCCGTTCATCGGTACAAATCGGACAGATGTCGTCCTGTGTTATGTTTTCATCCATCTGCACTCCACATGTCGTACAAATTAAGTAAGTCATTCCATTTCCCCCTGCTGTTTAAGATTTTCTGACGCGTACCCAGATGATATTGATCAAGGCAAAAATCAGAGCCCCGGCCACGAATCCGAGCAGAACACTGACATCAAAGGTCCCTTTCGCTTCGTAAACAATCAGTAAACCGACGATCGCGCCAATCAAAACGCCTAACACACGAAGTACAATCTTTCCGTTTGTCATCGTCATGCCCCCTTTGTTCATTTGTTTTACAACGTTCTTGGTGCATCCGCCATCGCGTTCGCGAGAATCATGTAAATGATTAAATTGACCGGAAGCGGAATGACAATGAAAATCAGACGGACGGCCAATGACGAAATACCGAAGTGTTCCGCGAGTCCGCCGCATACTCCCTGAATCGAGCGGTCGGTAGCTGATCTGCGTAATGATTGTGCCAATTGTCTCCCCTTCTTTCATTGATTCCATGTTGGGTGATTCATCCATATGTTACAATAATTAGTATAGCGTAACGGAGTTCAATTTTGCAGGGGATAGCCCTTGTGAATCGGAACCCGAAAGAAAGGACGTGAGACGTTGGATATTTTTTATTTGATTCAGGAACGGGCGTTACCGTTCTCGATTTTGGCTTTACTGATGATGGCGAGTGCCGTCGTCGTGTATGTCGTTTGGAAAAGACAGGTCAGCTTGCCGATGCCGCTGCGTATTTTTACGACTGTCGTCTGCCTGACCTGCATCGTCGGTTCAGCCGGTTTGATGCTTTTCACACTTTTCGTCGGCTACAATGCCTAAAAAAACAAACAGACGTCACTTTCCCTCAAGGAGGAGAATGACGTCTGTTTTTCAATCATCGTGTGACTGCCCGCTCAAAAGCGGACTGAGTACGGTATTCTTGATCCTGCCAAATCCAGCGTTTCGCTGTTCCATTAGCCAATCGATAGGTGTTCTGTTCGAATTGATTGCCGGAGCTTGTTTTAAAAAAGTGGGCGACAAACAGATTATCTTGCCCCGTCGTAAACGTATTGTTGTCGATCCGGTTATTACGGACATCGTGCTGGACCAGCAGCTGTCCCCCTTCGAGCCCTTTCGTATCATTGCCGGAGACCTGATTCCCTGTAATCCGGACCTGTTTCGTTCCACCTCGTTTTTTATCGTATCCGCCGATTGAAACACCGGTAAACCGGTTTTGTTGGACAAGATTTCCACGGACCGTAATGTCTTCCGCATACTTCTTTGCATGTTCACTTGTT
>Ga0308158_10003195_pt1 | contig 14660 bp, 12 predicted proteins | sample PhyBR2_FD_201038 | JGI IMG/M metagenome (GOLD analysis project Ga0308158, IMG submission 201038) | Phyllosphere microbial communities from UC Gill Tract Community Farm, Albany, California, United States - DLSLB.R2 | ecosystem: Host-associated > Plants > Phyllosphere > Unclassified | place: USA... | reverse complement strand
ATGTCGTCTCGGAGACGGCAGGATGGGATCATGACCGCTCTGTCCCGTCTGCGCGAGGATCTGGCCGCCGCGCGCCTGCGGGATCCGGCCGCGCGCACCTCCGTCGAGATCGCTCTGCTGTACCCCGGGCTGCATGCGCTGTGGGCGCACCGCGTCAATCACTGGCTGTGGCGTCGGAACCTGCGCTTCATCGCGCGGGCCGGATCGCAGTTCGCTCGGTTCCTCACCGGTATCGAGATCCATCCGGGCGCCACCATCGGGCGACGATTCTTCATCGATCATGGTGCCGGAGTCGTGATCGGCGAGACCGCGATCGTGGGCGATGACGTCATGATGTACCACGGCGTCACACTCGGCGGACGCACGCACGCCGCGGGCAAGCGGCATCCCACCATCGAGGACGGCGTCGCCATCGGAGCGGGCGCCAAGGTGCTCGGCGACATCACCATCGGGGCCCGCTCCGCCATCGGCGCGAATGCCGTGGTCACCCGCGATGCTCCCGCCGACTCCGTTCTCATCGGGATTCCGGCGAAGGCGCGACCCCGCGTCCCCGGCGAAGACACCCGAGCGGTGCTCACCGCCCCCGAATACATGATCTGAGCGCGAGCTCGCGGCGGATCGCACAGCGCCTAGGCTCGAACCATGACCCGGATCCATGACCTCACCGTCGTCGAACTCACCGCCCAGATCTCCCGCGGTGAGCTGAGTCCGACCGAGGTCGTCACGCACTACCTGGAGCGGATCGATCGACTCGGCGCAGAAGTCGGGGCCTTCGTGGAGGTCACAGCGGACGCGGCGCTGCGGCGGGCTGCCGGTGATCTGCCCCCGGGCCCCCTGCATGGCGTCCCGTTCGGCGACAAGGATCTCGTCGCCCGCGCCGGTGTGCCCACGCGCTACGGCTCGCGCGCCTTCGCCGATCACGTTCCCGCAGCGTCCGATCCTCTCGCCGATGCGCTGGACGCCACCGGCGCGATCAGCCTGGGCAAGACCACCACCCCGGAGTTCGGGCTCACCGGATTCACCGAGCCGCGCGTGGGGCCGGCAGCCCGCAATCCGTGGAACCTTTCCACCGGGGCAGGCGGCTCCAGCGGTGGCGCCGCCGTCGCCGTCTCGGCGGGTCTGCTCCCGTGGGCGCCCGCCTCCGACGGCGGCGGGTCGATCCGCATTCCCTCGGCCACGTGCGCCGTGGTCGGCCTCAAGCCCTCCCGGGGACGGCTGCCGATCGGCGCCGGTCTCGACTCCTACGACGGCCTGGCGGTGAACGGCCCGATCACCCGCACGGTCACCGACGCCGCTCTGCTCCTGGATGTGCTCACCACAATGGCACCGTCGCACCGATCGGTCACGGCTCCGGGCACAGGCCCGTTCGCCCATGCTCCGCACGCGGAGATCAGCAGGATGCGCGTGGGCATGACGCTGACGACGCCATGGGACGAAGCCATGCACATCACTCTCGATCCCTCCGCACGAGCGGCCTACGAGCACGCCGCAACAGTCCTTGCCCATGCCGGTGCCGAGGTGGAGGGCGCCGACTGGCGGCCGACCGGCTACCCGGAGCTGTTCGGTACGCTCTGGCGGGCCAGCGCCGCCACTCTCCCCCTCGACGACGACGCGCTCGGACAGGTGGAGCCCATCACGGCATGGCTCGCGCGCGAGGGCCGCCAGCTCGATGCTCGCCGGCTCGTGTCGGCATACGCTGCCGCGCGCCTGTTCGAACGTCGCACGATCGAGGCGTTCGCGCACTACGACGCCGTCCTCACTCCCGCGCTCGCCCTCGATCCACGACCTCTCGGCTGGTATCGGACGCAGGACGCGGAACGCACCTTCGATCAGCAGGTGGAGTACGCCCCGCACACCAGCTGGGTGAATGTGGCGGGCCTTCCGGCGATCACGGTTCCCGTGCTCCCCGGGCCGGACGGGCGCCCCTGGAGCGTCCAGCTGGTGGGACGGCCGGGCGGTGAGCGGGCGATTCTCGCCCTCGCGGCACGACTGGAGGCCGAGCGGGGAGCGCTCCCCCGGCCACCTCGTTTCGAGTGACTAAGCAACCTTGGTTGACAATCCCCTGGAAGCAACCTAGGTTGACACTATGACCCAGACCACGATGGTGGACGTCGCCACCGACACCTCCGATCCGCGCGCCGGGCTCCGGGCCGTCGTCTCCCTGCGCGAGCTGACCGAATCGCTCGAGCTGCGACAGGTCGAGGCGGCCCTGCGCGCGGGGATGAGCTGGACGGAGATCGCCGCATCACTCGGTGTGACACGGCAGGCCGTCCACAAGAAGTACAGCCGCCGCGTGGACCAGACGATCGTCCTGCCGCGGAGGTCGTCATGAGCCGCATCGCCGCCACCCTCGGCACCTCGCAGACACTCTCGATGAGCGGCTTCGCCGAGGCGGCACGACATCATCGATCGGTCGCGGACCTGGACGATCTGCTGGTCGCCCTCACCATGGATGGCGGGCTCGGCGGACAGGCGCTGCGGGCGGGCGGCCTGGAGCGCAACGGTGTGCGCGCGGCGATCGCCGCCACCCACGCCCAACGGCTGTCAGCCCTAGGGGTGATCGCGGATTCGCCCGCGCCCGACGACTCCCCGTCCCGGCGCACGGCCCGGTGCACGTGGAGTCCGCGCGTGCTGCAGATGTTCCAGTCCGTCCCCGCAAGCCACGACTTCTCGGCCACCATCCTGCGCGCGGTGCTGGATGAGCCGAGTGGCCATGTCGCCGAGGTCCTCGCCCGCACCGCCCTGGACCGTGCCGAACTCGAGCGGATCCTCGACGCCGCAGCCGCCGCTCCCCCACCGTCGCGGCCGTCCGGCACCGGTGTGCTGACCGGCAGCGCGGGCACCCACGTCGCGGCTGCGATCGGGGCCGTGTGGTCGTTGGTCTCCGACCCGAACCGTCTGCATGAATGGGCTCCCGCCGTGGGGGAACCGGCACGGATCGACGAGGACGGCACCTGGTTGACGACGGCCCCCGACACCGGCCCCGACGGTCGCCCGCTGCGCGTGCGCGATGGCGTCCGCCGGCAGCGTTGGAGACTGCTCGACGATGACGAGCCGACGCGGGTGGTGTGGGCGGTCACCTACCCCGACCTCCCCCGCGCCAACCGCCAGCACCTGCTTCTCGACCTCGCGCCGTCGGCCGGAGAGACGCGCCTTCATGTCACCGTGGAGTGGCACCGCACCGTTGCCCGGCGTCCCATCCTAGGCAGGCTGCTCCGCCCGGTCACCCGGTGGGCGACGAGCCAGGGCGCGCGGAGCACGGCGCACGCGATCACCGAGGCTTTCCGCTGACGCGCCCGCGGGACCAGACCACGTCGCGGTCGCCTGGACACGTGTCTCCGAGGACCGGCCACGACTGTCACGCTGGACTGGTCCCCGCCGACCCGGCAGGTCTTAGCGTTGCCACATGACCACCTACGAGTTCTCCGCCGACCCCGCTCGCATCGACATCGACCGCACGCATCGGTGGATCGCGGAGGAATCGTACTGGGGTCAGGGCCGAGCGCGCGAGCGTCATACGGCGGCGATCGCGAACTCCCGTGCCTACGGGGTGTATGACAGCGAGTCCGGCGATCAGGTGGGGTACGCCCGCATCATCACGGACGGGATCACCTTCGCGTGGCTGTGCGACGTGTTCGTGGACGCCGGCCGGCGCGGTGAGGGCATCGGGAAGCTCCTCATGTCGGGGATCACGGCCGAGCTGGAGCCGCTGAATCTGCGGCGCGTCATGCTCACCACCGCAGATGCCCACGGGCTCTACGCGTCGTACGGCTTCGAGCCTCTCGCGGATCCCTCCGCGTTCATGGCTCTCACGTGATCCGACGTCAGGACTGGTCCCCGAGGGCGGAAAGCCGCTCCTGCTCGTCGGTCTCGATGCACGAGGCGATCACCGGCTCCAGGGCCCCGTCGAGCACGGCGTCGAGGTTGTAGGCCTTGTATCCCGTGCGGTGATCCGCGATGCGGTTCTCCGGGAAGTTGTACGTGCGGATCCGCTCGGAGCGATCCATGCCGCGGATCTGGGACTTGCGCGCATCCGATGCGGCGGCAGCCAGCTCCTCCTGCTGCTTGGCGAGAAGACGGGCGCGCAGCACGCGCATGCCGGCTTCGCGGTTCTGCAGCTGGCTCTTCTCGTTCTGCATCGAGACGACGATGCCCGACGGGACGTGCGTGATGCGAACGGCCGAGTCGGTGGTGTTGACGGACTGTCCGCCGGGGCCCGAGGAGCGGTAGACGTCGATCTTCAGATCGTTCGGGTCGATGTGCAGTTCCTCGGGCTCGTCGACCTCGGGGAACACCAGCACACCGGTCGTGGAGGTGTGAATACGCCCCTGCGACTCCGTGGCGGGCACTCGCTGCACGCGGTGCACACCGCCCTCGTACTTGAGGTGTGCCCACACTCCCTGCGACGGGTCCGAGGAGGAACCCTTGATGGCCACCTGCACGTCCTTGTATCCACCCAGGTCGCTTTCGTTGCGCTCCAGCAGCTCGACCTTCCATCCCTGATGGGCGGCGTACTGCGAGTACATGCGCAGCAGGTCGGCGGCGAACAGCGCGCTCTCCGCGCCGCCCTCCCCGGCCTTGATCTCCATGATCACGTCGCGAGCGTCATCGGGATCGCGCGGGATCAGGAGGCGACGCAGCTTCTCCTGAGCGAGGGCCAGCTGCTCCTCGAGGGTCGGCACCTCAGCGGCGAAAGCGTCGTCCTCTTTGGCGAGGTCCCGGGCGGCGGCGAGGTCATCCCCCGCCGCCACCCAGTCCTCATGAGCCTTGACGATCCTGCTGAGTTCGGCGTAGCGCCGGTTCACCCGCTTGGCGCGAGCTGCGTCGGCATGGACCTCCGGATCGGCGAGCTCGCGCTCGACCTCGCGGTGCTCGTCGATCAGAGCCTGGACGGACTCGAACATCAGCGTCTGGATCGCGGCTCAGCGGATGTTGTTCTCGTGCGCGTGCGAGGAACCGCCGGCAGGGGCCGGGATGGACTTCTGCATCTGCACGAGGAACTCCACGTTGGAGGACGTCTCCTTGAGCTTGCCCAGGATGACCTCCACCGCCTGCTGCGGGTCCAGGCCCGCGAGGGCACGACGCAGCTTCCAGGTGATCTTGACCTCGTCGGGGCTCAGCAGCATCTCCTCGCGGCGCGTGGACGACGCGTTGACGTCGACCGCCGGGAAGATGCGCTTGTCCGCCAGCTGACGGCTGAGACGCAGCTCCGAGTTGCCGGTGCCCTTGAACTCCTCGAAGATGACCTCGTCCATCTTGGATCCGGTCTCCACGAGCGCCGTGGCGAGGATCGTGAGCGATCCGCCGTTCTCGATGTTGCGCGCAGCACCGAAGAAACGCTTCGGCGGGTAGAGCGCCGAAGCGTCCACGCCACCGGTCAGCACGCGACCGGAGGTGGGGGCCGATATGTTGTAGGCGCGGCCGAGACGGGTGATGGAGTCGAGCAGGACGACCACATCGCGTCCGAGCTCCACGAGACGCTTGGCGCGCTCGATGGCCAGCTCCGCCACCGTGGTGTGATCCTCAGCGGGACGGTCGAAGGTCGAGGCGATGACCTCACCCTTCACCCGGCGCTGCATGTCGGTGACCTCTTCCGGACGCTCGTCGACGAGAACGACCATGAGGTGCACCTCGGGGTTGTTCTGCGCAATGGCATCGGCGATCTGCTGGAGCACGATGGTCTTGCCGGCCTTGGGGGGCGCGACGATGAGGCCGCGCTGGCCCTTGCCGATGGGCGCCACCAGATCGATGATGCGCTGGGTCAGCTTCTCCGGCGCGGTCTCGAGACGGAGGCGGTCCTGCGGGTACAGCGGCGTCAGCTTGCCGAACTCCACTCGTGCGGCAGCGTCATCGACGGACAAACCGTTGATCGAGTCCACCTTCACCAGGGCGTTGTACTTCTGGCGACCGCTCTGCTCGCCCTCGCGGGGCTGCTTGATCGCGCCGACGACGGCGTCACCCTTGCGCAGGTTGTACTTCTTCACCTGGCCGAGCGAGACGTACACGTCGCTCGGGCCGGCGAGGTAGCCGGTGGTGCGAACGAACGCGTAGTTGTCGAGAACGTCCAGGATGCCGGCGATCGGGATCAGGACGTCGTCCTCGCCGATCTCGGGCTCGAACTCGTCCTGCGGCTGCACGGTGCCGCGGCGGTTGGTGCGCTTGCGTCCGCGCGAGCCGCCCTCGTCGTCCCCGTGGTTCTGGTTCTGGTTCTGGTTCTGGTTGTTGCGGCCGTTGGCGTTCTGCTGGCGCTCACCATTGTTCTGGCGCTCACCGTTGTTCTGGCCACCGTTGTTCTGCTGACCGTTGCCGTTCTGCGAACCATCACCGCCGTTGCGGTTACGGTTGCGGTTACGGTTACGGGTGCGACGGCCGCCCTCGGCCTGCTCGCCCCCCTCGGCCTGCTCAGCGTTGTCCTGCGTCTGTGCGGCATCAGCGGCGGATGACGCGGCGGCCTTGTCCGAGGACTCCGAGCGTGAGGACTCGGTGGCGGCCCCGGCGTCGGCAGCGGGTGCGGTACTCTCCGCTTCCGCTGCGGCCTTCGCGGCAGCGGCCTTCGTGGTGCGGGTGCGCTTCGGCTTGGCGGGCGCCTCGGTCTGCGCCTCAGCGTCGGCGACCGGGGCGGCATCGGCGGCAGCCTCAGCAGGGGCCTCGGCGTCGGCCTTCGGCTTGCGAGCGCGCGACGGACGCTTCTTCGGCGCCTCCTCCGTGCTCGCGACCTCGGCGCTCGACGCTTCAGGCGTGGCTGCCTCGGCCGCGGGCGCCTCGGCCGCGTCGGCACCGGCGGTCCGGCGCGGAGCGCGCTTGCGCGGCGCCTTGGCCGGTGCCTCCTCCGCTGCCGGGGCCGCGTCCGCGGCGGGCGCAGCATCGGCGGATGCGTCGGCCGCGGCCTTGGCCGCCGACGCCGTCGTCGCACGTCGCGGTGCGCGCTTGCGGGCGGGTGCTGCCTCGGCGGCGGGTGCCGTCTCGGCGGCAGGGGTGTTCTCGATGTCGGAGTTCGACTCCACGAGGGCTCCTCTGAATATGGGAAGTGTCAGACATCTCTGCATTCGTCACTCGGACGAGCACGACCAACGGGAGAGGAGTTGCGTTCTCCCGATGGGATGATGCAGAGGTTTTCGCAGAATTGCGATCGGAGGTCAGATCACGCTCCAGGCGTGGAATCCCCCGATATGTTCCTCACTGTAGCACCTTTGAAATCGACGGCGAGCATGCGCGCGTCCCATGTCGCACCCGGCACGCCGGCGGCGAGATCGACGGCAGCGGCACGCGCACCCGGCCCGTCGGCCAGCACGAGCACCGAGGGCCCTGCTCCCGACACGACCGCGGGGAATCCTTCGGCGCGCAAGGCCCTCACCAGTTCGATGGTGGCCGGCATCGCCTGTGCCCGGTAGTCCTGGTGCAGCTTGTCCTCAGTTGCGGACAACAGCAGCTCCGGGCTCTGGATGAGCGCGGCGATCAGGAGCGCCGAACGCGACACGTTGAACACGGCGTCCTCACGCGGCACCTGCGTGGGCTGCAGGCTCCGGGCGAGGGACGTCGACATCGTGAAGTCGGGAACGAACACCACCGGGGAGACCCCGCGATGCACCAGCAGCTTCTTGTGGGCGGGGCCCTCGGGAGTCATCCATGCGATGGTGAGACCGCCGAACAGCGCCGGCGCCACATTGTCCGGGTGTCCCTCGATCTGCGTCGCGATGCGCAGCAGGTCCGCATCGCTGAGCTCGATGCGACCCTCCAGCAGCCCCTTGGCAGCGAGGATACCCGCCACGACCGCAGCGCCCGATGATCCCATCCCCCGGCCGTGAGGGATCACGTTGTGTGCGACGAGGTGGAGACCGGGGTGCGGGACCGCGTACTCGTCGAACACGTGCCGGATGGTGCGGACCACCAGGTGGGACTCATCGCGCGGGATGTCCTCGGCGCCGGAGCCGGTGACCTCGATCTCGAGTTCACCAGCGGGCAGCTCTGTCACCGTCAGGTCGTCATACACGCTCAGCGCGAGGCCGAGCGTGTCGAACCCCGGGCCCAGATTGGCACTCGTCGCGGGGACGCGCACCGCCACCGTGCGAGCGTTCATGCGAGGCGCGACCTGACGGGACAGGGGTTGACGACATTGCGGACTCGTCCGCTCGTGGAACGTGCCACGTCACTCTCCTTCAACGCGCAGCACACTGCTCACGGCGCGGACGACGTCACTGGCCGACAGCCGCTGAACAGTGCTGCTCAGGTCTTCTTCGCGTGCGGTGTGCGTGCCGATCACAATGCGGGCCGTACCAGCGCCGTCGACGACAGTCTGTTCGACCGTCGCAACGGACACGCCGCCGTCGCTGAGGATGCTTGCGACGGTCGCGAGCACACCGGGTTGATCCGTCACTTCCAGGGTGATCTGGTAGCGGGTGGTCACAGCGCCGATCGGGAGGATCGGCAGGTTGGCGCGCGTGGACTCTCCCACGCCGACGCCACCGGCGATATGGCGGCGGGCGGCGGAGACCACGTCTCCGAGCACGGCAGAAGCCGTCTGCACGCCACCCGCGCCTGCGCCGTAGAACATGAGGGGGCCCGCGGCCTCGGCCTCGACGAAGACGGCGTTGTTGGCGCCGTGAACGCTGGCCAGCGGGTGCTCACGCGGCACCAGCGCCGGATAGACCCGCACAGAGATGCTCTCCTGGCCGTCGGTGTCCATGCGCTCGGCGACGGCCAGCAGCTTGATCACGAATCCGGCGTGACGTGCGGCCTCGATCATCGACGCGGTGACGGTGGTGATCCCCTCCCGGTGCACCGATTCCAGGGGAACCGTGGTGTGGAAGGCGAGGCTCGCGAGGATCGCCGCCTTCTGGGCCGCATCGAATCCCTCAACGTCTCCCGTGGGGTCGGCCTCGGCGTAGCCCAGACGCTGGGCATCCGCGAGCACCGCATCGAAGTCGGCGCCCTCGGTGTCCATCCGGTCCAGGATGTAGTTGGTGGTGCCGTTGACGATGCCCATGATCCGCTTGACGCGATCTCCCGCGAGGGAGTCACGCAGCGGACGGATGATCGGGATGGCCCCCGCGACGGCGGCCTCGTAGTAGACCGACGCCCCGACCTGCTCTGCGGACTCGAAGATCTCGGGACCGCTCGTGGCCAGGAGCGCCTTGTTGCCGGTGACCACGTCGGCACCGGAGTTGATGGCCTCCAGAATGAGCTCACGCGCGGGCTCCAGCCCGCCCATGAGCTCGATCACGATGTCGGCGCCGTGGATGAGGGCTGCGGCATCCGTGGTGAACAGCTCACGCGGCAGTTTCGCGTCGCGGGGTGCGTTCACATCGCGCACCGCGATGCCGACGAGCTCCAGATCGGCGCCGGCACGGTCGGCCAGTTCTGCGCGGTGCTCCAGCAGGAGCCTGGCCACCTGTGAGCCGACGGAGCCGGCTCCGAGCAGGGCGATGCGGAGGCGTCGGTAGTCGATCATGCGTTCTCCTCCGAGCCGATGACCGGCTCATTCGCGCCGTCCACGCCCGCGTCGCGTGCGAGCAGGTCGGCGATGGTCTCCCCACGGACGATCACCCGCGCGGTGCCGCCGGAGACGGCGACGACGGGCGGGCGCGGAACGTGGTTGTAGTTGCTGGCGAGGGAGGCACAGTAGGCGCCCGTGACCGGAACGGCCAGCAGATCGCCATCGGCGACATCCCCGGGAAGGTACTCGTGGTCCACCACGATGTCACCGGATTCGCAGTGCATGCCCACGACCCTGCTGAGGGCCGGCGCCGCTGCGCTGATGCGGTCCGCCAGGCGCGCCGAGTACTGAGCCCCGTACAGCGCAGGACGGGCGTTGTCGCTCATCCCGCCGTCCACGGCCACGTACGTGCGCTGTCCTGTGCCGTGAGTGGTCTCCACCGTGACGTCCTTCACGGACCCCACCCGGTAAAGCGTCACTCCGGCGGTCCCGACGATCGCCCGGCCCGGTTCGAAGGCGAGCTCCGGCAGCGCGACGCCGCGCTCTGCGGCCACCTCGGCGACGGCCTCGATGATCGCATCCGCAAGCACCGGCAACGGCGTGGGGTCATCGGCGGAGGTATAGGCGATGCCGAATCCGCCGCCGAGGTTGAGGATCGGCAGCGGTTCACCGCTCCCGAGCCGGATGGAGAGGTCGATGACACGCGAGGCCGATTCGCGGAAGCCTGCGACACCGAAGATCTGCGAGCCGATGTGGCAGTGCACGCCGACGAGGTCGAGCGCGTCCGTCTGGTGGATCAGGGCAGCGGCGGCCTCGGCGTCGGCGGCGGAGAGGCCGAACTTCTGATCTTCGTGCGCCGTGGCCAGGAAGTCGTGCGTCTCGGCATGCACGCCGCTCTGAACGCGCAGCACCACGCGCACTCGGGTGCCCGCAGCACGGGCGACGGCATCGAGGCGGCGCAGCTCATCGATGTTGTCGACCACGATCGTGCCGAGCCCGGCCTCCAGCGCCTCAGCGAGGGCTGCGCTGCTCTTGTTGTTGCCGTGGTAGCCGATGTCGGCTGCAGCGACGCCCGCGCGCAGTGCCACCGCCAGCTCGCCGGGGCTGCAGACGTCCACCTTCAGCCCCTCCTCCGTCACCCAGCGGGCGATCTGGGTGGAGAGGAAGGCCTTGCCCGCGTAGTACACCCGCGCCGTGGTGCCGTGTCGCTGTGCCGCAGCGGCGAAGGCCTCCGCCGCACCGCGCGCACGCTCACGGACTTCGTCCTCGTCGAGCACGAGCACCGGTGTGCCGTAGGTCTCCGCCAGGCGAGTGGCGGGAATGCCGTTCAGCACCAGACGTCCGAGCTCATCGCGACCGGAGCGGGCCGGCCAGACGCCCCTCGCCAGCGCGTTGGCGTCGGCGGGCTCGTGAAGCCACCCGGGAGCAAGGCTGTCGGGCAGAGCGGAAGACATGAGGGGCCAATCTGGACGGGTGCGGTCGCCGCGCTGAAAGCGGGTCGGATCGTCCCAAAAGTCTAGGGCAACCGGCATGCCGGCCCTGTCCAGGTGACCTTCCGCGTCGCGGGCGGCATCAGCGAGCCGTCCGGCAGGATCGGGTTCGCTCGACCGCCTGCCCCTCCCGGGCGCGATTGCGCTCGGGCGCGACCCTACCCGGTCAGTCGCAGGTGCCCGTCGCTTGCAGGGACGGATCCAGCGCGATGCGGCCGTCGAGGTCGGCGGTGGCCACGAGTGTGTCAGGGCTCACCGCGACCGCGGTGAGGTGCACTCCGGCGGGGAGCTGACCGCGCAAGCACACGGGCCAGGGACCGGTGACGGTGTCGGCAAGGGCTCCAAACCTCTCACGCACCCCGTCGGCGGTGAGGGTGAGCCCGCCCACGTCCACGCTTTCGGCGGTGAGCTGCAGGTCGCCGTCCGCCACGGCGGGGGCGAGGGTGACGGAGAGCGGAACGCGCTGGCCGAACAATGACACCGCGCCGGTGCCGGTCACGACACCGTCTCCGAAGGACACGTCCTCCAGCGGCACGCCCGCTGTGGCCACCAGGCCGAGGATCTGATCAGCCGAAATGTCGGCACTGATCCGCGCCGACTCCATCGCGCCGTCGAACTGCACCCCTTCCGCCGTGCCCGAGACGTCCGCGGTGAGAGAACCGAGGGTAACGCCGTCCGACGACGCGGCGACGTGATCGAGGCGCTGGGCGATCACCTGGGGTAGCGCCCAGCCGTCCACCTCGACCTGAACCGGGTGATCAGCGGGGAGGGCCAGCGCGGTGCGGAGCTTGTCGGCGACGATCCCGGGCACGATGGCACGAGCGATCAGTTCGGCCGCCACCACGATGGCGACGATGATCACCACCACCGCAGCGAGCGCCCAGGGCCAGCGCCGCCGCTTCGGGCGTGCGCCGGCCAGGGTCGCGTCGGCCGTCATGTCACATCCGCTCGGGGGCGCTGACGCCGAGCAGCTGGAGCCCGTTTCGCAGGACCTGTCCCGTGGCGTCGTTCAGCCAGCGGCGGCTGTGGTGCACCGGTTCGACCGGTGCATCGCCGAGCGGGACGATGCGGCAGTTGTCGTACCAGCGGTGGTAGAGGCCCGCGACCTCTTCCAGGTAACGGGCGATGCGGTGGGGCTCGCGCACGTCGGCGGCGAACGCGACCAGTCGCGGGAACTCCTGGAGGGCGCCCAGCAGCGCCGACTCTGTCTCGTGCGTCAGCGTCTCGGGCGCGAACACCGAGCGGTCGACCCCGGCGGCTTCGGCGTTGCGGGCCGCGTTGAACGTGCGAGCGTGGGCGTACTGAACGTAGAAGACCGGGTTGTCATTGGTGCGCTTGCGCAGAACGTCCAGGTCGATGTCGAGGTTCGAGTCGGTGGAGCTGCGGGTCAGGGCATAGCGTGCCGCGTCGACACCGACGATGCCGACCAGATCCTCCATCGTGACGACCGTACCCGCCCGCTTGGACATGCGAACCGGCTTCCCGTCCTGCACGAGGTTCACCATCTGCCCGATGAGCACCTGGAGGTTCACGTACGGCTCGTCGCCGAAGGCGGCGACGACAGCCATCAGACGCTTGACGTAGCCGTGGTGGTCTGCGCCGAGCATCATCACTTCGCGGTTGAAGCCCCGCTCGCGCTTGTCGAGGTAGTAGGCGATATCACCCGAGATGTACGCCGCTTCGCCGTCCGATTTGATGACGACGCGATCCTTGTCGTCGCCGAAGTCGGTCGTGCGCAGCCACTGCGCGCCGTCCTTCTCGTACATGTGGCCGAGCTCCCGCAGGCGTGCCACCGCGCGCTCGACGGCGCCCGACTCGTGCAGCGAGTTCTCGTGGAAGTAGACGTCGAAGTCGACGCCGAAATCGTGCAGGCTCTGCTTGATCTCGGCGAACATCAGCTCCACGCCGATGCTGCGGAACACCTCCTGCTGCTCGTCGCGGGACAGGGCGGCGAGGTCACCGTCGTAGAGCGGCGCGACGCGCGCGGCGATCTCGCCGATGTACGCACCGCCGTAGCCGTCTTCCGGAGTGGGCTCTCCCAGATGAGCGGCGAGGAGGCTACGGGCGAACCGGTCGATCTGCCCACCATGGTCGTTGAAGTAGTACTCACGGGTGACCGAGGCGCCCTGGGACTGCAGGATGCGCGCCAGCGAGTCACCGACAGCGGCCCACCGCGTGCCCCCGAGATGGATGGGCCCCGTGGGGTTCGCCGAGACGAACTCCAAGTTGATGTTCTCGTGCGAGCGAGTGTCGGTATGACCGTAGGCGTCGCCCGCCGTCACGATGGTCCGGGCGAGCTCGCCCGCGGCGCCGGCCTCCAGGCGGATGTTGATGAATCCGGGACCGGCGATCTCGACGGAGTCGATGCCGTCGATCGTCGATGCGGCATCGGCGATCTGCTGAGCCAGCTCCCGCGGGTTGGTGCCCACCTTCTTCGCGAGCTTCATCGCGATGTTGGTGGCCCAGTCGCCATGGTCGCGGTTCTTCGGGCGCTCCAGCGTGATGTCGGCCGCGCTCACCCCGAGGTCCTCGCCGGGGCGTCGCTCCGCGAGGATGGGGGCGACGACGTCGAACAGGGCGGAGGCGAGCGAATCGGGATTCATGATCCCTCCATTCTATGCGGCCCCTCCCTCGCCCTCGTGCGGGCGGGGGCGGGGGCTACGCCCCGACCGGCAGGTACCAGTCCGCCTCACGAGCGGCGAGCAGGGCGGCATGATCGGCCTCATTGCGATCCGCGTACGAGAGCGCGAACCGGGCGAGGGAGCGATCGGCCGCACCAAGCGCGCGTCCGCTCCCGAGATAGCCCGAGATCGTGGCCGCGACCCCGGACTGTGCGTGCGCACGCGCGAGCGCGACGGCGCAGAGCCCGGCATAGGCGGCTATCTGCTCGCCGCCCTGCAGGCGCATCGGATCCACGCCACCCTTCTTGTCGCGGAACTGCCTGACGTAGAACGATCGGCCGTTGCCGGCGCGCAGGGATCCGAGGAAGGGATCGCCGGAGGCCTGCATGATGCGCTGGCCGCGCACCACGCGGTTCCCCGGCTCGGGGTCGGCGACGGATCCCGCATAGATCTCCAGCACGGACGCGGAGGCTTCCTTGATCTGCAGGAACAGCGCTTCGTCGTCGGCGTTCGTCGTCAGGACCAGCAGGCACCGGGTACCCACGCTTCCGACGCCGACCACCTTCACCACGGCATCGGCCACACGGAACTGTGACAGCAGCGCTCCGGCATCGGCGTCGAGCGTGTCCGCGTACCCACGGAACAGATCATCGGCCGCGTCGCCCTCCCATCCCGGAATGCGAGTGGTCAGCGGCGGCTGGTCGACGATGTGCCGCACACCGTCCGCCCGGACGACGGTGAGCTTGCCGAGCGCGCGCTCGGATGTGTTGCGCTCGGCCTTGCGCATGGTCTTGTTCACGGCGCTGGTCGCGTTGTCGTCGAGTCCGGCGCTGCTCAGCAGCTTCAGGATCCGCTTCGCCGAGATCCTGGTGAAGAAGCGCTCGGTGGCCTCCATGTCCGCGAAGCGCGACAGCGCGATCCGGTATGCGAGAGATGTGCGTGCGGCCGCCTCGGCCCCTTCGACATCACCGAGGCCGAGCTGTCGGGCGAGGATCGCGACGCTCGCGACCAGGCGCTTCAGATCGAACTCCCACGGACCGGGAGCCGTCTCGTCGAAGTCGTTGAGGTCGAAGATGAGGTCGCGGTCGCGAGCGGCGAACAGCCCGAAGTTCGACA
>Ga0308158_10003193_pt1 | contig 14662 bp, 13 predicted proteins | sample PhyBR2_FD_201038 | JGI IMG/M metagenome (GOLD analysis project Ga0308158, IMG submission 201038) | Phyllosphere microbial communities from UC Gill Tract Community Farm, Albany, California, United States - DLSLB.R2 | ecosystem: Host-associated > Plants > Phyllosphere > Unclassified | place: USA... | reverse complement strand
AAGGCGGGACTCGACCGGGAGATCTGGCAGTGCCCGGTCGTGCTGCTCGCCGACGTCCGCTCGGTCGGTGTCCAGGGCGACGGCCGCACCTACGGTCACCCGATCGTCCTGCGTCCCGTCTCGTCCGAGGACGCGATGACGGCGGACTGGTCGCGCCTGCCCTACGAGGTGCTCGCGACGATCTCGACGCGCATCACGAACGAGGTCAAGGACGTCAACCGTGTCGTGCTCGACGTGACGAGCAAGCCGCCGGGCACCATCGAGTGGGAGTGACCACGATCTGACGTCGTGGCATGACGAAGGGCTCGCTCCCGCACGGGAGCGGGCCCTTCGTCCTGCCCCCGACGCGCCGAGCCGGGACCTTGGTCTTGATCCGAGGGCACCGGCTGCCAGACTCGAGCAGAAGGACCGTGAAAATTGAGCCCTTGGTCCCCCTGACGGGACCTCGCGGCGTTCTAGTTTTGAGCCATCGGAAAACAGTCCGGCCCTCGCGAAGGGGGACGGCCCACGAGGGGAAACACCATGACTGCTGCAGTCGCCAAGTCCAGCAAGCCGGTTGCGATCGTCGCGATCATCTCGTTCATCGCCGGTGCGGTCCTGATCATCGCCGGTGGCGCTGTCTGGGGCATGATCACCAGCCAGCTCAAGGCTGAGGAGATCACGATCTCCGCCGACGCCGACATGCTCGCCGGCAAGAAGGTCGGTGGCCCGTTCACCGCCTACGCCCAGGCCGAGGTCATCAACAAGCACGCGCTCAAGGGCTCGGACGGCCTCACGTACGCCCAGCTCGGCGCGAAGGTCTCGCAGTTCAAGGACGCTGCGAAGGCTGCTGACACGACCGCCTCCGAGGAGATCGCTGCTGCGGTCGACAAGATGGACATCGCCAAGCTCAACGAGCTCGCGGCCGCCCCCGAGGTCATCTCCAACACCGAGCAGGCTGCTGCCGCCCAGGGCCAGCGCAACACGGTCATGAACGGTTCCTTCCTCCGCGCCTCGCTCTTCAGCTCGGTCATCGCCTACGGCGTCTCCGCTCTGGTCATCGGCCTCGGCGTGATGTTCCTCGCGATCGGCTTCGCGTTCCAGCGCCTCGCTGCCGCCCCGGTCGCCGCGACCCGCGTCGACACGGTCTGACGCACGCTGCAAGAACCCTGACGAAGGGCCCCACCGCACCGGTGGGGCCCTTCGTCGTACCCGGAGCGATGCACCGTGGGCCGGGCGGCAGCGCACGGCCCCCCACACGGTGCCCGAGGAGTGGACGTGGCGCTCGCTAGCATCAGGAGATGTCCGCACGCGTCCTGGCCGCAGTCGCCGACTGGTCGCGTGCGCACCTCGAGCGGCTGAACCCGGTCGCCCTCGCGTTCGCGCTCGCGTTCTTCGCGGCGTCGATGACACCGTCGCTCCTCCCGCGCGCCTGGTACCTGCAGGCCGTCGCGACCGGGCTGAGCTCCGTGATCGGCTACAGCATCGGGTGCAGCGTCGTGTGGGTCGCGCACGGTTGCGGCCTGCACCCGCGGTTCTCCGCCCGCACCCGACGGCTCGGCTGGCAGGTGCTCGGGTGGACCGCAGCCGTCGTCGTCCCTCTGACGCTCGTCCTGGGGACGTACTGGCAGCGGCTCGTCCGCGACCTCGTCGGCCAGGCGAACGCGCCGTACGGGACGTACCTCGCGGTGCTCCCGGTCGCGCTCGTGCTCGCCGCTGCGATCCTCCTCGTCGCCCGCGGTGTCCGTGCGGTCTCGCAGCGCGTCATCCTGCGCCTCGACAGGTTCCTTCCCGCGCCCGTCGCGCGACTCATCGGCGTCATGCTCGTCGTCGTCCTCGTGGTCGTCGCCGCCGACGCGACCGTCAGGCGCGGACTCATCGCGACGGCCGAGCGCGCGGCGCGCGTCGCGGACCAGGACACCGCGCCGGGGGTCGTCCAGCCGACGAGCCCGCTGCGCTCCGGGTCACCTGAGTCCGCCGAGCGGTGGGAGACGCTCGGGAGCGAAGGGCGGAGCTTCGTCGCGGGCGGGAGCGACGCCGCCACGATCGCGGCCGTCACGCAGCGTCCCGCTCGGGAGCCGATCCGCGTCTACGCGGGCCTCGGCACCGCCGGGCCCGGCGGGATGGACGACGTCGCGGCGCGCGTCGTCGACGAGCTCGACCGCACCGGTGCGTTCGAGCGAGGCACGCTCGCCGTCGCGACGACGACGGGGACGGGTTGGGTCAACGAACGGATCGCATCCGCGCTCGAGCACGTCACGGGCGGGGACAGCGCGATCGCTGCGATGCAGTACTCGTACCTGCCGAGCCCTGTCGCGTTCGTCGTCGACCGTGAGACGCCGCGCCTCGCGGGGCTGGCACTGCTCTCCGCAGTACGCGAGCGGCTCGTGCAGATCCCTGAGGATGCGCGCCCTCGACTCCTCTTGTTCGGCGAGAGCCTCGGGTCCTACGGCAGCCAGGCGCCGTTCGCCGATGCGGACGCGCTCGTCGCCGGGGTGGACGGCGCGCTGTTCGTCGGTACTCCCGGGTTCGCCGAGCCGTGGGGGACGATCACCGCGGGACGCGACGAGGGCTCGCCCGAGCGGCTGCCTGTGGTCGACGGCGGCGCGGCCATCCGGTTCGCGGCGTCTCCTGAGGACCTCGAGCTCGGCGGTGCCCCGTGGGGAGAGGACCGGGTCGTGTTCTGGCAGCACGCGAGCGACCCGGTCACCTGGTGGTCGCCGGACCTGATCCTGCGACGCCCGGACTGGCTCGCGGAGCCGTCCGGGCCGGACGTCGACTCGGGGGTGCGCTGGTTCCCCTTCGTCACGTTCTGGCAGGTGTCGCTCGACATGGTGCTCTCGCTCGACGTCCCCGACGGGCACGGGCACGCCTACGGGCTGGACGCCGTCGACCTCTGGGCCGCGATCGTCCAGCCCGAGGGCTGGGACGGCCAGGCGACCGCGCGCGTGCGCGCGGCCCTGACCGAGTCCGGCTGAGAGTCAGTCGGGCGCCTCAGCGCTTGCGACGTGCCTGGGTCGCGACCGTCCCGACGAGCAGGGCGAGACCTGCGCCCCCGAGCACGAAGATGCCGACGAGCTCGAGGTCGAGGGTCATCCCGGCTGCTGACGCGAGCACGACGACCGCGGCGACGACGAGGATCGCGCCCCAGACGATCGTCGAGGTGCGCACCGCCGTCGAGACCGGGCGCGGCTCGCGCGGAGGGGGCGCGGAGGGCGTCCAGGCGCCGGTCGGGACACCGGGGGCGTGGCCGCCCGTGTATCCGCCCGTCGTGTACCCGCCCGTCGTGTACCCGCCTGTCGTGTACCCGCTCGGGGGGCTCGTGTCGGCGCTGCCCGTGCCCTCGGTCGCCGGGGCTGCGGCGTCGGCCGGGGAGGCGTGGTCGGCCGGGGCTGCGTGGCCGTCCGCGGCCGTGACGGCCGGCTCGTCGCCAGCACCGTCCACGGTGGGAAGGATCTCGGTCGCAGGCTCCTGCGCCGAAACGTCGCTGCCCTCCCTCGTCTTGGCGGCGTCGGCCGCGGGCAGGGGCCGCGTGGCGTAGGCGCCGGGCGTCGTCGGCAGGGGCTGGGTCTTGTCGTCGGTGCTCATGATTCCTCGATCCTGATCTCGCCGGCGAGGCCGGACACGGACAGGTCCAGCGTCGGGGTGGCGCCGTCGCCGACGGCGCTGGAGGTGTAGCGTCGCTCGGCGGTGCTCAGCCCGTCGGCCTTGTGCAGGTCGTCGCCCGAGACCACCCGGACCGAGCCCGCGTTGAGCAGGACGTCAGCGGTCCACGCGGAGCCCTCGGGCACGAGGATCGTGAGGTCTCCTGCGGCGAACGTCGCGGGGACGGTGACCGTCCTGCCCGGCGTGAGCGGGAGCTCGCTCAGGTCGACGACCCAGTTGCCGACGCCCAGCGCATAGCCCTTCTCGGCGATCTCGACCGACGTCGGGGCGAAGTTCTCGTCGCCGACCACGACGCCCTGGGCGTTGCCGATGTCGAGCTCGAGCGAGTGCCACGCGGCTGTGGGGCCCGCGGCCAGGAGCGCGAGGATCGCGATCCCGCCGAGCGCGCCGGTCGAGCGTCCGCGGATGCCCGACACCATGGTCGCGAGGCCGCTCAGGCCGATGAGGACGCCGAGCGACGTGAGCAGGACGGGGCCGGTGAAGTCTCCGGTGCGGGAGAGCGCCAGGAGGACGGCTGCGACGATCGCCGAGACGCCGACGACGAGGCTCACCGTGACGGGTCCAGCACCTTTGACGACCGGCCCGCGCGGTGCCGGCTTCGGCGTGGGGGCAGGCGCGGTGCCACCGAGCGGTGACGACCCGGGCATGGGCGAAGGCTGGGGCGACGGGCCTGCGGCCCAGGTGCCCGAGGGGGGAGGCGTCGTGGTGTACGGCGTCGGCTGCGGTGCCGGGCCTGCTGCGGGGACCGCATGCGCGGTCGTGGTCGTGTATGGCCCGGGCTGCGGCGCCGGGGTCGAGAACGGTGCCGCCCCGGGCGGGGGGACGGGCCCTGGACCCGGCTTGGGGCCGTCCTGGCGTCCGCTGACAGCGACGATCGTCACGGCGATCACGATGCCGACGAGCACCACCCACGAGAGGCCCTCGACCGGGCCGCCCCACGGTGTGAACCAGCGCCACGGGTTGTCCCACGACAGTCCCACGACGACTGCGAGGAAGCCGCCGACGACGGCGATGTCGAAGTTGCCGCGGAACAGCTCCTGGAGGTGCGAGCGACCGTCGGACTCCTCGGGGAGGAGGAGCCATGCGGCGCCGTACAGGACGAGGCCAGCGCCGGCGAGCAGGAGGGAGACGACGGCGATGCCGCGCACGAGCGCGACGTCGATGTTCCAGCGCCGTGCGATACCTCCGCAGACACCCGCGATCCACCGCTCGTCCGTGCGGACGACGCCGAACCGGCGGATCGAGTCGAAGAAGCCGTCCATCGACGCGCTGGCCTGGGGGCGGGGTGCGGCGCCGGGGGGCGGCACGGCGCCGGGGTGCGGCGTCTGACCCGCATAGCCGTAGGGCTGCTGATCGGGCCCCGGCTGCCACGCCGGGCCGGCGCCGGGGGGATCCGGCTGGCTGGGGGGAGTGCTGGTCGTGTCCATGGCTCAAGCCTGCTGCCGGACGGGTGGGCTCGACCATCGGGTGTGTCCCTGAACCGACCCTGATTCCCGCCCTCGCAAACCCTGGTCCTGCGTCCTCAGGGTCCCTGGGACGGGTGCGGCGGTGCGAGGATCAGACCCATGAGCTCACCCCAGCCTCGCGTCGGACCAGCGGCCCGCAGCAGCGGTCTGCCGTTGCGTCGACCTCGCCGGGGACGCTGGGCGGGCGGTGTCGCCGCGGGGCTCGCAGCGCACCTCGCGGTCGACGTGCGACTCGTGCGTCTCGCGTTCGTGGCGTTGACGCTCGTGGCCGGGACGGGCCCGGCGCTGTACCTCTTCCTGTGGTTGTTCGTCCCCGAGGGGGATCCTGCCGAGGCGGTGCGTACGGCGCAGCCCGTGTCGGGGCAGCGGCTCAGCCGCACGCTGCAGGAGCGCTTCCAGACGATCCCGGTCAAGGACGTCGCCGTCGGGGTGCTGCTGGTGACGGGTGCGGCCCTCCTGATCGCCGACCGCACGGGCTATCACGTCGACGTGAAGTGGGTGCTGCCGACGATGATCGTCGCTGCGGGCGCTGCGCTCGCGTGGAGCCAGCTCGACTCGGTCGAGCGCGGCCGCTGGTTGTCGCGTGCGGGCGGGCGGACGCCGAACGGTCTGCTGCAGCTCGTGGGTGGTCTGCTGCTCGTGCTGGTGGGCGTCCTCCTGCTCGTCGGCGGCGGACGGCCGTGGACGGTCGTCGTGGACGCGGCCGTCGCGGCGGTCGCGGTCATCGCCGGGCTGGCGCTCGTGCTCGCACCGTGGTGGGTGCGTCTCGTGCGGCAGCTGCGCGCCGAGCAGGAGGCGAGGGCGCGAGAGTCCGAGCGCGCGGACATCGCGGCGCACCTGCACGACTCCGTGCTGCAGACGCTCGCGCTCATCCGTCGCTCGGCTGACCGCCCTGAGCATGTCGCGCGTCTGGCGCGCGCGCAGGAGCGCGAGCTGCGGGAGTGGCTCTACGCGGACCGCCCGCCCGAGGGCACGTCGATCGCTGCCGCGCTGCGCGCCGTCGTCGCGGAGGTCGAGGACGGTCGCCGCGGGGACGAGGAGGATGCGGCGTCGGCGGCGGTGATCGACATGGTCGTCGTCGGAGACGGTGTGCCGACGGCGGCGACGACGGCGCTCCTGCAGGCGACCCGTGAGGCGCTCGTCAATGCCGTTGCGCACGGGCGGCCGCCTGTCTCGCTCTACCTCGAGGTCCGTGAGGACCGCGCGGAGGTGTTCGTGCGCGACCGCGGCGAGGGCTTCGACCTGGACCAGGTGCCGTCGGACCGCTTCGGGGTGCGCGAGTCGATCTTCGGCCGTGTGCGTCGTCGGGGTGGGGAGGCGACGATCACCTGTCGTCAGGACCGTGGCACCGAGGTGCACCTGAGCGTGCCGATCGAGCGCGACGACCCGGTCGGGGCGCCGACGCCGGGGAGTGCGGAGTCCTGACCGGCCGCGCCGGGCCGTCTCGCGGGCGCGGGGCCTGACCAGTGGGAATGCCCTCCTTCCCGCCCCCGCGTCCCGGTACGGTGGTCCCGGTGCGCCGACCGGTGCGCCGGGAGCAGCACGGGAAGAGCGGGCGATGAACGACCAGGAGGCGGCGCAGGTGCGGGACGGGGAGGGTCTCCCGGTCGACGTCGTGCTGGTGGACGACCACCTGATGTTCCGGGCTGGCGTCCGGGCGAGTCTCGACGGGCGCGTGCGCGTCGTCGGGGAAGCGTCGGACGTCGACGAGGCCGTCGAGCTGGTCTCGCGGCTGCGGCCGGCGGTCGTGCTGCTGGACGTGCACCTGCCGGGCGGGCAGGGCGGTGGTGGTGCCGAGGTGCTCGCGCGCTGCGAGGAGGTGCGGTCAGTGACGCGGTTCCTCGCGCTGTCGGTCTCCGACGCGGCGCAGGACGTCGTGGCGGTCATCCGGGCGGGCGCACGCGGGTACGTGACGAAGGCGATCTCGGGGCCGGAGCTGTCGGACGCCGTCGTGCGGGTCGCGTCGGGCGACGCGGTGTTCTCGCCGCGCCTCGCGGGTTTCGTGCTCGACTCGTTCGGGACGGCTGCGGCGGACGTCGCGGTGCACGACGACGAGCTGGACCGGCTCTCGGCACGCGAGCAGGAGGTGATGCGGCTGATCGCGCGCGGCTACTCGTACAAGGAGGTCGCGAGCGAGCTGTTCATCTCGATCAAGACTGTCGAGACGCACGTGTCGGCGGTGCTGCGCAAGCTTCAGCTGTCGTCGCGTCACGAGCTGACGCGCTGGGCGGCGGCGCGAAAGCTCTTGTGACGAAGGTCATCACGTTTTGCTGACACCGCGTCGGTTCCTCTTCTAGGATGGGCCCATGGACATCGTCTACAAGGTCATGCTCGTGCTCCACCTCCTCTCGTGGGCCTTCATCCTGGGCTCGCTCGTCGCGAACCTCAAGGACGCGAAGATCGCCAAGGGGGCGTTCCACGCGGCGCTCACCGCGCTCGTGACCGGCGTCCTCATGGTCGGCCTCAAGGAGATGAACGACGGCTCCGTCAACCAGGTGAAGATCGGCATCAAGCTGCTCGTCACGATCGCCGTCACGGTCATGACCGTGCTGGGTGAGAAGAAGCCCGAGCGCGTCACGAAGGGCTACATCGGGGGCATCCTCGCCCTCGTCGTCCTCAACGTCGGCCTCGCTGTGGGCTGGGGCGACACCCACACGGCCTGACGCCGCACGGCACGAACGAGACCCGGAGCGCCACGACGGTGCCCCGGGTCTCGCGCGTCCGGGAGGCGCTCCGCGAGATGACCACGGGCGTCCGGGCACGGCTCCGACACGGGCGCGGCCCGGTACCCGCACCTAGGGTGGTCCCGTGGATGCGTGGGGAGAGGTGCTCGTCGGGCTGGTCGTGCTGCTCGGGCTCGTCGGTGTCGTCGTCCAGGTGCTGCCCGGCTCGCTCATCGTGCTCGGCGCCGTGCTCGTCTGGGCGATCCTCACGGGCGGCTGGGTCGCATGGACCGCATTCGCCGTGGGCGTCGTGGCCGTCGCGCTCGCGGCCGTCGGCAAGTACGTCCTCGCCGGGAAGCACCTGCGCAAGGCGGACGTCCCCGGTTCGACGCTCGTGTGGGGCGCCGTCGTCGGGATCGTCGGGTTCTTCGTGGTCCCCGTCGTCGGGCTGCTGCTCGGCTTCCCCCTCGGCGTGTTCCTCGCCGAGCTCGCCCGCCGCAAGGACGCTCAGGCCGCGTGGGCCGCGACCCGCGTCGCGCTGCACGCGACGGGCATCACGATCCTCGTCGAGCTCGCGGGTGCGCTCGTCGCCGCGGGCGCCTGGGTCGTCGGCGTGCTGCTGACCTGAGGCGCAGGTCGAGCCAGCGGTTGCCGCACCTCGCACGCTGGTGGACGATGATCTCCGACCTGGCCGTCCGACCAGTCCGCAGGGGGCACTTCTTCGTGAGACGCACATGGCTCGTGGCAGCGACCGTCCTGGCCTCCCTCACCCTCGGCGCGACCCAGGCAGCCGCCGAGGGGGCCCCCGCGGCACCTGAGCTTCCGGTCGCTGGGACCTTCACCTATCCGCACTTCGGCAAGGCGTCGGGCGTCCGGGTCGTCGGCGCCGTGCACGCCGTGCGGCGCGTCCCTGGTGCGACGGCGGTGTACTACTCGGTGGGAACAGCGTCGGCGTCGGGCGCGCCGCTGCGCACGAACGTCGCGTTCCAGCCGGGCATGCACCCCTACAAGATCGGCCAGGCGGCGGCCGTGACGGTGACGGACCCTGTCGGGCTGACGGCGTACCGTCCGCTGATCGTCGAGGGATCCGGCGGTCTCGTGTCCGACACGACGAAGCTGACGGCAGACCCGGGCCGTCTCGTCGTCGTGTACGCGATGCTCCCCGAGCTGCCCGCCTCGACGACGACGGTGGACGTCCAGCTCGAGTGGGGCGTGAGCGTCACGAACGTCCCCGTCGAGGATGGCGCGCTGGAACCCGCCGTGGACAGCGACCTCGTCGCGCTCGGAGACGGATGGCCGGCTCTTCCTCCCGCCGACGTCGTGGCGTCCGCGAACCCTGCACGGTCGACGTTCGCGCTCATGTCGCGCGTCGCGGACACCGAGGAGGCGACGACGACCGAGGAGACAGCCGAGGAGGTCTCGGTCAACCTCGCCGCCGACTTCTTCTTCGCGTCGGGCGAGTGGACGCTGTCAGCCAAGGGCAAGGCCAAGGTCGGGGCGCTGGGCAAGACGATCGCGGAGCGCGGCGCGACCACGGTCAAGGTCACGGGTCACACGGACTCGGTCCCGGACGAGCGGATCGGCAACGACGAGCTGTCGAAGCGCCGCGCCCAGACGGTCGCGGACCTCATCACGGCGACCGTGCCGGGCGTGACGATCACGGTCGACGGGCGCGGTCAGTCGGAGCCCGTCGCCTCGAACGGGACCGACGCGGGCAAGGCGAAGAACCGGCGCGTGACCGTCGACTACGAGGTGGCGAAGTGACGACGACGACCACGCCGAGAAGCACCCGGAGGGCGCGCGGAGCGCTCTGCCTCCTCGCCGCGGCACTCCTCGTCGCGGGCTGCACGGGCGACGACGCTCCCGAACCCACGGCATCTGGCTCGGGGAGCACGCCCACTCCCGGGGCCACGGCTACCGAGCTCGAGGGCCCGACCGTCGCCGACGTCGAGGCGATGGCAGGGGAGCAGGTCGGCGCGACGGAGCCGATGAAGGTCGTCGAGGGCGAGATCCCCGACACGGGCGACGGAACCTTCGCCGCGCAGGCCGGTGTCGTCGCGGTCGAGGCAGGCGCGTCGAGCACCCGGCTCGTCGTCACGCTGCGCACGACGTCTGGAGCCGAGGAGATGGTTCCGCTCGACGCGTTAAACGAGTGGTCCCCGCTGACCATGGACGTCCGCGACCTGTCGGTCACCGACCCGGTCGCGCAGACCGTGCTGCTGCCCTACCTCGGCCTTGCCGAGGGGAAGACGCCGCCTGACGGCACGTTCTGCCTGTGCTCGGCCTCGCCCAAGACGCTCGATGGTGACTGGGTCACGCTGTACGCGACGCTGCCGCCGCTCGATCCAGCGACCACGACGGTCTCCGTCGACGTGCCGGGCTTCCCCACCGTGACCGAGGTGCCCGTGACGCGTTCCTGACCCTGGCCGGTCAGGCGGCGCGCGAGGAGCGTCCGCGGAGCCACGCGACGACGAGCGCGGTCACCGCTGCGATCGCGACCACGAAGGCGAGGCTCCGACCGAGCCCGCCCCCGACGTCGTACCCGCGGCTGCTCGCTTCCACGTTGGTGCTCCACGCGACGCCTGTCATGACGAGCGCCGAGGGCACGGTCCCGAGGATGGTCGCCAGCAGGAGGCGGCGCCTGGCCGACGGCGGGAGGACGAGCACCGTCACCGTCGCCGAGACGAGCGGTGCGGCGATGCCCGCCAGGAGCAGGGCACCACCGAGCCTCGACAGGTCGTCCCCGACCGTCGCGCTGATCACCGCGACGGCCACGAAGTACATCGGGACCCATGTGAGCGCACCGGCGACCAGCGCGAGGATGGTGCGGACGGTGCGCGGTCGTTCCGGCGTCGTGGCCTGCATCGACTTCTTCTCCAGGGTGGGGTCGGGGCCGACGGCGGTCGGCGTCGATATTATGTGCCAGCGCGTGGCGGCCCGCGCGTCGGGATCACCCCCACGGTGTCAGCGGCTCGACGTACCCTTGACGGGCTATGACATCTCTCTTCGACTCCTTGTCCCTGCCCGGATTCGGCCAGCTCGGCGAGGCACGCCTGCCGACGGTCGCGCCGCGCACCTTCGAGGACGCGGAGCCGGAGGAAGCGCGGGGCGCTGACGCCCAGGCGCTCCTCGAGGGTCTCAACCCGCAGCAGCGTGCCGCCGTCGAGCATGCCGGCTCGCCGCTGCTCATCGTCGCGGGCGCCGGCTCGGGCAAGACGCGCGTGCTCACGCACCGCATCGCCTACCTTCTCGCGACCGGCCGGGCGTACCCGAGCCAGATCCTCGCGATCACGTTCACGAACAAGGCCGCTGCTGAGATGCGCGAGCGTGTCGAGGCGCTCGTCGGCCCGCAGGCGCAGCGCATGTGGGTCTCGACGTTCCACTCGGCGTGCGTGCGCATCCTGCGCCGCGAGCACGAGCACGCAGGCCTGCGGTCGAGCTTCTCGATCTACGACGCGGCGGACTCGCAGCGGCTCATGACGCTCGTCGCGCGCGAGCTCGACCTCGACCCGAAGAAGTTCCCGCCGCGCGTGCTGCTCAACAAGGTCTCGGATCTCAAGAACGAGCTCGTCGACCCGGAGGACTACGCGAAGAAGGTCGGTGGTAGCGAGGACGCGCAGGGCGGCGCGAGCTTCGACTCGGTGCTGTCGAGCGCGTACACGCGCTACCAGGCGCGGCTGCGCGCTGCGCACGCCCTCGACTTCGACGACATCATCATGACGACCGTGCACCTGCTGCAGGCGTTTCCCGCCGTCGCGGAGCACTACCGCCGCCGGTTCCGGCACATCCTCGTCGACGAGTACCAGGACACGAACCACGCCCAGTACATGCTCGTCCGCGAGCTCACGGGCACGGGGCCGACGGCCGAGGCGCCGCACGCGCTGCCGCCGGGCGAGCTGACCGTCGTCGGCGACTCGGACCAGTCGATCTACGCCTTCCGTGGCGCGACGATCCGCAACATCCTCGAGTTCGAGGCGGACTATCCGGACGCGCGCACGATCCTCCTCGAGCAGAACTACCGCTCGACGCAGACGATCCTGTCGGCGGCGAACGCCGTGATCGCCCGCAACGAGGACCGTCGCCCGAAGAAGCTCTGGACGGACTCGGGTGACGGCGCGAAGATCGTCGGCTGGACCGCGGACAACGAGCACGACGAGGCGCGCTTCGTCGCCGAGGAGATCGACCGTCTCCACGACTCGGACAGCGTCCGTCCGGGCGACGTCGCGATCTTCTACCGGACGAACGCTCAGTCCCGCGCGCTCGAGGAGGTGCTCATCCGGGTCGGCCTGCCGTACAAGGTGGTCGGCGGCACGCGCTTCTACGAGCGCCGCGAGATCAAGGACGCGGTCGCGTACCTGCGTGCGATCGCCAACCCGGACGACGACGTCAACGTGCGTCGCATCCTCAACGTCCCCAAGCGTGGGCTCGGTGACCGCGCCGAGGCCGCGGTCGCGGGCTTCGCCGCGCGCGAGCGGGTGTCCTTCGGCGCAGCACTCGAGCGCGCCGACGAGATCCCTGGTCTGACGAACCGCACGCTCAACCCGTTGCGCGCGTTCGCGGAGCTCATGGCCGAGCTGCGCGCGCTCGCGGACTCCGGCGCCAAGCCGGCCGACGTGCTCGCGGCCGCGCTCGACCGCACGGGCTACCTCGCCGAGCTGCGTGGCAGCGAGGACCCGCAGGACGCGACGCGCGTCGAGAACCTCGCTGAGCTGCACGCCGTCGCGACAGAGTTCTCGCAGCTCGACCCCGAGGGGGACCTCGCCGACTTCCTCGAGCGTGTCTCGCTCGTCGCCGACTCGGACCAGATCCCGTCCGCCGACGACGCGGCGGGCGACGGCGACGGCCGGCCCGTCGTCGAGCAGGGCATGGTCACGCTGATGACCCTGCACACGGCGAAGGGCCTCGAGTTCCCGGTCGTGTTCCTCACCGGCCTCGAGGACGGCACGTTCCCGCACATGCGCTCCCTGCACGACGAGAGCGAGCTGTCCGAGGAGCGTCGCCTCGCCTACGTGGGGATCACCCGCGCGCGCGAGCGCCTCTACCTGACGCGGTCCGCCGTCCGGTCGGCGTGGGGCCAGGCGAACGAGTTCCCCGCGAGCCGGTTCCTCGACGAGATCCCTGAGAACCTCATGGACTGGCGTCGGCGGGAGTCGAGCATGTCGACCCTCCGGGGCGGCTACGGCGGTGGGCGGTCGCTCTACGGCAGCTCGTCGGGAGGGGCAGGCTCGGGCGGCTACGGCTCGGGCGGATACAACTCTGCTGGTGGCAGCGGTGCGCGCTCGGGGCCGGTGCGGACCCGGCGCGAAGACCCGCCGTCGCCGTCGTTCGGCTCGGGCAACGCCCGGCCGGAGGGGGACGTCCCGGACCTCGCGATCGGGGACCGGGTCACTCACGACTCGTACGGCCTCGGCACGGTCGTCCTCGTCGAGGGGGCCGGCCGCAACGCGGTCGCCAAGGTCGACTTCGGCGTCGACGGCGTCAAGCGCCTGCTGCTGCGCTACTCGCCGGTCACCAAGCTCTGACCTTCGCGCCCTATCGGCTATGTGGCGCAGGGCAGCGCGGGTGGTTCGCCACCCGATGCCGTGTCGTCCCGTCGGCGCACGTCGCGTGGCGGCCCGCGCCGCCGCCCGGAACGGCGGGGTGATCGAACACGTCATCCATCAGCTCCAGGTCCGGATCATGCTTCTCGCACCCCGGTGCGACGGCCGAGAGGTCGTCGGCAGTCGAGTCCGCGCGCAACGTCGTCGAACGAGTCTTCGCTCTGGCCAACCAATGGCGCGCTCGTGGCGCTCGCCATGTCGAGCTCGCCCTCGCCGCCGTCGTCATGGCTGCCAGCCTCACCTGGTCATGGACACAAGGGAGGCCTTAGGTGCGGGCCGCGGGGACATTCCATCCTTGGTAGATGGGGCTCTGCACCTGTTCGGACAGCGCGTGCCAACGGCCCGCCCATGTGGTTCGTGTCGTGGATGGTGCCCATGAGCCCTCTCGGAGCTCAAGAGGGAGGAGCGGGTCCGCTCGGATGGCGAGCTCGAGGGCATCAGCAAGCAGGAGCTGGCGCACGATGGCAGGGACGCCGGTATCCGAGGCGTCTCGGTGGAGGGCGGCGTCGAGCATGGAGTAGGCAGTGATGGTGGGCTGACTGGGCCACAGTGCCTCGGCGACTTCTCTGGGGTGGGTGATCCCTCGCACGTCGAGGTCGTCGGTCGTCGCTGTCGACAAACGCGGCCTCACGTCGTCCGGGAGCTCGGTGACCAGGTCGTGAGGGCTCACGTAGAGGCCTGTTGAGATGGCCACCGCACCGAGCTCGTAGAGCGCTCGGCGCAGCATGTCACGGGCTGCACGCTCTCGCTCTGGGACGCTCACGGCGACCAACCGCCAACGCCTGTCCCACGGTGCATCGCCTGCGTCTTGGGCGAAGGCGAGAGCCAGGCTCTGCCGGTCTCGCTCGAGGCGTCGGCGTCCGGCGATCGTGAGCGCGAGAGTTCCCGTGCGGCCTCGCCCGGCCTGCTCGACGTCGCCGCTGGCGATCATGCGCCGGATCGTCAGCCGGACTGGTTGGTCGTCGAGTCCTGCGAGGTTGGCGGTGTCGTAGATGTGTGCCAGGGGTGCGGTCCCGGTGAGGGGGAGGAAGGCCTCGATGAGTGTCCGTGGCGAGATCTGCGGTGTCATCGACTGACCTCGAGCTCCATCGTGGTGTACCCGTCGAAGCCGTACACGGGCGCGAGCGGGCCGAGTGTCCCGCGACCGGTGGGCGTGAAGCCGTGGCGCTCGTAGAGGGCGCGAGCCCGGGGGTTGGCATCGATCACCGAGAGCCTGACTGCCGTTGCCCCCAAGCGTCGAGCTCTGTCGGCGGCTGCGTCCAGAAGGGACGTACCGATTCCCCGCCCA
>Ga0308158_10003188_pt1 | contig 14670 bp, 13 predicted proteins | sample PhyBR2_FD_201038 | JGI IMG/M metagenome (GOLD analysis project Ga0308158, IMG submission 201038) | Phyllosphere microbial communities from UC Gill Tract Community Farm, Albany, California, United States - DLSLB.R2 | ecosystem: Host-associated > Plants > Phyllosphere > Unclassified | place: USA... | reverse complement strand
ACTGCAGTGGGCGCACCCGCGCGCCTGGTTTTCCAGCCTCAGGTGGACGTCCCGGCAAAGCAAGCCATTGCGGCTTGATCGCGTGGGGTCAGGTCCATGCATTCTTCCTGAAGTCCAGCCGCCAATCGTCACGCGTTGCGCGCATAAAAAAACAGCACCGGGATCAGATGAACATCTGATCCCGGTGCTGTTGTTCTCTACAGCTTTCGCCGTAACTACTTGATTCTATTGGTCGGGGCGAGAGGATTCGAACCTCCGACCCCGTGCACCCCATGCAATTTCTACAGCGTTCCACGAAATCCCGCGAAGTCCCAAGAGCGCAGAATTTCCCTTTAAGATCAGGAACTTGTAAATTCGCTTTGTCCCACATCGTCCCAAGCTGTACCATACGAGCCAGACAAACTGTAGGGGTAATTGTAGGGGTAAAAATTTTTTCACCCTACCCCGTGCATCCAAAATGGCCAAGCTGACACAACGAACACTTGAGGCAATTCGACCGGACCAAGCCGGCACCACGGTGCGCGACGAAGGCGGCTTGCTCGGCCGCGTGAGGGTCAAAGCTGCGGGCGGGATTACGGTCTCATTTTACTACCGGTACCGCTTCGACGGGAAATCGAGGGACCAGTCCTGCGGCACTTGGCCAGCAGACAGTTTGTCGGCAATCCGGATAGCGCGGGACGTGGCGCGTTCGAAGGTGGCCGCCGGCATTGATCCAGGCGCGGACAAGAAGGTCGCGCGCCACGAGCAGCAGCAGGCGATCGCCGCGAAGCTTGTAGAGATCGAGGTTGCCCGCTTAGGCGAGCTCACGGTTGAAGACATGTTCAACGCCTGGATCAAGGATGGGGTGCGGCGGAAGGACGGCAATGCTCAGCTCAAGCGCATGTTTGGCGCCTACGTGGTGCCGGCCATCGGTGCGACCGGCGTCAAAGTGGTGACCGAACACGAAATCCGCGATGCACTTCGCGCCCAAGTTGACCGCGGCGTGAATCGAACTGCAGTCATCCTGTACAGCAGCCTGGTGCAGATGTTTGCCTGGGCCCAGAAGCGCCAGCCGTGGCGCAAGCTCATGGTCGACGGAAATCCGATGGACTTAATCGAGATCGAGAAGATCGTGTCGCCTGACTACGACATGCACAACCAGAGCGACCGCATATTGTCGTCGGCGGAAATCATCGAGTTGCGCGACCTTCTGCAAAACGGGGAGGACGAGTTCGCGAACGCGACGGACAAGCGGCGTGCACGGCGACCACTGGCGAAGCCGACACAGCGCGCGATTTGGATCATGCTGTCCACGCTCTGCCGAGTGGGCGAGCTAAGTATGTCTCGATGGGACGATGTCGACCTCGAGAGTGGTGAGTGGTTCATTCCCAAAGAAAACGTGAAGGACAGTGTGGCCGACATGCGCATTTACCTGTCACCCTTCGCGCTCGCTCAGTTTCAGCAGCTCCACACCGTTACCGGGCATTCGGCCTGGTGCTTCCCATCGGCGGATGAAGAATCGCACATCGACACCAAATCGATAACGAAGCAAATCGGCGATCGGCAATCGATGTTCAAAAAATCGAAGGACGGCAGCGCGCGCAAGCCGATGAAAAACCGGCGATGCGACGACACCCTGGTGCTCGCCGGGGGCAAGTCGGGCGATTGGACACCACATGACCTGCGCCGCACTGGCGCCACGATGATGCAGGCACTCGGCGTGCCGCTTGACACGATCGACCGCTGCCAAAATCATGTCCTCAGCGGTAGCAAGGTGCGTCGACACTATCTACATCATGATTATGCAGATGAAAAACGTAGCGCTTGGAATGCTCTAGGAGAAAAAATTTCTTATTATTTACGAAAATGATCAGTGCTACAATTAAAAATTATTATTGTGAGGAAAATTTAAATGGTTGAGCCAATAACACTGGGGTTAGGCGCAGCAATCGCATACATTAGCAAAGATGGGGTTGAAAAATTGCTTGGCCCTACTGCGGATTACTTAGGGAAAAGCCTAGCATATTTTACGGAAAAGCGAGTAGAGAATGTGGGGCGGATATTCAAATCTGCCGAGAATAAACTTGGCGAAAGGATAAATAGCCCAGGCCAAGTTCCCCCCAAAGTATTACGGACCATACTAAATGAAGGCTCTTATTCATCAGATTTTCTGTCTCAAGAATATTTTGGCGGAATATTAGCGTCATCAAGAACCGAACAAGGGCGGGACGATCGCGGAGCACGCTTAGCAAAAGTAATAGACGGTTTGTCAACATACCAATTGCGAGCGCACTACCTCATCTACTCGACGATTAAAAATTTGTTCACGGGGAAGGGTATTAAAATGGATCTACCAGGTAGGGAGCGAATGCAAATATACATACCCGCCACGGCCTTCGTTAGGTCGATGGAACTTTCAGATAATGAACAGAAACAAATCAGCCAACTTATAGGGCATATTTTTTTCGGATTACTGAATGAGGGCCTAATTGACAACCATACGTTATGGGGATCTCCAGAAAGCTTGAATCAAAGCTTACCCAATGCTCCAGAGCACGGGATAATATGCCGGCCATCAGCGGCTGGAACAGAGCTGTTTCTTTCTGCTTTTGGTTGCATAGATAAAGAGCTTAGTCACATATTCGAAGAAGATTTAGATACAACAGTTGAAAACGTTCCAAAAGATTTTAGCGGCGCTATCGCAACTAGGTTAAATCAAAATATTATTAATTAGGCCAAGCCTGTACCGTCTTCGCGTGGCGCGCCGCGCACACGGCATATTGGCGCAGGAGCTCTATCGCCCAGGCCTGCCACACGTCATAGTCGGGCGCGGCGGGACGCTCGACTATCGGGCATGGCGAGGCCAGCTCGCTATCGAGGGATGCTTTTGTTAGCAGCATCGATTGCGGCGTCGAGGTTGCGCACGCGGTCAGCATCAGGCACGCAACCAGCAGGCAGAGGTTTCGCATTGCGCAGCTCCTTGGTGAGCGCCGACATGCGCGGCGCCAGGGTGGATTGAATGGCGGCGAACTCTTTGGCCGCCTGAGTGATGCGCGCGGCGTCGGCCTGCAGCGTGGTCAATGCCAGCTCCGACTGGCTGCGCATGGTTTCCGCGTGCGCGCGCCGCAGCTCGGCGATCTCAGCGCCGTACCGCCAGCCGTTCGCAAACCAGCCGGCGGCGCCCGCCAGAGCCATCGCCAGCAGCACGCCCAGGCCGGCCGCTGGCACGCGGTACTGGGCCGGGATCATTGGACCTCCATGCATTTACGGTGCCGCTCGAGCTGGCGCGTCCACACGCCTGGGCAGATCCGGTTGCCAGGGATTGAGCAGTCATAGCCACCGGATTTCTTGTAAAGCAGCAGCGCGCTGCAGGCTTGCGGGTAGCGGCCAGCGAACAGCTCGCGACGCATCGACGATGTCGACCAGGCACCAGTACCGTACTGGTAGATCCAGTCCATGTAGACGTCGTACTCGGCCGGGTGCAGCGCGACGCCCGGGATCGATGCTCGGAAGGACTTCTCTTCGCGCGACAGATGCGCGGCGGCGCGCTGGATGGCGCGTACCGGCGTGGTGCGATCTCCCATCTTCACCGGCGCGCCGTCTTCCTTGAACGTCGAACCGAACACGACGGTCGGCCGGTCGTTCTTCGTCGGGATGACGGCCGTCTCGGTATAGCCTTCGCTCGACAGGATGCCGACGAAAGCGGTCGCACTGAGGGCTAGGCTGCTGACCAGGATGCGCGCGCGCTTCATTCGCCGGTCACCGACGGTTGCGCTACCACGCGCGCGATCGCGGCGCCGAGCGAGGTCAGACCAGCGGCCACCACCAGGATGGGCGCGGTGCCGCTGGCGTACAGGTGCATGCCGGCCTCGACGGCCGATGCGATGGCGGCCAGCAGCGCGAAGCGTACCGACCAGAGTTTCGGGAACTGCGCGTGTGCATCGTCGATAAATTTCATGGTTTCTCCAGTGGTGGGCAAAATGGCTTCACTTCAGGTGCCTGCAGCTGCGCGAGGAATTGCGCCAGGCGCACTTCCCGTTCGTGGCACTCAAGCTCGGCCAGCCGGTTCTCGCGCGAGTTGCGCTGGTGCGTGTACCAGGCATTCAGCAGGAACGTCAGCAGCGCGGTGAGAATGCCGACGATGACGCCAACTTGCGTCAGGGTCAGGGAGGTGGCGACCGTTACTGCGGCGCCGGCGTAGCTGCCGACTTCCGGCGGGGTGGTCTTGCTGATGCTCATTGCTGCCTTTCGATGGGCGTAAAAAAGCCCACCGTGGTGGGCTGGGTAATGCCGGCCTGCAGCTGAATGCCGGAGGGACTACAACGTTGCAGCAGTGATGAACAGCTGGTCCGCCTGTTCGTCAGTCAAACCCAGGATGCCGGCCATCATTTCCACGAACGGCGACTGCCGCTCCCAGTTTGGGCGGTAGTCCCAGGCGTTCTGGACGCGCCATTTCGCATCCGGGTCTTCGATCGCGTCGATGGCTGGCTGGACGTTGGCGAACAGGCCGACGTTGTAGAGCGCCTCGCGCCCTTGGCCACACGTAATTTGCTGCGGCACGGTTGGTTGATTTGCCGCTGCCGCACGTGCCTCGATCTCTGCGAGCTCTTCGGGGGTAGCGTCGCGCACGACGCCGTCTACGATTACTTGGATCATAATTAGTTGTTCCTATGCCCATAAATACGAATGTCTGCACCAGAGGCAATCGTGCCACTTTCTGCATATATTCGGAATCCTGAAATAGCGGAAGTCCCCACATATCCGCTTTCTAGCGAAACGGCTGACATGCCTCCCGAAGAACTATCAAAAGTCATTCCTCTAAAACCTAATCCCTTAGGCGTGGTTCGGTTTGCGTTTCGAACCTCCATTGTTAGAGTGGTTGACTGAGCAGCCGATATACTGATTAAGCCGAGTGATATCGAGGCTGAGGCCCCGTTGCCAAGCCCACCACCCGCGTTGTTACTTGGATTGAAATACCCTGAGGTAACAACTACCCCCGCTACTGCGAATCGAAACGAAAGACCACCACCCGATGAGCCAGAGCGAATGGATTGAACTTCGATCGTATAGCGGTCGTAAGCAGAGCTGAAGATGTTCAGGAAGTCGATATTCGCGACACTGGCTGAAAGTGTCGTGGATGCCAGCAATGCAATGGCGCCAGTGCCCGTCTCCCCTTTATCGCCGTTGCGTTGGAAGAAAAGCATCAGCGAATCACCCGCGGCAAACGGGCTGGCCGAGCTGCTGTCTGTGCACACGACAGTGAGATTGCGGTAGCCGGATGGTGCCGCGCGTGCAGTAACGTCGAACGTCATCCACTTGCTCAGGTCGCCCTGCTTCACCAAGCGGATCGACCCCTTGATAGTGCTGGTCGAGCCGTCCATGGTGTCGATCAGCGTCGTGTAGTCTTGGCCGCCGGCGGTCAGGTCCAGGCGCATCACCGTGGAAGCGCTCTGCGTTGCGCTCGACAGGCGCAGCTTGCCGGCGCCAGGATCGGCGTCGGCGGTTGCTGTGTCGAAGATGTAAGGCAGCGCGTAGGCGCCACCAGCGGAAAGCGCATTCAAGACCGCTGTGGACTCGTTGATCTGCGTGGCCAGCGTCGGCAGATCGCGCATGAAGCCCGACATCTTGTTGTCGAAGTCCAGCTGATCCTGGGACTGATCCGGCATCTGGGCCGGGTCGAGCAGTACGGTAATGGTCATACGGTTCCTTCAATTTGCATTGACATGTTCCAGCGGGATTTGCCCTTGACCACTGGCTTGAGACTCGAGTAACGGCCGTACGCAATCGCCAGGCCGTAGTTGAGCGACCCGACCCACACGATCGGCCGCTGCCGGTACTCGGCCAGCAGCTCGTAGACGGCATCGACCCGCGATGCATCCACATCGACGTCGGCGCTGATGCGCTTCGCCCAGTTCCGGATCTGGGTTTTGCTGGTGCCGTCGAAGTTAAACGAGGTGTCCGAAAAGTCTTTGATCTCGGCGCCCAGCGTCATCAGGGTCTTGCCCAGGTCGGCGGTTGGCCCGATCGCGCACATGCCGCACTTGGCTGTGCCGCCAGGCTTCTTGATCGCAATCGTGATCAGGGCGTTTGCGAAAGGCGGCAGCTTCAGGCTGACGGCCCAGGTCTTGCGCCGGATCCGCTTGAAGCTCCAGCTGAAGAAGCTCGACGCCGACGTCGACACTTTGAGCGACTGCTGCTCGCGGTAGACCAGTCCTTTCGCCTTGTCGACTACCGATACCCTCACCTCGCCCGCATCGACGTTGCCGATGTAGAAGCCCTGGCTGATCACCTGGGCCGAGGCCACGATGATGATTTCCTCGGGGTTCGAGGTCTGGGTGTTGTTGTACTGGTCGAGCATGGCCCAGCGATTAGCCGCGCCGCGTGGCGACCAGGCCGCCGTATTGTCCAGCGCCTTGCCGACATTGCTGGCGACAAGGGACTGGAACACGTTGTGACTGCCCGGGTCGTAGACCAGCGCATCCTTCGCGTACGTCGTGGCCGCGTTGTAAGCCGGCTCGACGATCGGCACATTCGAATACACCAGTCCCGCGCCGGCGCTGATGACTTCGCCAGCGTCAAGCAGGACATACGGTGCCCGGCTCAGGTCTGCCGGGTCGTACGTGACGCGCAGCACGTTCGGCGGCGCCATCTGCTGCACGCCATTCCGGTCGTAGTACGGTGCCGGCGTGGCGCGCGTGCAGGTAACGTCACCCAGGGTGACGGGTTCGATGATGTCCATCAGGCTCCTTTAAGCGGTTGCGGCCTCGGTGACCAGAGGCTTGCGGCCGTTGACCACGTCATCCAGGTGGCTCGCGGTGTTGCTGGTGTGCGTGGCGATAGCCAACATGCCATCACGCAGCGCCTCGCGCAGCTCGACGTTCTCACGCTGCTGCGCTTCGATCGCGGCCGACAGGCGCGCCACCTCAGCCGCCAGTGCCTCGGCGTTTCCGTCAGGGCTGGCCAAGCGGCGCATCAGCTCGCGGTTGTCAGCCGCGGGCATGATGCGCTCGCCCTCGTGAATCATTGCCGGCATGTCGGTCTTGACGTAGTTGGTACCGACTGCGAAGCCCGGCAGCTTGCTCGACGCATCCTTCTGCGCCGCCTTCAGCCAGTCCGCTTTCTCCGCCTCGCTCATCGTCGGGCCGTAGGCCTGCATCCAGAACTGCAGACCCTCGGCATCCGGCGCACGGCCCAGCACGCTCTGGTACAGCTTCCGGAGATCGGCTTCCGTCGAGTTGGCAATGCCGCCCACGATCTGATCGATCGGCGCGCCGCCGGCGGCAGCGTTCTTCCACCACTCCAAACCAGCGGCGTCGGGCGCACGGCCCAGGTTCTGCTGGTAGGCGTTGTTGATTGCTGCGCCCGCTGCCACGAGCGGATTGGCGTTTGCTGCAGCCATGATTCCCTGCAGCGCCCTGACTGCGTCCAGAATCGACAAACCCGTTGTGCTCTGCCCTTTCAGGATGTCGATCTGATCCTGGTGGCGCGCGAGCATCGCGTCGAGCTGCTTGACTTGATCCTCGGCGACCTTCAGGTTCTTCTCTTCGACCGTCAGTGCACCATCGGTCAGCTTGGCCAGTTCAGCCAGGTCACCCTGGGCTCCGAACAGGTCGCGCTGATAGTCCTGGTACGTAGCGTAGGCCGCTGTCGATGGACCGTTGCCGATCTTCGACAGCGACTTCTGCAGCGCGTCCGCAGCAGGCAGCGGGCCGCCGGCCTTGGCGATCGCCAGCGCCGCGCGCACTTCCGCCATGCCGCTGTAGCGATCCTCCTCCTGCTGCTCAGGAGACCGCATACCGTCGAGCGAGCTGCGCAGCGCGGACGACATGGTTTTCAAGCTGTTGACCGCTTCGGTCCGCATCTGAATGTCTTCCTGCATCGCCTTCTTCTGGCGATCCGACACGCGCTGGAGCACGCCGTACGCGGCATCGACGCCGCTCAGCAGCGCAGAAGCATTCGCCTTGACCTGCTCGGTCGCCTTGGTGACCGCTTCAAGCGCATCCGCCTCGTCCTCGAGGGCAAAGACGCGCTGCTGCAGTGGGCGCAGCGACGCGTCCAGCCCTGCCAGCTCCAGTGCACGCGTGGCGGAAAGCGCACCGGCCTTGTCGCCCAGCAGCTCCATGATCCGGATTTCAAGCTCGCGCTTGCTGCTGGCCAGGTCGGCCGCCTGTTCGAGCGCGTCCTTGTCGACGTCGGCGATCTGCTTGAACGTCGGAGCGATCTGCATCAGCGTGGCGTACGCGCGCGCACCGGCCTCGGTCGTCAGGTCCAGCCCGATGACCACGCTGCGGAACTGCTGCAGCGCGTCCTCGGAACCTGTCTTAATGCCGAACTGGTCGAGTGTCGGCGTTATGCGCGCACGCAGCGAGTCGGCCCGCTCCTTGTCGGTGTAGAAGTCGGCAAGGAACTGGTCAGCGCCGGCCGTGAATTCGTCCAGGCCGCCGACCAGGTCGATCAGCCGCTCACGCGCGCCGACCGACGCCAGCCCAACGGCGTTGAACGTCATCCCCATCGAGTCAGTGACCACGGTGACGGCCTGGTAATTGGTCGCTACGCGAGTCAGTGTCTCGAGATAACCCTCGCCCACTTTCTGGAACTGGCCCAAGCCATCCACGGCGAACATGGCCAAGTCGTCGCCGACCTTGGAGAACACGGCCGAGAGCTCTTTCTCGATCTCGTCGGCAGACTTCCCTTTCAAGCTAATTTTTCCAAGATCGACAACATAGCTGTCGAGCTCTGCCTTGAAGCCGTCCGCACCAAGGCCGATCATCGTGCCAGCCTGCAACACGGTGTCGTACAGCGACATCAGCACGCCCGAGATCTGGCGGTTCCCCTCCTCCCCAAGGCTCTGCGTTTTGACGCTGGTCTTGTCCTTGCCGAACCAGCCCCCGTCTTTCTTGATGTCGGCATACTGCATGGCATTCAGGCCGCCTGCAGCGATGCTCGAAAAGTCGGTCTTGCCGGCAGTGAAGCCGGTGTCTTCCACCATTTGCTTTCCGCCGAAGACGCTGCCCAGCGCCTTACCAACGAACGTCTTGCCGATTACGGCCCCCAAAACGGCGCCGAGTGCCATACCAACTGGACCGCCAAGCATCAGGCCGATCTGGCTGGCACCCATGCCGAGGTACGCCCCACCCATTGCACCACCCACTCCGCCCAGGACAGCACCACCCAATCCAATCGCTTTGGCGTCGAACACGTTCTTACCCATGTCCGCGCCGAACTTACCCGTCACGCCGGTGGTGCGCACCAGTAGCGACGAAAATTGCCCAATGCCCACCTCGATGTTGCGCAACGAAGCGAGCATGCCGTTGCTGACGGCCAGCCCCTGTAACGTTGCGCCCTCGATGCCGTCGAGCGCACGCGCGATGGATTCGGACTTGGCATCCGATCCCAGCACCGAGCCGGCACCCTGTTTCTTCTGGCGCGACTCGGAGATCGGCACGCTGCTGCCTCCAGACACGCTCCCAATGGCTACGCCCAGGCCGGTCACGATGGCAGCCATGGCAGCCATGCGGCCGAACGCCGAGTATGGGTCGCCGGCGCCTTGGCTCAGCACTGCCGAAATACCCTTTGGCACAAGCTCAGCCAGCGTCATCGCCAGCTCTGCCGCATGGAATACCTTCGACACGCTCATCAGGGCTTCATAGCCCTTGCTTTGCTCACCGAAGAATCCGGCTGCAGCGCTTGTCATGGCGCCGTAGCCAGCCATCCGATTTTTGGCATTTTCCTGGTTGAGCTGGTCGACGTACTCGAGGTGCTCGATTTCCGAAATTTTCCCGTTACGCAGCAGCATGTCCGCATTGCCGCGCTCCTCTGCGATTTTTGCCTGCCGCTTGCCGAACGCGTCCAGCGCACTTGTCACTTTCGTGATCGAATCACCCGCCGTGCCGAACGCTTCACGCAAGGCTTCACCGAACGTCTGTGCACGGGCCGGGTCGAGAAACTCCTTCAGGCTGTCTTGCGCCTTCTTGTTCGCTTCAGCGATCCCTTCATTCACAACGCCCTGCTGCTTGGCCACAGCCAGGCTACGCAGCTCTGCGGCCTGACGGCGATAGACTTCTGCGGTGACGCTGCCCTTCTCTGATGCCTCCAGTTCTGCAGCAGTCTGTTCCTTTAAGGCGGCAAGCGCGAGCATGCGCTCGGCCCGCAGAACCGCGACGCCTTCCCTGCTCAAGCCAATTTCCTCGTTGGCCAAGCGCTGCGCCTCGACCTGAGCAGCGATGCCGCTCAGCTCGGCATTGGCTGCCGTGACGCCCTGCATGTACAGGTCGTTGCTTGCCTGGGCGCGATCACGCTGCAAAGCCGCCAGCTCGCGCTCGAGCTGCATACTACGGCTGCCGCGCTCGATGCCAAGCTTGGTAATTTGCCCTTCGATATCAGTCTGTTGTTGCTGACTGCCAATCTTCGAGCTGGTCAAAGCGAGTTGGCGACGAAGCCCCGCCTCCACACGATCCATGTCGGCAAGCTGTTGCGCAGCCGTCTGGCGTAGTGCGTCTTCTTCCGAAATCATTCCCGCATCACGCTGAGCTTCGATGCGATCCAAGGCACGCTTTGACAGCGCGTCTTCAACCTCCCCACGCTTACGCAGTGCTGCGAGACTGCTGTCAATGCCGGCGACGTAGACGTCGTTGTATTCACGGCGAATCGCGCTCAGCCGCTTCTGAATTTCTTCTTCGGGCACACCCAGCGCTTTGCCTTGGGTCTTGGCTGCATCCATCGCCATCTCCCGCTGCTCTTGGCGGCTACGCAGGATCTTCGCTTTGTCGTCCCAATCTCGTTGCAGCGCTTCGCGCTGATTCGCGATGCTTTTGTCTTGGGCAGCCTTTTCTTCCGCCTTCGCCTTTTGCTGGATGCCTTGAATCGTGCGTTGGTTAGCTGCCAGCAGCGCCTGCTCGGACAACACGTCCCGGTCCTTGGAAGGGTCGTACGCTTCGCCATCGCGCTTCTGCCCGATCCGCTTGAGGCGCTCAATACGCGACTCCATGGCCTTGCTCTGTGCGTCCAGCGCCGCCATCTGCTGATTCGGACCTTCAACCCGGCCACCTGCGAACTCGACAACTGCGTCCCACGCTTCGCCAGGTAGCTTCTTCAGATTGATCCACCCCCGCTCCCAGGCCGAGAGCGTGGCCAGGACTTTATCCTTTTGGCTGGCCACACCATTGGCGTAGGCATTTTGAGCGATGCTTGCCGCATCAATCATGCGGCCCTGCTCTTGCGCTGCCTTGACGGCCCGATAGGTTTCGGTGGTCACGAAACCGTATTGATCTCCCATGGAGCGCAGCGCGGTAAGCGGATCTTTGCCAAGCGCAGCAAATTCCTTCGCAGTGTCCTCGACGCTCTTGCCGAGGATTCGCTGCGCATCCACAGCAACCGTGCCGAACCTTTCCAGGTTGGCTCCAGCAATGGCACCGGTGCTTGCCAGAGCCGTCAGGGCCTTGGCAGACGCGGCCTGCGAGCCATTGATCAGCTCCATGCTGTTGGCCATGTCGGACATCTGGCCGGCAGTGGTGCCCGCGATGTTGCCTGTCATGATCAGCGCGCGCGAGTACTTGAGCGATTCGTCGTAGCCGCACTTGAACGCCAGTGCGCCGGTGGCCACCAACGCGGCCGTGACGGTGTACGGATTGATCAGGCCAAGCACGGCCCCACCGAGTGCGCGCGCCGCGCCGCCGATGCTGCCGAACATGTCGCGCAGCTGGCCACCCTGCTGGAGCAGAACCGTTAGCGGCGCTTGGCCACCCTGCAAGCTGACGATGATATCGGTCATCTGCGCCGGCACGTTGCGCAGCGCGGCGTTCATTGCGGCCGCAGACATGCCGCCGCCCTGCAGGGCGCTATCTGCCGCGCGCAGCTGATCGATGAACGGTTTGGCGCGGGTGGTCACACCCATCTGCGCGGCCTGCAGCTCGAGCAGCTCGATGCGCGTCTTCCCAATCGCCTGAGCCTGATTCTCCAGCCCTTTCAGGAATGAGTCCTGGCCGGCGCGCGCCTGTGCGGCTTCGCGCTGGGCCTGGGCCAGCATCCGCTCGCCGTAGGTGGCCTGCTCCTGTGCCAAGCGCAGGTCCCGCAGCTTGGCAATCAGTGGATCGGCGGCGCTCGACGCGCCGACCTGCGCCGCGCGGTAACGATGCACTTCGTCGGTTGACAACCCGAACAGCGCAATTTGCTCGCGCAGGCCTTGTAGAAATGCGTTACGCGATGCGTCGGCTTGAACAGATTCACGCTGGGCCAGCGCCGCGGCGCGCGCGGCGGCCTCGACCTGCTCCTGGGCTGCGCGCATGTTTTGCAGCTGCAGGATCAGCTGGGCGGCCTCCTGCGACGCGCCAGCTTGAGCAGCGCGGTATCGCAGCACTTCTTCGGTCGATTTACCGAACAGGGCGATTTGCTCACGCAGCCCGGCTAGGAACGATTCTTTGTTGGCTTGCGCCTGGGCCAGCTCACGAGCGGCCACAGCTTGGGCACGCGTCGACTCCGTCGCCTGGTTTTGCGCGGCCTCGACCGCGCGCAACTGGTTCAGGTACGGAGTCAGCGATGCGGGATCCACGTTGCGCTGGCGCGCCTGCGCTTCGTAGTAGGCAGCGGTGGTGCGGCCGCCCGACTCCATGGCCATTGTCGTGCGCTGGATCGACGCAATGATGTTGCGCTGCGCAGATTCCACACTTCGCGCGGCGCCGGCGGCACTGGCGCCCGATTGCGTAATCGCCTGGCCAGCGCGCTGCGCGGCATCGATCGCCGGGCGCAGCCCAGCCTCGACGCCGGAGGCATCCGCCACCACCCGAATTGTTGCGTTGTTGACGATATCGGTCATGGCGAGCCTTGAAAATAATTTAGCCCTGGCACGCAAGTGCTCAGAGCTGTGATGGTTGTTTCCTACTCGTCGCGGTCGTGCATAGCGCCGAGCGCGGCGTACTCCATCGTCTGAATGTCTCCTTCGAGGTCGTCATAACCCTCGGCAGACAAGCCCATCCGATCCATCTTGCGATGCAGCGGGCCATAATCCAGGCCGATGATTCCCATGCCCCCGGCGCGCCACTGCGTGCGCATGAACGAGAACAGCACGTAGGCATTCCAGTTCTCTGGCCACACCTCGACGTCTTCATCCGGGAAGTCTTCGGGCGTGAGGCACGCCGCCTCCATCTCAGCCAGGTCCTTTTTTGACAGACCCGGCTTGTACATGGATTCGGCGACCGCCCTTAGTTTCCCAGGCGGCCTTCGTTGATCGCGGTGCGGTAGTCGTCCTTGATCGCGTCGGCCATGGCCGGCAGCGTGTCGACCAGTTCGGCAACGCCGTGCTTGTCGAATTCAGCGTCCAGGTTCCAGCTGTCGACGATCGCCAGGATGTAATCGACAGCAACCTTGGTCTGGCGAGCCACGATCTCGGCCTGGGTCATCGTGAATTCAGGAATCGTCTCGCCAGCAGCTTTCGCCTTTTCGACGGCCGCCTTGAAGCGCTCGATCTCGACGTTTGCTTCGTCTTTCAGCGTGGCCTGGAACTTGTCGGTCAGCTCTGCCAGTTCGGTGCGGCTGCGATACTTGAACGTCACTTCCATGCAGCCGGTCGAGCCGTCGAGCATGATGCACTTCACTTCTTTCTTGAAGCCGGTTGGGCGCTTGCCGAGGACGATTTTGTTTGCTTTGGTTGCCATGATTTTTATCTTTCAGATGGGTAAAAAAAACCGCGAGGGGCGACCTCGCGGCTGGGAAAAAGCCCGCTGGTGCGAGCTGGCAAAACTTGTTACGCGGCGTAGCGAACCGGACGGTTCTGCAGCGCGCAGCCACCCTTGACGGCCATGACGTTGCCTTTGGCCATGCTCGGGGTTTCGTCGAACGAAATGTAGCCGTTGAACAGGATCTTGCTGCCGCTCGGCAGGTCGGCGCGCAAGGCGGCGATCTTGCGCGAGTCCGCGATCTTCTTCATCGCGCCGTGGTGCGGCAGCAGGGGATCGTCGGCGATCGTCAGGGCCAAGCTCTGCGCGTTGTAGCCGTCAGGAAGGTTGATGTCGTTCTCGTTTTCCATCAGGCTGACCGAGACGTACTTCGGATCGCCACCGGACGGCTCGGCAGTCAGCACCTGCTGAATCGGAATCCAGGTGGTGATCTTACGCAGCGCGCCGGCACCCATGCCGACCGGGAACAGGTTCACTTCGGTGGTGTCCATGCCTTCCAGGGTGACCGAAGTGCCGGTTGCGGCTTTGGCGCGGAACACGCGATTGGTCATGCGGCTCCAGCCGCCGACGTACTCGAGGTAGTCGCCGGCGGCGAAGTTGTTTGCTGCAGTGGTGAGGACCGTTTCCGCTGCGTTCGATGCGGCCGTGACGCCAACAGCGGCGGCATAGATGGTAGCGATCGCGTATGCGGTACCGGTCGGGAGCGAGAGTGCCATTGAAGGGCCTTTCAGTGAAGAGGCCCGTTTCCGGGCCGTTGCGCCCGTTCGGGCAAAGAAAAAGCCGCCCGGATTTTTTCGGGGCGGCTGGATATGGAACTGGTGAGGTCAGCAGAACAACATGAATTCCTGCACGGACCCGCGATATTCGGTCGGTTCGTCGTATGTGTCGGCCGCAGTGGTCAGCACCTCGGCCTGCAGCGCCCGTGACGCTCGGATCGCGTCTTCGGCTTGCATGGCCACCTGCGACGCTTCGACCGACGTCGCAGCCCACGTATTGACCTGCACGCGCACGAAGCGCTTGC
>Ga0308158_10003183_pt1 | contig 14689 bp, 12 predicted proteins | sample PhyBR2_FD_201038 | JGI IMG/M metagenome (GOLD analysis project Ga0308158, IMG submission 201038) | Phyllosphere microbial communities from UC Gill Tract Community Farm, Albany, California, United States - DLSLB.R2 | ecosystem: Host-associated > Plants > Phyllosphere > Unclassified | place: USA... | reverse complement strand
TCACGCTTGAACTCATTTACACGGAACACACATGGCCAAACGCCAACTGAACCGCCGCCAGAACTGGCGTATCGAAAAAATCCAGGGCGAGCGCGCCGCACGCGCCGCCAAGCGCGAGTCCCAGGCTCTGGAGACCCTCGAAGGCGGCGACCTGGGCCCCGAGCAAACGGGGCTGGTCATCGCCCACTTCGGTGTTCAGGTGGAAGTCGAGGCGCTGGAAGGCGAGCACGCCGGTCAGGTCTGCCGTTGCTATCTGCGAGCCAACCTGCCGGCGCTGGTCACCGGCGACAAGGTAGTCTGGCGGGCCGGCAACCAGGGCATCGGTGTCATCGTTGCGCAGCTGCCGCGCAGCACCGAACTGTGCCGTCCCGACAGCCGCGGGCAGCTCAAGCCGGTCGCGGCCAACGTCGACCTGATCGTCATCGTCTTCGCGCCCATGCCCGAACCCCATGCCAACCTGATCGACCGCTACCTGGTAGCTGCCGAACATGCGGGCATCCATCCCTTGCTGCTGCTCAACAAGGCCGACCTGATCGACGAGCACAACGCACCTGCGCTCAACGCGCTGCTGGCGGTCTATCGGCAGTTGGGTTATCCGTTGCTGGAAGTTTCGGCGCATCAAGGCGATGGCATGCAGCAGCTGCAGGCACGCCTGGACGGCCACATCAGCGTGTTCGTCGGCCAGTCCGGTGTGGGCAAGTCGTCGTTGGTCAACAGCCTGCTACCCGAAGTGCAGGCGCGAGTCGGTGCGCTGTCGGAATGGTCCGGCCAGGGCACGCACACCACGACCACCGCGCGCCTGTTCCACTTTCCGGGCGGCGGTGAGCTGATCGACTCACCGGGCATCCGTGAATTCGGCCTGGGCCACGTCAGTCGGGCGGATGTCGAAGCCGGCTTCATCGAGTTCGCGGACCTGCTCGGCACCTGCCGTTTCCGCGACTGCAAGCATGACCGTGAACCAGGCTGCGCCTTGCTCGGAGCACTGGAAGACGGCCGCGTGCAGCAGCAGCGCATGAACAGCTACCGCTCGATCATCGCCAGCCTGACCCAGGACACCTACTGACCGGTCGTGTGTTGCGGCCCCAGCGCCTGCACGATGTAGTCCACGAAGGCGCGCAGCTTCGGCAAGCGGTAGCGGGCTTGTGGATAAAGCAGGTGCATGGGCCTGCCGGGTAGCGCGTAGCGGGCCAGCACCTGGACCAGCTTGCCCTCTTCCAGGTCGCGTCGCACCAACACGTCGGGGAGCATCACCAGGCCCATGCCCGCCAAGGCGGCCTGACGCAACCCGGCGCTGCTGTTGGTGACGAGCCGCCCTTGCACCTCGACCCCTATCGACCCTTGCGGCCCCTGCATGGACCAGCGTTTCTGCGTACCGCGCCATTCGTCGCCCGGGTTGTACATGAACTGCAGGCATTGGTGCGCAGCCAGCTCTTCAGGGTGGCGGGGCGTGCCATGGCGACGCAGGTAGTCCGGGGAGGCACAAATGCTCAATCGATAATCGTCCAGGGGGCGCGCGATCAAGGTCGAGGGCTCGAGATTGCCCAGGCGCAGGGCCGCGTCGAACTGACCGTCGAGCATGTCGTGTACCTGGTCACTGAGGCTGAGACTGACGCTGATCTGTGGATAGCGCTCAAGAAACGCCGCCAATGCAGGGGCCAGGCACTCGGCGCCGAAGGTGGGCGGAGCCGTGATGCGCAACAGACCTTGAGGAGCCCCCTGGGTATGTTCGGCCCAGCGCTCCGAGTCGGCGACCAGGCCCAGTACTTCCAGGCAACGCTGGTAGTAGGCATGGCCTGCGTCGGTCACCTGCTGACGGCGCGTGGTGCGCAGCAACAAGGTCACGCCCAGGCGCTGCTCCAACGCCTGCAGATGGTTGCTGACCATGGTCGTGGACAAGTCGCACGCCTTGGCGGCCGCTGTCATGGTGCCCAGTTCCACCACTTTCACGTACACCTGCATCGCTTGAAACAAATCCATTATCCACTCCAGGTAAAAAGTGCATCCAGCTTAACGCCATTTATCCAGCCATGGTTGAAGCGAATACTGTCAGCTCATTCCTCGCCGAGATGCCCCTGATGAGCGCACATCACCTGATGCCCACCTACCAGCCTTTGCCTCTGATGTTCAGCCATGGGCGCGGCACTCGTCTGTGGGATACGGCTGGCCGGGAATACCTGGATGCGCTGGCCGGTGTGGCAGTGACCAGCGTGGGCCACAGCCACCCCGACGTGGTGGCCGCCATCGCCGAGCAAGCCGGGCTGCTGCTGCACACCTCCAACCTGTACGCCATCGACTGGCAACAACGGCTGGGAGCGAAGCTGGCCGAGAAGTCGGGGCTGGCGCTGGCGTTCTTCAACAATTCCGGCGCGGAGGCGAACGAGACTGCGCTGAAACTGGCCCGTTTACATGGCCATAGCCGCGGTATCGCCAAGCCCTTGGTAGTGGTCATGGACAACGCGTTTCACGGGCGCACCCTGGCCACCCTGGCGGCCAGTGACGGCGCACACCTGAGCGCCGGGCTGGGCCAACTGCCAGGCGACTGCATAAAGATTCGCTTCGGCGACCTGGACGCGCTGGCCAATGTCACTCAGGCGTTCGGCCAGCGCATCGCGGCGGTGCTGCTCGAACCGATCCAGGGCGAAAGCGGTGTGCACGTCGCCTCCACGGCCTACCTGCGCGCCCTGCGCGAGCACTGCGACAATCATGGCTGGTTGTTGATGCTCGACGAGATCCAGACCGGCATGGGCCGCACCGGCCAGTGGTTCGCCTACCAGCATGCAGGCATCCAGCCCGACGTGGTCACCCTGGCCAAGGCCCTGGGCAACGGCATCCCGATCGGCGCGTGCCTGGCCAGCACGACGGTGGGCCGCCTGTTCACACCCGGCAGCCACGGCAGTACCTTCGGCGGCAATCCACTGGCCTGCCGGGTGGGCTGCACCGTGCTGGACATCATCGAGCGCGAGCAACTGTTGGAGAACGCCACGCGCCAGGGCCATGCGCTGCTCGAGTGCTTGCGCAGCGAGGTCGGCAGCTTGCCTGCGGTCAAGGCCGTACGGGGCATGGGTTTGATGATCGGCGTGGAGCTGGATCGGCCGTGCCGCGAGCTGATGCAGCGAGCGGCACAGGAGCATGGCCTGCTGATCAACGTGACCCGCGGCACCACCATTCGGCTGCTGCCACCGTTGACCCTGAACGACGTGGAAGTGCAGCGCATCGTAGGCACAATACGCGCACTGCTGCAGGCGCTATAGGCGTCGACTGTAAGAAAAATTACTTACAGAAGTAGGGATTGTCTCTTTTCAGTGACATCCCTTGCCGCTTAAACGGCATTGAACAATCTTTCAGCCTTCAGCACCCACGATGAAGGCTTTCCATGTCCGACTTGCCCGTCGCTTGCCTGCAACCCGCCCGACTCATCGCTGGCGGACGTCGGCAATGAGCGTGTTCATCGGCTACCAGCATGTCGATCATCCACAGGCCTTGCGGATCAGGAAGCAGCTGCGCAGGGCCGGGATCGAAGTGCGCATGGACGTGATGGACTTCGAGTCGCTGACCACGCTGCACGTCACCGAGACGCTGACCGCGCACATCCGTGACTGTACCCACCTGATTCTGATGATGTCCCACAGCAGCGCACGACGCTGGTGGATACCGTTCTGCATCGGCGAGGCGACGTCATGGGACCGGCGCATCTGCCTGTATCGGCTGGGCGACCAGGCGCTGCCCGAATACCTGGCGCACTGGCCAACCCTGACCCGCACGCAGCAACTGGATTTCCTCATCGAGGCCTACCATCGCGAGGCGGCCATGCGCATGCCGGCAGGACGCTGCGAGACGTCGCTGCCGGTGCGCGCGCGAGATATCCACAGGGGCCTGCGCGAACGCATTGGCCGGGGGTTCTAGCAGGCTTCGTCGTCTCAGGGCGCAGGCTTGCCCGGCTCGACCAGCTTCGCCGAGCCGTCTTCGAACAAGTTCAGACGCTGGCGCAGCTCGCGTGGCTGCACCGGCGCGTTGGGATCGCCGATGGAGGCGCCCGGCGGATTGGCGGCCGGTGCCGCGTTGGGGGCGGAACTCCCCGGGGCCGGTTGGTCACCTTCGATGTCGCGCTGGGCCTTTTTGGTCAGCACCACGATGTCGATGCGACGATTGACCGAGTTCAACGGGTCCTTGCGATCGAACAGCGAGGACGAGCCATAGCCGACCACGCGGGCGACCTGGTCTTCCGGATAGCTGCCGGCCACCAATGCGCGGCGCGCCGCGTTGGCGCGGTTGGACGACAGCTCCCAGTTGCCGAAGCCGCCCGCTGCGCTGCCGGCGTAGGGCTTGGCGTCGGTGTGGCCGCTGACGCTGATCTTGTTCGGCACCGCCTTGATGGTGTCCGCCATGGCCAGCAGGATGTCCTCGAAATACGGCTTGAGGCGCGCGCTGCCCACGTCGAACATCGGCCGGTTCTCGGCATCGGTGATCTGGATGCGCAAGCCGTCCTGGGTGATTTCGAAAAGGATCTGGTCCTTGAATTTCTGCAGCTGCGGGTTTTCGTCGACCTTGTTCTGCAGCTCCTGCAGCAACAGTTCGAGGCGTTCCTTTTCAACCTGCGCGGCCACTTGCTCAGCCTGTTCGGCCTGTTCGGCCGCGACCTGGGTCGAGGTCTCGGGCTTGGGCGGTGAGACTTCGACGTCCGGGTTCAGCGTGTGCTCGGGCGACAGCTGGGGCGAGCCTCCCAGGTCGATGACATAGGGCGTGCCGCTTTCGGAGAAGCCGATCGGGTCCTTGAAGTAGCCGGCGATGGCGATTTTCTGTTCGGGCGTGGCTTCGGACAAAAGCCACAATACCAGGAAGAACGCCATCATCGCGGTCGCGAAGTCGGCGAAGGCGATCTTCCAGGCGCCACCGTGGTGGCCGCCGCCAAAGCGCTTGACCCGCTTGACGATGATGGGCTGGTTGTTTTCCATGACTCAGCGACCGCGTACGGCTTGTTCGAGTTCGGCGAAGCTTGGGCGGTGCGCCGGGTACAGCACCTTGCGCCCGAACTCCACGGACAGCGACGGCGGCATGCCCGAAGCCGAAGCCACCAGCGAGGCCTTGATGGCCTCGTAGACGTTGAGTTCTTCCTTGGCATCGTGAGCCAGGCAGGTCGCCAGCGGGCCGAAGAAGCCGTAGGCCGCGAGGATACCCAGGAACGTACCGACCAGGGCCGCGCCGACGTGGGCACCGATAGCGGCCTTGTCGCCGTCGCCCAGGGACGCCATGGTCACCACGATGCCCAGCACTGCCGCGACGATACCGAAACCGGGCAACGCATCGGCGATGCCGGTGACCGCATGGGATGGATGCTCGAGCTCTTCCTTGAGGCTCAGCAGCTCCATGTCGAACAGGCCTTCGAGTTCGTGTGGCGCCATGTTGCCCGAGGACATGATGCGCAGGTAATCGCAGATGAACGCGATCATCTGCTCGTCCTTGAGGATGGTCGGGTACTTGGCGAAGATCGGGCTGGCGGCGACGTCTTCGATGTCGGCCTCGATGGACATCATGCCCTCGCGACGACTCTTGTTGAGAATCTCGAACAACAGGCTCAGCACTTCCAGGTAGAAGGCGTGGCTGAAGCGCGACTTGAACATCTTCAGCGACTTCTTCAACACCTGCATGGTGGTGGGGCCGGGGTTGGCCTGCAGGAACGCGCCCAGGGCGGCACCGCCGATGATCAGCACCTCGAAGGGCTGCACCAGGGCCGCCAGTTGACCATGGGAAAGCACGTATCCGCCCAGCACGCTCGCGAACACGACAATGATGCCGATAATTTTAGCCATGGATAAAAAACACTTCAGAAGTCGGGTTCAAGGACGAAAAAGGTGATGTTGAATCTGTTGTTCTCCTTATCGGCAGAACTGCGCCAGACTATAGGCAGCGGTTTTCAAAAGCCAGTTTGGTCCGTTCGTGTAGTCGGCCTGCATTCAGGCATGCATCAGGATAAGCATAGTGTCCAACGCCAAGCCTCAAACCCTCGACACCTGGCTCGCATTGCTCGACGGCGTGCGCCTGCCGATCCCCAAGCTCTACCATGACAAGGTTCGCGCGGCGATCAAGGACAGGCGCCGCTCGCTGCGCGACATTGCCGACCTGATGCAGCACAGTCCGGCGCTGGTGCTGAGCGTGATGCGCGAGGCCAACCGACATGCCAGCAACAGCCTGGCAGAACCAGCGGAAAGCCTCGAGGTGGCGCTGAATCGGCTGGGCCTGGCGCGCACCGAAGAACTGTTGATGCGCCTACCCGCCCAGGAGCCGCAACAGATGCCCCTGACCCTGCGCCAGTTGCAGATGATCAGCCAGCATGCCAGCCAGCAGGCTAACGGCCTGTTCGCGGCACGACTGGCTCGGCTGTGGCAGGAGATCCACTGGGGCAGCCTGCTGTTCCTGTCGCCGCTCTGGCCATTGGCTGCCACCCACCCCGAGCTGCTCGATGAATGGGAGCGCCGCGTCATCGCTCAAGGCGAGGCCGCGGCCAAGGTCGAGCAGGACCTGTTCGGCGTACCGCTGCTGGTGCTGTGCGAGGCCCTGGCACAGAAATGGCGCCTGCCGGCCTGGGTGCTGCACGGCTATCGACTGCTGCTCAAGGAGCGCCGAGCACTGGTGCAGGCGCTGCACATCGCCCGTGACAATCAGCACCGCCTGCGTCAGCAGCAACAGCTGGACGACGAGCCGGCGTTGCGGCGCTGGCTGAACCAGCCTGCCAATACCATTCTGATGGCCAACGGTCTGGCCCTGGCCGCCCAGCATGGCTGGTTCACCCCCCACCTGCAGCGCTGGGAATACCTGAGCTGCCTGTACCTGCAGGTGCCGCTGGAACAGGTCCAGCAACAGGTTCACCAACAGGCGGTACACAGCGCCCGCGTGCACTGCGCCGCCGACCTGTGGCATCCGGCACGCAGCCTGCTGTGGCCACCGCAGCACAAGGGTCCGGTACACGACAGCGACCCGGCGCCGGCACCGAGCGAAGAGGCACTGGCGAGCTGGCGGCGACTGTGCACGCAACTGCTGACCACGCCAACGCCTTTCAACAATGCCCTGCACCTGACCACTTGCGCCCGCGATGCCTTGCTGGCGTGCGGCATGCAGCGCGTGCTGTTGCTGATGGTCGACCGCAACCATGGCAGCCTGCGCGTGCACCAGAGCGCCGGGCTGCCCAAAGAGGTGGCGGCGCTGAGCCTGGGCATCGAGCACAGCAGCCTGCTGCAGCGGCTGCTCGCGCAGCCGACGCAGTTGCGCATGGGCACCGCCAACAGCGAGCAGTTGCAGGCGCTGTTGCCGGCCACCCTGCGTACGCTGTTTCGCGGTGAGCACCTGCTGCTGCGCTCCCTGGGCGTCGAAGGACGCGTGCATACGTTGCTGGTCGCCGACCAGGGCGGGCGGCCTTTCTCCGAGATCAGCGTGCAGGGCTTCGGCAAGACTGCGCAGTGCATCGAACGCGCCCTGGACACCTTTACCAACCGCAGCCGATAAGCCTTGCGCTACAATCGGCGTTCCGTTTCGTCTGGAGACCTGAATGCCTGACTTCTCTGGCCTGCCCCTGGTGATCGAGCCCGATGCGCTGAACGCCCGGCTCGATGCCGCCAACCTGATCGTGGTCGACCTGACCAGTGCCGCACGCTACGCCTCCGGGCACATCCACGGGGCGCACTTCGTCGATCCCAAGCGTACCCAGCTGGGCCAACTGCCGGCACCCGGGCTGCTGCCCGGTCTGGCGGCACTGGAGCAGCTGTTCGGCGAGCTGGGTCACAACTCCCAGGCGACCTACGTGGTCTACGACGACGAAGGCGGCGGCTGGGCCGGGCGCTTCATCTGGATGCTCGACGTCATCGGTCATTCCCGCTATCACTACCTCGACGGCGGCCTCCTGGCGTGGGAAGCCGCCGGCCTGCCGCTGAGCCAGGACACCCCGGCACGGGCCGGCGGCCCGGCGTCGCTCACCCTGCACGACGAGCCGACCGCCACCCGCGAATACCTGCAAAGCCGCCTGGGCGCCAACGACCTGGCCATCTGGGATGCCCGCGGTCCGCTGGAATACACCGGTGAAAAGGTATTGGCGGCCAAGGCGGGGCACATTCCCGGCGCGATCAACCTGGAATGGACGGCGGCCATGGACCCGACGCGACAGCTGCGCATCCGCAGCGATGCCGCGCAGCTGCTCGAGGGCCTGGGCATTACCGCCGACAAGGAAATCATCACGCACTGCCAGACGCATCACCGCTCTGGTTTCACCTATCTGGTGGCCAAGGCGCTGGGCTATCCACGCGTCAAGGGCTATGCCGGTTCCTGGGGCGAATGGGGCAACCACCCCGACACCCCCACCGAAGTTTAAGGACACACAATGAAAGATCGCCTGTTCATCATCAGCCAGTACCTGCTGCCCCATCACCTGCTCTCGCGCCTGGCCGGCTGTGTCGCCGAGTGTCGCTCGCGCTGGTTCAAGGATGCGTTCACCCGCTGGTTCGCCAAGCGCTACAACGTCGACATGTCACTGGCCCAGGTCGAGGACCTGAGCGCCTACGAGAACTTCAACGCATTCTTCACCCGTGCCCTGAAGCCCGATGCGCGCCCGCTCGACCCCACGCCCGGCGCAGTGCTGTGCCCGGCCGACGGCGCCATCAGCCAGTTGGGCACCATCGAGCACGGTCGCATCTTCCAGGCCAAGGGCCACAGTTTCAGCGTGCTCGAACTGCTCGGCGGCGACCCTGACAACGCGGCGCCGTTCATGGGCGGCGAGTTCGCCACCATCTATCTGTCGCCGCGTGACTACCACCGGGTTCACATGCCGCTGGCAGGCACGCTGCGCGAAATGATCTACGTGCCGGGACGCATCTTTTCGGTCAACCAGACCACCGCCGAGAACGTGCCCGAACTGTTCGCGCGCAACGAGCGTGTGGTGTGCATCTTCGACACCGAGCGCGGGCCGATGGCCATGGTACTGGTGGGCGCGATGATCGTCGCCTCGATCGAAACCGTCTGGGCCGGCCTGGTGACACCGCCCAAGCGCGAACTCAAGACCTTTCGCTACGATGCAGCGGCACGTGCGCCGATCCATTTGGAAAAAGGCGCCGAAATGGGCCGTTTCAAGCTGGGCTCGACCGTGGTCATGCTGTTTGGCCCGGAACAGGTCAAGTGGGCTCACCACCTGGCCAACCTGTCGCCGGTGAACATGGGCCAGGGCCTGGGCCGTGCGGCAAGCTCCAGCGACGTGGCACCTGCCACGCCTTCTCCGGTCGTCTGAGCCACTCGCGGCGAGCACGGCGCAGCCTCGGCGACATCGAGGCTGCGACCGTTATCCAATGCTGTTAGAGTCTTTGCATACGGCCAAATGAATGGCCTGTCTTTTTTCATCGCTCAAGCCCTCGAGCGATGACCTGAGTTGAACCAGGAAACGACCGATGTCGCCACGCCCCCATCTGTTGTTGCGCGCCCCGACGCCATCGCAGTTGAGCCTGACCTTCTGCGAAGCGACCCCGCGCGACCTCAAACGCTGGATTGCCACGCTGCCCAAGGCCAATCTGGGGGAAACCGCCCGGTTGCTGTACCAAGGCCTGGGCGAGCTCAACCAGCTGCTCACGCCCAGCGACAATCGCCTGCAGTTGCTCGAACTGCTCAGGCCCGAGGTGTATTTCGTCTGCAAGCACCTGGAACGACACTTCCTCAACCAGTCGATCGTGCTCGATGAACGTTCGCGCAAGGTTGCCAACCTGTGCCAGGCACTGCAGAACCACCTGGCGATCGGCTACAAGCAGATCGTGTTGCGCATTTCCAGTACCTACTCGAAGGATCGTGCTTCAAAGGATCGCGCCAACCTGTTGGCGACCGCGGCGCAGCGTGCCCTGCATTGCCTGAATGGGCCGGTGATGCGCGCCAGCTTGCTGTACTGCCCGGTGCCCGATGGGGTGTGGCTGGAGTTGCACCAGCTGTATCAAGCCGCTTCGGCGCATCAGTTGCAGAACGTTGCGATCAACGACCCGCTGGGCGCACCGGGCGGCACCTCGACGGTTCAGCAAAGCTATGCAGCCGCCTTGCTGCTGGGCAGTTCTCGCTGCAACCAGATGCGCCAGCAGGCGATCCTGCGCCTGGCCGAAGTGCTCGAGGCCTGGAGCCCCCTGGTCCGAGTGCAACCTGCCACCCTGGCGTCGAGCCTGTTCGCCATGGCGCCCGACGAAGACAGCCCGCCGCGCTACAAAACCCTGTATGGCGATGATCAGTTGCCGCAGCTGGTCGGCCTGGACCCGGCCGATCTGGTCCAGGCGATCAAGGCGTACCTGGACATGCCGATGGAGCAGCGCGCGCAGTCGCGCCTGATCCCCAGCAACTTCAGTATCGACCTGCTTCAGCATGTGGCGGCCGCGTGGGGCGACGTGGCCGAACGGACCTTCACCCGAACCCCGGGCCAAGGCAACCTGACGGTGTGCATCGGCATGAGCGCGCTGCATTACTACATCGGCGGCGAGCGCTCCTTCAGCGAGATCCTCAAGCGCCCGGTGCTTTCGCAGAGCGCGCAATTCGTGCCAGGCGCGGCAACGCAATCATGGAGCAGGCCGACCGAAGGCGACCGGCACGGCGACTACGAGGAAATCCAGTACGACCTGCCCCGGGGCGAAGGCAGCAGCGCCAGCAGTGCATCCAACCACGATCAGCACTTCCCCACCTATGCCCTGCAAATCGTCAACCACAGCCCAGGCGGCTACTGCCTGGCATGGCCGCGGGAGGTTCCGCCGCAATTGCAGGCCGGTGAAATGATCGGCATCCAGGACAGCCAGGCCCAGGGCTGGAGCGTGGCCGTGGTGCGCTGGATCCGCCAGGTGCGCAGTGGCGGCACGCAGATGGGCATCGAGCTGGTGGCGCCCCATGCACAACCCTGCGGCTTGCAGCTGGTGCGCGTCAGCGAACAGAACAGCCAGTTCCTGCGTGGCCTGCTGCTGCCGGAGATCCGCGCCATCGACATTCCCGCCTCCCTGCTGGCCCCGCGCATGCCTTTCCAGGAGGGCAACAAGGTGATCATCAACAACCAGGGTGAAGAACAGCCGGCGGGCCTGGGGGCGCGGATGACGGGCACCGGCAGCTTCAACCAGTTCGAGTACCACTTGCTGGAGGTCGCCAAACCGGCAACGGCCACTGACGATGCTGCGCCCGAAGAAGACTTCGACTCGCTGTGGAAAGACCTCTGAGCAACCCTGTGCTCAGTCGCGACGACCGAGCAGGTACAGCACCGCGTCCAGACCCAATACGCTGATGGCCTGACGTGCCGACTGCCGCACCAGCGGCTTGGCGCGGAAGGCCACGCCCAGACCTGCAATCGCCAGCATGGCCAGGTCATTGGCGCCATCACCCACCGCGATGGTTTCGCTCAACTGGATATCGTGCTCGCGGGCCAGTTGCTGCAGCAGATCAGCCTTGCGCTGGGCGTCGACGATCGGCTCGACCGCCACACCCGTGCATTTGCCATCGACCACCTGCAGTTCGTTGGCGAACACGTAGGTGATGCCCAGGCGTTCCTGCAACTGCTTGGCGAAATACGTGAAGCCGCCAGAAAGAATGGCGGTTTTCACACCCATTCGGTTGAGTTCGGCAAACAGGCGCTCGGTGCCTTCGCTCAGGCGCAGTTGCGCACCGATGTCGTCGAGCACCGCAACGTCGAGGCCGTCGAGTAGTGCCAGGCGGGCCTTGAAGCTGGCGCGAAAGTCGATTTCGCCGCGCATGGCCTGCTCGGTGATCGCTGCGACACGCTCGCCGATACCCGCCGCCTTGGCCAGCTCATCGATCACCTCGGCCTCGATCAGCGTCGAATCCATGTCGAATACGGCCAGGCGGGGCTGTCGGCGCTGCACCGACTCGGGCTGGTAGACGATGTCCAGATTCAGCGCGGCGCTGAGCTCGAGCACCTGCGTACGCAACTGCAGTGGCTGCTCCAGCGCACCCAGCAGGCCGAGCTCGAAACAGGCGTTGCCGCCCGCCGCCGCAGACAGACGCTCCAGGCTCGACAGTGCCAAGCCATGTTCGGTCAACAAACTGACCACCTGCCGCAGGGCCGGGTCGCTGACCTGGCGGCCCATCACGCTGACCACATGTTCCGCCGGCTCGGTGCCATCAGCGGTGCTGAAGCGGGTGTCGGCGGCCAGGGCCCCGCGCAGTGCATCGACGATGCCCGGCTGCTCTTGAGCTGTGATGTTGATCAGGACGATTTCGCGCAAGAGGCACCCCGTTTCATGAAAAAAAACGCATTCTAACCACTTTCAGTGACCATCGGGCACAGGCAGCGCTTTGCCGCTCGGGGGGCGGTCGTTATACTGCGCGCCAACTTCACGGACAAAGAGCCGCGCTCAGTGAACCGGCCTACGCCAGTCAAAACCGACAACTTCTTCCTGCTGATCTTCCGAGCCGTGCGCCACCGTCGAGTGCCCCTGGCTTTGCGCATCGCATTCACCAACATCGTGCTGGTTGCCATTGCCCTGGTGATCTACGCCTGCGTGATGGGTCTGCAGTTCAAGCAGGCCATGCACGAGCAAGCCGATGCGGTCGGCCAGAGCCTGACCACACAGACGGCCACGTCCGCCACCGAGCTGCTGGTGTCCAACGACATCCTCAGCCTCAATGTGCTGCTCAACAATCTGGCGAAAAACCCGCTGGTGGCGCACGCGGCGATTTTCAGTCCGGACAATCGCATCCTCGCCGAAGCCGGCCAGCGCCCCAAAGGTGGGCTGTTGGGACAAAGCCAGGGGTTGTACGAGACCAAGATCAATTTCCAGGATGCGCTGGCCGGACAGCTGCGCATCAGCCTGGACATGGACCAGTTCCAGCAGCCGCTGACCATCAGCCTGCAAAGCATGGGCGTGCTGGCCGGCATCCTGCTGGTGCTCGCCCTGGCCCTGAGCTTGCGCCTGGGTCGCTACATTTCCACTCCGCTGCTGCAACTGCGGGTCTGGCTGCGCAACCCCGACGAGTTCACCCCGGCCACCCAGCGCACCGACGAAATCGGCGATCTGGCGCGTCAGTTGCACGCGCAACTGGCACCGGAACCGCGCGAGCCCGAGGTCGAGGTCGAACCGGACGACACCGACGAAGACGACGAGCCGCAAGCTGCGCTGCCCGTGCGCACCGCCAAGCCTGGCCCGTTCCCGCCCGTTGCGGCCAAGCCGGCGAAACCGGCCATGCGTCAGATCCAGGCCGACGAAGACGAAGAAGACTTCGGCGACGACCCGTTCGCAGACCTGCGCGAGGCGCCGGTGGCCGTGATCAAGCAACCCACCACCGCCGTGGCCAAGGTGCACACCGACAGCGCCGTACTGGCTGTACAACTGGGCGCCCAGGAGCAACTGCGTCGCCTGCCCAAGGCTCGTCTGGCGGAGTTGCTGGAACGCTACCACGACTGCCTGCAACAGGCCGCCTCGCTCTACGAGAGCGAAGTGCACACGCTCAACGACGGCAGCACGCTGATGCTGTTCCACAGCGAACACAGCGGTGATGACTACCTGACCAACGCCATCTGTTGCGGCGAACTGTTGCGCGCACTGGGCCACGCCTTGCAGATCGAGGTCGCCGACAGCGGTATCACCCTGCAACTGCAACTGGGCCTGGTGCTCAGCAATGAAGTCCATGGCTTGAACTCCATCGACCTGCTGCTGACCGAGTCGGCGCAGGATGCACTGGCGCTCTCGCAGCACAGCCGCAACCTGTTGCTGGTGGTGCGCGAGATCGGCGAAGACCCGCTGATCCGCCAGCGCGCACGCATTCGCTCGATCGCCAGTCCCGAAGGCGCCTGCTGCGTCGAACGTCTGCTGGAGCCCTACCCGTCGCTGCTGGAACGGCAGCTGGCTCGTATTAGCTGATCGGCTGACCCATGCGCAACAAAAAGCCCGCATCCAGTGCGGGCTTTTTGTTGGCTGTCGGTCTAGAAGCGGAACACTTCCAAATCGGTACGAATGGGCTTGGCCAAGGGGATCCGCGATTTCTCTTCGTCACGGCGCACCTGCGCCGGTGCAGGCTTGCGCTCCTCGACCAGCGCCGGTTGATTGGCCAACGGCTTGAGCGCCGCCGTCAACTGCGCAGCAAGGCGTTGCAGCAATACGCCCTGCGCCTGGACCTGAGCCGCTGTGCCGCCCTCATGCTTTTCTTCCAGATGAACGATGCGGTTGTCGCGCACTTGTCCGCGGCGGTCCAGCACGCGCCACTGGGCATCGAGAATGGCCGGTTGGCGGCTACCCGAGTCCAGACGGGTAATCGACAGCAGTACCTGGGCATCGGGGGTGAAATTGGCCGGCGTAGGCGCCAGCACTACACGCTGGCTATCCAGACGCCAGGCCACCTGGCGCAGCAACAGCTGGTCGATGTCGGCCGACAGGCTGCCGGCCCAGCGTCCGTCGGTGGACGCACGCAAGCTGCCATCGGCCTGGCGCTGCAGCAGCGTTTCGCGCTGCAGGTAATCGGCCACGGAAACCGGCCCCAACAGCACGGCCAAGCCGCGGCTTTCCTTGGGCAGCCCGGGGTTGCCGCTGTCGAGCTGGTACAGGGCCGCGGGTTGGTGCGTGCTGCATCCAGCCAGCCCCAGCAGGCCGCTGAGCAATAAAATCACGGGAAGGCGCAACAGTTTCATCAGTTCATCCAGGCGGCTGCCACACGGCAACCGCAGCAATACTTGACCGAGTCGTCGCGGCGCTGC
>Ga0308158_10003182_pt1 | contig 14689 bp, 12 predicted proteins | sample PhyBR2_FD_201038 | JGI IMG/M metagenome (GOLD analysis project Ga0308158, IMG submission 201038) | Phyllosphere microbial communities from UC Gill Tract Community Farm, Albany, California, United States - DLSLB.R2 | ecosystem: Host-associated > Plants > Phyllosphere > Unclassified | place: USA... | reverse complement strand
CAGATGAAAATGAATGTTTCGCAAGCCGTTTCGCACATCGAAAAAGAGATGCTTCCTACTGCTGAAAGAGACGAAATTCTTCAGTTTATCCAAAACTCACCAAGAGGTATCGTAAAAGGATACGGAACCGGTAAAGAATAATTTAAGATGATGAAAGCTTTAGTTTTGGTTTTTACAGCTTTATCAGCATTTGTTTTTGCTCAGAATGAAAAATTAAAAGATGTAGAATTCTATTATGGTTTTACGGATTACAAAAGCAGAAATTTATCAAAGTCTGATGTTTATGCCGAAATCAAAAGCCAAAATGAAAACTATGTTCAGATTTCATCTTTTAGATTTACAGATACAGATAAAAAAGCGAGGAAAGAGAATAGGGCTTGGCTTATGAAATATAATGATAAATTATATTTTAATATGACCTATGCAGCTTATATTTTCTCCTATGATACTTTTTGTAAAGTTGATATTATCGGAAAAAAATACATTTTGTTGTATTTAGATGAAATTAAAGACAAAAAAGCAATCTCCTATAATAATACGAATTCTGGAGGCGTTTTGACAGAAGTTATATTCAATACGAAGCCAAAATTTTCTTGGAAAGATAAAAAAGCAAATTCCTATAAGGTACTTTTAATAGATATTGATAAATCAAACAATACAAGTGATGACAGAGATGTAAGCTTTGGACATATTGTTGATACAAAGAAAATTTTAAAGATTACAAATAATGATCCTGAAGTTATTTCTAAATTGAAGAATGATCAATACTATTTAGAAGATATTATAGCTTTGGTGAACAACGAAAATAATAAATAACATACATAAAAATTAATGGCAACAAGTAACGATATCAGAAAAGGCCTTTGCATCGAATTCAGCAATGATATTTTCAAAATTATTGAGTTTCTTCACGTAAAACCAGGGAAAGGTCCTGCTTTCGTAAGAACAAAAATGAAATCAGTAACCAACGGAAAAGTTCTTGATAACACTTTCTCTGCAGGGCACAAAATTGATGAGGTAAAAGTAATTACCAGAAAATTCCAATATCTTTATGATGACGAGAATGGTTTCCACTTTATGAATAACGAAGATTTCTCTCAGTTATACTTAAACAAAGAAATGATTGAAAACTCAAACTTGATGAAAGCAGGTGAAGAAGTGACGATCATCTTGAAAGAAGCTGACGAAACTCCGCTTTCTGCCGAGCTGCCACAATCAGTTTATTTAGAAGTTATAGAAGCTGATCCGGGAGTGAAAGGAAATACCGCTACCAATGCCCTGAAAAACGCAATCGTTGAAACAGGAGCTCGAGTAATGGTTCCTTTGTTTATCGAGCCGGGTGACAAAATCAAAGTAAGCACAGAAGATGGTTCTTACTTAGAAAGAGTAAAATAAATATTGCAGAAAGCTGGAAGCGTGAAGTTTTCAGCTTTCTTATTATAAAAGCTTTTTGGCGATGTTCAAGAGCCTTTTTTATCTTTTATGGCAGCTTTTTCCGCCCTCCGTTCCCGCTTTTTTGCCTCCGCTTCGCTTCGGCAAAAAGAGCTCCACTCAGGTCGGGCTGCAATGTAGACAGAAAAATAAAATTTGTCAGAACATCTCAGATTTTGACGAAATTAAAAGATCATAAAAACCGTGTCAAGGTTTCAAACCTTGACACGGTTGAAAATTAAAACATCATTTAAAAATATGACGTTTCATCAGCCACAACAACTTAAAACCATTGCAGATCTTATCGGAGCAAAATTTATTGGCTCTGAGGACTTTGAAGTATTGGGAACAAATGAAATTCACAGAGTAAAATCTGGCGAAATTGTATTCGTCAATCACCCAAAATATTACGATAAAGCTTTAAATTCTGCAGCAACCATTATCTTAATTGATAAAGAAGTAGACTGCCCGGAAGGCAAGGCGCTTTTGATCTCGGATGATCCTTTCAGGGATTTTAATAAGATCAATACCCATTTCACAAGAATTTACAATTTTACAGAAACCCTTCATGATGTTGAAATTGGCGAGGGTACAAAAATTCATCCTTCAGCAGTTTTAGGAAACAATATTACTATCGGAAAAAATACTTTGATTTTTCCAAACGTTGTGATTGGCGACAGGACGGTGATTGGCGATAATGTTGTTATTCAATCTAATACTGTTTTGGGTGGTGATGCATTTTATTACAGAAAACTCAACGGAAATTTCGACCGCCTAATCTCTGTAGGAAATGTAATTATTGAAAATAATGTAGAGATAGGGAACGGTTGTACCATCGATAGGGGAGTGACAGATTCTACGATCATTGGTGAAGGTTCAGTTCTAGATAATCAAATTCAGATCGGTCATGATACCGTGATTGGTAAAAGATGTCTGATTGCATCTCAAGTTGGCATTGCAGGATGCTGTATCATTGGTGATGAAGTCACTTTGTGGGGGCAGGCTGGTATTGCTTCCGGTAATACCATTGAAAGCGGATCTGTAATTTTAGGCAAAACAGGGGTCAACAGAGATCTTAAAAAAGGAACTTACATCGGAATGTTTGCCGAAGATTTTAAAACATATCTCAAGAAAGAAGTGAAATTGAGAAATATGGAATAAAGGTAAATTTAAAAATATTGCTGCGCTTCAGTTCTGTTTTCGTATACAAAACAGAACATTAGATAATAAAAAACCTCGCAAAATGCGAGGTTTTTTATTATCTAATCGCGGATTGTAAATCCGCGAGATCGGTGGTCGGAATATTTATTTTTTCATAATAAATATTCCTGAATAATCATCAAAACTTATTTCATATCCACTTTTAAAAAAGCAGTATAGAATAGAATTATAATCATTATTTAGACTCGCATCAAATTTATACGTTCCATTCTCATTGTCTATTGAGAACTTTTTTACGAGATTTGCAATGTTTTGCTGTGCTAAATTTTGATCTAAATTAAATGCATTATTATTATTATTATTATTATTATTATTATTATTATTATCAATAAAATTATGCTTAAGAACCATATTTTGGTTTAAAATTTTATAAAAAAAATTATAATATTTAATATTATTATAATTTTTTTTATAAATACTAAATAATTCATCTCCATTTGTTCTTAAATATTTTCCGTTATCAAGTTTAACAAATAAAACATTATATAAAACATCTGGAATATAATTAACTTTTGTTTCATTTATTAAGGATAACTCATTTATTAATTTATTACTTACTATATTCTTTTTTTGACAATCAATTAATAAGAGGCTTAAAATTATGAGTAGTAGTATCTTTTTCATTAGTATATTCTATTATCATTAGATGATTTCTGTTCATTTCTTATTTTTTGACCTGGTAAAATATAATTTGGTGGATTATTTAATTTATCACTGTCAATTTTATCTACTCCATAATTAGTTCTAGCAGGAAGCCCATCAATAACACGAGCCCTATTTTCTGTATGTACAGCTCTTATTTCAGAAGGATCAGAAAATTCAGGTTTTGTGTTATTATGATTTTTGAATATCATAGACTAATAGACCTTCATCAAACCAAACATCCTCATATCCTTTATTATCTATCAAAAAACGATTTCCTGGCGGAAGACCTAAATACTTCAAAAGTTCCGGATAATATTCTTGCAAATGAAAAAGATGCATTGGCTTAAAAAAATCTGGAGCGTCTGAGAATTCTCCTGCCCAAATATACCACCCTGTAGTGTTACCTTCATGAAAATGTCTTAGTCCATTAATAGGCATTATTCCGCTTTTTATATTGTAAGTCTCCCTAAAAACTGGACAAATTATCACCCTAAAATTATTAACAAAAAAACGATTAATTTTAGGTTATGAGAACAAGCAAATTCACAGACAGTCAGATTTTGGCAATTTTAAAGGAGTACGAATCGGGACAGACAGCAAAAGAATTATCTCGCAAATATGGCTTCCATTATCAAACATTGCATGATTGGAAAAAGAAATTCAGTGGAATTAGTTCTACAAAAGAACTGCAAAAAATTAAGGAATTAGAATCTGAGAACAACCGTTTAAAAAAGATGTTTGCCAATCTAAGTCTGGAACATGAAGCGCTAAAAGATGTACTTTCAAAAAAGTGGTAAAGCCTGCCACAAAACGGGAAGTGGTTAATTATCTTATTTCAGAATATCCGATAAACATTCGGCAGGCGTGTAAATCTTTGAATTTAGAAAGGAGCAGTTACTACTATCATTCCAAAAGAAAAGATGATACAGCGGTAATTGACTCTTTGAATGAACTTTCCGAAAAACATCCGAGTTACGGATTCAAGAAAATGTTTCACAGTCTTCGGAATCAGGGATATCCCTGGAATCACAAGAAAGTGTATAGGGTTTACAAGAAACTTGGACTCAACTTAATGAGAAAACGCAGAAGAAGATTAGTCTCCCGAGAACGAAAAAACTTAGAAGTTCCAGATAACTATAATGAAGTGTGGAGCATGGATTTTATGAGCGATGCTTTGTTTAATTCAAGAAGATTCCGAACGTTTAATATTATTGATGATTACAACCGGGAAGCGATTTGGATTGAGATTGGGCTTTCCATCGGAGCGATGCATATGACCGATTTGTTGGAATGGATTATCGGAGAAAGAGGAAAACCAAAAGCCATCCGAACCGACAATGGACCAGAGTTTACCAGTAGTATTTTTACCAATTGGTGTCACAAACACAGAATAGAAATCAGATACATTCAACCGGGAAAACCTGTTCAAAATGCTTTTATTGAAAGATTCAACCGGAGTTACCGAACTGAAGTTTTGGATGCAAGAATTTTTAATAATTTGATAGAAGTAAGAGAAATTACTTCGGAATGGATGGAGCATTACAACAATGAAAGGCCGCATGAAAGCTTAGGAAATTTACCTCCAATGCAGTATTTGTTGAAAGAGGAAAACTCGCCAAACCCCAACTCCAGCAACAAGTTTCCTCCCTTTCAACAAATCCCAACAACAACATCAATAACAAAATGAAATATTTTATAGTTTTACAAAACAAAATGAGGGTGATAATTTGTCCAGTTTTTAGGGAGACTTACAGTTATCCAAAATGTTAATTTTTATACATAAACAACAAGAGTAAATTATTTCCTCTTGTTGTTTATTGAATTTTAAATCAGAGTAATCTCTGATACATTATCATCTATTGTTTAACTTCAGTTTCTTTACTATAAATAGTCCCATTGAAAAAAGTATAATTTTTAAATTTTTTTCTCTGTTGAGATGTAAGATTCAAATAAATATTTTCATCTATACAATGTGATAAAGAAAAACCATAAACTTTTCCATTTTCTAAAGAATACGTATTATAAAAAATATCTGTATTATTAAATTCTGAGAAATCTATTTCTTTTATAAATGAGATGCTTTCATTAGGTTTAAGAGATAGTAGACTTTCATATAAGTACATATTTTTTTTAGCTGACAAGTCACTTTTAAAACCCCATTTCTTTTTCCATTTTTTCAAAATCTTATTATTTATTTCATCTAATTTAGATGATGTCATAACATCTAAATCAATATCTTTCAAATGATTACTTTTAGAATCTCCCATAACATATTCTTCATTGTACTTAAATAACAACATCAAGCCTAAACCTTTATCTGCAGATAATTCATAATAAAAATTTGAACATGGCTCTTCTGGATAATAAACACGAAATCCTGTAGTATCTATCGGAATTAGATATTTTATTTTAGTATGGTTAACAATATTTATATTTAAAATATGTTTGTTTGTTCCCTCTGTTTTTTTTATAGTGTAGTTTATACTTATTTGAGATTTTAAGACAGAAGTAAAAAGTATTAATATAAAAAATATTAGTTTCATTTGTTATTTAATTTTTTTATTGCGTTATTATATAAATTATAGTATACATCATTTAATATAATTTTTCGATCCTTAATGAAATTTATTTCAGTATCTGTATATTGAGGTTTTTTAGCTGTAGGACCATAATGATTTACAGAGTAATCCCATGCATTTACTATATGTGAATTACCTGCACTGATTTCCCATGAATATGCTCTGTATTCTTTATAAAATTGAAAACCACGAGTTGATATTTGGGTTCTTTGTCTCATAGCATCCATAAAGCTTGACTTATTTAATTCTAAAAAAGTATGATTCATTTCATGTCCGATAACAAGTGCATGTATTAAAACACTTTTAATTTTTGACATATTTAAGAAAATCGCAGAACCTTTTTCTTCTCCTTGAGGGCAATTTGTACATTCATTAAAAGTAGGTCTTTTACTAATTTCATATAATTCGTTAAGTGAAAGAACGTCTGAATATAATTTTTCTGTGTCGGCGAATGTAGATTTATCATTTACAGGATCTTTCCATCCTACATTCTGCAATTGATCTACAAGGGAAAATAGTGCACTAAAAGTTCCTCCATTTCCAAAAAAGTTTTGCAAAAGATTAAAAAAGTCTTCATTTGTAGAGAAAATTCTACCACCTCCGCCGCCACTATCCGGATTACTTCCACTATTATAAGTTAGTGAGCTATAAGATGAATAAGAATTCTGTGTAGGTCCGTTCGCATAGCCATGATAATTCCAGAAATCCTCCATTTCACTGTGCCATTCTCCATTTTCATCGTATGATCCCATTCCATCGGGGTCGGTAAACTTGACAGGATTGTTCATTGCATAATGATATGGTGACCATCTTCTATAGCTTTCTGCCAGTGGATCCACCACACCCCATCTTCCAAGATCCGGCATATACATTCTCGCACCATAGTCATACATGCCAGACTCTTGCAGTTCCTTGCCGTTGTACTTGTATTGGTAGGCATTCTGTGTAGTAGCCGTGTAATTATGTAGTAACCCAAACGGATAGTATGTGTTACTCTCTACAATCTCTCCCGGCTGCCATGATACGATACACGTAGGGATGTTAAAGGGCGGTTTTCCAGGTGTACATTTGCTCGTTGCAAACTGTCTTGGCTGGATAATTCCGTCTTTATTGGTATCAGAATAGCTAAGTCTTACATTTCCCAGATGATCGGTAAACTGGTAAATATATTGGTTAAGCCATGCATCATAATATCCTTCCGAGGTCGGAATGATCCTGAGCTGCATTTCAGCCACTTCATTGGGTTCTCCTATTGATCCGTCAACTGATTCCGAGGTTCTGGTAGATTTATACTGAAACCCGTCCAGATAATTGGTTTCTATATCTCCAAAGATCTTCTTCACTTTTACCCCGTCTGCACGGTAGGTATATTTTGATACGGTACCGTTCTGGGTAACCTGGTTCGGTAAATTTAAATAATTATACTGAATTGAAGAAATTCCTTTATCGAGATGATTGGTCATATTCCCATTGGCATCATAAGCAATGGTGTTGGGAGTAGAAACATAAGGGTAACCTGATCCATTCTGCTGTTCATCGGTTACTTTTGTCAGCCTGTTTCCGCTGTATTCATATCTCAGGTTATCGATCATCGTGGCAAATGTATTTCCTGTCAATACGCCTTCTGATCTTTTCAGCCTTTGGATGCTTCCGTCTATATCATAGTCTATCTTTTCAAAATATTCCTTTGCTGCTTCATTACCCGCCTTTTGGTAAAACCCTGCAGAAAGTCTGCTGAGTTCATCATAGACATAGCCGTATCTTTTCAGAGGCTCACTTTCTTCAGTCAAAGTCTTCCACGATACTTCTGCAATATTACCGTTATATCTCGGTTTTACTTTCAGCTCAGGAAAATCCGTATTTGGGGTTTCTAATCCTTCCACTTCATTGTAATTGATCTTATATCCGAAAAGGTCACTTCCAAGGTTCGCAGGATCATTAATCCTGATCAGACTGCCATGAATATTATAGGTATACTTCACGGTCTGTAGCGGGGCGGCTATAGTGTTACCCACTTTTTTCACCGTTACCTGCCCAAGATCATTATAGGTATTCTGAGACAGAACTTCCTCCGGGTTGTTATCTATCTGATGCTTTTGTACTAGGAGCCTGTTTTGGCCGTCGTATTCAAAGGTGTTTGTAATGATCTTTTCAGTATCTGTATTCAGCCTTTTATGATAAGTTTTGGTTTTCGTCACAGCCCCTGCAAAATCCATATCGGTTTCAGTTTTTGTATAGCCACCCAGATGATTCATCGAGTGAGAACCAATGCCCCGTCCGTCTTTATCGTACCAGATATGCGATTGCGTCCACAGATCATCTTCTATATTTTTAATATACGATGAAGTGGGCATTCCCTTCAGGCTGCGGTAGCTGGTTATTCCATTGGAGGTATACATAGTTGCTGCAGAAGACAAGGTAGGTTTCCCCAAAACAGCAGCGGGTCTGGCGGGCGATCCGGGTGCATACTCATCATAGTAATTCACACCAAGTACCGTCATGCTGGCTGTTGGGAAAGCTGCGTTAGTATAATAAACTGCCTGTCCGCCAGAGGTAAAAGAAGTTGTGCTTCTGCTCTCGTTGTTTATTGCATTGGCAGACATATTGTTGAGGGTAGCCTGCATAGCGGCTCTTCCCGATGTATTGGCAAAATGCCCTGTATACACCGTTCTCCCAAACTTATCGTATTTCACAAAAGACCATTGCTTGAGGTGTTGGTTGGCATCCTGAGACAGTACAAGTCGGTTTTGCTTATCGTATACAAAATATTCCCAAAAGTCTTTCCCCGGGAGTCTTTTTTCTACCATCCTGTTGCGGTTGTCATACTTATACTGGTAGCAGTACACATCCAGAATAGTCTGAGTCAACACATTCCCGCTCTGTGCAATTTTTTCGTTGGCTTTCGGGGTGATTACCAAAACCAGCTGGTCATAGATATTATAAAGATAATAGGTATCCACAGGCGTAGTTCCACTCATCTTCCTTGCCAGTATAATCTGTCCCTTAGAATTTTTGAAATCAATACGCTTAGTGCCATCTTCATCGGTAGTGGTGCTTTTCATCAGCTGATTTTCTGGATACCAGCTTACCGTAGGTAGTGAAAAAGAAACTGTAGCATTGCTCCAGGATGAAGTGAATACATGTTTTTTTACCTGATCAGAATCAATATTTGCCTGATAATCAAATTTCTGAGTGTGGCCGTAGCCTTTTTTCCAGGCATCTCCGGGTTTTGCGGTCTCCATGATCTGCCCCAAAGGAGAATCTTCAGGAATCTTTTCGCTGTACGCATTCGAAACTCCGTAATAAGAATTGATATCGCCCTCAGAAACCGTCTGTATTCCAAGGTTAGAAGTGGCCATTGGCAAAGGCAGAAAGTCTTTGTTCTGTCTTCCGAGCTCATCGTAATAAACAGGTACCACAAGATCTTTTCCTGTCACGGTAGATTTTACCGAAACCGTTTGCTTGAGTCTTCCCAAGCCATCGAAGTATTGAATTGCCTCCGCTTTTTTGCTTCCGTCTTCCGAAAGATAGGTTTTAGAGTAAATATAATTTTGTGTAGAGGTCTGTCCAAAGATTACCCCCGATAAAAATAATATATTGAAGAGTACTAGTATTTTTTTCATGACTGTGTATTATTGTTGATAATGGTATCCGTATTCCTTCAGTGTATTTCCGTTGGCATCCCTTACTTTTTCCAGCCTGTTGAAGCTGTCATAAATATACATCTCCCGAATCCCGTTAGGGGGCAGCACATTGGTAACTCCTACCATCGGATCATAGGTATAGGCAGTGATGATAAAACCCGACAATGCTGAATTGTTTTTAAAGCTTTCCAGCTGAGCAAGCAGTGCCGTTTCTTTGGCCGGAGCAGCAGAAGCCGCAGCATCAGCATCTTCGTTGGAGGCATTTATGATTGCAGTAATAAGGTTTTGCGGAATATCAGAAAGCCTGGCACCTTCTATTTTTGCAATAGGCATCGTTTTGTTGTATCCCCAGATGATGGTGACAGGAGCACCGTTTGAAGCTCCGTCGGGAGTGGCTGTGTACTGCACAAGGTTTCCTGAATCGTCATATATATCGTATTTCACCGCCGTAAGGCTGCTGGTTTGGTCATCCGGCAGGTAGCTGAGTACAGAAGTAGGATAGAGCTGCTGAGCATTGTCGTATTTAGTTTCATTTTTTGCAATCACCATACCGTCTCTTTTTATTTCGGTCTGCAAAGGCACCGTAACCATATTGGCAGCAATCAGTGCCGTATGGTTGGTGTCTTTAGAGTATTTGTAACGGGTCTCTGTAATGCTGCCGTCAGATTGGGTGGTTTTCTGCATCTCAACACTTAAGCCTCCGGATTCCGAAACAGAGGTTTCCGATCTGGTAGTGACTCCACGCTGACCCGAATCAAATACTTTTGAATCTACTGTATGGTTTTTAATAAAAGAAGTCAGTGTATTATGCCCCTCGTTTCTGTATGTGACAGTACCTGTTGACTGGAGTGTATACTCATGATTTTCTGAAGCCTTCAGTACATTCTGTGCATTATATACTTCTTTCTTTGCCAAAAGGCCTCCCGTGGTGATATTCAGGTGTGGCCAGAATAGCGAACCGAAATTCCCAAGCTGGGTTTCAGGATAGTCTGAAGGAGTTTTAAAGTAGTATTTCGTATAGCCTCCATTTTGCCCGTTCAGCACTTTTAGGTTTTTATAAATAGGATTGCTTATTGACTCCCCGTTTCCTGTACTGACAAAAAAAGGATCTCCTGATGAGGTATTGGCATCATCAAAACGGTCATAGACAAATGTTTCTGTTTTGGCAGGGGTTGCTGTAGCAGCATTCTCGAAATAACGAATACTTTCGATTCTGAGGCTTTTATCGGTAAGTGCGTTTTTATAAGGCGGAGTCTTGAGAGCAATTTCGTAGATATCAATTGTTCCTCTTCCGCCTGTAGGTGAAAGGATTTTCAGTGTGTAATTACCGGAGTCCGGATAGTATTTTTTTGTGGTGATGAGGTCTGCCTCATTTACACAAAGCTGGTCACCGATGTACGGAGCACCTCCGGATGAAGATGCAATACTGTAATCCAGCCCCGGATCAGCATTCGGATCAAAAGGGTGGGGATAGGTTTCCAGCTTTCTGAAACGGGCATACAGAGTAGCATTCGGTGATGCCGTAAAGCTGAACTGGGAGGCCAGATGCGTATCAAAATCCACATTCAGAACCGGCTTCAGATACTGAAACTGCGGATGAGAGAATTCTGTAAAACCTACTTCCTGTGCGATATAATTACTGAGATCCTCTACTGCATATTCCTTGGTCTCAAAATTGTATTCTACAACTCCGCCTGTTGGAAGCTTTACTCTTTTCAGTGTTCCGAAAGGAAAATATTTAGGGTCGTCAAAGTGCATGATCTCATCATCACACACAAAATAATCTTTAAACTTGCCCGGTATAGGTCCATAATCTTTAGGACTTCCTGACCTGTTGTATTCAAAAGCAGTGGTTTCGGTTTTAGAAAGGCTTCTGTCATACTTTATTATTTCTGTCAGTATTCTTTTCCCAGGTATGATAGAGCTGCTAAGCATATTGTACACAAAGGCGTACTTGTTCATGAGATCCCCGGCTTTGTTTCTCACCGTTATCGTTGTGAGCTTATAGGGGTCATTAAATGCTTGAGGCACCAGTTCCTTTACATAATCAAAATCTATCGTCCCGTAATCTCTGGAAGTGATCTTCTTGACTTTACAGGTCTGCTGGCTAATTTCCTGCGGATAAGCCTGTGGAGCGCTTTTATTCTCAATCTGGTATTCCACAGCATAGAGTTCCTGCATTCTGTTGTTGTACACTTTTGTGAGGTAGAAAGCAGATTTATAAACGCCTGCCAGGCTTGCAAATTTATTGGCTGCTCTGCTGTTGACATCAAAAAGGTATATCGTACCTTTGTCGTCGGTTATTTTAAAGCTCTGGAGCAGAAGTGTAGCATTATTGGCTTCCCGTACATATTCGATTTTTACATTAGAAGGGGTTAGCTTTACAATCTCAAACGTATTGTTTACAGTGTCTCTTACAAACCTGAATTTGCCTGATTGACCTCCAAAGCTGTAATAATAGATATCATCAAAAGGATTTTTATTGTAGTTACCAGCATCAGTTTTATAAAACCTTTCATCTGTTCCGTTAATTATTTCTCTTGAGATTACCGCATTAGCTCCCAGAACGGTCCAGCCTAATCCGGCTTCACTAGCTCTGTCATCACTGAACATGTTGCCTGGGTGATAGCTTAATGCAATATTTATATTCACATCTTTGCTGTGTGTTGGAAGTGATGTCAGTGGAAATGAGATATTCGGAATCCCTGTCGCATAAGAGACAGGTGTATTTACATAGGTAGATAACGATGCTACTGAAGCTTCTGGCTTTGAAAATCCTTCATCCAGATTTTGACCAAAGTATAAATGCGCCATCGCAGCCGATAGCAGTATAGATATTTTTTTCATCATGTGTTTATTTTTTAATAATTTTTGCATTCGCAGTTTTCTCAGTATCAGTTTTTATTACAATCAGATAAGCTCCCTGAATAAGATTCTGGGTATTGATCTTAGTTACCTTATTCTTCGTCTTTAAACTCAAAAGCTGTCTCCCGCCCATATCATACAGCACAATATCCGCTTCCTTAAAGCCTTGCTCTGAGCCTGTCGAAGAGTCAAGTCCGATTTCAACGTAAGCATAATCCGATACAGGATTAGGATAAATCTTAATATTCTGTTTTTCTATCAACTGGTCAATTTGGCTGTCTCCCAATTTTACAATTTTCCAGTTCTCTTTTCCTAGTTCTTCAGCGCTTGTTCCCGCCAAAACAATAGAACCGTCCTTATTCATTTTCAGATCAGAAAGTCTTTCTTCTTTTTTTCTGGATTCTCCTTTTACATGTTTTCGCCACTTCTCGTTTCCATTATTGTCGATATAAATCATCCAGAATGTTTCATCATCAGCTTCAATTCTTCCTTCTGCCTGAGTATAACCTCCAAGTAAAACACCTTTTGAATTTTTACCATCACCTGTGTTGATTACATTCATTCCCATCAGAATATCACGGTTCTTAAAATTGTAAGATTTCTGCCACTGTTCTTCACCTTTTGTGTTCAGAGAAATCAGCCAAACATCGGTTCCTTCTTCAATTCCAACGGTTTTATTTCCCGACTTTTCAGACCTCGATTCTCCACCGATGATATATCCCGAAGAAGTAAAAACCATTGTTCTCAAATGATCATCACCTTTACCCCCGAAATTCTTTTCCCATTCAATTTTATTGTCTTTGCTGAGTTTGATCACCCAGTAATCACCTTCACCAAAGTTCTCAGTGGACTTGGAATAATTGATAGATGATAATTGATCGTTGATTTTATTACTCGACGGTTTATCATTGATCATTGATCTCTTATCATTGATAAACTTTCCACTTCTAGAGTATACTCCTAGCAGCGCTCCTCCGTCCGGTGTCGGGATCATCTTTTCCACTTCATCCAAACCTCTTCCACCTAAAATTAATTCGGAAAGTACTTTTCCGTTCTTATCAAGTCTCGTTACGGTCACATCTTTAGAGCCGAATCCGTTGGCTGAATTCTGAACATTTCCTGCCACCATAAAACCAAAGTCTGCGGTCTGAATCACAGATCTTGCTTCTTCATCCTGCGATGTTCCTATCGTTTTCTGCCATAGTTCATCTCCAAATTCGTTGATTCTGATCAGCCAGATATCGGAGCCACCTTTAGAAGCATCTTTTTTATCTAAACCTTTTCCCGAATACGACGTTCCCGCCAAAAGAAATCCACCTTCCTGCGTAGCAACAGTTGCCGATAAAAAGTCATGATTTTGTCCTGAGAAATATTTTTCCCAGACTTCTTCCCCTTGTTGATTAAGTTTTACGAGATGAAAATCGTAGCCGTTATTCTGCTTTGAAGCTACAGATGACACTGCAGTTTTACCTGCTGCCTGAATACTGCTCCCTGTGATAAGATATTGCTGATCAACTGTCGCGGTAACCTGAGAAAGAAAATCCTGAGTAGAAGATTTAATATCTTTCTGCCATATCACCTCCTGAGCATTTAGAATAGCGGTACTGCTTAGCAGTAATGCACTCATGTAGAGTTTTTTCATGATTTGCGTTTTTAATTATTATTACTTTGCTAATTTAACTTTTTTTAACACATGTCACAACTGTTTGATACAAGTCTTGTAAGTATATGATTTTATGCTGCAAAAGAAAATCATTGTTGCGACAAAAAATGACGTGTTATTTTATATCATGAAGCACTGAAAAATTTAGGTTTATTTATGTATTGATCTCCATTCCACAATTGGACAATACAGAAAAGATGAGACTTTCGAAGCTTAATAATTAATTTCTGTTTCTAATAAATTTAATAACAATCAAGTAGAATGTTTGTGTATTTATTAATTATTATTGTTTAATATTGAATATGTCGAAATATTTTCTAAATTTGTTCTTATTCTTAAATAGAAACACAATGACGACAAAACAATCCAACAGGCTGAACATGGCCAAAACTTTACGACAATTTTTTTCTGCTGAACAGGCAAAATACGCAGGTAATAATCCTGTGACAGTAAGAATTTCAGAACTGAATACTATTGTTGATCATCTCGACAGTTTAGTGGCAATTCAGACGACCGATACTACAGCAAATACAGGTTTAAAAGCAGATGCAAGATCATTAATGATTAATCTTACGGTGGCGTATGCCAATACAGCTGCTGATTATTTTGATGATAAAGACAGCCCGTTGAGCAAACAGCTT
>Ga0308158_10003181_pt1 | contig 14692 bp, 10 predicted proteins | sample PhyBR2_FD_201038 | JGI IMG/M metagenome (GOLD analysis project Ga0308158, IMG submission 201038) | Phyllosphere microbial communities from UC Gill Tract Community Farm, Albany, California, United States - DLSLB.R2 | ecosystem: Host-associated > Plants > Phyllosphere > Unclassified | place: USA... | reverse complement strand
GCAGGCAGCCCGGCCAGGCCACCGTCGCGTATCCAGCTGCCATTGGCCAGCCGGAACAGGCCGGCGCCGGAGAACGAGGCCCACAAAGCGCCATCGCGCTCCTGCAGCAGGGCCTGGGCGTCAAGGCCGCGCGCCTCGGCCGGCGCCGCCACTGTGGTGATGCGGCCATCGCGTCCGCGCCGGCGCAGGCCCTCGTCGTTGCCCAGCCATAGCGTGCCGTCGACGGCCCAGTGGCTCGCTGACAGGTGGCCGGCCAGTTCGCGCTGCCTGACACCGCTGGCCGTATAGCTGTGGATGTCGCCCGCATAGTCGCCGATCCAGACCGAGCCATCGGGGCCGGGCAGCATGCCCGGATGGTCAAAGGGCGGCTCCACCGGCAGCGTTTTCAGGCGGTTCGGACGCAGCCGGTCCAGCCCGGCGGTGGTGCCGAACCAGAGATTGCCTTCGCGGTCCTGGTAGCTCGATTGCGGCAACGGCCCGCTGATGCCGTTCTGGCGCGTCAGCCGCTGCGATGGCTCTATCGGGCTGCCAGGCACGAACTTGCGTTCCAGGCCATCGCGCTGCATCAGCCACATCTGGCCGCTGCGGTCAAAGCGCATGCTGGTGCCATGCGCATCGGGTTCGATGACCGCGCCATCAGCTGGCGCCAGGCGGCGCACGCGATAGTAATTATCGCTGGTGTCAACGGCCCAGATGGCGCCGTCCGGTCCTTCGGCCATGCTGGCCAGCATGCCGGGGCGTGGCCACGCATGGCTGAATATTGCCTGGCCGGGCGGGCGAAAAAACACGCCATCGGCGGTGCCCACCCACTGCGTGCCATCGCGCCCGAACAGGATCTGGTAGACGCGCCGCGACGGCAGGTTGACGTTTTTGCCCTGTACCTCGAAACGCTGCGCCTCCGGCGCCAGGCGCGCCGCGCCATCGCGGGTACCGACCCAGATGGCGCCGTCGGGCGCCACTTCGACATGGAATACCGCCCCCGTGGGCAAGCCGTCGGCAGGGCCATAGGTGCGGCTGCTCCCGGGGCGAAATACGCTGATGCCGCCCAGCCGGTAACCGGTCCATACCGCACCATCGGCGGTGACGGCCAGGCCCAGCACATTATTCGATGGCAGCCGGTGGCCATAGACGCTGTCGGTGCGCTCGAACTGCACGCCATCGTAGCGGTACAGGCCAATGGCGGTGGCGATCCACAGCCAGCCGTCGCGTCCCTGCGCGAACTTGAGCACATCGACCGGTGCACCTTGGACGGCGCCCCAGGCGTTGTGCGTGTAGTCCGACAGCAATGGTGCGGGTGCGGCTGCGCTACAGAGCAGATGCAGTGCCGCCAGCGGGGCGGCAATCAGGTAGCGCAGCGGTCGGAGAAGCATGGAGTGCGACGATGGAAAGCGGTGGAGGCAAAAATGGATTATAGACCAGCGGGTTCGGTTGCGGTCTGATGACTCTGCACTGGTAGCACCCGCACAAGTTGCTACAAAATCAGTAAAATAGTGCCATGGCATGTATGGCGGCAAGGTCATGGACATGCACCCACCAAGGAAACCACATGCATGTATTCTGGATGGTCTGGGCCGGCGCGGTAGCAGGCATCCTGCTGCTGGCCAGCTGTATTGAAGTCAGCGGTGCGCGCAATGGCTTCCTGGGCGCCAATGGCATTTTCCTGTTTACCAGCGGCTACCTGACGGTGTTCAGCAGCCCGATCCTGTTTGTCGCCACCTGGATCTGGAGCAGTTTTCTTACCGCGCTGCTGGTGTGGGGCATCGGCGCCATCGTGTATGCCGCGCTGTTTGCGCTGGTGCTGCAGCTGATCGACAGGCTGGCGCGCAAGCCGTCCTGAGTCGCTCGCTTAGAGCGCTGCTTTTTCTTCGGCGCTCAGGCGTTTGGCGCTGACATACACAACATGGGTGACCACCTCGCTGGCGGCAGGCGCTTGCGCGGTGCGCAGCGATGGCACCGAAGCGGTGGCCATGCTGGCGGCGGCAGCCACGGCGATAACGGCGATAACGATGGCTTCCGTGTATTTGGCGATGTTCATTTTCTGCTCCCTGGCTGGTCTGGTTGGCTGTCTTGCGTGCTGCGATGAGTGAACTGTAATGTGATCATCCTGGCATCGCCACCGGCGTGCGACGAAACGTCGAAATGGCGGGACAGGCGGGACTTTGGCCGTGATGAACGCAGCGCCGGCGCAGGTGGCGGCGCTGATCGACCGGCCTCTGCAGCAGGGGTAGTAAGCAGCAGGGTTTTGCAGGCATAAAAAAAGAAGCCAGTGCCAGCGGCAAAGGCTTCTTCTTGCAACACAGGCCGCAGGGGCGGCCTGTCGTATCGGCAGAAACGCGCTTACGCGAAGTTCTTGGCGACGAATTCCCAGTTGACCAGGCCCCAGAACGTTTCAACGTACTTGGCGCGCAGGTTGCGGTAGTCGATGTAGTAAGCGTGTTCCCAGACGTCGCAGGTCAGCAGCGGGGTGTCGCCGGTGGTCAGCGGGCAGCCAGCGTTCGAGGTGTTGACGATATCAACCGAACCGTCGGCTTTTTTCACCAGCCAGGTCCAGCCGGAACCGAAGTTGCCGACGCACGACTTGGTGAATTCTTCCTTGAATTTGTCGAACGACGACCATTTTGCGTTGATCGCGTCAGCCACGGCACCGGTAGGCGCGCCGCCGCCGGCTGGCTTCATGCCGTTCCAGTAGAACGTGTGGTTCCATACCTGGGCTGCATTGTTGAAGATACCGCCGGACGATTTTTTGATGATCTCTTCGAGCGACAGGTTCTCGAACTCGGTGCCCTTGATCAGGTTGTTCAGGTTGGTGACATACGCCTGGTGATGCTTGGCATAGTGGTATTCCAGCGTTTCTTTCGAGATATGTGGCGCCAGGGCGTCCATAGCGTACGGCAGTGGTGGCAGGGTATGTTCCATGTGATGTCCTTTATGGTGATTGTTCGGTCAATCCGGCCGCAGCCGGACAGTCGAGCAAAGTATTCTTGCTGAACGAACCACTATTGTAAAGCGGATGGCACTTCGTTGCTCAAGCGCGCACGCAAATTGTGATAAGGCGATCAGCCGCGCACGCGGCGCGTGGTTTCGCGCACCACCAGTTCGAGCGGCGGGATGGCCGCGCGCATGGTCTCGCCATGGATCAGCCCGAGCAGCGTTTCGGTGGCAATGCGGCCGATATCGTACAGCGGCTGGCGGATGGTGGTCAAAGGCGGGGTGGTATAGGACGAGCCGGGCAGGTCATCGAAGCCGACCAGCGAAATATCGTCGGGCACGCGGATGCCCTTGCGGTACAGGCACAGGCGCGCGCCGTAGGCCGACAGGTCGTTGGCGGCAAACACGGCGCTGAACTGCTGCTGGGTATCGAACAGATGGTTCATCGCCAGCATGCCGCTGGCCTCGTGAAAGTCGCCTTCGGCCACCAGTTTCGGGTCAAGCGCAATATCGGCTTCGCGCAGCGCGCGCTGGTAGCCGGCCAGGCGTTCGGCCGCATCGGTATTGTTGGCAGGGCCGGCAATAAAGGCGATGCGGCGGTGCCCCAGTTCGATCAGGTGGCGCACGGCCAGCCAGGCGCCGTATTCATTGTCGAGCTTGAAGCCGATCGCGCTGGCCGTAGCCAGCTGCCGGCCGGTCGAGACCACCGGGCGCTGCAGCGAAAACTCCAGCACGCTGTCGTCCGAAATGCGCCCCGACAGCAGGATGATGCCGTCGACCTTGCGCGCCAGCAGCAAACGGATACGGTCGGCTTCCTCCTGCGCATTCCAGTGGCCGCTGACAATCACCGAGGCGTAGCCGGTGCCTTTCAGGCCATCGTCCACGCCACGCAGGCTTTCATCGAAAAACGGGCTGGAGATATCCTGTACCACGATGCCGATCGTCATCGAACGGCCTTTTTTGAGCGCCTGCGCCATCTGGTTGGGCGCAAACTTCATCTGTGCAATGGCCGCCAGCACCGCGTCGCGCTTGTCGTCCGAGACCCGCGCCGTGCCATTGAGGATACGTGAAACCGTGCTGGGCGAGACGCCAGCCTGGCGCGCCACGTCGAGCAGGGTGGAGGGTGGGGCGGCGTGGCTGGAGTCGTTCAAGGTGGTTCCTGGATTCAAGTGGCAGGCTTTCAGTGTTCTGAAAACCTTTTCAGGGTAGCGTATCACATTGCGGGCTGGGCTGGGGAGTCTGCCGATGCGTAGGTCGGATTAGCGGGGCAAAGCCCCGCGTAATCCGACAACATTGTTGGCGCGGATCGTTGCATGGGCCGTGGTGTTGTCGGATTACGGCCCCTGCGGGGCCTAATCCGACCTACGCGTAATCCTGAACGAGTTGAGGATAACAAGGTCATCAATTAATCTGAAAACGTTTTCACAAAAAAACCACAGTATTTTTCCCTTGTTTTCATAGGAAAAATCCCTTGCAAGCGTGCCGTCAGACAAGTTCGATACAATAAAATGACAACATTTTTGATTGACTTGCGTTTTATTGCGGTGTTAAATGAAGCCATGTTGTGAAAACGTTTTCAAAATAGAAGACGCTCAAAAACGGAGACAAAATCAATGAAGTCAAGCATCCTGGGCGCCAGTTCCCTGGCAGTGCTGGCCGCCGGTACGCTGGCCGCCAGTGCCTTTGCCACCACACCGGCGACGCCTGCCCGTCCTGCCGCACCGGCCATACCGGCGCCATCGAGCGCAACGGCGCCAGCGCCAGCCTTGCCGCCGCTGGCCCCTGCCACCATTACCGTCGCATCGTTTCCCGACCTCGACCGCGCCGTCAAAAGCGCGCTGCCGATCTGGGAGAAGATGTACCCGCAGGTCAAGGTCAAGCTGGTCAGCCTGCAGATCGACGACCATCACAATTCCATGACCACCGCGCTCGCTGCCGGTGCGCGACTGCCGGACGTGATGGCGATTGACTTTCGCTACGTGGGCAGTTTTGCCGAGTCGCGCGGCATGGAAGACCTGCTGCAGGCGCCCTACAGCGCCGGCCAGTACCGCGCGCAGTTCGTGCCATTTACCTTTGTGCAGGCGACAAGTTCGCGCGGCACGCTGGGCGCCATGCCCGCTGACCTCGGGCCGGGCACGCTGTTCTACCGCAAGGACCTGATGGACAAGGCCGGCATCAGGGAGAGCGACCTGACTGCCTCGTGGGAGTCGTATATCGCGGCCGGCAAGAAGCTCAAGGCTGCCACTGGCGTGTACCTTCTGGCCGGCGCCAGCGACCTGGCCGATATCGTTATCCGCGCCAACCTGAAGGACGGCGAAGGCATCTACTTTGGCGACAAGGGCCAGGTGCTGGTCGACTCGCCCCGTTTCGTGCGCGCGTTCGAGCTGGCGAAAGCGGCGCGCGTGGCCGGTATCGATGCGCGCACGGTGGCCTGGACCGGCGAATGGGCCGAAGGCTTCAAGCGCGACAAGGTAGCCAGCCAGATGATGGGTTCCTGGCTCAGCGGCCATCTGGCCAAGTGGCTGGCGCCGGACTCCAAAGGGCAGTGGCGGGCGGCCAGCCTGCCGGCAGGGGCGCTGGCATCGTATGGCGGCTCGTTCTACGGCATCCCGAAAAAAGCCGCCAACAAAGCGCAGGCCTGGGAGTTCATCAAGTTCATGACCGTCAACAAGGACATCCAGCTCCATTCGCTGGGCGAGATCGGCGCCTTTCCAGCCCTCAAGGCGGCCTATGCCGATCCGATGATGGACGAGCCGCAGGCCTACTTCGGCGGCCAGAAAACGCGCCTGCTGGCGCGTGATACGGCTGCGAAGATCCCCGTGATCCGTGTCGACAAATTCGACGCCGTGGCGCGCGATATCGTCAATATGGAACTGGAAAGCGTGCTGGCGCAAAACAAGGATATCAAGCAGGCGCTGGCTGATGCCAAGGCCCTGATCACCCACCGCGCGCGCCGCTAGGAGCTGCCATGAGTCATCCTTCAACGCCATCGCCGTCCATGACACGGGACCAGCTGGCGCAGGCCCCGTCACGCCCGGCGAAAAGGCGCTACGACAGCAGGAAATGGGCACCTTACCTGTTCATCAGCCCGTTCTTTATCCTGTTTGCCGTCTTCAGCCTGTTTCCGCTGCTGTTTTCGATCTACCTGTCGTTCAACCAGTGGGAAGCGGCCAGCGGCGTCGAGGCGATGCAGTGGGTAGGGCTCGACAACTACAAATATGCCTTGAGCGACCCGTGGTTTTTGCGCTCGCTCGGCAACACCGTCTGGCTGGCGCTGGCTTCGGGCGTGCCGCAGCATCTGGTGGCCATACCGCTGGCGGCGTTTATCCACCATCGCCTCAAGCGCTCGCGCAATCTGGTGATCGGGATTTACTTTTTGCCCTTCATTACCTCGAGCGTGGCCATTGCCATGGTGTTCAATACGCTGTTCTCGCGCGACTACGGCCAGATCAACGTGCTGCTGCAATGGTGCGCCAGCCTGCCGCTGGTCGGCGGCCTGTTTCCAAGCGCATCGATCGACTGGCTGGGCAGCTCGCTGTTTATCAAGCCGGCTGTCGCGTTTGTGATTTTCTGGCGTTATCTGGGCTGGAATCTGGTGCTGTACCTGTCGGCGCTGCAGGTGATCCCGAAGGACCTGTACGAGGCGGCCACCATTGACGGCGCCACGCCGCGCCAGCAGTTCTGGTACATCACGCTGCCGCAGCTGCGCCCGATGATCTACCTGGCCGTGACACTGACCATCATGGGCAATTTGCAGCTGTTCGAGGAGCCGTTCGTGCTGGTGGCCGAATCGAGTGGCGTCAGCCAGTCGGTGATGACGACCGCCATCTTTGTCTACAAGACGGCGTTTTCGTCGGGCGACTTCGGCACCGCTTCGGCCATTTCCTGGCTGCTGTTCCTGATTATCGCCAGCACCACCTGGGTCAACAACCGTATTTTCAGCCGCAACGAACGCCGCGAAAGCAGGGGGCAGCAACGATGAAAGCGACTCTACACCACACCGGTGCGCGCTGGTCCGCTTATGCCATGGTCGCCGCCGGCGCCATGATCATGATGGCGCCGTTCTACTTCATGTTTGTGTTTGCCACCCATACCAGCGCCGAGATCTACAGCCTGCCGCCGCCGCGCTGGTTCGGTACGGCGCTGTGGAACAACCTGGAACTGCTGCAGGAGCGCCTGCCGTTCTGGCGCAATATCGGCATCAGCCTGTATGTGGCCCTGATGACGACGGCGCTGACGCTGTTTTTCTGTTCGCTGGCCGGCTACGCGTTTGCCATGTACGAGTTCCGCTTCAAGCGTCCGCTGTTTACGCTGGTGATGGCCTCGATGATCATTCCATCGTTCATGAACATGATACCGACCTTTATGCTGATGGATTTCCTCGGCTGGCTCGATCAACCGCGTGCGCTGTATGTGCCAGGTGCTGCCGGTGCGCTGGGCATTTTTCTGATGCGCCAGTATATTGGTACGGCCATTCCGAAAGACCTGATCGAGGCGGCGCGCATCGACGGCTGCGGCGAATTTGCCATCTACTGGCGCGTGGTGCTGCCGCTGATCGGCCCGGCCCTGGGCACGCTGGGACTGATCACTTTCATCAATTCCTGGAACAACTTCATTACGCCGCTGGTGGTCATGCGCTCGGTCGAGAACTACACCATTCCGCTGGCGCTGCGCAGCATGCAGGCGCCCAATAACACGGAGTGGGGCGCGCTGATGACGGGCGCCGCGATTGCCGTGCTGCCGCTGCTGCTAATGTTTTTTGTCGCCTCGCGCCGCCTGATCGAAGGCCTGACGCAAGGCGCCGTCAAAGGCTGAACCACCCATGTTATTTCACCCCCAACCAGTCGAGCCGACATCCATGCACAACGACGATACCACCATTCATTTCCCAGCCAGCTTCACCTGGGGCGTGGCCACCAGCGCCTACCAGATCGAGGGCGCCGCCGCAGTCGACGGGCGCGCACCGTCGATCTGGGACACCTTCAGCCACGAGCCGGGCAAGATCATCGACGCCAGCAATGGCGACGTGGCCTGCGACCATTACCACCGCTATGCCGAAGACGTGGAGCTGATTGCGTCGCTGGGCGTGGGCGCCTACCGCTTTTCGATGTCCTGGTCGCGCGTGCAGCCGAGCGGCTCGGGCGACTGGAACGAAGCGGGCTTCGATTTTTATTCGCGCCTGCTCGATGCGCTGGCGGCCAAAGGCCTGGCTGCGCACCTGACGCTGTACCACTGGGATTTGCCGCAGGCGCTGCAGGACGAAGGCGGCTGGCTCAATCGCGCCACCTGCTATCACTTTGCCGCCTATGCGGCCGAAGTGGCGCGCCGCTTCGGCCATCGCGTGGCCACCATCGCCACCCATAACGAACCATGGTGCACGGCGGTGCTGGGGCACGCCACCGGCCAGTTCGCACCTGGCATGGCCGATCCGGTCGCTGCGGTGCAGGTGTCGCACCACCTGCTGCTGTCGCACGGGCTGGCCATGCAGGCCATGCGCAGCGTCAAGCCGTCGGCGCAGCTGGGCATCGTGCTCAATCAGTGGACTGCCACGCCGGCCACCGACAGCGCGCAGGACCGCGACCTGGCCGAGATGGAATATGCGCGTTCAGTGCAGTGGTATATGGACGCCATCTTCAAGGGACGCTATCCGGCACTGGCCCTGAAACACCCGGACACGCAAACTTTGGCCATCTTTGAAAACGATTTCAACGATATCCGCCAGCCCATCGATTTTCTTGGCGTGAACTATTACACGCGTGCTTTTGTCAGCGGCGAGACGCCGCCGAGAAAACCCGAGGCCAAACTGGGCGTCAACGACATGGGCTGGGAAACCTATCCGCAGGGGCTGACCGAGCTGCTCGTCGGGCTGCACCGCGAATACCGGCTGCCGCCGGTCTACATTACCGAAAACGGCATGGCCGTGGCCGACCGCCTGGAACAGGGCCGCGTGCACGACCAGCCGCGCATCGAGTATGTGCGCCTGCATCTGGACGCGCTGCGCGCCGTGATTGCGCAGGGTATCGATGTACGCGGCTATTTCTACTGGTCGCTGATGGACAACTTCGAATGGAATTCAGGCTATGCCAAGCGTTTCGGCCTGCTGTATGTCGATTACGCCACCCAGCAGCGTACCTTCAAGGACAGCGCACTGTGGTACCGCGACCTGATTGCCAGCGAGCGTGCAGCACACGCAGAGGCACCGGCGCCGGCCATGGCGCTGGCAGGGGAGGGCTGACATGGCCGCCATTTCCCTGCGCGGCATCCGCAAGACCTATGGCGACGGGCCGGAAATCGTCAAGGGCCTGGACCTCGATATCCACGACGGCGAGCTGATGGTGTTTGTCGGCCCGTCCGGCTGCGGCAAGTCGACCTTGCTGCGCATGATCGCCGGTCTTGAAGACATCAGCGCCGGGCAGCTGCGCATCGGCGACATGCTGGCCAATGACGTGCCGCCGGCCGGGCGCGGCATTGCCATGGTGTTTCAAAGCTATGCGCTGTACCCGCACATGACGGCGCGCGAGAACATGGGTTTTGCTTTGAAGATGGCCGGCCAGCCGGTGCAGGCCGTGCGCAAGGCGGTCGACAAGGTGGCCGAGATCCTGCAGATCACCCATCTGCTCGAACGCAAGCCCAAGGCGCTGTCCGGCGGCGAGCGCCAGCGCGTGGCGATTGGCCGCTCGATCGTGCGCGAACCGAAGGTGTTCCTGTTCGACGAGCCGCTGTCGAACCTTGACGCCTCGCTGCGCGTGCAGACCCGCATCGAGCTGGCCAAGCTGCACCAGGAACTGGGCACCACCATGATTTATGTCACGCATGACCAGGTCGAGGCCATGACACTGGGCGACCGCGTGGCCGTGTTTCATGGCGGCCATCTGGAGCAGGTGGGCGCGCCGCTGCAGCTGTATCGCCAGCCGGCCAGCCAGTTCGTGGCCGGCTTTATCGGTGCGCTGCGCATGAACTTCCTGCCTGCAGCGCTGGTGCCGGCGCTGGCCCGGGCGCTGGGCGCCGAGCCAGGCATGCAGGTGGGCATCCGTCCCGAGCATCTGCGCCTGACACCACGCGGTGAAGGCTATGGCGCCAGCGTGGTGCTGATCGAGCAGCTCGGTGACGCGCAGATCGTCCATGCCCGGCTCGATGGCAGCGAGCAGGCGGTGGCCATCAAGCTGCACGGCGAAATGCGCCATGCGCTCGACACCGGCAGCGCCATCGGCTTTGCACCGGAAGAAGGCCATGCCCATCTGTTTGACGCAGCCGGCCGCGCCGTGGCGACCCATTGAGATGGAGGACGACATGAACCGACTGTGATCGCCCCGGAGCCGCAACCATCCTAGTGCAACAAGCCATAGAGCTTTGACTTACACCAACCAAGTGGTACAGGAGACAAACATGCATCAACTCAAACGCAAACCGATCGCCCTCAGCCTGGCGCACGCCACTTTTGCCCAGCTGCTCTTGCTCAGCTGCGGAACCGCCATGGCGCAGCAGTCCGACGCCGGCACGGCCACCGCAACCACTGACAACGCCAGTGAAGCTGCCGCCGCCGCTGCTGCTACTGCCGCCGCGCCGATGGAGCGCATTATGGTCACGGCCACGCGCCGCAATACCTTTGTGCAGGAAACCCCGCTGGCGGTCACCGCCTTCAACCAGGACACGCTGCAGAACAACCAGGTCAAGGACCTCGCTTCGCTGGCCGTCATGGTGCCCAGCCTGGTGGTCGAGCAGCATGGCGACTCGGGTGGCGTGCACGTCTACATGCGTGGCGTCGGTTCGGCCAACCACACCGAGCTGGGCGACCCGGCCGTGGCCTTTTATGTCGATGGCGTGTACTCGCCGCGTCCGCAAGGCGCCACCGCGCTGATGTATGACCTGTCGCACGTCGAGGTGGCGCGCGGTCCGCAAGGCACCCTCAATGGCCGCAACTCCACCGCTGGCGCGGTCAACCTGGTATCGGGTGCGCCAAGCACGTCCAAGCTGTTCGGCTCGGCCGGCATTACCGTCGGCGACAAGCGCCACCTGCAAACGCAGGGCATGATCAATATCCCGTTCTCGGACGATGTGGCGCTGCGCATAGCCGCCATCAAGGACAGCCATGACGGCACGGTCGATTTCCGCCGCGGCTCGAACGTGATGCCGGGCGCCGCCAAATACGGCGCCGGCGACCAGATGGGCGCGCGCGCTTCCCTGCTGTGGAAGATCACGCCGCAGCTGCGCGCTACCTTGATTGCCGATTATTTTCTCGACCAGGGTTCGGGCAATGTTTACCTGGCGGCCGAGCCGAAACCCGGTGAAAAACTGCGCTCGGCGCTGATCGACACGCCGGGCACGCTGGACCAGTCCATCCTGACCTACAAGGGCAAGCTCAATTACAAGCCAACCGAGGCGCTCGACTTCACTTACCTGGGCAGCTGGAGCCGCTACAAGCGCCAGAACGCCAACGACGCCGATGCCGGCCTGTTCCCCGGCTTCAAGTCGGAAAACCGCACCGACTGGGCGCAGTTCGATAGCTACTCGCACGAGCTGCAGGCGCGTTCGGACGACGAGGCGCCGTTCCAGTGGGTGGCCGGCCTGTTCCTGTTCAACGAGAAGAACAAGGTGCGTTTCGATATCGACCGCAGCCAGATTTCGCAGGCCGCCGTGCAGCAGGACATCGCCAACGGCGCGGTGATTTTCGTGCAGCCGACGGTGGGCCAGTACGCCTCGTCGATGTCGTTTATCCAGGGTAACCGCCAGCTCAAATCCAAAGCGGTGTTTGGCCAGGTCAGCCAGCAGGTGACCGACCAGATCAAGCTGACGGCCGGCGCGCGCTATACCAAGGACCACAAATTCGATATCGGCGGCCAGAACTGGGCCTGCCCGAACTGGCCGGCCAATACCCCGCTGGGCACCACGGTGCTGACACCGGACCAGCTGGCGCAGCTGGTCACGCCCGGCACCGGCCTGGCCAATACGCACAATATCGGCCCTGGCGGCGCGATCACGGCGGCAAGCTGCGGCAATACGCCGGGCGACAATACGGCCGACCTGAAATACGGCCAGGCCACCTGGCTGGGCCGCATCGAATACAAGCTGCGCCCGGACATCCTGGTATTCGGTTCGGTGACCACCGGTTTCCACTCGCCGGCCATCGGTGACGGCGGCGCCACCACCAAGCCTGAAAAACTGACCAGCTATGAAATCGGCTTCAAGTCCGACCTGATGAACCGCCAGCTGACGCTGAACCTTGACGCCTTTTTGATGAAGTACAAGGACAAGCTCGAGTCGCAGGTGGTCAACAGCGTGCTGGCCAACTTCAATGCGGCCGGCGCCACCGTCAAGGGCCTGGAAGCGGAATGGGTATGGCGCCCGACGGCAGTGGACCGCCTGACCGGCAACGCCACCTGGTTGAAAGCCCAGTATGATGATTTTCTCTCGTGCGACGTCGATGCCGCGCGCGCCAATGGCCAGGCTTGCGGCTCGACCGCACCGCTGGTCAACGTCGGCGGCAGCACCATGAAGCATGCGCCCAAGTTTGCCACTACCATCCAGTACGAGCGCGATTTCTCGTTCGCTGGCGGCATGCTCACGCCGCGCGCCTCGGTGCACCATGAAACCATGTCCTATGTGGGTGCCGGCGCCTTCAATGGCGACGTGCCGGGCCATGCCGGCGTCAAGAAACAGGAAGCCTACACCACGCTCGACCTGAGCCTGCGCTTCCAGCCGGCCAACAAGGCCTATACCGTGGAAGCATTCGTGCAAAACGCCACCGACAAGGCCGTCAAGCTCGACGTCAACGAGATCTGCACCGATGTGGGCATGCCTTGCCAGCCGACGCAGCAGATCTACGGCGCGTTCTACAACGCCCCGCGCACGTATGGCGCGCGGGTGTCGATGAAGTTCTAGTCTCGGCGTAGGATAGCAATGTCGGATTACGCGCTGTGCGCTAATCCGACCTACGGCTCGGCGTCGGATAACAATGTCGGATTACGCCCTGCGGGCTAATCCGACCTACGGCTAATCCGGCTTACGGTTCCCAATATCCTGCGTAGGTCGGATTAGCCGGAACGGCGTAATCCCACAACATCGTTACGGTTCCCAATACGTCGCGCATGTCGGATCATCCGAAACGGCGTAATCCGACAGCATCGCAAACCTGCGAAGCTTCAGCAGCACAGCAAGGCCTCAGTAGCGCTTGGCCGGGTGGCAACGCCCGGCCTTTTTTAATGTGCGTAGCACTTCGGCCAGTTCCGTCACGGCCACCTCCAGTTCATGCGGCGCATGGGCGGCAAAGCCCATCAGAAAGCCGCTGCGATGCGGCTTTATTGCATGCAGGGCGCTCAGGCCCAGCAGGTCGATGCCGGCCCGGCGCGCTGCTTCCAGCGCGTGTGTTTCATCGATCTCGCCAGTCAGCAGGCAGGGCATCTGCATGCCGCCATCGGGCACGCTTGGCGCAAGAAACTCGGCCAGGTGCTGGCGCACCAGTTGCGCCAGCACGTCGCGCCGCGTGGCGTAGACCGCGCGCATGGTGCGCACGTGGGCGCCAAAGTGGCCGCCTTCGATAAAGCGCGCCAGGGTCAGTTGCGGGATCGGTGCGCTGTGGCCGTCAAGCAGCGTGCGCGCTACCGTCATCGGCGCCAACAGGGACGGCGGCAGCACCATGTAAGCGATCCTCAGGCCAGGAAACAGCGATTTGCTGAAGGTGCCGATATAGATCGTGCGCGCGTGCCTGTCCAGACCTTGCAGGCAGGCGGTGGGCTTGCCTGCGTAATGAAATTCGCTGTCGTAGTCGTCCTCGATGATCCAGCCCTGCTGCTGCCTGGCCCATTCGATCAGCGCCAGACGCCGCTCCAGCGACAGCGTTGCGCCCGTGGGGAACTGATGCGACGGCGTGACAAAGACTGCCCTTGCCGGTGTGCCAGAGGCCTCCAGCGTGGCTCCTTGTTCCCGCAGTCGCTCGACCTGCATGCCATTGGCGTCGACGGATACCGGCACGCAGGCCAGCCCGGCTGCCTCGAAGGCCTTGCGCGCGCCGTGGTACATCGGGTCTTCCACGAATATGGCCTCGCCCGGATCGAGCAGTACCTGGGCGCACAGGGTCAGCGCCTGCTGGGAGCTGGTCAGCACCAGTACGCGGCCGGCGCTGGCGTGCGCACCGCGTTCCAGGTTGATGTAGTCGGCGATGGCGCGCCGCAGTTCCTCCATACCCTGAGGGGCACTGTGCAGCAAGGCGCGCGTGCCATGCTGTTTCAGGACCTGGCGTTCCAGCCTCTCCCAGGCCGACAGCGGAAAGCTGCGTGTCTCCGGTACGCCTGGCGCAAAGGCGCGCGGCGCCAGGAATTCACGCACGCCACCGCTGTGCAGCATGGCGCTGCCGCGTGCGCTCAGGCGCAGTAGCGGCGGGCTGGCGGCGTCGCCCCGGGCCGGCTGGCTGCCCGCCAGGCACTGCGTGCGTGGTGAAACGTAGCTGCCGCTGCCGACGCGCCGTTCGATAAAGCCTTGTGCATGCAGCTGGCTGTAGGCCGCTTCCACCGTATCGCGCGACACGCCCAGCGATTGCGCCAGCGCACGGGTGGCGGGCAGCGGCTTGCCTGCATCGAGTACGCCGTCGAGTATCAGCTGGCGCATGGCGCGCTGCAGGCGTGCATGCAGCGGCAGGGCACCATTGGCGGGGTCATTGATCCAGCTTTTGACGGAGTCGAGTTGGGCGTGTCTGAACAATTGGTCTGTATTGCTATCAAAAAATGGCGGGGCGCAGCCAGCCATTTTAAAACTATAAAGACGGTTTGCA
>Ga0308158_10003180_pt1 | contig 14695 bp, 17 predicted proteins | sample PhyBR2_FD_201038 | JGI IMG/M metagenome (GOLD analysis project Ga0308158, IMG submission 201038) | Phyllosphere microbial communities from UC Gill Tract Community Farm, Albany, California, United States - DLSLB.R2 | ecosystem: Host-associated > Plants > Phyllosphere > Unclassified | place: USA... | reverse complement strand
AGCGGGGCCCGCCGAAAGCATGTAATCTAGGTGTACGACAAATTGACCAAACATTCCGGGGCCTCACCGATCGCCAAGGTGACCACCTCCGGTCCAAGTACAAAAGGGGGTCACGCCATGGGGCGCGGCCGTCAAAAGGCAAAAGCTACCAAGCAGGCTCGGGACATCAAGTACTACTCCCCGAACACTGACTACTCGGCACTTCAGCGTGAGCTGACGGGCCCTGCCAGTCGTTCAACGAGCCGATATTCGAATGAGCCGGTCGAACCGGATTATTCGGCTTATGTGGACAAGTACGCGGATGATTTGGATGACGATGACGACGAGGTAGACCACCGTCGCATCGGCTAGTTGTCGCTGGCCGTCGCTGCGCTAGAGCAGTTGGCACTCAGTCGCAATAACCTTCGCCACGCTGCTTTCCTTGCAGCACCCCAAAGTGCTGACCTCGCTCAAGAGGCCCGTTGAGGCATGCCTGTTTCCGGCATGTCCCCACGGGTCCTTTCGCCGTTCCCGCCTGACATGCGGGCCCGCCTGACAGGCATGAGGGTCTTGGGCGGCCCATCCTCTTCCAGGAACGGAAGGATAAGGCTGGTAAGCGTAGCGGGCCGTTCCATCGGCAGGCCGTGGGACGTGCCGGGAACCACCGCCAGCTGTCCGTTCGGCAGTGCCTCATACAACGAAATGGCGTGGGGCAGGGTAACAATGTCGTCGTCCCCGACAGTCACCAGCACCGCCTGTTGGATCCGCGAGATCTGGGATGTCTTGAGTGACGGCTCGCTGCTGATCAACTGCATGGCTTTCCGGGCTACTTCCTCAAAGTGCCCGGGTCCATCAGGAGAACGCTCGGCGTAGGCCCGGCCAAGCTCTTGGAAGACCGGCGAATCCGGGTCCATTTCCACTTGCTGAACGCCGTCCACGTCGTAGTTCGCGCTGATGACAACCATTTTTTTCACCAGGTCCGGCCTCGCGAGCGCCACCAGGAGGGCGACAATGCCGCCGTCGCTCCAGCCAACCAAATGCGCGGGCCCGCCCACGACTGTTTCGAGGACGCTGATCGTCTCCCGGGCCATATCGTCGTAGTGGAAGTCCGCATCAGTATCCGCCGTATATCCGTGTCCGCGGCGGTCGAACGCGATAACGCGGTAGTGGCTCGACAGCCCCGCCCCGAGCGTGTTGAGGAGGGCGTCGCTGTTGCTGAGGCCACCGTGAAGCAGGAGCAGCGGAACGCCCGCACCACCCCGGTCTTCCACCCACGTCGGGTGCCCGTCAATGTCGAGGAAGCCGGCCATGTTCGTGTACTCCCATTCCGGATCGACCGCTGCTGATGTGCCGCCATGCGGTGTACCCAGCGGATCTTTCTGGCGCTATTTTCCCCCGCCGAACCTTGTGGCTCAAGGGGGTCCGTGTACCGTTGGTCCCATGCCAAAAGTTGAGGGATACCGTCACGGCGAGCCCTGCTGGGCGGATCTGCAGACCCCCGATGTTGCCGCCGCCAAAGACTTCTACGGCCGCATATTCGGCTGGACCTACCAGGACTTTCCCACTCCGGACGGCCGCAGTTACGCCCAGGCCTTCGTCGGCGGCGAGCTGGTGTCCACGATCGCGCCGCAAAGCCCCCTGCAACTGGAAGCAGGCACTGCCGCCAGGTGGAACATCTACTTCTCCGCCAAGGACGCCGCGGACGTGCTGGAAGAAGCGCGCCACGCCGGCGGTACTGCCCTGTTCGGCCCGGAGAGCGTAGGCGATACGGGAGTACTTGGCTTCCTGGCCCCTCCCGGCGGCGGAACCACGGGCATCTGGCAGCCCGGAACGCACTACGGAAGCCACGTGTTCAACCAGCCCGGTGCGCTGGCGTGGGCGGAACTGTTCACACCAGAGACGCCTGTCGCCGTCGGTTTCTTCCAGCAGCTGTTCGGGCACGAGGTCACCGAGTACCCCCAGGACGACGGCGGCAGCTACAGCACGCTGCTCATCGACGGCAGCGAGGTGGCTGGCGTCGTACCTGCCGACGAAGGCGAGCAGGCCGACTGGCAGGTCTACTTTGGCGTGGCGGACGTTGCCGGGGCGGCAGCGGAGGCCCAGGCAGCGGGCGGCGAAGTCATCGTGGAGCCGGACGAATACCCTGTCGACGGCTCACTGGCCACGATCAGGGACCCGCAGGGCGGAGTGCTCAACCTGATCCAGATCGCTTAAATGCATCGAGTGCTGAGTATTTGTCGTTCCCAGGCGTGAAAACGACAAATACTCAGCACTCGATGAAAGGTATTAGGCGTAGGCGTTGACCAGGCGGACCGCGCCGCCGTCCACGCCCTTGGCGCCCTGCACGTAATCCGGGCCGGACTTGTCGATCGAGCCGGAGTCCGCAGCGACGGTGCCCATGATCCAAGACGGCAGCCCGCGCTCGTTGAGGCGGCCAACGGCGGCATCCGCAGCTTCGGCGGAAACAATGGCCACCATGCCCACGCCGAGGTTCAGCGTGCGCTCCAGGTCCGCGAGCGGGACGTTGCCCAGCTCGGACACCAGCTTGAAGATGGCCGGCAGTTCCCACGTGGCGCGGTCAACTGTTGCCACCAGGCCCTGCGGGAGGACGCGGGCCAGGTTGGCGGCCAGGCCGCCGCCGGTGACGTGGCTGAAGCCATGGATGGCTGCGCCGGCGTTTACGGGGAAGGTGCGGGCGAGGTCGAGGCAATCGGCCGCGTAAACGCGCGTCGGTTCCAGGAGTTCTTCACCCAGGGTGCGGCCCAGTTCGGAGACCTGGCGGTCCAGGGCCCAGCCGGCGTGGTTGATGACGCGGCGGACCAGGGAGTAGCCGTTGGAGTGGAGGCCGGATGAGGCCATGCCAATCACAACGTCCCCGGCGCGTACGCGGTCCGGGCCCAGCAGCGCATCGGCTTCCACCACGCCGGTGGCTGCCCCGGCAACATCGTATTCATGCTCGCCCAGCAGGCCGGGGTGCTCGGCGGTCTCGCCGCCCACCAGGGCGGTGCCGGCCACCGAGCAGGCGGAGGCGATGCCGCGGACGATGCCCGCGATGCGCTCGGGGACCACCTTGCCGCAGGCGATGTAGTCGGTCATGTACAGCGGTTCGGCGCCCACCACAACGATGTCGTCCACCACCATGCCCACCAGGTCGAACCCGATGGTGTCGTGGATGTCCATGGCCTGCGCGATGGCCACCTTGGTCCCCACACCATCGGTGGAGGTCGCCAGCAGCGGCTTCTCGTAGGTCAGCAGCCTGGAGACGTCGTAGAGGCCCGCGAATCCGCCCACCCCGCCGATCACCGAGGAGTTGTGGGTTGCCTTCACGGCATCCTTCATGAGCTCGACGGCGCGGTCCCCGGCTTCGACGTCCACACCTGCGGAGGCGTAGGTGATGCCGGAGTTTTCTGCGGCGGTGTTAGCGGAAGTCATACGGACTCTTTCTTGTCGGCGCTGGTGGCGGCGGGTACGTCGGGCACAAGGTCGGCTTCGGTCAACAGGTTCTCGAATTCGGAGTCCGGACCCGGGTCGCAGCCGGTGGCACCGGACTTCTCCGCGGGATCCTCGGTGGCGTCCACGGCAAGGGCTGCGGTTTCACCGGGAAGCGCGGAAGGGGAAGGCTTCAGGCCGCCCAGGTCCGTGCGCTCCAGCAGGTTCTTGCCCAGCTTGTCCGCATCCGGAAGCTTGATGGGGTACTTGCCGGTGAAGCAGGCGGTGCAGAGACGTTCGCGCGGCTGACGGGTGGCGCCGATCATGCCGTCCTCGGAAATGTAGGCCAGCGAGTCAGCGCCGATAGCCTGGGAGATCTCTTCAATGGTGGCGCCATTGGCGATCAGTTCGGCCCGGGAGGCGAAGTCGATGCCATAGAAGCAGGGCCACTGGACCGGCGGCGAGGAGATTTTGACGTGGACAGTGGCGGCGCCGGCCTCCCGGAGCATCCGCACGATGGCCCGCTGGGTGTTGCCGCGGACGATCGAGTCATCCACCACTACGACGCGCTTGCCGCGGATTACGGATTCCAGTGCGTTCAACTTGAGCCGGATGCCCAGCTGGCGGAGGGTCTGGGACGGCTGGATGAAGGTCCGGCCCACGTAGGAGTTCTTGACGAAGCCGTGCGCGAAGGGAATACCGGATTCTTCGGCGTAGCCTACGGCCGCCGGGGTACCGGATTCCGGCACGGGGATAACGATGTCGGCTTCGTGGGTGTTCTCCCGGGCCAGCTGCCGACCCATCTCCACGCGGGACTCATAGACGGAACGGCCGGCGATGGCGGCGTCCGGGCGCGCCAGGTAGACGTATTCGAAAACGCAACCGGCCGGCGTCGGCTCCGCGAAGCGCTGGGACCGCACGCCTTCCTCATCGATGGCGATGAACTCGCCCGGCTCGATCTCGCGGATGAAGCTGGCACCAACGGTGGCCAGGGCGGACTGTTCGGAGGCGACCACCCAGCCGCGCTCCAGCCGGCCCAGGACCAGCGGGCGGATGCCGAAGGTGTCACGGGCAGCGTAGAGGGTTCCTTCATCCATGAAGACGAAGCAGAAGCCGCCCTTGATCTTGGGCAGGAGTTCCAGGGCGGTTTCTTCGAGGGTCTTGCCCGGCTCGCCCTCCAGCAGGGCGGTGACCAAGGCAGTGTCCGAGGTGTTGCCCTGCTTCATCTCACCGGTGAGCTGGCCACCGTTGCGCTCGGTGATCATGGCGTTGAGTTCCACCGTGTTGGTCAGGTTGCCGTTGTGCGCCAGGGCCACCGTGCCCGTGGCGGTGGCGCCGAGGGTGGGCTGCGCGTTGGCCCAGTGGCTGGCGCCGGTGGTGGAGTAGCGGCAATGGCCCACGGCCAAGTGCCCGGTCAGGGTGTTCAGGGTGGTCTCGTCGAAGACCTGGGACACGAGGCCCATGTCCTTGTAGACGTTGATCCGTTTGCCGTCGCTGGTCGCTATGCCAGCCGACTCCTGACCGCGGTGCTGCAGTGCATACAGCCCGTAATAGGTAAGTTTTGCTACTTCCTCACCCGGTGCCCAGACGCCGAAGACGCCGCAAGCGTCCTGGGGGCCTTTTTCGCCGGGGAGAAGATCATGGGAAAGTTTTCCGTCGCCGCGTGCCACTGATCGATTATCGCACGATATGGGGTATGACTTTTCCGGCTGCCGGTTTGTGACCTGCTACCCCTGGGGATCGGTATCGGGTTCCGAGTCCGGGACGGCTTCCACCACGGCCCGCTGCTGCCGCTTCACGCTTCGACGGTCAAGGACCAACGCCAGGCCCGCGCCAAGGATGGCGCCAATGGCAGCGAACATGATCAGGAAGAAACCAAAGACGGACCCGGGATCGAACGAGGCATCGCCCGGAACCGCATAAGCCACCACTGCGGCAGCGACAATTCCCACCACAGCACCCAGGATCAGGAATGGAACATACTTGGGTGCCCGGCGGACGGTCACTTCGCGCCGCTCGGCAGGGGTTTCCTCAAAAGCCATGCCATCCAGCCTACTGCCGGACTTTCGCCCCCGTGTAACGGGAGCAAGCGCATGGTAGGTACATAGGTCCAAAGGTTGCTAGCCAACTGCCCGCTCACTGATATATCTATTGACAGGGAATGTGTCCGCTGTCATATTTCCCCTGAGAGTTTTGTGCACCGTGTTGCGTATTACGCAATCCATTGCGTGCACCGTAAGGGCATGATGAGGTCCCCGGACATGGCATGTCAGCTAGATTGGCACTTGGTGCCGACTCACCGGATCCAGCCGGATCCAGGAAAGGAACACAAGACCATGGTCCATAAAGTCCAAGCAGTAGTGGTTAAGGAAAAGAACGCTCCGGTGACGCTGGAGACCATCCTGGTGCCGGATCCGGGCCCGGGCGAGGCGCTGGTGGACATCCTGACCTGCGGTGTCTGCCACACGGACCTGCATTACAAGCAGGGCGGCATCGGGGATGACTTCCCCTACCTGCTGGGCCATGAGGCCACCGGGGTGGTCAGTGCCGTGGGTCCCGATGTCACCTCGGTGGCGCCAGGGGACCGGGTCATCCTGAACTGGCGCGCGGTGTGCGGTGAGTGCCGTGCGTGTGCCAAGGGCCAGCCGCAGTACTGCTTCAACACCCGCAACGCCACCCAGAAGATGACCCTCGAGGACGGCACGGTCCTGTCCCCGGCCCTGGGCATCGGTGCCTTCGCCGAGAAGACCCTGGTGGCCGCCGGGCAGTGCACCAAGGTGGACCCCGACGCTGACGCCGCCGCGGTGGGGCTGCTGGGCTGCGGCATCATGGCCGGCATCGGGGCTGCGATCAACACCGGTGAGGTCAAGCGCGGCGAGTCCGTGGCAGTGATCGGCTGCGGCGGCGTGGGCATCGCCGCGGTCGCCGGCGCGAAGCTGGCCGGTGCGACGACGATCATCGCCGTGGACATCGACGACAACAAGATTGAAATGGCCAAGTCCCTCGGCGCCACCCACGGCGTGAACTCCCGGCAGGAAGACGCCGTGGAAGCCATCCGCGCCCTCACCGGAGGGCACGGCGCGGACGTGGTGATTGACGCCGTCGGCCGTCCCGAAACGTACAAGCAGGCGTTCTACGCCCGCGACCTTGCCGGCCGCGTGGTCCTGGTGGGCGTCCCGACGCCGGAGATGACGCTGGAACTGCCGCTGCTGGACGTCTTCGGCCGCGGCGGATCGCTGAAGTCCTCCTGGTACGGCGACTGCCTGCCCTCCCGTGACTTCCCCATGCTCGTCTCGCACTACAAGCAGGGCAACCTGGACCTCGAGGCCTTTGTCTCCGAACGCATCACCATTGATCAGGTGGAGGAAGCCTTCGGCAAGATGCACGAGGGCAAGGTCCTGCGCTCTGTTGTAGAAGTCAGCCCGGTGGAGATCTGATGGCCGTGACCATCGAGAACCTGGTCACCTCGGGGACGTTCTCGCTCGACGGCGGCACCTGGGACGTGGACAACAACGTCTGGATCGTGGGCAACGACGAGGAATGCGTCATCATCGACGCGCCGCACGACGCTGCCGCGATCATCAACCAGGTCCGCAGCCGCAAGGTCAAGGCCATCCTGCTCACGCACGCGCACAATGACCACATCGGCGCCGCCCGCGAAGTAGCTGACGCTCTGGGCGCCCCGGTCCTCCTGAACCAGGAGGACCTGGTGCTGTGGGAGCAGGTCTACCCGGACGCCAAGCCGGACCGCTACCACGCCGACGGGGACGTGTTCGAGGTGGGAGGGGCAACCCTGAAGGCGATCCACACGCCGGGGCACTCGCCGGGATCCACCTGCTTCTACCTGGAGAGCGAAGGTACGGTCTTCACCGGGGACACGCTGTTCAACGGCGGTCCCGGTGCCACAGGCCGGTCCTACAGCGATTACCCCACCATCCTGACCTCCATCCGCGAACAGTTGCTGACGCTGCCGGCTGAGACCGTGGTCCGTACCGGCCACGGGGACAGCACCACCATAGGAGCGGAGCAGGAAACGTTGGCGAAGGTTCCGGAGTAGCAGGCGGAAAGCCGCCTGGCGGAAAGGACGACGGCGACATCCGGCATTGTGCCGAATGTCGCCGTCGATGCTCCTATAGTCGTCAAACTGGGGATGGGTTTGCGCTGGTAGTGACAGGTTGTCCTGCGTTGGAGCCCGGGCGGGGTGTTGGGATGCTGCTTGTAGGTCTAGCCTGTAGGTGAGTCGGGAAGTTCGTTCGCTTTTGCAGGTACCCGTTCTTAGGTAGCTGTTCTCCTTTTCACGGTGGGGCCAGGGTGGCAGCAGGAGACTAACAGGCGCCTTTGGGTTTTTTAAGGGCGAGCGAACGGAACCAATATGGCTACTGGCTATCAACCTGATTCGGCGTCGTCTTCCTTCGGGAGCGTGTATGTCGTGACCGCTGAAGAGCTGGTGGGGCGGGGTTTGCGGGGGCTGCTGGAGGATAACGGGTTCGACGTTGCCGGTGAATCCCGGTCTGTGCGTCAGGCGGCCCGCCGGATCCCTGCGGTACGTCCGGATCTGGCTATCATCGACGATGTTCTTCCCGATGGTTCCGGTGCGGGGCTTTGCCGAACTATTGCAGCCGCTGATGCCACCATCCGGTGCGTGCTGATGACGGGCGAAACTGACGAAGCGGTTCTTATTGGCGCTATTCTGGCCGGTGCCTGGGGGTGTTTGTCACAACAGGACGACAATGAGGAGCAACTCAGGCTGATCCGGCGGGCAATGCACGGGTATACAGCCTTCAGTCGTCGTTTCCAGGCGGGTATCCTGGCCCCGATCCATGCTGACGGGACGAATGGGCCCGACGGTCGGTTGGGGATGCTTTCGAAGCAGGAACTGAAGGTAGCGATCGGGATTGCCCGAGGGCTGACTAACGGTCAGATCGGACAGGAGCTGTTTCTGGCCGAGAAGACCGTGAAGAACATGGTCTCATCGGTGTTGATGAAATTGCACATGGCACGAAGGACCGAGGTCGCGGTGTTCGTCTCCGGGGCACTTGAAAACACAGGAGACCTCGCACAGGAGTATCGACGGAGCCGTGACCCGGACCTGATCGCGGAAGTCACCGCGGCGTTGGTTATCTGCACGAGCGAGGCTGGCAACACGCCGCCGTCCAGCAGAATGTTGCTACTGGATGCCATGCGGCTTGCTGATACCTTGACGGTCACAAGGGCTAAGGCCCGTGTCGCAAGGTACTTGCAGGAAGGCGAATGAAGTTTGAAGGTCCTGAGGCCACGATTTCAGGACCGCCGAGTCCCCCGGCACAGACGCTGTGCCAGGGCGCGGCCAGCACTAAGGGGCCCGGGCAGGTTCCTCTCAGCGTCGTTTATTGGGGGCGTTGAGGGGACCTTGCGAGGCTGGGTGCGGTCAACGCCTCTGCTTGGACGGTGACGCGTGATCTCTAAGGGGGAAATGGGCACCGTCTAGAGAGAACCAATACCAGGTGGCGGTCAAACCGGGACGAACGGGTGGAAAACAATCATTACCGCCCACCCTTCGGCACTGCCCAGCTGCCCGGGAGTGCTTGTAAGAACAGCGGCTCAACGGAGGGCCCCTGGCAGGACCATGCCCAGTCAGGCTAGAAGCTGACCGACGGTCCTGAACTGATGGCGGTACTGTCAATATTTCTGAATCGGTTTAGCTCAAGAGCGTAGGGGTAACTATTACTTATCGTGGTTGAGCATCCGGCCGTACCGCGCTTGCGATAAGAGCTCCCATGACTTCCTGCACCAACACAGGGCCTAACCCAGCTCATTTCCCTCCTGGCATTCCGCCTGCGTAGCCGTGACAGGTCTGCCGCGTTCGGCATTGGCAACACTGCACCGGCGCGGCACCCGCACCGCAGGAGATGAGAGACCACCTGCTGCCCCGAAGGCGCGGCGGCAGGTGCTGGTGGCCTGGAGGGGTCACCGCCATGGGCCGGTGCCCGGTTGGGGGGCCGGCCCATGGTCTGCCCTCAGCCACTGGCCTCCGACTCGACACACCTTCAGCGTCGACTTCATTCGTAGGCACCTTCTGCCTGCCGGGGCCGACAGCCCGCACCAGCTGCGCGGCACAGGACAAACCGGGACGGACTGATGGCATCACCTCGAGAACCCAGATCACCCAGGCCCGGCCTGAAGGGCCAGGGGCTGCCGCTGAACAGGGAGAGGGTCCTATCAGCGGCACTGGAGGTGATTGATGCCCAAGGTGTGGCTGCCCTGACGATGCGGCGGCTTGGCCGGGAACTGGGCAGGGACCCGATGAGCCTTTACCGTTACACCGGGAACCGTTGCGCGCTGCTGGATGCCGTGGCCGGGCACGTCATGGACGATCTCCCCGTCTTGTCCGGGTACGGGGATTGGAAGGGCCAACTCCGCCTCCTGGCCCAGGAACTGCGCCTGGTGGCGCTCCGGCATCCCAACGTGGCGCCCCTTCTGCTCACCCGGCCGCTGTCTACACCACTCGGGCTCCGTCCGCCGGGCACTCTGCGTCCTCTCGAGAACATCCTCTCGCTGCTGACCGCCGCGGGCTTTAGACCCGCAGATACCGCCCGCGGCTACCGGGCCTTTCAAGCATTCCTTTACGGGCACATCCTCATCGAACTGCAGAAATATATCGTGGATCCGGACGAAGACGAACCGCTACTGCGGCTGGGACTGCAAAGGCTGCCTGCCCGGGCGTTTCCTCGGCTTAGGGCCCTGGCGCCCGCGATGGCCGGGTACGACGGCGCGGGCGAACTCGATCAGGGTCTCGACTTATTACTCACCGGCCTGGAAACGCAACTCGCTCCGCACCCTCTGTCAGGGAAGTGAATATTGCCTGCCACCCGTCGCGGCGCGCCCTCGATCCGCGGCCGGTGCGACTTCCCAGTATCCAGCCGTTTTGCCGGCCCTTTCGGCAATCGTCCATTTCCGCTCGTGTTAAAGGGCCGGGCAGCCCGGGAAGGAGCATAGTTGGACTATGGCCTCGAATGATTCCCGAAGTTACTACACCCGAGGTGATTCCTTCACCGTGGTCGCTTCACGGGAACACATCGAACACGCGCTCCTGAACTTTGGCGCCACCGATGTTCTTTTCAGCCAACGCGGACACCTGCACGCCATCGCCTTCAAGGCCTGCGGGCGGCAATTCCGCATCGTCCTTTCCGTGCCGCAATCCGACGAGCATCCAGCTGTCCACGGGGACCCCTTACCATCCGGGGAATCCGCAGCGAAGACACTGGACCTGAAGATCCGTAGATTCTGGTACGCCTTCGCCCTCTCAACAGACGCCAAACTCGCAGCGGCCGCTGCCGGCGTCGCTACCCTGGAGTCGGAATTTCTCGCCAACGTAGTACTTCCGGGAAACCACACCGTCATCGACGAACTCGAACCCGTCATTGCCTCGGCCTACCGCTCCGGGCAACGACCCTCTATCAGAGACGGAGCACCGCCGCAATTCATCTAGCCAGACCAGGGGCCGCGCACCGAACAACCGAGAGGAAGGCATACCCAACGGACACGCCTCCGCCTGACCGGACTACCGGACGGCGAATCCCGCCCGCTCATCGGGCAGAGCGAACGAGTTCTTCCAGTGTCACCCTCAGAACTTCAACCTCGAGCCCTTGGAGGAGGGGGATGCCATGGATGAAGCCATCCAACTCCAAGACGTCAGCACTTCCTCCCCGCGATATGTACTGAAGCCATAGGTCGTCAAGGGAGAACTCACCCTTTTCCAGGAGATGAAGGGCTGCTGGGCGAGGATCGTATTTTTTCAATTTTGACCTCTGCAGGGTTCAGCTATGTGAGGTATTTGAACGGCCATCATCTACCGTCCTTCAAGGCTACGCTTTTACGGGACCCAGGATCCCGGTGCGGTGGGTGCCTCTCCTTTGAGCTGATCAGTTAGCCATTGCCGGTAGGTCGCCGCGAGGTCGTCATTGCGGATATGTCCGCGTTCCAGCCGCGAAATGATGGAAACCCATTGGCCAAGTCCGCCCCCAACGGTCGTGATGGTCATTCCGATGGCGGTCCGCGTCTGTCGGAGGTCGGAGTTATCTGGTGCCGGCCGGGGATTGGTGGCTTGCCGGTGGAGTTCCCGCGCTGCGTAGCGTTTGAGGCAGCGCATGATTCGCGTTTACTCTTGCCCTCGGACGTGCGCTTGGCCACTAGTGTAAGGCGTTATTGGCGCGGCCGAAGATGTATGAGGCATGGTTACCCCCGCTGGCCTGCAGTTTTGTTCCCCCATCCCAGGGGCCGGGACCGACCCCGCTGAACTGCCGGGCCCATGGCGGGGAACGGATTACTCTGGCCACTCCTCCGCCGTGATCCACCCGGCGGTGCTGGTATAGGCCGCGAGGAGCCTGCCTTTGCCGAAGGCCGGAACGGGGTCCGGGGAATATAACAACGCCGCGCAACGGCAGCCCAAACCCTGCACGGCTGCTTGCGCGCTTGACAGGATAGTGCTGAAGTCCGGCCCCTCGACCGTAATGTGGCCGACAGTCACGCTGGTCGCGTATTGCAGGAAGAAGGCCATAGCGACATCATGCAGCGACCAATAGTCCGCAGCTAATGCCCTAAGACCTGATCTGTTGACCCAGCCCACAACGGGTTCCGGCAAGGGAAATACCTCAAGCTAGGTAGGACAGCGACCGCGATTGGGAGTGCTGAGTCCGCGGGCAAGCGTCGTGTGCTCTGCCACGGCTAAGTCTTGCCTGAGACGCGTCCCGTTCCGGCACCTGGCGGCGGGATGGGCCCACCAGACGGGACATGACGGTCGGCGAACCGCGGTGTAGATTCATCAACACAGCGTAGGACAACGCGGCTACTGCCCGGGTTGGGTTGATGAAAGGCAGTTGTGATGAGCCGGCAGCATTTTGAGGCTTTCGTCTCCCAGGCAATCGATGAAGAGAAGGACAAAGACACCGGACTTGGCACGGATCAGCTGTACGGCCTGTACACGAGCTGGTGTCTGCTGAACAACGAAGAACCTCAGCCTCCCGCAATGCTGTGGGAAGCGCTCAAGGCCCATAACATTACGCCCGGGAACAATCACGTTGGGATGAAGGGACCCGCCGCCGCCGACTACATCATTTCCAGCGCACCGAACCTGGTCTGACCCCGCCCCACGCGGTAAGTGCGCTCCCTTCACGGCCGGTTTCGGTCAATCTGTTGACCGGCCGACAACCTCAGTGGCCGCCTAAGACAACGCGCTCTAGGTCCAAATGAGGGAAATACGGGGAAATGCCCCTGAGAGATTGAAGGCTTAGTTGCTCTGCTTGGGTTGGTTCGCGTCGAAGAAACGCAGGTCGACGCTGATGTGAGCGGCGCCCACCCCGGCTCCTTTTTCGCGGATAAAATCAAGATCTTGGCGGCAAAGAATCATCTGTCCGTGCTCATCGACGTCGAGCTGCCGGTCAGAAGCTTCCTGAACCCGCGCCGTGACCGTGTTCGGAACAAGCACGCACGCAGGATTATCGAAGAGCCACTGACCTGTCCCTAAGTCAAGCCGGTCCCACAGCTCACTGAGCCTCATCCCGTACCGCCCATCCACACCTTTCCTGCCCAGCTCAAGCCTGGTTGAGAGGATCCGCCCACAGTAAGTCTCCCACCTAAAAAAATAGTAGCCCGACGGCAGCCGCCTGTTCCGTCGTAGCTTCGTTTCCAGCGCCTCGGCCTCAACCGCGCCGGCATTGGGCTACCTCCGCTCTCTTGTCCGATTGCTCGGTGAGCCATTGGCGGTAGGTCGCCGCGAGCTTGTCATTGCGGATATGTCCACGCTCCAGACGCGAAATGAGGGAAACCCATTGGCCGAGTTCGCCGGCGACGTTCGTGATGGTGAGGCCGAGTTCGGTCCGGATGCGGCGGAGGTCGGAGTTGTCGGGTGCCGGCCGTGGGTTGGTGATTTGGCGGTAAATTTCCCGGGCTGCGTAGCGTTTGAGGCAGCGCATGATTTCCCTTTTACCCTTGCCCTCGGAGGTACGTTTGGCCACGTACTCCTTGGTTCGTTGACACGAGCCCATGCGGACCAGGACTACCTGATGCAGGGCGTTGTTGGCGCTACGGTCGCCGCCTCTGCTGAGCCGGTGGCGGGTTGTCTTGCCGGATGACGCCGGTACGGGTGCGACTCCGACGAGTGATGCGAACTGGGCTTCGTTCCCCAGACGGTCCGGGTTATCCCCGAAGGTGATCAACAGCTGACTGGCCACTTCCGTCCCGACACCCGGAAGATCACAAAGCATCGGAGCATAGCTGGCGAGGATTTCCTTGAGTGCCGCATCAGCAGCTTCGATTTCTGTTGTCAGTACTTGGCAGCGGGCTGCCAATGCTTTAAGGCTGAGCAGGGTCACGTACTCGGGGTCACCCAGATGTCCTGAAGGTCTTGTTCGCTGCAGGGCAGTAATCAGCGCGGAGTTGGCCATTGCCCGGTATCTCGCCCGGATTTTGTCCGGGGCCGATACGAGGAGTGCTTTGATCTGGTTGATGGCCGCGGTCCGGGCCTTAATTGCTGAGGCGCGTCCGGAACGTACAATCCGGAGGCATTCCACCGGGCCGTCCTTGGCCTTCGGGATCGCCTTCGTTCGTCCCTCGAGTACGGATTTGGCGGCTTGGTAGGCATCGAGCGGGTCAGACTTCCCGTTGAGTCGACGGGCGGCCCGGTTCGGGCGGTTGACCTCCAGCACGGCAAGCCCTTCACCCCGGAGGGTTCGGCCGAGTTCGGCGCCGTAGGAGCCTGTTCCTTCGACACCGACGGCGGTGACTGTCCCGTAGCTGGTGATGAAGTCGATGATTTTCCGGTATCCGGACCCCACGGCCAGGAATTCCTTGTCCGCAAGAGATTTGCCGTGCTCATTGATCACGGCCACGTGGTGTGTGTCGGCGTGGGTGTCGATACCTGCGATGACTTTTGTTGGTTCGCTTGCCAAGATGGAAATTGCCCCTCAGTCGCGTCGAATGCTGATCGATCGGGCGCGGGCCAGGTGGGCAGACAAAACGGTAACGGGACTGGTCGTATCAGGCTCCTATGAGGTCATGTCCGCCTGGCTCGACACCCCTTTTAACGGACCTTGAGCCGGCGGACAGATCGTCGGGAAGACAGTTCCGCCTGGTACGTCAGTTTTTGGCTGGGTCACGCCGGCTCAAGGACTGTTCCAGTATTACCGTTTTTGGTTGGGTGGGCAGGGGCCCGGGGCCTACGCAGGGTTGTTGCCGTCAGGCCCGGCCTCCGGATCCAGGTCTTTGCCGTAGCCGCTGGCGGAGGCCAACCCGGACACCTGCTGCCCGGCAT
>Ga0308158_10003179_pt1 | contig 14700 bp, 23 predicted proteins | sample PhyBR2_FD_201038 | JGI IMG/M metagenome (GOLD analysis project Ga0308158, IMG submission 201038) | Phyllosphere microbial communities from UC Gill Tract Community Farm, Albany, California, United States - DLSLB.R2 | ecosystem: Host-associated > Plants > Phyllosphere > Unclassified | place: USA... | reverse complement strand
AAACAAGAAATAGCGCTTGTCATACTTTTTAAAAGTGAATATTATGCTTTTACTTCAGGTGTATAGCTCAGTTGGTTAGAGCGCTACGTTGACATCGTAGAGGTCTCCAGTTCGAATCTGGATATACCTACCAAAATTCGTTGATATTTCAACACATTAAAGCCCACTTCAAAAGTGGGCTTTTTGTTTTCGGGGAATATTCGGGGTATTTTCGGGGAATGGCGTAATTCCCCAATGTGGAAAACTCGTTCATTTAAATTTAAAAACGATGATTAACGGTAGCTAATTCTAGAGAAACTTAATTTTTGAAAACTAATTCTTTGTAAGGTATGTGCAATTGATCCCAAATTTAGAAGCTGAAATTATTCCAACAAAATCTATTGCTGATATCTCATTAGGATTAGATTTCGTACATTTTAAGGCTAAATCAAAATATCAGATTATTAATGATTATGCTGAATTAGAAAGCACGTATTCCGAAAGTGATCAGTGGCTAATTTTACATCGAAATGAGGTTCTACCTTGGGGCGACTCTATCAATGAAATATATTGTTATTGGAATAAGATCATCACTCTAACATTCAATTCTAATACCCAAAGGCTAGAATTCATTTATGCTGGTCAGGGGTATCAAGGGAGATTATTAGGTCTACTAGGTATAGGAGATAGGTTAGATTCTGCCAAAGATCAATATAATTTCTATTTTGAAGGAGATAAGCACTATCTTGAATATAAAGAATATAGTGATAAAGCGGGTGAAATTATCCCCGTTGAAATAGAAACAAACTATAGAACAGCATATTCAGAAGAATATTCAGATCAAATTATTGAAGGCTTCTTAGTTTACTTACTTCCTGAAGAACGAGGTCATTAACATAATGGCTGTTATGCGAAATTTAAAAAAATATTATAAAAATGAGAGCTTAAAGCTCCAATTTTTGACTTCTTATAAGGTGTCTTATGTTAATTTTAGGAATAATAAATAAATTGGGTATCTAACATATGCATGATTATTGGTCATCTACTCCTGAATTTATAAATGAAAAAAATGGAGAATTTATTTTTGTTTGCAATCATGCTTTAGAAGAGGATGAACAAGTTTCTATGAGCATCCAATACAACCTTTCGAGAGTTAAATTTACTCGATCACAATTACCATCTCATCTTTCTAAATGTCGAATTATTTATGATATTAGAGGACAATTGATAGACAACTATGCACAGGAAAAAATAGTTAATCAATTAAGCTTAGTGGCATCTGTGGAGTTTGAAGAATAATGGGGTTACAAGTCATCGTCCGCTGCGAGAATGAGGATGAAATAATTAAATCTTTGAAAGATGTTGTTAATTCTTATGAAGGTTTTTTTATAGATAAAAATTTATTTGGCTTATCAATTCCAACGAATATTCTTGATTTGGTTGGTGAGGATAATATTTGGGTCGCACTTGAAAGTTTTGATGTATATGACCTTTGGTCTGGTAACTGGCATTATAAAAGATCATCAATTTAGCATAATAGCGATTATATGAAATCAAAAGCTGATGATCCATAAAATGGAAGCATCAGCGTATTGGTATGACTAACGGTAGCTAATCCGCTCAGGTTTTGGCGCTTCGTGACCCTCTAAATAGTGATCCGTCATCTTCACAGTTGCGTGGCCAGCCAGTGCCTGCGCGTACTTCTTTCCATACTTCTGCGTGATGTTATAAATGCCCAAGGCACGCAAGTCATGCAGTGATGGACGTTGGTTTAGTTCCAAATGATCATACGCACCAGACAGGTCCCGATACTTTTTAAACTGCTTGGTAATGTGATCCTCTGTTACAGCAAAAGGATGCAGTTTCGCATTACGGATTTGCTCGTTAATGCGGTCTGGTCGTGTTGCAATCAGGTAAGGGCAGCGTAGCCGCATAGAATGCTCTATACACAGCAATACGACTTCTCTTAACTCAGGATGCATATCCACTTCAATAAACACGGGTTTGTCGTAATTCAGTGATTTATGCTGCAGTACGGTCATGGTGTTGTCTTTGATGTTAATGCTTGAGCGTTCCATCACCACCAGATCGGCACGTCGTTGAATAGAATGCAATGCCAGATCAATCGCCAGTTTTAACCAAGGCGGCGAAACAGCTTTTACAATTTCCAGTGATTCGTTGGAATGTCGCGTTCTGACCTTTTCTGGTCGTATCGGCTTTAATGTTTTCTCTGCAATATTTTCAGGTGCCCAGCCGTTGGCCACAAAGTATTTCCAAATGTCGATAAGCTGTGAACGGTGCTTTTCTGCCTGAAAGTCGGTCTGCTGTTTCAGATATTCAGAAATCATAAGTAGGGTAATGTCAGTGCAATAGAACTGTCCCCACATATCCTGATATTTACCAATGTTCGCCGTGACATTGACCAAGGTGTTTTTGGCAAGTTTCTTCTTGGGTAGATGCAGCTTTTCATATTCATCCAATGCTTGGCCAAAGTTTGGAATATTACTTTGCTTATGTGCTTTTTCTACTGAAGATAGAATTTTGGACACAATGTCTGGGTTACGTTCAAGCACGGCGTTGAGTGCCTGAGCTGCCTTAATGGCTTCATTACGGTCTTTACCTAGTGACTTCCGCTGTCCGTTCGGTAGGAGGTAGCGGAAGTACATGGTGCCATTGGGCTTTTTGTCGACTTCGACATGGGGAGGTAAGTCCAAGTTCCCCGACTTGCGACCTCGAGGAGCCATATTAAATCTCCGCTAAAATTCGGTCTGCAATGGAGTTACCCGTTTTAGGTGGAGACTTTAGCTCGACCTTAGGCACTTCATCTGTATAGAACAACGGCGCACCCCAACTGGTACATTCGACATACCATTGTTTACCAATTTTTTTACCACTGAGCCAGCCACGTTTTATATGGCTCACCAGTTTGTCACGGCATGGGCGGGATTCTTCGTCTTGCCAATAGCGCTCAGCAAATACGCTGAGCTTGAGGCGTTGGATATTAGCAGCCATTTGGAGTTTCCTCCTTATAACTTTGCTCCTGTGATTCGATCATTTCTTTGTAATCACGCCACAGTCCCCACTTGTTACTCTGTAAGCGACTTTTATAAGCATTTTTAGCAATCTTGATCCAAATTAGATCATTTTCATAAGATGGTTTGGCATGTCTATTCGCATATGACGCAAGGTTTTGTGATGCTAATCTTTGCGATTTTTGGAATGTTGTTAATTGGCATCTGGTATCAAGCAATCCAACTATTACGTGGTAAAACCATTGGAGAGTTAATTTTTGAAATTCGATCAGCTTTTAAAGCAATGTTTAAGTGAGTAAGTGAAAAATGAAACAGATATTTGATTTTTTAAGAAAGATTAGCGGTGGAACACTTACTCAAAAATAAGTTGATGCTACTAACAAACTGATTGCAACAGCTAAAGATTCAACAGTAGCGGATATGTTGGGTCTTGCGATCGACCAGATGATGGTCAGCCTTTTTGGTGTGGATCTCATCTGCGGTTTTGAGGGGAAACGCCTTGCTGCCTATGACGATGGTGTGGGAGTGTGGACGATTGGTTTCGGTACCACGGTTTATCCGAACGGCATTAAAGTCAAGAAAGGTGATACATGCACTGAAGCACAGGCGAAGGCTTACATGGCGCATGATTTAAAGAAATTTGAATCTGCTGTAAATAATGCGGTGAAAGTGCCTCTTAATCAAAATCAGTTCGATGCATTAGTATCACTTGCCTACAACATCGGAACTGGCGCATTTAGCGAATCGACTTTAGTTAAAAAGCTGAATGCCAATGATATTCACGCTGCTGCGGATCAGTTTGATGTATGGGTGAATGCAGGCGGTAAACGTATGCAGGGGCTTGTGAATCGTCGAAATAAAGAAAAACAACTTTTCTTAAAATGAAGATAGCGACTACTTTATTATTGCTGTGCATCTTATTATCAGGCTGCACAGCGCATTCGATTTCGACAAATGTTCATGTCACGGTATGTGTGCAGTGTGTGAATTAAGAAAGCCCTCGGCTGCAGGTACTTTCTTAAAAACTCTAATATAGAATGTAACTTTTACAAACCGACGTTATTAGATAAGCTACTTATATATGAATAATTTAAAGCTAATTGAATATGAGTATTTATAAAAATTTTTGCGTAGATTATTTTAGTGATACTAAATATGAAAAGATCACCATAGAAATTTCATATAAAGATCAGGTGCTTTATCAGTTGAATAAAGATAAGGGTGATGACAACATTGAAATTGAATTTTTTCATGAATTTAGGGAATTACCTAAAGAAGTAGCATTGAAATTTCCCTTGGATGAGTCTATTGGTCTGCTGAATGAAGAAAAGCAGGCATTAATTTCTGCTTGATTCATAAATAAAGTGCTATACGAAATTTTTGAGATCAGATGTGTTCTCGCGTTTTAGTCTTTTTGTAGATAAATTTTTCTAGAAGTAAAGCGCCGTGAGGCACTCTACTTGTTTAGCTTAACTCTAAAATGATTAATACTTATAACGAATTATAAAAAGCCATTTTCTTGAACTAACTCTATAAATTCATCAACATTACTGTTGGATATGTTTTTATACCAATCTATAATATTTGAAATATATGGTTTGATTTGGTCTATGGTTAAAATGACTTGTAGCTCGCCTCTATCCAAATCACCATGTTCATCAGAACCAATAAAAAAAAGATAGCCATCAAACTTGTCTTTTATTCCATGATCTTGATCGGAATAAATATCCCATTTTTCTATTCCCCAATCTACATCACCGCCAATAGCCTCATTTTTAATAAATCTTTTAAAATCATCTGTATGTATAGATTTTTCACTAAGCATATGAATTAGACAATTTATCACTATGGAATTTTTATCCTCACTTAAATCATATTTTGAAAATGGGTCGTAGAGACTCATATGTTTTCCTTTTTAAATTATTTGTATTGGGTATAGAGGGAAGAGTTCATAAATTATCTACTGTGATTTTTCAAAAAATCATTACTTATCATCAGTGCTAGATGTCTGGTCTTTTGAGAATATTGTTTTTTATTCTTAGCAATATTTTCGATCAAATACAAAACATCTTGATCTAGATACTCAGGTCGCTTCTGAAGCCAATTTAGAGCTAATTCAGGCCAATAGTTGGATACGCTTTCAGAAAGTGCAAAGAGTAATACTTTTTTCATATCATTTAATGAGTAAGTGTATTCTTTTAATCTATTTTCATCCATTTCTAATAGTAATAATCCGTCTCTTAAATCGTTCATTGCTAGCGCTCTACTTTACTGTTGTACATCCCTCTAAGTGAGAGCTTTCGTACAAGAATTTTATTTTAAATGGGTAACATGGGTGTTATGTTTTACTATAATTGAGATAAAAATAATCGTGTAAATACTCAAGTGTCTTATAAGTATAAAATAAAGTTTAAAAAACTTATGAAAAGATTCCAAATACTTACGAAAATAGGCAAAATACAGTGCTCTTAAAATTTAAAAAATTAGCTTTATTTTCAAACAAGGATTCATATGCTTCATAATAAAAGAAAATTATTACCCTTAGCTCTTTTATCTATTTTGTTAGCCGCATGTGGTGGTGGTGGAGAAAGTAGTTCAACGACATTAGATACTTCCACACCAGAAAAACCTATTGTAGATACTTCCGTACTAAAACCAGACTTAGCACACGGCTATTTTGAAATTGAAAGTTCTGGTATTGCAAACAACTCAACCATTAAGTTTTCACCATTCCATACAAATAGTGTGATTGAGGCATCCGCTACTAACAATAATATGTGGGATTTAGAGGTTCTTACACCAAGCAATGAACTGTCTGCACATATTAATAATTTGGCCGGGCTTTATCTTAATCCTAAAGGCGATAAAGTTGGAGTTTTTAGCTATTCAGAGAATGATAAAGGATATTTGAAGGTTCAATGTCGAAACATATGTAGTGATACATTTACTTATAAATTTGAAAAGCAAAGTGATGGTAAAACTTATTTTGTTATAAGTGCGAATGGTTCTATATCGGGACGTTTAAATAATACTGATTTTGCATCAACTGCTAAAATTAAAGGCACTGTCAAGTTTGAAGTAGATTCTGCTTGGCCAGTATGGGATACCAAACGTTTTAATGAAAATCAGGCTCAATCAGACTTAGTCATTAATGGGAAGCCAGCAAAAATACAAAGATTTATGGACTGGAATACTAGTTCTGTTTTAACTTTTACGACTGATAAAGCATACTATTTTAATTTTGATAATCCTATGAATCTTGATCACAACAGATTTATCTTAACAGAGGGAGATTATTTTAGTAATGAGCAGACTAAAGAAGTGTACATATACAAAGGATACTTTAACCGAGATTTTACGTTAAACACAGATTATGAAAAAGGTCTAACTACCTTTAAATTCATCAATACTGCATTTACTAATCCTATTGAATACGTTGCCTCTCCAGATTTGAACGTGTCGGGAGGCTTTGTGAAAAAAATTCCTTATGGTCAGGTTATTGCAGGAGATGAAACTTTTAAAATTGATGAGACAGTAGCAGCAGTTGTATATGCAGAAAATGAAAGTAAATATTTTCGCTTTATGAGTCGGAACAATCAGTCTGATCTCCAGTTCACAGTGAAATACGATACCATTACCAAAAAGGTAAATGTAGCGTATCAAAGACCTAAGAAAGGGCAGTTAAATGTGAATATTTACTTGAAATGGAATTGTAAATTGACGAATGATCATTGTACTGGTGTAACAGTTAATGAGGCGGATGGAACAATCGAATTTAACAATGCGCAGCTTGATGATGGTCGTATAATAAATGGCAAGTTTGGTCATTTAGGCGTAAATGACCTTGTAAGTTGATAAGTTATTAACTTTTGCGTTTTTTTTAATTTTAAAGCCTAGGCACTGGTCTAGGCTTTTTTTCGTATAAGCGCCATTATGTTAAATGGACGACTAAAGTGAAAAATCTAGGGTATAGAAATAGGGGTATATCTTCCTATAGGAAAATTCCATTTTGTGAAATATGTAGTATAGCTACACCACTTATCATAGCTAGATAATTTAACCTCTAGTCCCATTCCATCTTTCTCACAACGATATACAGCCCAAGCCATATTCGCAGACTTATCAACCTTTAATTCAACGAGTTTTGCTTCACTAAAACAGTTTTTTAGAGGGACATTTAAAAGTCCATTTCCTGATTGATCTGGATGAAACATATTAAGTTTTTCAGCTTCTAATAGTTCTTCTTTTAATTCAGGGTATTCAGAAGTTGAAAAATTGGTAGGAAAACAATTTCTTCCAGATCCACCATTCGGTGAACTTTTCATTCTGTTTCCCCAATCGAGAACAAATTCTTTTGGATATAACTCAGATTTTTTCTCATCCCAAAAATAACTAGCTGTAAAGGCTACAAGCCCAACACCCAATACTAACAGGAACATTTTCACCTATTGCCACCTTGTTCTTATACTTTTACTTTTAAATTTCCTAAAACCAACATAATACACCTTCTGCAAAAATCTTGAAATTTTACATTGAGCATCAATATTTTTATATGAAACCATGATGGGGTTCAGCGCACTATCATGGTTTCTTTGTGATTATATCACGCTCATTGAGCGAAATTTAATCAAATTCACTAAAACAAAATTGCAGCAATTATGAGTAAAAGTAAACCAATGATTGTTAGGTAGCTAGCCAGTTTATTTAATTTTTCGCCTTCTATTTTCTTACGGAAAAGTTTTGATACTGGGTAATTCTTAATGGGTAGTTGACACCAAGGATACCAAAAGCATAAAAAGCCTAAAGTTCTCGGGATGCCTTTTAAATTCACTTCTTCAAATAAAGCTATCATGCTAATTCCAACGCAGAACAACCCTAAAATAAATCCAAACCAAGATTTGATAAGGCGGGTGTCGTTAAAGTTTGTTGATAAATCGGTCATATTATATTTTAAAAAGTGTTATTAATAATATCAGATAAGCTATATTTTTGAAAAATGAAAAGTCGTATAAATAATGGTTTAGTTGACAAATCCTAGTTTGAGTCCTAAAAGTTGGTTGATAAATTTTTAAAATAGTCCTAAATCAAACTTTTATTTTAGAAAAATATGATAATGGAAAATTTATTAAAAATTGGTGGGGTATTAGCTGTTCTTGTGGTACCGATAGTATTAGCAGTCTTGAATAATAGATTAGCTAAATTAAAACATGACAGAGAAATTAAAGCAGAGTTTTTGAAGTTAGCAGAAGATTTAGAAAGTGAACAACTAGAGACGCGTTCCACTTTATATAAAGATAGACTAGCCAAATCTGCTTTTAATGATGATGCAATAACTTATAGCGAAGTTAAGTTTTTCCTGAACTATGAAAATGCAGACTTATGGGTAAGGGATTATGTAAAGATTAGAGGAATGTTGAAGCGTGAAAGAAATGATTTAGGGGAGGTTATGGGATTTAAGCGTAAGTCCCATTGGATCACATTTGTATTTGCATTTATTGGATATGTAGTTTCTGCATTCATGGGATTGGTTCCATTTGTAATTATGAATAAATATATTGCATGGATGGTTAGCTCTTATGAAAAGGGTATGCCGTTGATGATCGGTTTACAGGTCGCGATTCCAATTATTCTTTTAGTCATTGTATACTTATGCTTGAGGTATAGTGAAAAATATGCAAGTTGTGGCATCTTTCTACATGATTTTTACAAAGTTGCTTTTAAGGTGAAGGGCACTGAAAAAAGTATAACAGTGAACTAGATGATACTGCTGCTTAAATTTATAGTTAAAGAAAATCAAGAGTTTTAATAATGGGCTTAGGAATAATCCCTCCAAACAGATTTATAAACTATGATTCAATTTAAAATACTCAATAATAATGGAATATTTTTTATTTTTTGATCACCTGAAATTTAGGTTTTAAGGTACTATTAGGTACGCAAAAACTCTTACTGTTGACAAGCGTAAACGCTTAACAGTATCATTATTCATTAAGGAAGGTGGGCCATGGCAAAGCGCCCCAAACACACCAATAAGCATATTGCCGCAGCAATTGACTATGCATTGAAAAATGGTTGGAAATATATAGAAACTGGTAAGTCAGCTCATGCTTTTTGTATTTTAAGATGCATTAGCGGGCATGGTGAGCATTCAATAAGTGTTTCTAGTACCCCGAGAAATCCTGAAAATGATGCAAAAAAAATCTTAAAGTTAGTAAAAAAATGTACCCCGTCAGAAAATGTTGAAGAGTCTGAAAAAGAGGAAAATGAAAATGAAACCAATGAATGAATACGAGTTTTCGATCGTAATTCGTGATGCGGATTTTTCTGCTCCAAATCTTCACGATTTACTTTTTGAAAATGGTTGTGACGATGCTCTAATTTGTGCAAACAACAATACTGTTTATCTACAATTTACTCGGGAAGCTAATTCAGCTCAAGAAGCTATTCTTTCAGCTTTGTCTAATATTAATGATGCTGGATTTAAAGATCTAATTATTGAAGAAAGTAATGCGATTACAATTTCTGAAATTGCAAGCAAGGCAGAATTGACTCGTCAAGCAATTCATAACTATGTGAAAGGTCACCGAGGTGATCGTAATTTTCCTAAGCCAATTGCTGGACTTTCTTCAAATAATCCACTTTATGATTGGTATGAAGTAGCTCAGTGGTTAAATAATCATGATGCTTTAAGTAATGAGAGTTTAGAGGTTGCTCTGGTAGCCAAATACTTTAATTTCAATACTGCAACTGATAGACATTTGGAGATGGCAAAATCGCTTAGGCATCACCTCCCTATGGATCCTATATATATCTCACCAAGAGGGACCATGAATCGGGGTATAGGAAATATTCTTCCTCGTATACATGTTGGCCCTGTTCAACTAATAGAGGAAAATGTAACAACTTCAATGGATGATTTATCTGCAGCATTAGCTGAAGCATATTTTGGGACTAGTAGCGAAGATGTTAAATTATTGAATGTTAGTGCTAGTCCCATATTTGGGACTTTTGGGAAAAAATTAAGACTCTCTGGTGATATTCATGAGGTTTTTACATTGGGAGCAGATAATGAAGAGCTTCAAAATCTGGCATGTACACCATTGAGACGTTGAAAATTAAAAATCCGCAAATGTTGCGGATTTTTTGTATTAAAAATATTCAAGAAAACCTTAAATTATAATAAAACGTAAATAATGCTTTCTATAACGTTATAATATCGTAGGTCTTAATTTTTTTATCGGTTGTACAAGAATATGCTTGTTTGATTATAAAGTCATCTTTTCTATCAAATTTTATTTGTAATTTTTCAACAACTTTTACTATTTTAATAAGGTTTTCTTTATCGGTATTAATTCCTATAATTAAGCCTTTGAGCTGATTGTAATCGTATTGAAATGTTCGATCCTTCGCATCCGAATAAAACTTCATGATATCACTTATTATAATTCTATATTCATTTTCATATTTCCAATGTTCAGACTTAATTAATAAATCATTAAATTGAGTAGAAGAATAATTAGTCGGAAATTCTTCATCATAACATTTAAACAGAAGTTTACTTTCTTGATCGTAAAATCTAACCCATTGGTTTAATACTTCATCTTTCATAAGCATTCCAAAATTTTCAAAAGGGTTTATCTTTGTTCTTTTATTTTAATTATAGTTAACTTCATTTAGTTTAAATTTTATAACTTCACTTTTATTATTTTTAAAGTTAAGTAGATGACATTGTTTTCTTCTATCATTTCATATATGAAGCATATAGATGTGTGGTTTTCAGCATAATGTGACCATACAATAGGATTATCCATTTCTTTCATAAAACAAGTCACATACCAATTATCAAACATAGATTCATTTAATATTTTTAGGTATAAGTTGATGGTCTTAAAATATACCTCTTTTCCTATTGATGACTCTTTTATTGAAAAGTATCTTTCATTCTTTTTTAAGAAATTATATTCGTTAGATTTGATAATATTTTAATATCGAAGAGTGTTTTGTCATCAAAAATTTTTGAATTTTTATTGAAAATAAAATTATGAATATTGAGAAGAATTACCCCTAGAATAAGTTCAATTTTAAAATTTGGTATTTCATTTTCTTTCAAATAATTGATTGATTTTTGAAAATTTTTATTTTCAAGTAAAGGTTTAAATGTTTCATTCAATAAATCGATTTGCTTAATAAATTCTAGAGATTTAGATGTTTCTTCAGTAATACTATTTATTTCAGAAAATGAATATAACTTTCCTGTTTTTGTGCACCTAGCGATATTCCATTCTCTGAACTTCATTGTGTATTTATATTTGATTATATCTATATCTAATTTGTCTATATCAATTTTTGTATCAAGTTCTGTAAGAATATCTGTATATAGAAACATAAAATTTCGTATAAAGTTAATCCATACAATTTTGTCTCCCTTCCAAATAAGATTTCTATAACCCTCCATTGGATCATTGAGTTGTTGTACAGTCGGGAAAAAAATACATTGCTCTTCAAGCTCTCCCAATCTTGTAATTTTTTTTTCGGCATTATTATTATCATCGTATGTGTTAAATAATTTGTTTAAAGACCTGAAACGGTAAAACTCCATATGTACTACACCTTTGTTACTTGGAAATATTTGTTCTATAAATTTGTGTAGTTATTACAGAAGCTTACTTAGCTTCGTTTTCAGCACTTTTTTTTAAAAGCTCTTCAATCATTTGAAAATATTTGTTGTTATTTTCAATACTCTGTTTTAGCAATTCCCGAAGATCATTTACTTCGTGTTCACTAGTAATAGGTTTTTCAAAACTTTGCTCCAAACGAGCCACAATATCCGCATTCATAGAGCGGTTTAGCTCTTTAGCAGATTCTGCAATTTTATCTTTTAGTTCTGGCGGTAAGCGTAAATTGTATGCAACGCCTAAATGTTTACCCATGACTTCATCCTGAAAAATTCAGTTGACATGGTATCAAGTGGACATATATATATGCAATATGTCCAGTGGACATTATTTCTAATAAAAAAATACCCCGAACATTCTTGGCGGAAGACGGGGTATCTACCAATTATTTTCGAGAACAATTGATATGAACATTCTAACATTTAATTCAATGCAATTTCATCCCGTACCGCAAAACAACGATCAAATTTGGATAACTTCATCTGAATTAGCTTTTGCATTAGGTTATAAACATGCTGATTCTGTCACACGAATTTATAATCGTAAGTCAGATGAATTTACTTCTGACATGACGAAAGTTATTGATAATCCCCAGACGGTCAATTTGACCGTACGGGTTTTTTCACTTCGCGGTTGCCATCTCATAACATTCTTTGCCCGTACACCAGTCGCCAAAGAATTCCGCAAATGGGTACTCGACGTACTGGAAAATGAAATACAGCACCAGCAAATCGACACACGAGTAAAAATCAACGCAGAACAACAAGCCATACTCAAAGAAATCGTCGACCGACGTTGCGAGGGCAGCACAAAGAAACGCACTGAACTCTGGGCCAGACATAACAAGCACTTTCGCATCCCACGTTATAGCGAACTCTTGGCCATGCATTTCCAAGACGCTGTGGACTACCTAGAGACCATGCAAATTAAAGCAAAAGGGGATATTCATATAGATGAAAACCAATCTATAGAAATACTCTGTGGCCAAGCCAAACTTTTCCAAGCATGGTGGAATACCCATAGCCCGACCTTGGCAAAACTAAATCCACTGCTAGTGTCTATGCTGCATGACAATATGTTCTATATGACCTATGCCATATCGGATCTATGTAAAAAGTACAATGTAGTACTGCCAGCTTATGACTACCAACATATGTTCGAGCTGAAGACCTTTCCGCATGAAAGGTACAACTTATTGAAGTGAAAATGACCGCCTGAAAGGGCGGTTTTTTTATCTTGTGCTCGAAGGCTGCAAGCCGATTTTAAGACAAAATACCTATGAGCAATTTGAAGCAAAAGCCCAAAAAAGCTGTAGAGAAATGATGCCCTAAATTATTGATTTTATTGGGTCTAGTTTAGTAAGAAAGTGACTAAAATACGCTCAAAAATAAGCAATGAAATTGTTATATTCTAAAGGCTTATGTCGGGTTTTGACTTCATCTTGACATCGTAGAGGTCTCCAGTTCGAGTCTGGATATACCTACCCAATAAATTCAAAGATTCACAGTTAAAATCAATATTAAAACTTAAAGAGATATATTTTTTCATTAAAAGATTTGATATTTAAAATTTATTAAAATAAAAATATTTTTTAATAAAGTTCCTTGAATTTTATATTAGCTTTTCTTCTATTTCTGACTTCTTTAAAACACGATTTATAACAGTTCGAGTGACAGAGTACTCTTTTGCTATAGAGTAAATGCTATACCCTTTTTTAAACCTATCTTTAACTTCCTTTTGTTGTTTTAGATTTAATTTTTCAGGACGTCCAACTTTTTTAACACTTTTGCTGAGAGGTTTGATTTTTGATTCAAATATGAAATTATTTTCAAAATAGAAACATAGTTTTAAAAAATGAATAAAACTTTCTTTTGCACTTCCTTCTATTACTGATTTAGAATAATCTAAACAGATGAGATTTATATTTTTTTGATAGATCCTATGAACGCTATTGTATATTTCTTTAAAATCCTTTCCTAAACAGTCAAAGCTTTTGACTATGAGTAAGTCTCCTTCTTCTAATGTTAGGTTAATAAGAGCCATAAATTTATCTCTATAAATAACAGAGGTTTCTATTGTCACGTTCTCGACAATCAAACGATTTGATGGGATTGAATAACCGAATTTATTTAAATTTATTCTATCCTGTAAGTTTTTTAATCTATTTGGATTTTCCCTGAAATATCCATAAATACGCATGTAGCCCTCAAAATATAATTAATATAAAGTCCTGATTTGTATTTTATAATTAAATAAGTATTAAATAAATATGATGAAAACAGATATATGAATAAAACAGTGTTTAAAACATGTTATTAATTTTTAATTTTAACACTTATTAAACGAAATTGTTGTTGCTTTAATTTTAATTGGCGACATTGGTGTCTAGAATAAATTTATAGCTAGAACGAAGCTAATCTAAGATTTATTTAGATTAGCTGCGTAAACCTAGCATGATAGGCAGGGTATAGTGTTTACTCTCTTCTTAAAAACTAGTGATAGCTTAAAACAATCACTTTATGTGATTTGTCTGTATGACTAGTCGTGATATTAGCAACAGAATTTGAATTATTTGGAGTTTCATTACTCAGATAACTCTTTTCGGATTTGATACTTTCGATCATTTTCTGAATATCTTCACAAAGTTTATTTGGTTTGTTGTAATTACAGGTAAATTCTGAAATAGAGCCTTGAAAATTAATTTTTTGTGCATGACTCAGCTCACTGCCGCCCCATAAAAAAACTGTGCAAATAATAGGTATATACTTATTTAACATCATCTCTTTTCCCCATTCTGAGATGTCTTAGTTAAAAAATACATACCTATATTATGAAAAACAACAAGAAAACCTTGAACTTATAAAAAAAAATTATAAATTGTGATGTGGTTCTATTAATCGTATTCTATTGTGACGGTTGCCATTCCTCTGACTGTCCCTGGTGATACAGTTTGTTCGGTTTGATAATAGCGCGCCTTCATTGGAACAGTGTATTGGAGAGTTTGGTTTGAGCTT
>Ga0308158_10003177_pt1 | contig 14704 bp, 13 predicted proteins | sample PhyBR2_FD_201038 | JGI IMG/M metagenome (GOLD analysis project Ga0308158, IMG submission 201038) | Phyllosphere microbial communities from UC Gill Tract Community Farm, Albany, California, United States - DLSLB.R2 | ecosystem: Host-associated > Plants > Phyllosphere > Unclassified | place: USA... | reverse complement strand
TGTCAATCACCGCAACTTTATCACAAATACTTTTAATCACTTCCATTTCGTGAGTGATGAGCAGAATTGTAAGATTAAGTTTTTGATTAATGGATTTAAGAAGTTGCAGAATCGATTTTGTAGTTGCCGGGTCAAGCGCACTTGTCGCTTCGTCACACAAAAGAACTTTTGGGTCGTTCGCCAAAGCTCTTGCAATTGCAACTCTTTGTTTTTGTCCGCCTGAAAGATTCGCAGGGTAATCTTTTGCCTTTTCTTTCAGCCCAACCAATTCCAAAAGCGAATCTACTTTTTCTTTAATTTGGGATTTAGATTGTCCTTCCAATTCCAACGGAAAAGCCACATTATCAAAAACAGTTCGAGAAGATAACAAATTGAAATGCTGGAAAATCATCGCAATTTTTCTTCGTTCCAGAGTCAATTGGGAATCGGAAAGTTTTGTCAATTCAATTCCATCAACAATTACTTTTCCTTCATTTGGTTTTTCCAGAAGGTTCACGCAGCGAATCAGCGTACTTTTTCCTGCGCCGGAAGTTCCAATCACGCCAAATATTTCCCCTTTTTCTACAGTCAGAGAAACATTGGACAAAGCTTGGATAGTTTTATTTTTAGTAGTAAAACGTTTGGAAACGTTCAGCAATTCAATCATTTTGATTCATTAATTAAAAAATAAAAACCTTTCAAATGAGTTATGAAAGGTTTTCAAAATAAACACACTATTTCTTCTTCATATAAATCTTATGCAACAAACAAATTTCAACATTGTATAGTGTTTTAAAAAAAGCCTTTGCAAAACTATAAAATTCAATTCATACCAAACAAGTATAATTTGAATTAAATGACAAATGTCAGGTTTTCATATTTTAATTTGGGCAGCTTAATCCGCCTTCCGCTCCCAATCTTTTTTGCAGAAGATTTTCACATAAAATAAAAACCGAGAACCGGCAAAAAAGGATTTCCGCTCAAGTCGGGCTGCTGTAATTCAACGTTCCATTCAAACCTCTAATTTCTAAAATCTAACTTCACCAATTTATTCGCTTTTTTCATACATTTACTGAAATTAATTTCCAAAATGGTTTTAAGCAGGATTTGGTCCGCCTTCATTATCATTGCAATTGCGGTTGCATCGGTTAAATATTTTAGTTCAGAAAATTACAGTCAGATTTTCAACGATATGGTTGTGGGAAAAGGTGGCGACACGATTCAGATTGCCTACAAGCCGTTGGTCAAACTTTCTCCTGAGATTAGAAAACCGCTGATGGATAATCTGGAGTTTGAACAAAACCGTATTCATTACCAAGCCAATGAGTCACCTGATGTGAGAATCTACCGTATTCAGGAAACCGATGGCGTCATTGGAACCAGCGAAACAGCGGTCAACATCTGTCTGAAATTGATTGGAATTATGGCGCTTTTTATGGGCTTTATGAGCATTGCTGAAAAAGCGGGTGGAATCAATTTCCTCAGCCGACTGATTCAGCCATTTTTCTCAAAATTATTTCCAGAGATTCCGAAAAACCATCCTTCATTCGGGCATATGATGCTGAATTTCAGTGCCAATCTTCTCGGTCTTGATAATGCGGCTACACCTTTTGGACTCAAAGCAATGGAAAGTCTCCAGACTCTGAATCCAGATAAAGACAAAGCCAGCAACGCCCAAATTATGTTTCTCTGTCTGCACGCCAGCGGATTGACTTTGATTCCGGTTTCTATTATTGCGATTCGTTCATCAATGGGTTCTGAAACCCCGACGGATATTTTTCTACCTTGTATGATTGCAACTTTTTGTGCGACTTTAGCAGCAATGACGATTGTTTCTATCAGACAAAGAATCAATCTTTTCCAGCCGATTGTTTTAGCTTACGTTGGCGGGATTTCTGCAATTATTGCTTTGCTTGTAGTTTACCTTGTTCAACTCAATAAAGAAGAACTGGATTCTTTCAGCAAAGTAATGAGCAACGGCATTATTCTGTTGATATTCTTTGCGATTGTCCTTGGCGCGGTTTATAAAAAAATCAACATTTTCGACGCGTTTATTGATGGAGCGAAGGAAGGATTTACAGTTTGTGTTAAGATTATTCCGTATTTGGTCGGTATGTTGATTGCGATTTCTTTACTAAGAACAAGTGGCGTTTTTGATGTGATTATTGACGGAATGAAATGGATTGCCAGTGCATCACATCTAGATACAAGATTCGTGGACGGATTGCCGACCGCTTTGATAAAACCATTGTCTGGTTCCGGAGCACGCGGAATGATGGTGGACACAATGAAAACTTTTGGGGCGGACAGTTTTGCAGGAAAATTATCGGCAATTCTTCAAGGGAGTTCTGATACAACGTTCTATGTCATTGCAGTTTATTTCGGTTCGGTTGGAATTAAAAATACAAGATATACAGTTGGTTCGATGCTTTTAGCGGATTTGGTTGGTGTGACAGTTTCGGTAATTTTGGCTTATTTATTTTTTGGATAATAATTTGTCAATCTAAATCCAAACAATTAAAACCTAAATCAATGATTCAAGATAAAGATTTTACACTTAGATTAATAAGACAATTAACTCAGGCTTTAGAAAAACTGCTTCTCGGAAAACCGGAGGAAAGTCTGATGCAAAAAGAATTGGATTTTGATTCTTTGATGAAAGATATTTTCAAAATGGATTTTAATGATATTTCTTCAAAATCTAAAGAAGATATTATCGAAATCGTAAAACAAAGAGAATCAAAAGACCACGCAGATTATTACGAGATGCTTGGCAATGTTTTTATGTTCCATTATAGAACAGAAGGAAAATTGGATTTTGCGGACAAAGCCAAAACTTTTTACGAATTATATCTTCAAACCAGCGGAATATTCTCAATGCCAATTATTAATAGAATCAACGAGTTGAAAGTTGTTTTAAATTAAATTTCAAAATGTTAAATGTCGTTTTAGTAGAACCAGAAATTCCTAATAATACAGGAAATATTGGTCGTTTGTGTGTAGGGACAGAAAGTAAGTTGCACTTGATTCATCCATTCGGATTTGTCATTAATGATGCTAATTTAAAACGTTCTGGTTTGGATTACTGGGTTCATCTGGATGTGACCGAGTATCAAAATGTTGAAGAATGGATGAATGTGATTCCAGATAAATCCAGAGTTTTCCTAATGAGTTCCCACGCAACCAATTCGATTTATGAAAATGAATTTCAAGATGGAGATTGGTTCGTTTTTGGAAAGGAAAGCCGTGGATTGAGTCAAGAAGTTTTGGATTTATTTGAAAATCATTTGACCATTCCAATGTCAAAGTTGATTCGAAGCTTCAATATTGCTAATTCGGTTGCCTTTGTTGTTGGAGAAGCAAAAAGACAAATTGCTTTGAAATAAAAATCAAATATTAAAATATTATTATAACCATATCAATAAATTGACATCAGTGTTAAAATAAATTAATTTTGACCACTTTAGTAGGATTAAAATAAAAAAATAATTCTTTTATTTGTATTTTTGCGCGTTATCGAGAGAGCATTATGATTTTTAAGACTAAAAAAGACACGAAATATAGTTATGTAGAAGCGGGTGAAGGTCATCCGATGGTGCTTCTACACGGACTAATGGGTGGATTGAGCAACTTCGATAAGATGATTGATTTCTATTCGGACAAGGGTTACAAAGTCTTTGTTCCACAGTTGCCTATCTACGATTTACCAATTCTGAATACCAATTTGGCATCGATTTCAAAATTCGTTGCCAAGTTCATTACGGATGTTATTGGGAAACCAGTTACTATAGTTGGTAATTCTATGGGCGGACATATTGGGTTGATTTTGACAACTTCCCGTCCGGAATTAGTAAAAAATCTTGTTTTAACGGGAAGTTCTGGATTGTATGAAAGAACTTTTGGAGATAGTTTTCCGAGAAAAAGCGATAAAGATTATATCAAAAGAAAAACTCAGGATGTTTTCTACGACCCAATCGTAGCAACAAATGAGCTTGTAGATGAGGTTTTTGCGGTTGTGAATGACCGAATGAAAGGTATCAAAACAGTGATGCTGGCGAGAAGTGCCATCAAACACAATATGCTGAACGACCTTCCTAAAATTACTTGTCCAACCTGCATCATATGGGGAAAACAAGATAATGTGACACCACCTGAAGTGGCGGAAGATATGCACAAATTCATTCCAAATTCTGAATTGCATTGGATTGACAAATGTGGTCACGCCGCGATGATGGAAAAGCCGGATGAGTTCAATGAGATTCTTTATACTTGGCTTCAGAAAGTAATGTAAGCCAATAAATCAATAAAAACTTTTCAGACCATTAAGAATTTGAATTTTTTAATTTTAATAAATTTGATTCTTAATGGTTTTTAAATTATAAAAATATATGGTAATCAAAACCGCAGAATTTGTAAAAAGCAGTCAGAAATGGCAGGATTGTCCAGAGCCAACAATGCCGGAATATGCTTTCATCGGACGTTCCAATGTCGGAAAATCTTCTCTCATCAATGCGATGATGAATCACAAAGATCTTGCAAAAACATCTCAAACGCCTGGGAAAACTCAATTAATCAATAACTTTTTGGTTAATGAAACCTGGTCGCTCACCGATCTTCCTGGCTACGGTTATGCGCGGGTTTCTAAAAGTCTGAGAAAGGATTTTGAGAAATTGATTACCAATTATATTCTTAACAGGAGAAATCTTGTGAACCTTTTTGTTCTTGTAGATATCCGTCATACACCGCAAAAAATAGATTTGGAATTTATGCAATGGCTTGGAGAGAGCAGTGTTCCGTTTTCAATTGTTTTTACCAAAGCGGATAAACTGAAGCCTGGCGCATCAGAGAGAAATGTTGAGGTCTATAAAAACGAATTGCTTAAAACCTGGGAAGATTTGCCAGACCTATATATCACTTCTGCAGAGAAAAAGGAAGGTGTTGATTTGATTTTAAAATACATCCAGAAAACCAATGACTTTTTGGTTAAAAATAAAGTGAGATTTGATGATTAATGTAGATTGGAAAATCAAAACATTTTCTGAGCTTGATACGACTGAACTTTACGAAATCATCAAAGCCAGAATCAATGTTTTTGTAGTGGAACAAGATTGTCCTTATCCTGATTTGGATGATTATGACCAAAAAGCGATTCATCTTTGGGCAGAAAAAGAAGGCGAAGTTTTGGCTTATTGCAGGATTTTTGACAAAGGAATCAAATATCCGGAAACGTCTATCGGAAGAGTAATCACAACAGAAAAAGGTAGAGGAACAGGTTTGGGAAAACAACTGATTTCTTACGCAGTAGATATTATCGAGAATAGATTCCGAACTTCTGAAGTTAGAATTTCTGCTCAGGATTATTTATTGAAGTTTTATTCTGGATTTGGATTTCAGGAAACGGAGAAGAAATATCTGGAAGATAATATTCCTCATACTGAGATGTTTAGGAAATAAAAAAAAGAGTCTGAAGTCGCGCTTTAGACTCTTTCTGAAAAATGAAAGTATCTCGATTTGTGTTTTTACGGTTATTAATCTGTGGCAAAGTTAATTACATAAAATCACAATTCTTTACGGGAAAACCGTAAAATTCAAAAAATTTACTTTTTTTAAATTATTCCAATATTTTTGCTGGAAGCGATCAATTCCTCGGTGTTTTTCGCAGCTAGTGCTAACTTCATGACATTGATTCTTTTTTCGACACTGCTCAAACTGTTTGGATAGATATTCTGTTCCTGTAGTTTTTTAGGGATATTTTTTTGTAAAATTCCATCCGATAATAATTTTAGCAAAGTAATATCATAGTTGCTGAATTCTATAGTGTTAGCACTTTTTATTGGGAGTTTTAAGTCGTGAGAAATATAAGTTTCTCCGTTGTAAATGGCTTCTATCGCTTTTTTCAATTCTTTGGAGTCAGATCTTGCTTTTTTGACATATGCATTAATTCCAAACTCTTTGAATAACAAGTCGATAACGCCAATTCTATGTTCTCCGGAAAAAACAATCACTTTCAGCTCAGGATACAAATCTCGGCAACACTTTACCAGTTCTTTACCATCTTTGATTAATTGTTTCTTATGATCTTCCTCAAAAGAAAGATCGGTAATCAATACTTCATAAGGAGATTTTGAGGTTAAAGATTTTTTCAATTGTTCAAAAGCATCATCGCAATAATAAACGTGACCTACATTAGAAATTGCCAAATCTTCCAATACTTTTTGGACAGAAAAATTGCTACTTTCGTGATCTTCTGCAATTAATATTTTACTGAACATAAGAACAATGTTTTATTGATAATTTTAAACCCTCCGAATGACTCTTTTCTATCATCAGATTTGCATTTATTTCTTCCAAGCGGGACTTTATATTGGTGAATCCGTTTTTCTCAACGAAATTTTCCGGTAATCCAACGCCATTATCAGAATAAACAATTTCATAATTATCATTCTTTTGGTTGAATCTTAAAATAACCTGCGTCGCAGAACTGTGCTTTTTCATATTAACGAGTAATTCCCGAATAATCTGGTAAGTTTCTTCTTTAAATTTATAACTTAAATTTTTCCAAAAATCGAAGTCGTTTCCAATGATAATTATTTTCGTCTCCTCATTGTCAAAAGAGCTTACCAATCCTAAAATTTTATCCTGAAAATCTTGCTGACTATTATTATCGTAAGACAAATCGCGAGATTTTTCATACATCAATTCCAACTTGTCCAAAAGTTTTTCTTTAGGCAGATCTTTCTGATTTTCGATAGTCGTCATGACTTCATAAATCCCATTAGCTACAACATCGTGAACTCTTTTTGATAAATCCAATCGCTGTTCCTGCAGTTTGTTATTGGTTTCTAGTAATAATCTTTCTCGCCTTTTTTTAATCCAAAAATAAGTGATAACTACAACGATAAGGAAAACTGAAATTAGAACACTAATAATTATTTTCTGAATCTGAACTTGATATTCGTGGGAGGCGTGCTCTTTTTGGAGAATTAGATTTTCGGTTTTCGCCTTTTCACTATCAAAACGGATCAAAGCGAATTGGTTTTTGGCTTTGTTTTGTGCATTAACCAAGCTATCTTGTGTTTTAGAATATTGATCAAAATATTGCTGAGTTTCTGTCCCGTCTGATAATTTTATTAATGTTTGTAAAGCTTCTAATTCATCAGCAGGATATTGTAACTTTTTAGCCAGTGTCAGCATTTTTTTTGCATAAAACTTTGCTGAATCAGGCTTTTTATTGAGATAATAAGCTGCCAAATAAGCATAAGCTGCATCTTTGTCCCAATCATCATCCCAATTCTCGCTGAGCTTTTCTGCCAGTAAATAATTCTTTACAGGATCGTAATTATTACTCTGAAACCATTTGGATCTGGAATAATTTAGTAAAAGCCGTGGATAAAACTCGCTTTTTGAACCAATGCTATCAATAAGTTTTTTGTAAATAGAGATGGCTTTGGTAAAATCTTTTTCATTATGATAAGCAATTGCTAAATTATTGAATAGCATCAATTTATCAACAGGATCTTTTGTGAAAAGTAATGCTTTATTGTAGAAACGCTTTGCATCATTATAATTTTTTAAATTTCCAGATGCAACCCCCAAATTATTATAGTTGCAAAATAGAGAATAATAATGGGCAGTATCTTTTTCTTTAAGAAATTTGGAGGCAATCAAACTACTCTCAATACTTCCAAAATTATCACCTGTATTTTCCTGAAGAATGGCCATATTAACAAAGCTTTTGGCCATTCCAAAACTATCTTTTCTCTTTTGAAAAATGTCTTTACCTTTGTTCAGATAATAGAAAGCGCTGTCTGTCTGATTTTTATCCATCAAAACAAAAGCCTTTTCGTAAAAAGGATTCAGTTCTTTTTTTGGGGAAGTGTCTTTGTGTTGTTCAGTTTTTTCTGTGCAGGAAAACAGAATCAACAACAAAAAACAAAAAATCGACTTTTGCAAACTTCATAATTTATTCGAAATTTAAGAAAAAACAGATTATGTTCCAATAATTTAGTATTAAATGACTGGAATGATTAATTTTGTTTAACATTCAATTTATTAATGTCAATCAACACTTTAGAGCAATATCTTCCGGATAATACGTTTCCTTTTCTCAAAAAATGGTTCTCGAATTATTACATTCATATCAAGATTACAAAGAACCGAAACAGCAAGTTAGGAGATTACAGAAAATTACCGGATAAATCACATCAGATAACGGTTAATTCTACTTTAGATAAACAGTTATTCTTTTTTGTACTGACACATGAATTGGCTCACCTTATTGCATTTGAGAAATTTAATTTCAGAATCAGTGCGCATGGAAAGGAATGGAAAGATACTTTTCGAGAAATGCTTTTGGAAAGTATTGATATTTATACAGAAGATTTGAAGCCAATTATCAAAAAATTTTCCAAAAACCCAAAAGCCAACTTTATGGCAAGTCCAGAATTAGTACGTTATTTTCACATCGAAAATCCTGAAGAAAATTTTGTTTTTGTTGAGGATTTGTTAATTAATGATGAATTTCACTACAAAGGAGACGATTACAGGTTATTAGAAAAAAAGAAAAAGTTATATCTTTGCGTTCGCTTAAAAAACTCAAAAAAATATCTTTTCCGCGCTTTAGCGAAAGTAGAAAAATTAACATTAAATGAAGAACAATAATTATTGCGTTATAATGGCTGGAGGTATCGGAAGTCGATTTTGGCCGATGAGTACCCAGAAATTTCCAAAGCAATTTCACGATATATTAGGAACGGGAAGAACGATGATTCAGCAGACTTTTGACAGGATCAGTCAGTTAATTCCAGCAGAAAATATTTATGTAATTACCAATCAGGAATATACAGAATTAACACAACAACAATTGCCAGACATACCTGTAAATAATATCGTTGGAGAACCTGCGATGAAGAATACATCAGCATGTAATCTTTATATGGCAAAAAAAATACAAGATGTTAATGCTGACGCTAATATCATTGTAATGCCCGCTGATCATTTGATTTTAAAAGAAAAAACTTTTCTTGATAAAGTTGAGTTAGCTTTTGAGTTGGCTTCTAAAAATGATTATTTGATTACATTGGGAATCACACCAACAAGACCTGATACGGGTTATGGTTACATCCAATTCATTCAGGAAAATGATGAAGTTATTTCTAAGGTTAAAACTTTTACAGAAAAACCAAATTTGGAAATAGCTAAAAGTTTTATAGAATCTGGTGATTTCCTTTGGAATGCAGGAATTTTTGTATGGAGTGCAAAAAGCATTTTGTCTGCATTTACAAAATATTTACCTGAAATGTCTAACCAATTCAATGGTTGCGAATACAATACAGAAGCAGAAAAAGAATATATTGATGTCATTTATCCAATTGTCAGCAAAATTTCTATTGATAACGGAATTTTGGAAAAAGCTGATAATGTTTATGTAATTCCTGCAAATATAGGCTGGAGTGATCTTGGAACGTGGACTTCAGTTTATACCAATGCAGACAAAAATGATGATAATAACGCAATCAGTTCTAAAAATGTATTGACCTACAACTCAAAAGGAAATGTTATTAGAATCAAAAATCAAAACAAAGCTGCAGTAATCGATGGATTGAAAAATTATATTATTGTAGATACGGAAAAGGCTTTGTTGATTTGTCCGAGAGATAATGATCAATTGATAAAAGATTATGTGTTGGATCTGAAAAACCTTAAGAAAGGAGAAAGATTTATGTAATCGATATTATTTCTTAAAAATATTTAACTCTTTGGTTTTCATCAAAGAGTTTTTTTTATTTTTGGTAAAACAAAACACAAATGCTAGTCAAAATTTCCGGGGCTGCCATTCACGGCGTTTCCGCACAGATTATTACTATTGAAGTTAATGTAGATCAAGGCGTTGGTTATCACTTAGTCGGCTTGCCGGATAATGCTATTAAGGAAAGCAGTTACAGGATTTCTGCTGCTTTGAAGAATTCTGGCTTCAAAATTCCTGGGAAGAAGATTACAATTAATATGGCACCTGCAGATCTCAGAAAAGAAGGTTCAGCTTATGATATGAGTATTGCCTTGGGGATTCTCGCCGCGTCAGATTTGATCAAAGCAGAAAGTTTAGGCGAATATATTATTATGGGAGAATTATCTCTTGATGGCGGACTTCAGCCGATAAAAGGCGTTTTACCCATAGCAATCAAAGCCAGAGAAGATGGCTACAAAGGGATTATTCTTCCAAAACAAAATGCAAGAGAAGCGGCAATTGTCAACAATCTGGATGTTTATGGTGTTGAGAATATCAAACAAGTTATTGACTTTTTTAATGACGAAATTCCTTTAGAAAAGTTTGAGATTGATACAAGAAAAGAATTCCAGGATAAAATCGATCATTTTCCATTTGACTTTGACGAGGTTAAAGGTCAAGAAGTAGCAAAACGTGCAATGGAAGTTGCTGCAGCTGGCGGTCATAATATCATTCTGATTGGTTCTCCAGGGAGTGGAAAAACGATGATAGCGAAGAGACTACCAAGTATTCTTCCGCCTTTGAACTTGAAGGAAGCTTTAGAAACTACAAAAATCCATTCTGTAGCTGGAAAAATGGGAGCAGAAACATCGTTGATGACAATCAGGCCTTTTCGCTCTCCACATCATACAATTTCGGATGTCGCATTAGTCGGAGGCGGAAGTTATCCCCAGCCAGGCGAAATTTCTTTAGCACATAATGGTGTTTTGTTTCTGGACGAAATGCCAGAATTCAAACGTGCAGTTCTCGAAGTAATGCGACAACCTTTGGAAGATAGAGTTGTTACCATTTCCCGAGCCAAATTTACGATTGAATATCCTGCAAGCTTTATGCTCGTAGCAAGTATGAATCCAAGCCCAAGCGGTTATTTTCCAGATGATCCCAATAATACTTCATCAGCATTGGAAATGCAACGTTATATGAATAAACTGTCTGGACCACTTCTCGACAGGATTGATATTCATATCGAAGTTTCAAAAGTCGAGTATGATCAATTAGCTGAAAAAAGAAAAGGAGAAAGCAGTCTGAAAATCCGTGAACGGGTTATTGAAGCAAGAAATATACAAACCGAAAGATTCAAAAATCTCGATATCCATTATAATGCACAGATGGGACCAAAAGAAATAGAAAAACATTGTGAACTGGACGAATATTCTCAATTATTAATTAAAACCGCAATGCTGAAACTTAATCTTTCCGCAAGAGCTTATGACAGGATTTTGAAGGTTGCCAGAACCATTGCCGATTTAGAAAACTCAGAAAATATCCAAGGGGATCATATTTCGGAAGCAATACAGTACAGAAGTCTGGATCGGGATTTTTGGAATGCTTAAAAAAAAACAAAAACCGTCTGCAAATTACAGACGGTTTTTAAATCATTTATTTCTTGATAATTTTAATAGTTTTTCTATTCTCACCGTCATCTAATACCAAAATATAATTACCTTCTTTAAGTGAGCCAAGGTTTACATTGCTCTTATTATTTTCCACATCAAAAATTTTAATTAAATCTCCAGCTAAATTATAAATGTAGGCCCTACTATTAATAGCATTTTCGATGTATAATATATCCGTTACAGGATTTGGATATGAAAAAACATTTTTTTCTGTATAATCCCTAATATCAAGATTTGGCGTGTTGTTTAAACGAGCTAACTTGTTCTTTTCTATAGAGTTGAAAGTTGTAAAGCCACCACCAATTAGTATTTTATTGTCAGCTTGCAATGCAATATCAAGAATATTACTATTTGTACCTGTTCCAACATTAAAAGAGCTATCTAAAGATCCATTTGTATTCAGACGAATAAGACTTCCTAGTGAAGAACTGTTATATGTGGTAAAATCTCCACCAACAAGTATTTTTCCATCTGGCTGTGGAATTACACAGTAAACAGTACCATTTGCCCCATTTCCTGTATTGAAACTTGTATCCAAAGTACCATTTGAATTGAGACGAGCAATACGATTTATTGATGTTCCATTGTATGTTGTAAAATAACCGCCAATGATAATTTTTCCATCTTTTTGTAATGCAATACTACTTATTGTACTTGAGCCATTTCCTAAAAAATTAGTGTCTAAAGTTCCATCATAATTTAATCTTGCAATGGATCTAGCTGTGATATTATTGAATGTGGAAAAATCTCCTGCGATGAGAATTTTGCCATCAGTTTGTAAAACAATATCCTCAATGTTGCTGTTGGCACCAGTGACATAATTGAAACTTGCATCCAAACTACCATCAGTATTCAACCGGGCAATACGATTTCGGGATATCCCATTATATGTTGTAAAGTAACCGGCAATTAAAATTTTTCCATCAGGAAGTACTATAATACTATTGATAATATCATTCGCTCCATTACCGGGATTAAAAGAAGTATCTAAAGAGCCATCGACATTCAGACGAGCTATACGATTCATAGAAACCCCGTTAAATTTTGAAAAATATCCACCAATTAGAATTTTCCCGTCAGGCTGAACAGCAGAAGTATGTATTTGCTGATCTGATCCCGAAGATGGATTAAAGCTTGAATCTAAATTTCCATCAGAATTTAAACGAACAATATTGTTTGTGCTAATATTGTTGTAAAAATTAAATCGACCAGAGACCAGTATTTTATTGTCAGGTTGTACAGTTATACCGAGAACTAAGCCATCGATACCAACATTTGTAGCATTAAAAGTATTATCAAGACTACCATCTTGGGATAATAGCTTTACAGAAATGAAGAAGAAAAAAATAAATTGTAAATGTTTTTTCATTGAATATAAAAGTTTTTGTTTTTAAATATAACCAATATAATTTAATACCATAGAATCTAATCCTAATTTGAATATTTAAAACATTCCTCCCTCAATCGGATTTTCAAAAAAAGTATCGATTTCCAAATTTCCGGATTTTGAAGCAGTCACGGCTAATTGATCACAGATTTCATTTTCAGGATGTCCGGCGTGTCCTTTAATCCAATGAAATTTAGGTTGATGAAGTTGATAGAGTTTGTAGAAAGCTTTCCAAAGATCAGGGTTTTTCACATTTTTCCAACCTCGTTTAATCCATCCATAAATCCATTTTTGGTTAATGGCATCCGCCACATATTTGCTATCGGTATAGATGTGGACTTCATTGTCAGACGTTCTCAAATTACCAAGAGCTACTATTACAGCCATCAATTCCATTCGGTTGTTGGTTGTTTTCCGGAAGCCTTTGGAGTAAGTTTTCTGATATTTCTTTTCCGGAACACGCATTAAGATTCCATAACCGCCAGGTCCGGGATTTCCACTGCAAGCTCCGTCTGTAAAGATTTCGACTTTCAAACTCAAAGTAAAAAATTAAAAAGGCATATCATCATCGTCATCATTCATCGCTGAACCAGAAACCTGATTATTGCCAGGAATTCCAAATGCAGAATGTGGGTCACTCGTAATAGTAATTCTGTCAAATCCAGATGGCTCATCTTTCTGTCCGAAGTTAGAAGGCGTGTATTCGTAATTTGTTCCAAGGTCCGCAAACTTACCAATATTCTTGTGAAAAGCTAAACGAACGTCGGCTGTTGCACCATTTCTATGTTTAGCGATGATTATTTCTGCTTGGTTTTCTGTACTGGTTTCTGCGCCGTCTTCATCATTATCCCAAACCGCAATTTTATAATATTCCGGACGGAAGATAAAAGATACAATATCCGCATCCTGCTCAATCGCTCCGGATTCCCTCAAGTCAGAAAGCATAGGTCTTTTGCCGGGTCTTGTTTCCACCGTTCTGGAAAGCTGAGAAAGAGCAATGACCGGAACGTTCAATTCTTTTGCAATCGCTTTTAATGAACGCGAAATCATCGCAATTTCCTGTTCTCGATTTCCACCTCCTTTTCCGGAACTTGCTGTCATCAGCTGAAGGTAATCGACCATAATAATCTTAACACCGTGCTGCATTACCAGTCTTCGGCATTTTGCTCGGAAGTCGAAGATAGAAAGTGAAGGTGTTTCGTCAATAAAAAGTGGAGCATTTTCCAATGCGGAAACGTTGGTGAATAACCTTTGCCACTCATCATCAGACATTTGTCCTTTTCTTAATTTCTCGGAAGAAATCCCCGTTTCGGAAGAAATCATTCTTGTAATCAACTGGACAGATGCCATCTCCAGAGAGAAGAGCGCCATCGGAATGTTGTGGTCTACACAGATGTTTCTCGCCATCGAAAGGATAAAAGCCGTTTTTCCCATCGCAGGTCTTGCCGCAATAATGATAAGGTCGGAGTTTTGCCAACCACCGGTTTCTTTGTCAAGTGCAGTAAATCCGGAAGGAACACCAGACAAGCCTTCTTTATCTTTTAAGGATTTGATTTTATCAATCGCTTCTTTTACTAATGAATTGGCAGTATCGAAACCTTTTTTGATCGTTCCATTGGTGATTTCAAAAAAAGATTGCTCAGCTTTATCCAACAATTCGAAAACGTCCGTTGATTCTTTGTAAGAACTGTCGATAACATTGGCTGAAACATTAATCAATGAACGTAGGATAAATTTCTCCAAAATTACGCGAACGTGATATTCGATGTGGGCAGAAGAACTTACACCCATTGTCAAATCGATGATATAATGGTCACCACCAGCTAGATTCAGTTTTTCATTCTTTTTCAAATCCTGAATAACTGTCATCAAATCGATAGGAGAGTTGCTCTCATACAATTTCAGGATTGATGCGAAAATCGTCTGATGTCTTGG
>Ga0308158_10003176_pt1 | contig 14706 bp, 6 predicted proteins | sample PhyBR2_FD_201038 | JGI IMG/M metagenome (GOLD analysis project Ga0308158, IMG submission 201038) | Phyllosphere microbial communities from UC Gill Tract Community Farm, Albany, California, United States - DLSLB.R2 | ecosystem: Host-associated > Plants > Phyllosphere > Unclassified | place: USA... | reverse complement strand
CAATCGCGTAAAACATAACGGCACATAAGGCAAGAGTGATCACAGGTATTTGCTTTCTTCAATTTCATCAAGGTCTGATTCGTATAGGGAACTGTCTAATGTTGTATGTTCAAAGGTATTATCTATTCCTTTAAATTCCTATTTGCTTGAAAGAAAAGCGTCTTAAATCGCGGTTTGTAGAAAAAAATCCTGTCGTATTACTTTATATCACGACAAAATAATTCTGTTTTGTCGTTTAAACTGATTAACACGACATTTTTTTGTATTTTTGTCGTTTAAAAGTCGCGATATGGCAAAAAACTCAGGTAAGAAATACGAAATAGACCAACAGGTTTATCGCATTTTAGAAGTCCTTCGGCAATCAAATAAAGGAGCTAGTCTGAATGAAATTAAGGTAGCCACTGGACTGGATTTGGAAACAAGGTCTTTGCAACGACGTTTGGAAAAACTCAAAGCGGAAGGAGCGGTCTACACATCCGGAAATGTGCGTTCAACGTTGTACCATATCTCCTCGCTATTGGATAGGGGCAATACTGCAAACGAATCTTCAGTATATAAGAAACAACCCGGTGAAATTCAGTTATCACCGGAAGGAAGGGAAATTGAATCTCTTGTGTCCCGGCCGGTGACTACTCGGATCCCTGTAGGGTACCAACCTGATTTTCTACTAAATTATCGCCCTAACATCGATATGTATTTAAGTGATGATGAAAAGCGTATGCTCGCTGAAATAGGTCAGACAAATACAAGTGACCAACCTGCAGGGACATATGCAAGATCGGTACTGGAAAGACTGCTGATAGATCTCTCTTGGAATTCAAGTCGGCTGGAAGGAAATACATATAGCCTTCTGGATACCCAATATTTAATCTCCCAAGGAAAGAAGGCTGACTATAAGAATGAGGCTGATACGCAAATGATCCTGAATCATAAAGAAGCAATAGAGTTTATTGTACAGGGGGCCGATGAGATCAATTTCAACAGCTATACCATCACCAATTTACATGCGCTTTTAGCTGATAATCTACTGCCTGACCCAGCTGCCGCTGGACGTCTGCGGACATTTGGTGTCGGTATTACCAATTCTGTGTTCACCCCCTTAGCCATGCCGCAGCTCATCGAAGATATGTTCAGAAGAATGCTTGATAAGCTGCTGGCTATTGCGGATCCTTTCGAACAGGCTTTCTTTATTATGGTACATTTGCCCTACTTGCAGCCCTTCGATGATGTGAACAAACGAGTTTCCCGCTTGGCAGCAAATATTCCTTTGAATAGACATAACCTATCCCCGATGGCATTTGTCGATGTACCGGAAGAGTTATATATCAAGGGATTGCTCGGGGTGTACGAACTGAATCGCATTGACTTATTGAAAGATGTTTTTCTCTGGTCTTATCGGCGTTCAGCACTCCGTTATGCTGCCATCAGGCAATCGTTGGGAGAGCCGGATACCTGGCGAATGCGCTATCGCGACGAAATCCGCTATATCGTTCGTGAGATTGTCGTTCAGACTATGAACCATCAGGAAGCATTAGCCGCCATTGGACAGTATTCTGAACGCATAGTTGGCAGCGACCAGCAAAAATTTATTGATGTCGTAGATATGGAACTACTGTCCCTGCATGAAGGGAACTTTGCGCGCTTCCGAATCAAACCATCCGAATTTAAAAGTTGGCATGAGCGCTGGAAAAATGCTTAAAGACTTCCCAATGGGACGTTCTGTGATATCATATTTTTGCTCCAGTGCCACGAACTCCTCTGCTGAAAGAGCGCTTACAGATCCGTATGGCATGTTGATCTAAGGGCTATAATTCGCTAATGTCAATAGTTTGTGCGCATAGCGTTATATTTTTGATGCAACAATAACGTTAACAATATAACCGTGGGTTTTTACCAGCGAATTTTTACTTATATTTGAGCTACGTTTGATCAATTATAATAGCCTAGTGAAAGCGAGACAACTTATTCTTTTGTGCATTTTTGCATTAGCCTACTATACACCACTGCACGCGAACAAAGTAGATTCCTTATTGAAGGTACTGGATAAAGCAATCCATAATCGGGCTGTTTATTTAGCTGCCAAGATTCACCGGATTGACGCTATCAAAGGCCAATTGAAAAGCCACCCGGCAGCCATGAAACGGTACGAGATCCAGAATCAGCTAATTTTTGAATATCAGACGTTAAACTGTGACTCTTCATTGGCTTATATAGACGGCAATATTGCGATAGCCAACCAGCTTAACGATAAGATGCTCATGACAGAAAGCCAAGTCAAATTGGCTTTTGTTCTTTCCATCTCTGGATTGTTTACCCAGGCATGGGATGTACTGAAGCAAATCGATTATGATGGACTGCCTCAGCACCTGAAGGTCCTCTACCACTGGAGCACTATCCGTTATTATGAAAATTTGATCAAATACACTGACCACGATAATTACAATAGGGAATACGAAAGTGAAATTGCCAAATCCAGAAGCAGCCTTATGGGGCTGCTCGACCCAAACTCGGATATGTACCTCAAGGAAAAATCATTTAAGCTCAAAGCAGAGGGTATGTTCAAAGAGTCCGGGGATATCCAGCTGCATCTGTTCAAAAAGGAAAAAAGTGATACACATGGCTATGGGATGTCTGCAATGGGTATTGCGATGATCGCTAAAGAACTGGGAAAAGCGCAATTGACGGAAGAATATCTTATTATGGCCGCAATTACAGATGTCCGACTGGCGATTAAAGAAAACGAGTCATTATTGACCTTGGCGATTTACTTGAATAAAAAGGGTGATGTGAATAGAGCCTTTGCCTATATTCAGGCTGCTCTGGACGATGCCAACTATTACAATTCGCGCTTTCGCAATACTGTTATCGCACGCACACAACCTATTATTGAAGCGACCTATCTTGCCAAGATCGATCAACAGCGGAAAAATTTGCGTCTATATGCAATCGTAATCAGCATATTTGCGGTTATTTTAATCCTTACACTCTATTTCTTATTTAAGCAGATGAAGATCGTATCCCGTGCCCGAAAGAAACTCAATATGACTAACGGGCAGCTGATCCTCGTCAACCACAAATTGGACGAGGCTAATCTTGTACGTGAACGTTATATCGGCTATTACCTCAACCAATGTGCGGTATATCTGGAGAAACTGGATGATTTTAGAAAAAATGTGTACCGTAAGGTCAAAAGCCGCCAGCTGGATGACTTACAACAGCTGACTTCTTCCAATGAATCCCTGGAAAAATACGCGCAGGATCTTTACGCTGATTTTGATCGGACTTTTTTGGAGGTATATCCCAATTTTGTTGATGAATTTAACAACCTGCTCCGGCCGGATGAACAGTACCAGCTGAAAAAGGATAAACTCAATACCGAACTCCGTATTTTTGCCCTGATTCGCCTTGGGATTTCTGATGTTAATCAGATTGCTATCTTTCTGCGCTATTCGATGCAAACCATCTATAATTATAAGAGCAAAGTAAAGAGTAAGGCTATTGACGATGCCCAGCATTTTGAAGAAAAAGTACGAAAATTGGGTGGAGTATCCACAAATCAATTCTAAATCATTTACCAAAACAGCTTACTTGATGTTTTGTAACTAATTGTATGTTAGTTTATTGTTGTATTTTATTCGTTATAATCGTTTACTAAGAGCCCTACTCGCACATGCAAGTAGGGCTCTTGCGTTATACATTTGTTTTTAAGGAAATGCCGATAGAACCAATACCAATTTAATAAATCTATTTTTACGTTTTACCTATCGTCATCCTTGTACAACTTCAATCTTATGGGAAATTATTCTAGAAAAATCTTTTTGGCAGGATTTGCCGTTCTCCTGTCTTTGGGAACAGCTGTCCGGACTGTTGCGCAACAAATTTCACCTTTTAAGGATGGCGACCGCGTGGTCTTTTTGGGAAATAGTATTACAGATGGTGGGCATTATCATGCTTATATCTGGCTGTATTACCTGACGCGTTTTCCCGAAATGAAACTGAAGATGTTCAACGCGGGGATCGGTGGTGATCGGGTGGTAGATATGCTCAGAAGGTTGGATGGCGATGTGTTCAGCAAGCAGCCTACCGTATTGATCACTACTTTCGGTATGAACGATTCAGGCTATTTTGAATATAACGGTGATCAGCCAGAGGTTTTTGCTAATGCCAAGGTAAAAGAGTCATACGATGGCTATAAAGAAATGGAAAAACGATACAAAGGGTTGGTCGATACCCGCCTGGTATTGCTGGGAAGTACTCCTTATGATGAAAATGTGGTGATCAAGGATAATAAGCCCTTTAAAAATAAAAATAAGGCTATGAAACGTATTGTTGATTTTCAGCGTGAATCGGCCAAAAGCAATGGCTGGGAATTCTATGATTTCAATCAGCCGATCAGCGCAATCAATGCGAATTTTCAGCAAAAGGATCCGACCTTCACCATATCGGGAAGCGACCGCGTGCACCCAGATAATAACGGGCATATGGTCATGGCTTACTTATTTTTGAAAGCTCAGGGATTTGCCGGTCAGGGGGTAGCCACAGTGGGGATTGACGCCTCGAAACAACGGGTGATAGAAGCAAAGAACTGTGGGGTTGAAAATGTCAAAAAGGCTGGAAATAACCTCAGTTTTGATTATCTCGCGGCGGCATTGCCTTATCCCATGGATACGGTCGCTAGAGGTTGGGGAGCTAAATATAGCCAGCACGATGCGGTTAATATTGTCCCTTTTATGGAAGAAATGAATCAGGAAATCTTGCAGGTAAAGGGACTTAAAGGAAACTACACCTTATGGATTGACGATCAGGAAATCGGTGTATGGTCTGCTGCGGATCTCGACAAAGGTATCAATCTGGCGAACCAGACACGGACGCCCCAATATCAGCAGGCCTTGAAAGTGATGTTTCTCAATGAAGAACGCTGGGAGATTGAACGCCGTTTCCGGGATCTGGCCTGGGTGCAGTACAATTTTTTTCTCCCAAAAGGATTGTTGAATGCCGACAATCGCAAAGCCATCGAGGTCATGGACCAACATGTGGCCACAGATGGTTGGTTGCGCGCAAAAAGAGATCTCTATGCCAAAGCGATGTATCCTGAGGTTCGCGCGGCCTGGCAAAACCAGATTGATGATCTGCAGCAGCGGATGAATGAAGTTAATCAACCTATTAAACGGTCGGTGCGTCTTGTACAGCTGAAAAAATAACGGGATGGCGGGGTTGAAAAAAATAGCAATCATTTTGGGGCTTGCGTTGGTATCGGCCGCTGGACTGCAGGGGCAGCAGCAGGCTTATTTTGTCGATGGTTATCACGGCGGGGTTTACGGACACTACCCACTTTGGGTAACAACATTTATGCTCGACCAACTGGAAGGGGAGCCAAGCTGGCGAATTGGACTTGAGATCGAACCGGAGACCTGGGATACAGTCAAGGTTAAGGATCCTGCTGGCTATGCACGCATGAAGGAATGGGCGAAGGATCCACGCCTGGATTTCACAAATCCAACCTATGCGCAACCTTATCTGTATAATATCTCTGGTGAAAGTATCATTCGCCAATTTACTTATGGCATGGCGAAATATCAATCGCATTTTCCGGGTATTAATTTTACAACCTATGCTGTGGAAGAGCCTTGTTTTACAAGCAGTCTACCCCAGGTCCTCCGGCAATTCGGATTTCAGTATGCGGTACTTAAATCTCCAAATACCTGCTGGGGAGGCTACATCAGGGCACATGGTGGTCAATTTCTGAATTGGGAAGGGCCCGATGGTACGGCAATACTTACGGTACCCCGTTATGCAAACGAGGCTTTTGAAAAAAACTCCACCTGGCAGACTACGGCCTGGGCCAATACAGTAGATTATTGGAAGAGTTGTTATGAAGCTGGAATTATGAATCCAGTCGGTATGTGCTATCAGGATGCCGGATGGAAAAATGGTCCGTGGATAGGAACGGGCGACCAGGTAAAAAATAATGTGCGTTACACCACCTGGACGGAATATTTTCGGTCGATCCCAGCTGGACGAGCTGTGCCAACCTGGAAAATGGGGCAGGAGGACATTTTGGTCAACTTAATGTGGGGTAGCCAAGTGCTGCAACGCATTGCACAACAGGTGCGCCAAGCGGAAAACAGGATACTGCAAGCTGAAAAAATCGGTGCCATGGCTTTTATGGATCATGGTTTTGTACCGGATGGTAAACGCCTTGACGAAGCCTGGCGAACGTTGATGATGGCCCAGCACCACGATTCCTGGATTGTACCTTACAATAAGTTGCATCAGGACCAGACTTGGGCGCAGGCGATCGAGAACTGGACCAACAATACCCTGAACATTGCGGATCAATTAATCCAGCAGGCAAATGCTTCTTATGCCACTTCCACGCGGAGTACTAATTCGGAATTGGGCTATATCCGGGTTTATAATACGCTAGCCCAACACCGAAAGGAATGGGTACAGGTGCGCTTACCTGAACATGTGGATGATGTCACCGTGTGGACTGGAAAACTGGAGAAATTGCCTGCACAGTGCTATCAAACCGATAAGGGTAAAGTCCTGGAATTTGAAGCAGAGGTGAATGGCTTTGGCTATGCTACCTATCAGCTTAGGGCAGCTCAGCCTATTAAGCTAGGGCAATCTAAATCGGATGAACCGAAAAAGATCGTTCGTTTTGACAACGAAGGTAATTGTATTCTCGAAAATGAATTGTACAAGATTGTGCTGGACAAAAAGCAGGGGGGAACAATCAAGAGTCTGATTGCCAAATATGCAAATCAAAAGGAATTTGCTACACAAGAGGAGGAGTATCGGATGGGGGAAATCGCAGGGCATTTTTATGAAGAGGGGAAATTTTATTCTTCAAAGGATAGCCCCGTAACGTTCACTGTCGTACAGGATGATGGGTTGAAAACAACGGTTAAAATAACAGGGAATATCAATGGGCATCCTTTTGTTCAGTTACTGTCGCTAGTGGCAGGACAGCAACGCATCGATATGGATCTGACGATAGACTGGAAAGGCAATGTTGGAATCGGTGAATATAAGCAACAAAAAAAATGGACAGCTAATAGACGCGCTTTTACCGACGATCGCTATAAGTTGAAAGTCATGTTTCCATCAACTGTAAACAGGGGGAAAATAGCTAAAAATGCACCATTTGATGTCACAGAAAGTGGTCTGGAGGATACCTTTTTTGGTCAATGGGACCAGATTAAGAACAACGTTGTGTTGAATTGGGTAGACCTCTTTGACGAAAATAGCCAATATGGTCTCGCCGTACTGACCGATCATACGGGGTCCTATGTCCATGGCAAGGAATTTCCATTGAGTCTGACTGCACAATACTCGGGTTTGGGATTGTGGGGGATGGATTATAAGATTACGGGGCCATTACACATGCGCTATGCGTTGATACCTCATGAAAAAAACTGGAATATAGCGCGTATCGCAGACCGAAGCAATGCCTGGAACGAACCGCTATTAGCATCCTATCATCTCAATATCGAAGCCAGAGATCGACAGTTGATCGAACTCTCGGATGATAATTTGGAGATATCGGCCTTGCAGTTGGACCATGCACAACTTAACTTACGCCTGTTTAATACGGGTAATAAACAGGCTTCGTCAACTGTCACGATAAACTTCCCCGCGACTTCGCTACAGGAAGTCCTGCTGAATGGTGAGCACAAAGGGGATATTTCCTTTAGAAAGATGGCGAAGGATAGGAAAGCTTTTGTTGTGCAGCTGCCACAATTCGGAATCAGGACCTTTAAAGTCAATAAATAGAACCTTTAAAACGATAAATCAATATGAATAAATTATATGGACTGCTATCTTGTTTTGTTATCGCGCTAATCGTGTCTTCGACATCGTGTGCTAGTCGCCGATATCATCCTGTTCCCAGTCCAGCAGACTATGTCAATCCATTTATTGGTGCCAGTACAAGTGTTGGTGCCGCAGGTACTTATCATGGTTTGGGAAAGACTTTTCCGGGGGCAACGACACCCTATGGCATGGTGCAGGTGAGCCCTAACACGATTACAGGCGGTGACAACAGCCCAGGGTATAGTTACGAGCATCGCAGTATTGAAGGTTTTGCCTTCACGCAGATGAGTGGAGTAGGCTGGTACGGCGATCTCGGAAATTTTCTGGTGATGCCTACCATCGGTAAGTTGCATACCATTGCGGGTAAGGACGATGGTAGTGTGAGAGGCTACCGTTCGCCTTACAACAAGTCCAGTGAGGTCGCTCAGGCTGGATATTATGCAGTTGATCTTGAACGGTATCATATTCGCGTGGAGGCTACCGCTGCACCACATAGCGGTATGCTTCGTTTTACCTTTCCGCAAAGTAAGGAATCACGTATTCAGATTGACCTGGCGCGTCGCGTTGGCGGCACAGCGATACAGCAATATGTCCGAAAAGTAGATGACTATAGTATTCAGGGATGGATGCGCTGTACGCCTGAGGGGGGCGGCTGGGGCGATGGCGATGGTAAGGCGGATTATACGGTTTACTTTTATGCACGCTTCGATAAACCACTAAAAAAACATGGTATCTGGTCGGCAGAAATCCCTGACGACTGGAAGCGTAAGCGTGACGATGTACAGTCCATCGCTTACCAAAATCGGTTAGCTGAAGCGAAAGTGTGGCCCGGAAAAAATGAACTGGAAGGGAAACACCTTGGCGTGTTCTCCGAATTTGAAACCCGACAGGGCGAGCAGGTCAATCTACAGGTCGGAATTTCCTTCGTCGATATGCAGGGCGCCGAAAATAATTTTAAAAAGGAAATAGCAGGCAAAAATTTCGATCGTGTCCGTCGGGAAGCGAAAGAAATGTGGGATGCACAGCTATCAAAAATCGTTGTCAACGGCGGTACAAAGGATCAAAAAACGATCTTTTATACCTCAATGTACCATACCATGATTGATCCGCGCATTTTTACGGATGTCGATGGACGTTATACGGGCGGCGACAACAGGATCCGCCATAGTGAGGGCTTTACCAAACGGACAATTTTTAGCGGCTGGGATGTCTTCCGGTCACAATTTCCGTTACAAACTTTGATCAACCCCAGCTTAGTAAATGATGAGCTCAATTCATTGATCAGTCTGGCTGATGAATCTGGAAAGGGCTATTTTGAACGCTGGGAATTATTAAATGCGTATTCTGGCTGCATGATCGGTAATCCTGCGCTATCGGTATTGGCAGATGCTTATGCGAAAGGGATACGCAATTACGATGTATCCAAAGCATTAACCTACGCCATCAATACCTCCAAACGGTTTGGCAACGATTCGTTAGGATACACTCCGGGGGCATTGAGCATTTCGAATACGCTGGAATATGCATACACCGACTGGTGCATAGCACAACTGGCAAAAGGATTGAACAAGACGGAAACGGAACAAGTGTATTTGGACAAAAGTCAAGCTTACCGAAAGATATTTGATCCGGAAAAAGGCTGGTTCAGACCCCGGAAAAGTGACGGGTCATGGGAGGAATGGCCCGAGAATGCACGTACTAAAGAGTGGTATGGTACCATTGAAAGCAACCCCTATCAGCAGGGCTGGTTTGTGCCACATGATATTCCGGGCATGATCGAGTTGATGGGTGGGAAAGAAAAAACCTTAGCGGACCTAACGGATTTTTTTGAGAAGACGCCTGAAAATATGCTCTGGAACGACTATTATAATCATGCCAATGAGCCTGTACATTTAGTTCCGTTTTTGTTCAACCACCTGGATGCGGCCTACCTCACCCAAAAATGGACCCGTTACATCTGCGACAACGCGTATCGTAATGCCGTAGAGGGGATTGTGGGAAATGAGGATGTAGGACAGATGTCGGCTTGGTACGTGCTGGCTGCATCGGGAATACATCCCTCTTGTCCGGGCTCAACACGCTTTGAAATAACAAGCCCCATATTCCAGGAATTGTCTTTTCAGCTGGATCCTAATTATTTCTCGGGTAAAAGTTTTCGCATTGTCGCTCATGATAATTCGGCGGATAATATATATATCCAGCGGGCAGTCCTAAACGGAAAGCCCTATGCTAAAAATTACATTGACTTTAAAGATATGGTGGCCGGGGCAACTTTGGAGCTCTATATGGGGTCTAATCCAAACAAAGACTGGGGGATCGAATGAAAAAAAGACTGCTATATATGCTGCTATTCTTGCAGCTGGTACTTGTAGGTTATGGTCAAGTACGCGAGATTTCGCTCAATAGCGATAATCCTGCGATTCACTGGGAAATAAAGCCGCAATCGGATCTACCTTATTCGGGGCAGGAAATAGCACAACCCAATTTTCGGATCAAAGACTCCGTACGTGGTATTGTCCCAGGTGTCGTCTTTACGGCTTATGTGGATCAGGGACTTGTACCGGATCCCAATTTTGCAGACAACATCTACCGTGTGGATGAACAGTTATTCAACCGTCCGTTCTGGTACCGGACCTCTTTTCACCTGCCTGTAGACTATAAAAAAGGGCAGCGTGTATGGATTCATTTTGACAATACCAACCGCTATGCCGATTTTTTCTGCAATGGCGTGAAACTATCGGGTACAGCTGCCTCTACAAGAGATGTCAGTGGCCATATGTTGCGCAGCAAATTTGATATCACAGATCTCGTGCGTGTGGGGCAGGAAAATGCAATTGCGGTGTTGATTACCGATGCCGACCAGAAAAAAACACGTTCGGCAAAAGAACCTTTTGGCGTAACGGCAAGCCCAACGTATCTAGCGGCGGCTGGCTGGGACTGGATGCCTTATGTACCGGGACGCTTGGCTGGGATAACTGGCAATGTATCGTTACGCTTTGTTGGCGACGTCAGTATGGAAGACCCTTGGATGCGGTCCGACCTGGAAAGCAATGAGTTTGCCTACCTGGACTTTTCAACCGATCTAAGAAATGCGGGTGATCAACCCAAAGAAATAACGCTGGAAGGCATCATCAAGCCTGGAGATATCCGATTTTCTAAAAAAGTAAGGGTTGCCCCGCACAGTACACAAAAGGTATATATCACCCGCAAGGAGGTGAAGGAATTTTTGATCAAACAGCCTTTGCTCTGGTGGCCAAATGGTTATGGGGAGCCGAATTTGTACAGTTGTGCGCTTACCGCAAAAATTGGTGATGAGATCTCGGATCAGAAGCAGATCCAGTTTGGTATCCGTAAATACGAATACCATTATGTACGCAATAAAGCGGGATGGCCGGTGCTAAATTTCTATATCAACGGAAAAAAGATCTATCTCAAAGGGGGCAATTGGGGAATGAGTGAATACTTGCTCCGCTGCCAAGGGGAAGAGTACGGTCTCAAGGTCAAGTTGCATAAGGATATGAACTATAACATGATCCGCTTATGGACGGGCTCGATCACGGACGATGCTTTCTATGATTATTGCGATCGTTACGGGATGATGGTGTGGGACGATTTTTGGCTCTATGTGGCGTATAACGATGTGGCCAATGATGATGATTTTAAAGCAAATGCGCTCGATAAAATAAAACGATTGCGAAATCATGCCAGCATAGCGATCTGGTGCGGCGCCAATGAAACGCATCCAAAACCCGAACTGGATAATTATCTGCGTGCTATTGTGGCTTCGGAAGACCATAATGACCGGCTGTATAAGTCCAGCTCCAATCAGGATGGTCTTTCGGGAAGTGGATGGTGGGGTAACCAGCCGCCGCGGCACCATTTTGAAACTTCGGGAAGCAACCTGGCCTGGAACGATCCGCCTTACCCTTATAGCAGCGACTACGGTTATGGCCTACGTACGGAAATCGGAACGGCTACTTTCCCCAATTATGAAAGTATCGTGAAGTTTATCCCAAAGGACAAGCTCTGGCCATTGCCTACGGACGAACAGCTCAAATCGGAGGACGACAATGTGTGGAATAGGCATTTTTTTGGTAAGGAAGCTGCTAATGCCAGTCCTATACAGTATAAAGATGCGGTCAATAAACAGTATGGTGAATCGACGGATCTATCTGCATTTGCTGAAAAGGCGCAATACCTTAACCTTGAAGTGATGAAGGGCATGTATGAAGCCTGGAACGACAAGCTCTGGGACGACGCAGCAGGCATGCTGATCTGGATGAGCCAATCGGCCTACCCTTCATTTGTATGGCAGACATATGATTACTATTACGACGCAACGGGCGCCTATTGGGGAGCGAAAAAGGCCTGTGAGCCGGTACATATACAATGGAATGCATCCAACAACAGTGTCAAGGTCATCAATACAAGCTTAAAGAGCCTTGATTCGGTATGGATTTCGGCGCGGGTCTTTGATATGAGTGGCAAAGAGATCAAAAAATATAACCTGCAAACCAGCGCTACCGTACAGTCAAATGTGGCGGTGGAAGTCTTTCGGCTAAATTTTGATGGCGAACAAGGAGCTACAGCCTTGTCCGATCTACACTTCATCAAGCTTACCCTGAAGGATAGAAAGGGCGTTTTGCTGTCTGAAAATTTCTATTGGCGGAATGGTCGAAAAGAGCTGGATTATACCAGCCTGGCGAGTTTGCCGAAAGCCAAACTTGAATTTGACTATAAAAAAATAGGCAGTACCGACGGTGTTGTGCTCCGGGTTTTTAATCGTGGAACAACAGTATCATTTGGTAATCGCTTGCGTCTGGTCGATGCAGGAACAAATGAACGGATTTTGCCGCTCATGATCTCGGACAATTATTTTACCCTGATGCCGGGTGAGGAAAAGTTTCTTCGGCTTACGGAATCTCATGCACGGCAATTGAAGAATGCGAAGCTGCTATGGAAGCAATACGGTCATGCTGAAAAGGAAACATTGAAATTAAAGAATATCTTTTAAAGATGATACAAATTTAAATAGCTGTAATTATGAAACGAAGATTATGTATTTATCTGATCACGCTTTATGCGATATTAAATCAGGTGTATGCGCAGCAGGTAGACCTGGTAAAGTATGTGAATACCCTCCAAGGGACGGATTCTGAATGGAGCCTGTCTTATGGAAATACTTACCCTACGGTAGGATTGCCTTTTGCGGTACATTTCTTTTCGGCTCAAACGGGGAAAAATGGGGATGGCTGGAAATATCAATACAAAGCAAACAGCATACGGGGATTTCAGCAGGTTCACCAATGCAGTCCCTGGATGGGCGATTATATGGTTTTTTCTTTGATGCCGGGCCTTGGAAAACTGGAGGTCAATGAGGAGCGCCGGGCGCTCTCTTTTAAGCATGAAAATGAGATCGCCAAGCCACATTATTATGCGGTTAATTTTGATAATGGTATCAAGGCAGAATTGAGTCCAGTGGAAAGGGGGGCGCATATGCGCTTTAGCTTCCCGAAAAAGGAAAAAGCGTTCTTGGTATTGGATGGTTTTTTGGACGATAGCGAGATTAAGATCATACCCGAAGAACGCAAGATTGTCGGGTATGTACATAATGGTCGTTTTGTGCCCGAGCATATGAAAAATTATTTTGTGCTGACTTTCGATCAGGATTTTAAAGCTTACGGCACCTGGGAAAATGTGAAGGGCACAATCCAGGCTGGGCAGCAATATGATGCGGGGAAAGGTAAAGGGGGGTATTTGGAATTCCGCCCAGGGGCAAAAGTGGAAGTGAAAATCGCTTCATCCTATATCAGTCCGCAGCAGGCAAATCTTAATTTTAAACGCGAACTAGGTGGACACAATACTTTTGAGGTAAGTAAAAAGAAAGCCTTTGATACCTGGAATGCATTGCTGAATCGCGTGCGCGTAGAAGGGGGGACGGAAGCGGAGATGGCAACATTTTATTCCTGCATGTTCAGGGCCAATTTATTTTCACGTAAGTTCTATGAAATGGATCCGGAGGGAAATCCCTATTATTTCAGCCCATACGATGGGAAGATTCATAAGGGGTACATGTTTACGGATAATGGTTTTTGGGATACTTTTCGTGGGCAATTCCCCTTGAGCAATCTCTTGCATCCGGCCATGCAGGGGCGTTATATGCAGTCCTTGCTGGATGCGCAAAAGCAGGCCGGATTTTTTCCGACCTGGTCCAATCCTGGGATGTCGGGCGTGATGATCGGGAACCATGCGATCTCGCTATTGGCAGATGCCTGGGTGAAGGGGATCCGAACCTTCGATGCTGATAGTGCTTTGGCGGCCTATTACCATGAAGCGACCAATAAGGGAATGTGGGGTGGATCAAATGGGCGCGAAGGGTGGAAGGCGTATTTTACCAAAGGGTATGTCCCCTACGGCGATATTCACGAAAGTACGGCAAAAACATTGGAATATGCCTACGATGACTTCTGTGCTTATCAGCTGGCAAAGGCTACGGGCAATACATTCTATGAAAGTATCTTTGCCCGGCAGATGTATAACTACAAAAACGTATTTGATCCGCAGGTAAACTTTATGCGCGGCCGGCTAGATAATGGGCAATGGCGTGAACCCTTTGATCCTGTAGAATGGGGTGGCCCTTTTACCGAAGCGAATGCCTGGCAATATACCTGGTCGGTGATGCACGACGTAAACGGCTTGATCAACCTGATCGGTGGGGTGGATAAGTTTAATGCAAAACTAGATACGTTCTTTTCCATGGATCAGCGCGTCAACTATGGTAGCTATAAACAGGAAATCCATGAAATGCGCGAAATGTTGTTGTCAAAAATGGGACAATATGCGCATGGCAATCAGCCTACGCAGCACGTTCCATATTTGTATAATTTC
>Ga0308158_10003175_pt1 | contig 14708 bp, 13 predicted proteins | sample PhyBR2_FD_201038 | JGI IMG/M metagenome (GOLD analysis project Ga0308158, IMG submission 201038) | Phyllosphere microbial communities from UC Gill Tract Community Farm, Albany, California, United States - DLSLB.R2 | ecosystem: Host-associated > Plants > Phyllosphere > Unclassified | place: USA... | reverse complement strand
GGGCGTACACGCGCGGTTCCGGCGCTGGTCGCATGCCGGTGTCTGGGAACGGCTTTTCCATAGCCTGGCGGACACGCCGGACTTCGAATACGTCCTGATCGACAGCACCATTTCGAAAGTCCACGCCGATGCAAGCGGCGCAAAAGGGGGGCTGAGGCTGCCGCGATCGGCCGGTCCCGCGGTGGCCTGACGACCAAATTGCATGCCGCTGTCGACGCCATCGGCCTGCCGATCTGTATCCATCCAACGCCCGGACAATGGGGCGACCGCCCGCAGGCCGAGACGTTGCTGGCAGGCTTGAAGGGCGTCGGTCACGTCATTGCCGATGCCGCCTACGACGCCGATCCGCTACGCACCTTCATCGCCGACGATCTCGGTGCCACCGCGCATATCAAGGCCAATCCCAGCCGGACCGGCAAGCCCGCCATCGACTGGCGGCTCTACAAAGAGCGCCATCAGGTCGAGTGCTTCTTCAACAAGCTCAAACGCTTCCGGCGCATTGCCCTGCGCTGTGAGAAGACCATCTCCGCCTTCATGGGCTTCGTCCACCTCGCATGCGCCATGATCTGGTTACGCTAAATGCAGACGCCGCCTAGGGCGGATCGACATTCATTTGTTTCCTCCCCTGGAAGGGGAGGTGGCAGGCCGAAGGCCTGACGGAGGGGTGTCCCGGTCTGAGAGGTCGGTCAGACATCGCAAGCGGTGATACCCCTCCACCATGCTGCGCATGGTCCCCCTCCTCTTGCAGGCGAGGAATTGAGGGGGGCTGAATGTCGATCCGGCCTAGAAATAGCGCAGCCAGCGCAGGTCGCGGCGGCGGCGCTTCAGGTCGGCGAACCACCGGGTCGGGTAATAGAGCGGCACGATCAGCAGCAGATAGACCAGCCACATCGCCCCGACCGAGGGCAGGCCGAAGACCTGTCCCTGATTGGTGCCCCAGATCGCCACCGCGCCCAGATACAGGCCGCGCAGCACATAGAGGTGGAGCAGGTAGAAGCCCATCGGCGCGCCGCCCATCACGATCAACCTGGCGGTGACCGGGCCACTCCGTCCCTCGAACAGGGCGAGCAACAGGGCCGCGACGCCCAGGGTCGACAGCAGGAACAGCAAGGACGGCGGATATTTGGTCAGCGCCAGAAAACTCATGACGCTGCGCAAAGGATCGCCGGGCACCGGCGCCCAGGGCGCATCGCCATAGCCGTTGATCGCCCGCAACAGGATGAAGGCCAGGATCATGCCGATGCCCAGGGACGTCAGCCAGCGCCGCCGTTCCTCCGCCGGACGCGTGAACCACGGCCCCATCGCATAGCCCAGCGCGATGACGCCGATCCATGGCAGCACCGGATAGGTCGTCTTGACGGTGATCCCCATCCATTCGAACGCGCTGCGCTTGTGGATCAGTGCCCAGGGCTTGAACCAGGGGCTGTCGGGCGAGAAACTGATGGGGTCGAGCAGGTTATGCCCCGCCACGATCGCCAGGCCGATCGCCGCCACCGTGCCGCGCGGCAGATGGATCAGCCCGGCAAGCGCGATCATGCACACGCCGATGGCCCAGATCACCTGCAACCAGATGGTCTGTGGTGGGAACTGCGCCGACCAGGCAAAGCCGACCAAAGTCAGCTCCAGCAGCATCAGGAACAGCCCGCGCGTCAGCAGGAAGCGGCTGGTCTCTGCGCGGCTGTGCGTCTGGCCATAGAGCCAGGCCGACAGGCCGGTCAGCGCGATGAAGGTCGGCGCGCAGAGCGAGGCCAGCGTCCGGCCGAAGAAGAGGGCCGGGGCAACGAGGCGTGCGTCCATCGGATCGCCGACCAGCCAATGGGTGCCCAGCGTATCGCGCACATGGTCGAGCAGCATGATGACCATGACCAGCCCGCGCACCGCGTCGATGCTCGCCAGTCGTGCGGCGGCGGCGACGGGCGGGGTAGCCCTGCGCACGGCGTCATGGGGCAGGGTCAGGCTGGTCATGCCTCCGCCTCCGGCCAGGGTGCATCGATGACCAGCAGCAGCCGGTCCTCGCCGGTCCCGGCGATCGGCGGCGAGCGGTGGATGATCGCCCGTTCGCCCGCCCGTTCGCGCCCCTTGAACAGGCCGACATCGCCCGCCGACAGCGCGCGCGGCGCGGTCTCGTCGGTCGCCCCCAGCGGCAGCCACTGGGTCGCCTGCCCGCAATAGGTGGTGATCAGCCGCAGCCCGACATAGTCGGCGTGGAATTTCCAGCAGCCATTGCCCGTGACGCGCTCGATCCGCACCTCCACCCGTTCCTCGCCGGTCCAGGTCGCATAGAGCATCGCCAGCCGTGCGGCATCGGCGGCCAGCGTCTCGTGCCAAGGCCGGGAGGGCAGGGCGCCCAGCGCCTCGCGCACGCCCGCCGCGACCGATGGCGTGGCCGCCGCGAATCGGATCGTGGGCAAACCCTCAAGATCGGGCGTTGGCAGGGGCGTGGGGCGTTCCCAGACCGCCAGCGTCACCTGCGGCTGGTCGATCGTCGCCAGCACGGCGGAATCGCTGTCGATACGGACGTGATCGGGCAGGGGCGCAGGTGGTAGAATCGTGGCGGTATCGGCCGTCGGGATCATGCAAAGCAACTTCGATCGTTCATGTTACGGTGTAACATTACCAGATCGGCCCCGATAACGAAAGCCGTTGTCTGGACAAAGCAAAAGGGGCGGCACCTCGCGGCACCGCCCCCTTGGCGTCTTTCCGGTGTCCGCGACTTACGCGGCTTCTTCGTCCGGGAAGGCGTTGGTCGGCTTCGACCCCCAGAGCGCATAGAACAGGATGTAGAGTTCGCACACCGCGGTCAGCAGGAACGACTGCTGCAGGCCATAATGATCGGCCAGCCAGCCATGCACCGCGACCAGGGCGCCGCCCGCGATCGCCATGATGAGCAGGCCCGATCCTTCCTCGGTCAACGGGCCGAGGCCACGGATGCCGAGCGTGAAGATGGTCGGGAACATGATCGAGTGGAACAGGCCGACCAGGATCAGCGACCACATGGCGACATGGCCAGTGGTGAACACGGTCGCCAGCATCACGACGAACGCGCCGATCGAGAACACGGCCAGCACGACGCCCGCAGGCACCTTCTGCATGATCGCCGAGCCGACGAAGCGGCCGATCATCATCCCGCCCCAGAGCAGGGTCAGGTAACGGCCCGCGGCCTCGGTCGTCATGTTGCCGATGTCCGGGCGGCTGACGAAGTTCACGAACAGGTTGCCGACTCCGATCTCGGCGATCAGGTAGATGAAGATCGCGCCGATGCCGAACACCAGGTTGCGATGCTTCCACAGCGAGTGGTTCTTGCGATCCTCCTTGGCGACGCGGCTGGTCGCCGAACCCATGGCGGGCAGCGGGAAGCGCGCGATCACGAGGGCGAGGACGACCAGCACGACCGCGACCAGACCATAGGGCAGGACGACCGCATGGGCATCGGCCAGGCGTTCGGCCTGGGTCAGCGCGGCGCTGCCGGCTTCCGCCGTACCGCCCTTCGACCGGCCGAGGATCAGATACGCGCCGAACAGCGGGGCCAGCATCGTGCCCATCGAGTTCATCGCCTGGACGAGGTTCAGCCGCGACGACGCCGTGTCCGCCGGGCCGAGCACCGCGACATAGGGGTTGGCTGCGACCTGGAGCAGCGTGATGCCGCTGGCGATCACGAACAGCATCAGCAGGGTGACGCCGTAGGAGGGCAGCGAGGCCGCCAGCATCATGCCGACCGCGCCCGCCGCCATGATCAGCAGACCCGTCACCAGCGACTTCTGGTATCCGATCTTCTCGATCAGCTTGGCAGAGGGGATGGAGGCGAAGAAATAGGCGATGAACCAGACGCTCTCGATCAGCGAGGCCTGGAAATAGCTCAGCTCGAACACGCTGCGCAGATGGGGCAGCAGCGTCCCGTTGATGACGGTGATGAAGCCCCACATGAAGAACAGGCTGGCCAGCAGGGTCAGCGCCGATCCGTAATTGCTCGTCCCTCCCCCGACAGGCTGTGCGCCGGTGGCGCGGGACGTGACGGGTGCGGCCATTGCAATCCTCTCCTTCGCGCCGGTGAACATCATCAAAAGATGTTCGTTGACCGGCTTGCTCCTGATATTTTGTCTGACTATAGTGACGCAAAAGGCGCGTCAATGGCGTCTGGCGACGAAAGGGTGAGGCATGTCGATGGCGTCAATCAAGAGCTTTCTTACATTGGTAGCGGTAACCTCCGCAATGACATCCACGGCCGCTCTTGCGAGCGAGGCAAAGCGCGCCCCCGCCGGCTATGCGGCAGAGGGCGGCGCCATCGAAACGGTGACCCTGACCAACAAGGCCGGGCTGTCGGCGCGCGTCCTGACTTACGGCGCGACGCTGCAATCGGTGATGGCCCCGGACCGCGACGGCAAGCTGGCCGACGTTCTGCTCGGCTATGACAAGGCCGAAGACTATGTGAATCATCCCAATTTCTTCGGCGTGACGGTCGGTCGCTTCGCCAACCGCATCGCCGGTGGCCGCTTCACCCTTGACGGCAAGAGCTATCAGCTGCCGCTGAACGACAAGGTCAACTCGCTGCATGGCGGGACCAAGGGCTTCGACAAGAATCTGTGGAAGATCGTGTCGATGAAGGATGGCCCCACCGCCAGCGTGGTGCTGGCGCTGACCAGCCCGGACGGCGATCAGGGCTATCCCGGCAAGGTCGATGCCACCGTCACCTACTCGCTGGACGAGGCGGGGGCGCTGACCATCGCGTTCGAGGCGAAGACCGACAAGCCTACCGTCATCAACATGACGAACCACGCGATCTTCAACCTGAACGGCGAGGGTTCGCCGCTGGGCGCGACCTTCCACAAGTTGACCATCCCGGCCACCGCCTTCACGCCGGTCGACGCCAAGCTGATCCCGACCGGCGAGTTGAAGCCGGTCGCGGGCACTGTGTTCGATTTCCGCGCACCCCGCGTCGTCGCCGACGGCATTCGCGACGGCAACGACCAGCAGATCCGCTACGGCCAGGGCTATGACCACAACTTTGCGCTCGACAAGGGGCTGACCGCCACGCCGCAGCTGTCCGCGCGGCTGGAGGACCCCGCCTCGGGCCGCGTGCTCGAAGTGCTGTCGACCGAGCCGGGCGTGCAATTCTACACGGGCAATTTCCTCGACGGCACCTATGTCGGCAAGAAGGGCCATCTGTACCGCATGGGTGACGGCATCGCCCTGGAGCCGCAGAAATTCCCGGACTCACCCAACAAGCCGTCCTTCGTCTCCCCGCGCGTCGATCCGGGTAAGCCTTATCGGCATACCATGATCTATCGCTTCTCCACCGTTCGCTGACCGAAAGCCTGACATGACCGACACGCCCACCCAGAAGCTGCGTAGCCGCGCCTGGTTCGACAATCCCGAGAATATCGACATGACGGCGCTCTATCTGGAGCGTTATCTGAACTTCGGCCTCTCGCTGGAGGAGCTTCAGTCGGGCAAGCCGATCATCGGCATCGCGCAGAGCGGCTCCGACCTGTCGCCCTGCAACCGCCACCATCTGGTGCTGGCCGAACGCGTGCGTGAAGGCGTGCGCGAGATGGGCGGCATCGTCCTGGAATTCCCGGTCCATCCGATCCAGGAAACCGGCAAGCGTCCGACCGCGGGCCTCGACCGCAACCTGTCCTATCTGGGGCTGGTCGAGGTGCTTTACGGCTATCCGCTCGACGGCGTCGTGCTGACGATCGGTTGCGACAAGACGACCCCGGCGATGCTGATGGCGGCCGCGACGGTCAACATCCCGGCGATCGCGCTGTCGGTCGGGCCGATGCTGAACGGCTGGCACAAGGGCGAGCGCACCGGCTCGGGCACCATCGTGTGGAAGGCGCGCCAGATGCTGGCGGCGGGCGAGATCGACGATGCGGAGTTCATCCGCCTGGTCGCGTCGTCGGCCCCTTCGACCGGCTATTGCAACACCATGGGCACCGCGACCACGATGAACTCGCTGGCCGAGGCGCTCGGCATGTCGCTGCCCGGCTCGGCCGCGATCCCCGCGCCCTATCGCGATCGCCAGGAAGTCGCGTACCTCACCGGCAAGCGCATCGTCGAGATGGTGAACGAGGATCTGAAGCCCTCCGACATCCTGACCAGGGACGCGTTCCACAACGCGATCAAGGTCAATTCGGCGATCGGCGGCTCGACCAACGCGCCGATCCACCTTGCCGCCATCGCGCGCCATATCGGCGTCGACCTGCCCGTGCAGGACTGGGAGAGCGAGGGGCACAAGGTGCCGCTGCTCGTGAACCTCCAGCCCGCCGGTGAATATCTGGGCGAGGATTATTACCGTGCGGGCGGCGTGCCCGCCGTGGTCAACCAGCTGATCGAGCAGGGCCTGATCCACGAGGACGCGATGACCGTCAACGGCAAGACCATGGGCGAGAATTGCCGCGGCGTGGCGATCGAGGACGAAAAGGTCATCCGTCCGTTCGCCCAGCCGCTGGTCGAGGAAGCGGGCTTCATCGTCCTGTCGGGCAATCTGTTCGACGCCGCGATCATGAAGACCAGCGTGATCTCGCCGGAATTCCGCGAGCGTTACCTGTCCAACCCGGACGACCTCAATGCCTTTGAAGGTCCGGCGGTCGTGTTCGACGGGCCGGAGGATTATCACCACCGGATCGACGATCCCGCGACCGGCATCACGCCCGAGACGCTGTTGTTCATGCGCGGCGCCGGCCCGATCGGCTATCCGGGCGCGGCGGAAGTCGTCAACATGCGTCCGCCCGCGTACCTCATCACCGAGGGTGTGCATTCGCTGCCCTGCATCGGTGACGGCCGCCAGTCGGGCACGAGCGGATCGCCCTCGATCCTGAACGCCAGCCCGGAAGCCGCGGCGATGGGCGGCCTGGCGCTGATCCAGACCGGCGACCGGGTGCGCATCGACCTGAACACGGGCAGCGCCAACATCCTCATCTCCGAGGAGGAACTGGCCGAGCGTCGCAAGACGCTGGCAGCGGCAGGCGGGTATAAGTACCCCGCGTCGCAGACCCCGTGGCAGGAAATCCAGCGTTCGGTGGTCGGCCAGATGTCGACCGGCGCGATCCTGGAGGGGGCCGAGAAGTATCAGCGCATCGCCCAGACCCAGGGCCTGCCGCGCGACAATCACTGATACGGGCACTGACGAAGGCGACCGGCCGGGCGGATCATCCTGCCCGGCCGGTCGACCCGCCGACGTCAGTGATTCTGCAACCAGGCCAGGGCGGCATCATACGACAGGAAGGCGTCGAGATGCGCGAGCGGGTAGGTTTTGCGGATCTGAAGTTTCAGCGGGCTGGAATCGACGACCAGGGCCAGACGGTCATCGGCATGATAATGCGCCACGATCCCCTGGCGCATGGCCTGAACCATGGCCATCGGCATGACGGGCGCACCCCGCCGGTCGATCAACGCCTTTGCATGACCCAGATGGCGGCGCGATTCGTCGAGGAACGGTTGAAAGGCGCACCAGTAGCGATCGGCGATCTCGGGCGTCCAAAGGCCATGCGCGCGGACGTGGATAATGTACCGATCGTCCAACGCAACGGTGAACGCGGGATCTTCGATGCGCATGCGAGTCCTGTGTGCTGGCGCCGCCGAGGGGGCGACGCCCGTTGTCCGACCCTAGACGGAAATGCGCGGCATTTGAACATCCGGCAATCGCCGGGCTATCCAGACCGGGGCAGGCCCCCCAGGCCCTCTTGACCTGAAACGGACGGCGATCGATACCGCTAACAAATGTGTAGAGAGGAAATATGGCCAGCAATCTTATCGACCTGATGGTCGCTTTGCCGGACGATTGGCGCAATGGGCGCTTCGTCGGTCGGATCGACCGGGGCGAGGGGCCTTGCCCCATATTGGTCGAAAATGGCCAGGTCTATGACATGAGCCGCGTGGCCCCCACCGTCTCGGCGCTGCTGGCGAACGGCACGGTCGAGGCGGCTCGGGGCGAGGCGCTGGGCGAACTGGCCGACCTGAACCTGTCGCCGGATGCGGGCGCGGCCAACCGGCTGTTGTCGCCGATCGACCTGCAATGCGTGAAGGCGGCGGGCGTGACCTTCGCCGTGTCCGCGCTGGAGCGGGTGATCGAGGAGCGCGCGCGCGGCGACCATGCCAAGGCGGCGGGGCTTCGCGGCACGCTGGAAGCGGCGCTGGGTGGTAACATCCGCTCGGTCGTGCCCGGCTCGCCCGAGGCGGCGCAGCTCAAGGACGCGCTGATCGCCGAAGGCCTGTGGTCGCAATATCTGGAGGTCGCGATCGGCCCGGATGCGGAGATCTTCACCAAGTCGCCGGTCCTGTCGACGGTCGGCTGGGGGATGCCGGTCGGCGTCCGTTCCGACTCGACCTGGAACAACCCGGAGCCCGAGGTCGTGCTGGTCGCCGATGCACATGGGCGTGCGGTCGGCGCGACGCTGGGCAACGACGTGAACCTGCGCGATTTCGAGGGGCGCTCGGCGCTGCTGCTCGGCAAGGCGAAGGACAATAACGCGTCCTGCTCGCTCGGGCCGCTCGTCCGCCTGTTCGACGACGGCTTCACCATGGACGATGTACGGTCGAGCGAGGTCAAGCTGACCATCACCGGCACCGACGGCTATGTGCTGGAAGGCACCAGCTCGATGGACCAGATCAGCCGCGATCCCGAGGACCTGCTCGGCCAGGCGCTGAGCGAGCATCACTACCCGGACGGCCTCGTGCTGTTCCTGGGTACGTTGTTCGCGCCGACCCAGGACCGTGACGAGCCGGGTCGCGGCTTCACCCACAAGGTCGGCGACACCGTCGTCATCACCAATCCGCGCCTCGGCACGCTGGTCAATCCGGTGATGACCTCGGCCGATGCCCCTGCCTGGACCTTCGGTCTGGGCGACCTGATGCGCAACCTGGCCCGGCGCGGCCTGTTGTGACGGAGACTTCCATGTTGCAGAAGACCAGTGCCGCGACCGATCTGGTCGCGCGCTACCCCAGCCTGATCGACAAGCGCGTCATCGTGACCGGCGGCGGCTCGGGAATCGGCGAGGGACTGGTCGAGGCGTTCGTGGCGCAGGGCGCGCGCGTCGCCTTCGTCGACATCGCGGAGGACGCGGCCCAGGCGCTCGTCGACCGGCTGACCCCCGATGCGCGCCATGCGCCGATCCAGCGCCACTGCGACCTGACCAACCTCGACAGCCTGAAGGCGGTCTTCGCCGATCTGGAAGCGGCGCTGGGCGGTGTCGACATCCTGGTCAACAATGCGGGCAATGACGATCGCCACAGCATCGAGGAGGTCACCCCGGCCTATTGGGACGAGCGGCTGAACGTCAATCTGCGCCACCAGTTCTTCGCCGCGCAGGCGGTGATCCCCGCGATGAAGCGGGCCGGGGGCGGCGCGATCCTGAACTTCGGGTCGATCAGCTGGCATCTGGGCCTCAACGATCTGGTCCTCTACCAGACCTGCAAGGCCGCGATCGAGGGGCTGACGCGCAGCCTCGCACGCGATCTGGGGCGCGAGAATATCCGCGTGAACACGATCGTGCCGGGCAATGTGCAGACGCCGCGCCAGGAGAAATGGTACACTCCCGAAGGCGAGGCGGAGATCGTCACGGCCCAGTGCCTCGACGGCCGCATCCAGCCGTCGGACGTGGCGGCATTGGTGCTGTTCCTCGCGTCGGACGATGCGAAGATGTGTACCGGCCACGACTATTTCATCGACGCCGGTTGGCGGTAACGAACCGGGCGAGAGCATAGGAGAGAGTGATGCAGCAGGCCGAACATTGCCTGACCGTGGGTGCGACGCTGGGCGAAGGCCCGATCTGGGTCGATGACGCGCTGTGGTTCGTCGATATCAAGCAGCAGCGCATCTACCGCCATGATCCGGCCGCCGGCACGCTCGACCACTGGGCCTCGCCCGAAATGGTCGGCTGGGTCGTACCGGCGCAGCGCGGTGGTTTCGTCGCCGGGTTGAAGTCCGGGCCGCATCACTTCGATCCCTCGACCGGCGCGTTCGGGCGCTTGGCCGAGGTCGATACGCATCTGCCCGCCAATCGCCTGAACGATGCGTGCGTCGACGGACAGGGACGCATCTGGTTCGGCACGATGGACAATGACGAGACCTCGCTGTCGGGCCGCCTGTTCCAATGGGCCGCAGGGCTGGTCACGCCGACCAGCGCGGATGCGGTGTGCATCACCAACGGCCCGGCCATCTCGCCCGACGACTCGACGCTCTATCATGTCGATACGCTGGGCAAGGTGATCCTGGCGCATGCGATCATGGGTGACGGCACGCTCGGCCCCGCGACCGAGTTCGCGCGCTTCGGCGATGCCGATGGTCATCCCGACGGCGCGATCTGCGATGCCGAGGGCGGCGTGTGGGTCGGCTTCTACGGCGGCTGGGCGGCGCGGCGCTACGGCCCGGACGGGGTGATGACCGACGAGGTGCGCTTCCCCGTCTCCAACATCACCAAGATCGCGCTGGGCGGCCCCGATGGCCGCACCGCCTATGCCACCACCGCGCGGCAGGGCCTGTCGGAGGAGCAACTGGCCGAACAGACCCAGGCGGGCGACATCTTCACCTTCCGGGTTACGGTTCCGGCCAAGCCGATCCACCGCGCGGCGGTTTGAACTCTCCCCTCTCCCTTGGACAGGGGAGAGGGTTAGCGGAGCTTGCCAGCGTGCTGGCTAGCGCAGCTTGGGTGAGGGGTTGAGCGAGCCAAAGGCTCGCGCGCGCTTTGCGCGCTCACCCCTCACCCAGCTCCGACTAAGCCTTTGCTTTGGCAAAGGCCAAGTCTGCGCAACCCTCTCCCCTCGGAGAGGGGCGAGGGAGAGAAAGGCGATACAGAATGTCGATCACCGCCCGACAACCCCTTCACCGAACCCGGCGTCTCGGGTGGCCCGCTCCTTTCGCGGGGGCGGGCCTTCTATCCCTCCATGGCGCTGCGGGTATCCTCCAGCGCCAGATCGACGAGCAGCCGCATCGCCTCTCCCGCCGCCTCGACATCGCCCGCGGCGATCGCGTCATAGACCTTCACATGGTCGGGCACCGGATTGCGGGGCAGCGCGCGCGACCGCTGCTTGAACTGGGTGGTCCAGGCGACCGCCGCGCCGATGCTGGCGGACAGCACGACCAGCGCGTCGTTGCGCGTCGCGGCCAGCACCGCATTGTGGAAGTCCCGGTCGGCGGCACGCCCCGCATCGGTGGCCAGCGTATGGCGGCGCATCGCCCCCAGGGCGTCGCGCATCTCCTTCAGATCGGTCTTGTCGCGGCGCTCGGCCGCCAGCCGCGCGGCGGCAGGCTCGACGATGGCGCGAAGTTCGAACAGGCTGCGCACGAAATGAATGTCGGGCTCGCCCGAAAAGGCCCAGGCCAGCACATCGGGGTCGAGCAGGTTCCAACGGCTGCGCGGCAGGACACGCGTGCCGGTCTTGGGTCGGCTTTCGACCAGCCCCTTGGCGCTCAGCACCTGCACCGCTTCCCGGTACGCGCTGCGCGACACGTCGAGCGCTTCGGAAAACGCGACTTCGCCCGACAGCGTGTCGCCGGGCCGATACTCGCCCGAGACGATCGCCGCGCCCAGCTTGTGCGCGATCGCGCCGTGCAGGCGGCGGCCGGTGCCGCGCCGGGCCTTGGGGGCGGCCTCGTCAGACCCCATGTCTCCGATGGTTTCGGGCGGCGCGTCGCCGTTCGTCATGCTGTCACTCATCGATCGTACCTCTCCGCCCCCATCCTTACCCACAACCTTTAACATTGCCATCGCTCCGTCAAACTAATATGTCGGAGTAATATAAAGGAGCTTCCCCTATGACCGATTTCCGTTCGATCGACGCCGCCACCGGCCAGCCGGTGGGCGACGCTTTCGCGGTCCATGGCCCCGCCGATGTCGAGGCGGCGTGCGCCGCGGCAGAGGAGGCGTTCGACGTCTATCGCGCCACCTCGCGCGAGGAGCGTGCCGCGTTCCTCGACAAGATTGGTGCCGAGATCATGGCGATCGGCGACGACCTGATCCAGGCGGCGATGCGCGAGAGCGGCCTGCCGCGCGCGCGCCTGGAGGGCGAGCGGGGCCGCACCGTCGGCCAGCTGGGCCTGTTCGCCAAGGTGCTGCGCGCCGGGGCCTATCTGCAGGTTCGCATCGATCCCGCCATGCCCGACCGCCAGCCGCTGCCGCGCCCCGACCTGCGCCTGCGCATGGTGCCGCTCGGCCCGGTCGCGGTGTTCGGCGCGTCGAACTTCCCGCTCGCCTTCTCGACCGCCGGTGGTGACACCGCGTCGGCGCTGGCCGCCGGTTGCCCGGTCGTGGTGAAGGGTCACCCCGCCCATCCGCAGACCGGCGCACTGGTCGCCGCCGCGATCGAACGGGCAGTGGAAGCCTCTGGCCTGCCCAAGGGCGTGTTCAGCCACCTGACCGGCCCGAGCAACGAACTGGGTGCGGCGCTGGTCCGCGATCCGCGCATTGCGGCGGTCGGTTTCACCGGCTCGCGCGCGGGTGGCCTGGCGCTGGTCAAGATCGCGCAGGAACGCCCGGTTCCGATCCCCGTCTATGCCGAAATGTCGAGCATCAACCCGGTCGTGCTGATGCCCGAGGCGCTGAAGGCGCGCGGGGCGGCGCTCGGCACCGCCTTTGTCGGTTCGCTGACCATGGGCGCAGGCCAGTTCTGCACCAATCCGGGCCTGCTGCTCGCCATCGAGGGCGAGGGGCTGGACGCGTTCGTCGAGGCGGCCCGCACCGCGCTGCCCGAGGCGGCGGCGCAGACCATGCTGACGCCGGGCATCCACGCGGCTTATACGAAGGGCACCGAATCGCTCGCCGGTCACGACAAGGTCGAGACGGTGGCGCAGGGCAAGGTGGGCGAGGGCATCACCGCCGGTCGCGCCGCCTTCTTCCAGACCACGGCCGAGGCATTCCTCGCCGACGAAACGCTGGGCCATGAAGTGTTCGGCGCATCGTCGATTCTGGTCCGCTGCCGCGACGAGGCGGAACTGATCGCCGTGCTCAAGGCCGCTGAGGGCCAACTGACCGCGACGATCCAGATGGATGAGGGCGATACCGACATGGCCTCGCGGCTGGTGCCGGTGCTCGAGCGCAAGGCGGGGCGCATCCTCGCCAATGGCTGGCCGACCGGCGTGGAGGTCGCCCATGCGATGGTCCATGGCGGGCCGTTCCCGTCGACTTCGGACGCGCGCACGACTTCGGTCGGCAGCCTCGCGATCGACCGCTATCTGCGCCCCGTGTCGTACCAGAACCTCTCGGCCGCGCTGCTGCCGCAGGATCTGAAGGACGAAGCCGCGGGCACGCTGCCCCGTCTGGTCGATGGCCAGCCGGGCTAAGGAATGACGGGGCGCGGGCCGGATCAGGGTCCGCGCCCCTTTTTTTGTTCAAAAAGACTTTAGGGGAGGATTTCATGGCTGATCGTCTGTTGCAGCACCGCGAGCCCAATGGCTCGCGCTCGGTCATTCTGGCGCGCGGCGACCAGGCCGCGTTCGTGCCGGGCGTCGAGAGCGTCATCGCGCTCGCCCAGCGCGCGATCGCCGAGGGCCAGTCGCTGCTCGATACCGCGCTGGCCTGTGGTCAAGGCGAGAGCGTCGATCTCGCGGCCGAACTGGCGGCGGGGCATCTGATCGCGCCGATCGACCACGCCGACCCCGCGCATTGCGTCATGACCGGCACCGGCCTGACCCATCTCGGCTCGGCCGAGGGGCGCGACAAGATGCACCGCGACGCGGCCGCAGCCGCGCACCAGACCGACTCGATGCGCATGTTCCTGGAAGGCGTCGAGGGCGGCAAGCCCGGCGAAGGCCAGGTCGGTCAGCAGCCGGAATGGTTCTACAAGGGTGACGGCGGCCAGCTGGTCGGCCCCGGCGACGCGCTCGAGATGCCGGCCTTTGCACAGGATGGCGGCGAAGAGCCCGAACTGGCGGGCATCTATTTGATCGGCCCGGACGGCACGCCGCATCGCCTGGGCCTGTGTCTGGCCAATGAGTTTTCGGACCATGTGACCGAGCGTCACAATTATCTGTGGCTCGCCCATTCCAAGCTGCGTCCCGCCGCACTGGGCGCCGAACTGCTGCTGGGCGACGTGCCCGAGCATATCGAGGGCACCAGCAGGATCGCACGCGACGGCCAGACCATCTGGGAAAAGCCGTTCCTCTCGGGCGAGGCGAATATGTCGCACAGCCTCGCGAATCTCGAGCATCACCATTTCAAATATGCGCTGTTCCGTCGCCCGGGCGACGTCCATGTTCACTTCTTCGGGACGGCGACGCTGTCCTTCTCGGACGGTATCCGTACCCAGGAAGGCGATGTGTTCGAGATCGCGGCGGCACCCTTCACCCTGCCGCTCACCAATCCGCTCAAGCGGACCGAGGATCGGCCGGTAACGGTCGGCCGTCTCTGAACGCCTGATCCCTATCGCCATATGATCGGGGCGTCCTTTCCAGCGGGAGAGGGCGCCCCTGCCATGTCCGGCGCTGTGATTCTGTGCGTGATTCCCGAATTTTCGGGCCGGTGATTCGGGAAAGCACGCTCCAATGGGCATATGGTTCCGACGCCGATGCGGAAAGTGGGGTCGAATAAGCCATTGATTATTATATGTTTTGCCAGATTTTTACGGAAAAATGAAAATCGGCTGTTGACGGTTTGGGGCAACCCCGCCTAGAGGGGTTTCACCGCAGCGGTGGTCGCAACGACTGGCCGGTGCAGCTACGACAGATCGGCGCACTTGAGGCCCTGGGAACGGGGTGAAGGGGTGTTGCCGGTATT
>Ga0308158_10003173_pt1 | contig 14712 bp, 11 predicted proteins | sample PhyBR2_FD_201038 | JGI IMG/M metagenome (GOLD analysis project Ga0308158, IMG submission 201038) | Phyllosphere microbial communities from UC Gill Tract Community Farm, Albany, California, United States - DLSLB.R2 | ecosystem: Host-associated > Plants > Phyllosphere > Unclassified | place: USA... | reverse complement strand
CCGGAGGACGTCTGCGAGGCCTGCAACAACATCAGCCTTCGCCGGTCGTAACCTTAACCAGCTGGTCGGCCATGCCCCGGATGACCTCCGGCGCTTCGAGGGCCTCGACCCATTCCGCCGGCAGGCAGACCTCCCCGTACAGGGCGCCCAGGATGTTTCCTGCCAGCGAGCCTGCGGTGCCGCTGTCGCCGCTGTGGTTTACGGCCACTGCCAGGGCATCCCGGAAATGCTTGTCCGGCCGCGCGTCCGCGGTGCCGGCCGGGCGCGTGGCAAGGACGGCGTAAAGCGCGACGGCGAGGGCTTCCTCCGCCAGCCATCCTTCGCCCAGTGCCTGCACCAGTTCCTCCGGGGCAACAGGTGGCTTCTCCGCGAGGCGGAGGGCGGCCTGCAGCCGCTCCGGCAGTTCCGGGGCGACCTCCGGAAGGGTGGCGGCGTGGGCCGCGACTGCGGCCGCGGCGTCCCGCAGCGCCTCCCCGGACACCAGCCGATGGGTCAGCAGGCTGAAGATTCCGGCGCTTTGGTGGGCAGCGGGATGCCCGTGCGTCAGGGCGGCGGCGTCGGCACTCAGCTTGTAGACGGCGTCGGGCGTGATGTGTGGGATCAGCCCAAACGGGGCTGAACGCATCACCGTGCCGGGGCCTTTCGCGCCGGGGTTGACGGGGCGTACCGTGGTTCCCATTTCGCCGGTGGCCAGCCCGCTGATGCATTCCTTGTCCGGGTGCCGGCGCTGCCGGAGCACCGCATTGCCGTCGATCCAGCGGGGCTGGGGTGCCGGTGCTGACGGCCCGGCGTCCTCGCCCTGGGTGGCCAGCCAGCGCAGGTAGGCCAGCCAAAGGCAGGCGTTCACGTCCGCGCCCACCCCCGCGTTGGCCCATTCCAGAGCCTCCACCAGGCCGTCCACGGTGTACAGGGTCAGCTGGGTGTCATCGGAAAAGTGGCGGGGGCCGGACAGGTCTCCAAGCTCGGTCAGGCCACGCGCACCGAAGCGTTCCCGGATGTCAGCGATGGAGTCGAATTCCACCGCGTAGCCCAGCGCATCTCCCAGCGCCCCGCCCAGCAGGCAGCCGTGGATCCGGGACTTGAGGGTGGGCGCGGGAATACCGGGGTCAGTGCTCATGCTGTCAATGTACCGTCCCTTGCTTGCCGGCCGGCCAATCCATTGCCCTGGCGCACCGCCAACAGCTGATGTCCAGCAAACGCACAGCCTTGGCTGGAATACTGCTCGGGTTGCCGTGGCCAGTCAGCCAGCAGGCACCCGACTCCCACACGTAAGGTTTCCTCATGAGCACCCCAGTCCCAGCCCGCGACGCACTGCAGCCCGGCGGTACTGACACCGCCCCCGGCGCCCTGCTGCCCCGCCTGGTGGCCGAGGCCTTCGGCAGCCTCTTCCTGGCCGTGGCCGGGCTGGGTGTGCCGTTGTTCAGCATTCCGCAGTCCAGCCCTGTGCCGGCCGCGCTTGCTGCCGGGCTGGCCATCACCGCCGCGATGCTCGCCTTCGGATATGTCTCCGGCGGCCACTTCAACCCCGCCATCACCCTGGGGCACCTCCTCGCCGGGCGGATCCGTGCCGGCGCCGCTGCAGCCTACGCCGCCGCCCAGGTGGCGGGTGCCCTGGTGGGCGCCCTCGCCCTGTTCGGCATCCTCCGGACCCTGCCCAGCATCCCGGACAGCCGCACGGCCTTCGACACGGTGGCAGCAGGTTTTGCTGACCACTCCATCATCCAGGCGCCCCTCGCCGCCGTCGTGCTCCTGGAACTGCTGGGAGCCGCGATCATCGTGGCTGTCTTCCTCGGCGCAGCCGGCCGCGGGGGCAACCGCACCGTGGCGGCCGTTGCCGTGGGCCTGTCCTTCGCGGCCCTGCTCCAGGTGGGCCAGTCGGTGGGAAACCTGCCCTTCAACCCTGCCCGCGCCGTGGCCTCCGCCGTCTTTAGCTCCGGCTGGGCCCTGGAGCAGCTGTGGGTGTTCCTGGTGGCGCCGCTGGCCGGGGCTGCAATCGCGGGCCTGGCGTTCCGGATCACAACGGGCGCTGAGGCTGCTGTCGCCGATGCGCCTTCCAACGATGGCAAGGCTGGTGGCGACCGGACGCGCACGGACGCGGACGCGCCGGAAGCGGACAACGCCGACGCCGACGGCCTCGATGCGGACGGTCCGGGCGCGGACAGCCTGGACGCTGGCCTCATGGGCAGTGACGACGACGGCGCCGCGGCCCCCAGCGCCGGCGCCGGGGCGCGCGCCACGGCTGGGCGGCGGGAGAAGGCCCGTGTCAGCGAGGCCCAGGAATTCTTCGACGGGAAGCGGTCCTGAACACGGCACCGCGGCGCTGCACCGCGGCGTTTTTCTGAAGTGTCGGTGGCTGCCGATAGCTTAGGAATATGCGGTTACTTCACACCTCGGACTGGCATCTTGGCCGTTCGTTCCACGGCGTCGGCATGCTGGATGCCCAGCGCGCCTTTGTTGACCAGCTGGTGGCAGCGGTCCAGCGCGACGGCGTCGACGTCGTCCTGATCGCCGGGGACGTCTACGACCGCGCGCTCCCGGGCGTGGACGTGGTCCACCTGCTTGACGATGCGCTGGTCCGGCTCACTGCCGCAGGCGCCAACGTGGTCCTCACCAGCGGCAACCATGACTCCGCCATCCGGCTCGGCTTCGCCTCCCGGCTGCTGGAGCGCGGGGGAGTGCACCTGCGCACCAGGGTGGAAGACCTCGCCCAACCTCTCCTGCTCCCGCTGGGAACGGATACAGCCGGCAAGGAGGCCGTGCTGGCGCTGTACGGCATCCCGTGGCTCGAGCCCCGGCTCGTCAGTGAGCAGCTCGGGGTGGAAACGGCGAGCCATTTCGAGGTCACCCGCGCAGCAACCGGCCTGATCCGGGAGGACATCGCCCGCAGATCGGAGTCCGCCACCGTCCACTCGGTGGTCCTGGCCCACACCTTCGCCAGCGGGGGAATCAGTTCGGACAGCGAGCGGGACCTCAGCATGGGTGGGGTCGGCGCTGTGCCGCTGGACCTGTTTGACGGCTTCAGCTACACGGCGCTTGGCCACCTGCACGGCCGGCAACAATTGTCCGCTTCCGTCAGGTATTCAGGCTCTCCGCTGGCCTATTCCTTCTCCGAGTCCACCCACCAAAAAGGGGCCTGGCTCGTGGACATTGGTCCGGAGGGGATCACCTCTGTGTCGGAGGTCCAATGGGAAGCGCCGCGTGCCCTGGCCGTACTGCGGGGGGAACTGGAGGACCTCCTGGCTGAACCCGCCCACACCTGGGCCGAAGCCGCCTACTGCCAGATCACCCTGACCGACGCCCACCGTCCTGTCCGCGCCATGGAACGGCTCCGCAGCAGGTTTCCGGACACTCTGGTCCTGGCCTTCGATCCGCAGGGCGGATCGGCCACTGCGCAGGCCAGCTACAGCAGCAGGCTTGCCGGTGCACCGGATGACCTGGCTGTCTGCTGCGGTTTCCTGGAACACGTGCGGGGACGAAGCGCGGACCAGGCGGAAAAGGCTGCGCTCGCCGCCGCACTGGAAAACGTCAGGCTGCTGGAGGCATCGCGGTGAGAATCCACCATCTGCGCATCTCGGGGTTCGGCCCTTTCGCAGGCACCGAGGACATCGACTTTGACCGGCTCAGCGCCCATGGTCTTTTCCTGCTGAACGGGCCCACAGGTGCGGGAAAGACCAGCGTGCTGGATGCCATCTGCTTTGCCCTGTACGGGTCCGTTCCGGGGGCCAGGCAGGACGGCAAACGGCTGCGCAGCGATCACGCGGAGCCCGGGCAGGAACCTGCGGTCACGTGTGAGTTTTCCGCGCAGGGCCGCCGCTTCGAGGTGACACGCTCTCCGGCCTGGGAGAAGCCCAGTGCCAGGGGCAGGAACGGCTTCACGGTTCAACAGGCCAAAACACTGCTCCGGGAGCGGGTGGACGGGGCGTGGGTGGAGAAGTCGGCGCGCAACGATGAAGCCGGTGCCGAAATCATGGCGCTGCTGGGCATGGACCGCGAACAGTTCACCCGCGTGGTGATGCTGCCGCAGGGCGACTTCGCTGCCTTCCTCCGCTCCAAGGCTGCCGACCGCCTGGACCTGCTGCAGAAGCTTTTTGGTACCCAGCGGTTTGAGGCCCTGGAACAGGAACTGTCCCGCCAGGCCAATGCCGCCCGGGAGGACGTGGCGGTCCTGTCCGGGCAACTCGGACTCCTGGCCTCGCGGGCCGAAACCGAAGCCGCCCCGCTGCAGCTTCCGGAGGACGGCGCCCCGCCCACTGAGGACGTCCCCCGCCGCCTGGCATGGCTGCAGGACTCCGCCGTGCTGCGCCTTGCGGAACTGAGGGACCGCGCCGCTGCCGCCGAGGCCGCCAGCCAGGACCGCCGCAACGAGGCGGAACAAGAGGCGGCGCGGCACGGGAGGAAGCGGAAACTCCAAGCTGCCATCGAGCGGCAGGAGGCCGTGGAGGAAGGGGCCCAACGGCAGGAGGAGCTTCTGTCCCGGCTCGGGCGCCACCGCCAGGCCGAAGTCCTCCAGGGACAGCTGCAGGCCGTGGACGTCACATCCGCCAAGGTGCGCAGTGCCGCAGCCGCGGCCGAATCCGCAATGACGCTGCTCAGGCTGGCTGCCGGCGATGGCGGGGAACTGGCCCAGCTCGGCCTGGAAACGGCGGCGGAAGCTGCCGATGCCGCGTTGGCGTCCGTAACTTCCCCCGGACCCGGTGAACGTGGCGCTGCCGCCAAGGACGGCATGCCAGGGGCCGCGGAAGAACTTGGCCGGCTGCGTTCGCTGCTGGCGGTCGTCGAGGCACGGCTGCCGGACGAGGACAGGCTCCGGGACCTCCGTAAGCGGCACCAGGCATTGTCCGGGAAACAGGAAGAACTGCAGCGGGCCGTGGAGGCGCTGGGCAACACCGTCTCGCAGCTGCTGGTGGAACGCGAACAGCTGGTGGACGGCATGGACCGGCTCGAAACCCGGTCCACCGAAGCCGCACTCCGCCGCAAGGAAGCTGCCGCCGCCGCGGAACTGCTGGACGTGGTCCGGCGCCACGGTTCCGCCCTAAAAGCGGTGGACCGGGTCAAAGCCCGCCACGCAGACTCGCGGGAAAACCTGTTGGAGGCCAAGCGCCGCTGGCTGGACGTACGGGAGGAACGCCTGGCCAACGCCGCATCCGAACTGGCCGCGAAGCTGGTTGACGGAGAACCCTGTGCTGTCTGCGGCAGCGGACACCATCCCAGTCCCGCAGATGCAGGCAGCGGAGGCCCGGGCCTGGCCCAGGAAGAGGAAGAAGCCCACGGCATTTATGAGGCTGCGGAGGCGGCCCACGCCTCGGTAACCGCGGAACTTGCCAAGGCCGAGCAGGCGGTGGCTGTCCTCGCCGGACAGGGCGGGAGCACCCCTGAGGCAGAGGCGCGCGCTGCCGCGGACGGTGCCCTTGCTGCCGCGAACGACGCCGAGCAGGCAGCGGAGGAACTGCAGGGCAGGCGGCAACGGCTCGAAGTACTGGATGCGGGCATCGGTCAGGCCCGCTCCGGCGTGGCGGAAGCCGAGGCGGACCTCTCCCGGGTCGCCGCTTCCCTAGCCGAGCTGGCTGAACAGGCAGCTGCACTGGACAAGGGCCTGGCAGGCCTGCGCGGCAGCCACCGGAGCCTGGACCGCCGCCTCCGCGCACTCGAGGAAGCCGTGGCGGTGCTGGATAAGGCCGTGGAAGCCCAGGCACGCCTTGATGCTGCATTGCTGCAGGCTGGCGAAGCGCAGGAACACCTTGAACGTGCCCTGCCGGAAGCCGGCTTCGCCACCATCGCCGACGTCCGCGGCCAGCTCCTTGAACCCTCTGAGGCCGCGGCCTTGGACGCTGCAATCCGTGCTGCCCAGGACGAGGCCGCCCGCGTGGCCGGATTGTTCGAGTCCGAGGACATCGTGCTCGCGCTGGCTGAAGCTGAGAAGGGCTTCCAGGTGGACGACGGACGGCTGGCAGGAATGCGCGCCGGAGCGGCGGCGGCCCAGAACGACGCACGGGAGGCCGATTTGGCCGCGGGACTGGCGGCCCGTTGCCTGGCCTCGCTGACGTCGATTGCTGCCGAATACGAGGCGCTGGTCTGCTCGTCACGGGAGCCTGCGGAGAAGGCACAAATGCTGGCGGGATTGGCCGATGCCGCTTCCGGCCGGGGCGAGAACACCTACCGGATGAGCCTCAACAGCTACGTCCTGGCCGCCCGGCTGGAACAGGTGGCCCTCGCCGCGTCCGAACGGCTGGTTGCCATGAGCGATGGCCGGTACCTGCTCCAGCACACGGACGCCAAAGCCGCCCGGGGTGCAAAGTCAGGGCTGGGACTCGAAGTGGTGGACCAGTGGACGGGCTACCGCCGGGACACGTCCACCCTGTCCGGAGGCGAATCCTTCATGGCATCGCTCTCCCTGGCCCTGGGCCTGGCGGACGTTGTCCAGCAGGAGGCCGGAGGAGTTGAGATCGAAACCCTGTTCGTGGATGAGGGCTTTGGAAGCCTGGACGAACAATCGCTCGAACAGGTGATGGATGCCCTTGAGGGGCTCCGCGACGGCGGCAGGGTCGTGGGACTTGTCAGCCATGTGGCCGAGATGAAACAGCGGATCGGCACCCAGCTTCAAGTCCTCAAGAGCCGGAACGGTTCCACGCTGCGGATCTCCGAAAGCCTGGACGCGCTCGTCTGACCGCGGCCGATATACTGAGATGCGTTACCGGGTTGCGCGCATCGGGAGGAGGGACGATGCGCACCTACTGAACGAGCCCGGAATTGACTCAACAAGCTTCTCCTTCAAGCACCAGCCACACCCCTGCCTGCGTCCCGGCTTCGAGCCCGGTGGAAGGGCCAGCGCCCGGACGCTTTTCGCGCCTCCCGCAGCTCGCAGGCCGAAGCTTCATCCCCCTGGGGCTCTTCGCGAGGCTGCCCCTGGCCATGCTGACCATGGGCACGCTCACCCTGGTCACCTCCGTCAGCGGCTCCTTTGCCGCCGGCGGAACAGCCGCCGGAGCGGTGGGCATCGGTTCGGCCCTTGGCGCCCCGCTGTTGGGGTCCCTGGCCGACAGGAGGGGACAGCGTCCCATCCTGCTGCTATCCGCTGTGCTCAATACCGTGGCCGTAGTGGCCCTGGTGCTCAACGCCAACGCCACTGCTGCAGCCGGGGATTTCCCGCTTGCTGTCCTGGCAGTTGCCTTCGCGGCCGGCGCCACCAGCCCACAGGTGGGACCGCTGGCGCGCGTGCGGTGGATGTCCCTGACGGCCAACGCGGACGGTACGGCTCCGCCCTCCGATCCTGTCCGCGACCTGGATACGGCGCTTTCCTACGAAAGCACAGCGGATGAGGTGACCTTCGTCCTCGGACCGGCCCTGGTGGGAATCCTGGCCAGCCTTGTCGCGCCGTGGCTTCCGCTGGCACTGGCCGCGGCGATGACCATCACGCTGGTGCCGGGCTTCGCTGTCCATCCCACCCACCGGGCGGTTCCGGCCGCACGTCGTTCCCCCGGCAGGAAGAGTCGCGGCGCGGGCGGCCCCGCAAAGCTGCAGTGGGTAGTGGCGCTGCCCGTCTTAGCCATGGTCTGCATGGGGACTTTCTTCGGCTCCACCCAAGCTGCCCTGAGCGCTTTCTCCGCCGGACTCGCCGGCACGGAAATCGCGGGGCTGCTGTACGCCGTCATGGGGCTTAGCTCGGCGGCCGCGGCACTCTCGGTCGCCTATTGGCCCCGCCGTGCAGGGCTCCCGCTGCGCTGGGTACTCTGTGCTGTCCTCATGGCGGGGCTGGCGGTCCTGCTGCTGGTTCCGTCGTCACTGCCCATGATGGCGGCGGTCCTGCTGCTCCTCGGGCTGCCGGTGGGCCCGGTGATGGTCACCGTCTTCGCCGTCGGCGGACGGGTGGCGCCCGCCGGCAGGCTGGGCACGGTCATGACCGCGCTCGCCAGCGGGATTGTCGCCGGAACGGCCCTCGGGTCCTCTGTTGGGGGACAGCTGGCACAGCTGTCCGGCCACGGCGCCGCATTCCTTGTCCCGGTCTGCGCCGCGCTGGCGCTGGCGCTGCTTGGCGCGGGAGCCGCCGTCGTGCTCCGCCAAAAGGCCTGACAGCGCACCCTGCACGGCGCACCCCGGACCCCCGTCCGGCCACTGTTTGCCGTGCGGGCGTTCTGCTAGGCGAGCTGGCTCTCGATCCTTGCGGCGCTTTGGGCGATGGCGGCCCCCAAGGCCTCCGGGTCCTGGGCGGAGCGGATGTAGACGACGGCGAGGGCGGCCGGACGACCGCCAGGCACCCGGACCGGGGCTGCCAGCGAGGAGACTCCGGCGATGACCTCGTCATGGCTTGCCGAGTATCCCCTCTTCCGGGCCTCCAACGCCTCAGGCCGGTAGGGAATACCCGTGTCCAGCCGGTCCCACTCCGGTTCGGTGAGGGCCGATTGGATGGCAATACCAGGCGCCCCGGCATTGATGGGGTGGCGCGTGCCTGGACGCTGGGCCACGGAGGCTCCTGAATGCCTCGGCTCGACCGTGACGAGCGTAATGCAGTCGTGGTGGTCCCAGACCGCCACGAAGGCCGTCATGTCCAGCGAGTTTGCCAGCTGGGTGAGCTCCGGCAGGGCGGCGCTTTGAAGGTTTCGGGATACGCCGCGGGCCAGGACCGCCAGGCCCGGTCCGGGCTGGACCCGTCCGGCGTCGTCCCGCACCAGGAGGGAATGGTCTTCCAGGGTGCGCAGGATCCGGTATGCCACCGAACGGTGGACACTCATGGCCTCGGCCAGTTCGGTGATGGTCAGCGGGCCGGGGGCGGCTGCAAGGATCTCGAGGGCCCGGATGCCGCGCGACAGGGTCTGCGAGGGAGAGGCCTGCGGCGCCACTCCGGCCTGTGCTGCGGCTGCTGGAGGAGTCATGATGTCCATCCTAGGTCGGCGCGCGGGCGTGCAGTGACCCTTGTCTCATGTGGCAGGAAAAGGTATTGTCCTCTATACGAACTCACAGTTCAAATATAGAACATCTCCCTCGCGGCAAACATCCGCGAAACTTTCCCCGCAGTTCGTGTTCCGCATCACAGTTTCGTAGTACCCTACTAACTAACTGACCGTTCTGTCGGTAATTCTGAAGGCGTCCGGGTGGCATTGCTGCCCAATAAACAATGGAGTTTCAATGACCACACCTTCCAAGGTGGATACCCTCGCTGGCCCCAGCAGTCGGCGGGAGGAGCGCAAGGTCCTCGCCGGCACCCTGGTCGGTACCACAATCGAGTGGTACGACTTCTTCATCTTTGCCCAGCTGACCGCAACGCTGCTGTCACCGCTGTTCCTCGCACCCCTGAACGAGTCCAACCCCGGCCTGGCCCAGATCCTTTCCTTCGCCCTCATCGGCATCAGCTTCCTGTTCCGCCCGCTCGGCGCCGTCATCGCCGGGCACCTGGGCGACCGCCTGGGCCGGAAGGCCATGCTGGTCTTCACCCTGGTGATGATGGGTGCAGCCACCGCCCTCATCGGCGTGCTGCCCACCTACGCGCAGATCGGCGCCTGGGCTCCAGTGCTGCTGATCCTGCTGCGGGTCATCCAGGGCTTCTCCGCCGGCGGCGAATGGGGCGGTGCTGCTCTCATGGCCGTCGAGCACGCGCCGGTCAACCGCCGCGGCCTGTTCGGCGCCTACCCGCAGATCGGCGTGCCCGTGGGCATGATCCTGGCCACCGGCCTGCTGTTCTTCCTTAACACCAGCATGTCCAAGGAAGACTTCGCGGCCTGGGGTTGGCGCGTGCCGTTCCTGCTCTCCATCGTCCTGATCGTGGTGGGCTACCTGATCCGCCGGGCCGTCGCCGAAAGCCCGGTCTTCCAGGAGATGGCCCTGCGCAAGAAGGAGAGCAAGGCGCCCTTGGGCGAGCTGATCCGGAACCACAAGCTGCCGGTGCTGTACTCCACCCTGATCTTCATCGGCAACAACGCGGCCGGCTACCTGCTGATTGCCTTCTTCATCTCCTACGCCACCAAGACGCTGAAGATGCCCACCCCGCAGATCCTCCTGGCAACCACCCTGGCGTCCTTCGGCTGGCTGATTTTCACCCTGGTGGGCGGATGGCTCTCCGACCGTATTGGCCGCGTCAAGACCTTCCTGATCGGCTACGCCATCGTCTTCGCCTGGATGATCCCCATGTTTGCCCTGATCGACACCAAGGACATCATGCTCTATGGCGTCGCCCTGTTCGTCCTGACCGTTGGCCTGGGCCTCTCCTACGGACCCATGTCCGCCATGTACGCAGAGATGTTCCCCGCAAACGTCCGCTACTCCGGCATCTCCATCGGGTACGCCTTCGGCGCCATCCTGGGCGGAGCCTTCGCGGCCACCATCGCGGAGTCACTGCTGCAGTCCACCAAGTGGACCGGCTCGATCGGCATCTACATCATGATCCTCTGCGTGATCTCCGCCGTCGGCGTGGTGCTGGCCAAGGAAACCAAGGGCCGCCCGCTGGGTGTCAGCAGCCACCACTGATCCCCGCCGTCCCCCTAACCTCGCTTCGCTTCGGCCAGGGAACCCTGACGGCGTGAGCCCACCGGCCGTAGCGCAAACGCACAAACAGCAGGCCCGGACCGCTTGGTCCGGGCCTGCTGTTTGTCCAGGTGTTGTTACTCCGCCAGCAGCCTGACTGCGTCGTCGTCGCCCAGTTGCGGAAAGTGCCGGTAGTAGCTCCCCACGGCCCGGAACTTGCCGGGCAGGTGCAGGCAGACCACCGCGTCGCATACCCGCTCGAGCAATGCCTGGGTATGGACGGAACCCACGGGGGCGGCGGCAATCACCGCAGCAGCGCCACCTTCCCGCACGGCCTCGACGGCGGCGCGCATCGTAGCGCCAGTGGCCAGGCCGTCATCCACCAGGAGCACCGTCTTGTCCGCCAGGTCCATGCCGGCCCCCGGGTAGAGCTCTGCCCGGCGGAGCAGTTCGGCTCTTTCGCGGTCTTCCACGGCGTTCAGCGATTCCTGGGATACCCCGTGTTCAAGGACCCGCTCCAGCAGCGGTCTGTTGATCAGCCGGACCGTGCGCCCGCGGGCCAGGGCCAAGGCACCGTACGCGGTTTCCTCGTGCCCGGGAATCCCCAGCTTGCGCACCAGGACAGTGCCCAGGGGCAGACCCAGCGCCGTTGCCGCAGCCGCCGCGACAGCGATGCCCCCGCGGGCCAGGCCCAGGACCACGGTGTCCGGGCGCTCCCGGAACTGGACCAGGGCAGCGGCAAGTCGTTGTCCGGCCTCCGTGCGGTCTTCGAAACGCGTCCCCATGTGTCCTTCCCGGCGCTCTGTTCCTCACCGCGGCGGCCCGCCGTCGGCGAACGTATCAAAGGCTGCCGGCGGCAGCCCGCGCCTCGATCAGACGGCCAGGAACGAAATGGCGGCCTGTTTGAAGGCCCTGCTGGTGATGGCGTTGGTGTGGTTCCGGCCCGGAAGGATCACCTGTTCGGCCATGGACCCTGCACTGCCGGCCAGCTCGGCGAGCCTGGGCAACGTCGCCGCCCGTTCGTCCTTGTCTCCAGCCACCAGCAGCATGGGAACGTGGGGAACCGCTTCGGCCGGGTCGTAGGGCTCCGCCTTGATGGCCTCCACGAGGGACAGGAGCGCGAAAATGTTGTTGCTGGGCAGCAGCAGCGCCATCTTGAGCAGCTGGGCCGTGGACTCGTCCTTGATCGGCGTGCCGTCGGCCAGGTAGTCCTGGGCGGCTACCAGGTCGAAGGCCGCCAGGGGGTCCGAGTCGTTGGGCCCGCCGAGCACCAGCCGGTGCACCAGCTCCGGCTGGGTTGCCGCGAACTCCCAGGCGAGCCGGGAACCCAGGGAATAGCCCACCAGGTCCAGCCCGCTGGAAGGGTCCCCGTCCTGCAGCGGGCGTGCGCCGGCGTCGAACGCTGCCTGCAGCAGGTCCGCCCGGATCCGGCTGGGGGAGTAGGAATCCATGTCCTCGGGTGCGCCGCTGCGGCCGTGGCCCGGAAGGTCCACCGTGATGACCCGGCGGCCCGCGTCGAGCAGGGCCGAGACCCAGCCCGTGTCCTCCCAGTTGAGCTTGGACGAGGAGGAAAAGCCGTGCAGCAGCAGGACCGGCCGGAGGCCCGAATCGGCCGCGGGTTCATGGACCGCCACGTACATCTGCGGGTCGGTGCCTTCAACGGTGTGCGCCTGCTGCTGGCCGCTGTGCCTGCCGCTCATGGTGTCAGTTCCCCAATCAGGTACGGCGCCTGGGCGGGCCCGGCGCGTCGGTGCGACTTCCTTGGAAAGGTAGGCACCACTCTACCTGTTGGCGGGCTGCCTCCTGCCGGTCAGGCGGGCGCCAGCGGCGCAAGCCAGTGCGATGGCGGTGATCAGGGCGAAGGTGCTGAAGAGCTGCACGCGGCTGGCGTCGGCACTGAACCCGACGGCGAAGATGAGTCCCAGCAGCACCAGGCCCAGGATGGTCAGGCCGGGAAAGCCCTTCATCCGCAGGGGCAGCGGGGTCCCGTCCCGGTCTGCCCGCCGCCGGAGGATCAGCTGGGAGACCAGGGCGCTGCCCCAGACCACCAGGCACGTCGACCCCACCAGCTGGAACAGCGCGGGCAGGATTCGGTCCGGGAACAGGAGTTCCAGGACAGTGGCCACGAAGCCGAAGGCCACGGACACCGCCACCGCGGGCAGGGGTACGCCTGCACGGTTGAGGCGGGTCAGGACGCGCGGCGCCTCGCCGCGCTGGGCGAGTGAGTAGACCATGCGGGAGGCGCCGTACAGATTGGCATTCAGGGCGGAGAGAAGTGCGACGACGGCCACCAGGGTGATGGCGGTGGACGCACCGGGGATCCGGGCCGCGTCCAGCACGCCGGCAAAGGGGGAGGCAAGGCTCTTGGAGGTGGCGGGAAGGACGGCGGCGATGACGAAGACAGAGCCGATGTAGAACACGAGGATCCGCCACACCACCGTGCGGATGGCCTTGCCCACGCTGCGCTCCGGGTCCTCGGTTTCGGCTGCCGCTACCGACACAATCTCTGTCCCGCCAAACGCGAAGATCACCACGAACAGGGCAGCAGCAACGCCGCCCAGGCCTTGCGGCGCAAAGTTGCCGGTGAGATTTTGCGCGCCGGGAGAGTCGACACCCGGGAGCAGGCCCAGGAGCAGCGCTGCACCAACTCCAAGAAACAGGACGATGACGGCGACTTTGAGGATTGCGAACCAGAACTCGAACTCGCCAAAATTCCGGACCCCGGCCAGGTTGATGGCGGTGAAGGCCACCATGAACAGCAGCGCCAGCGCCCAGACCGGGACTACCGGCCAGACGGAGAACAGGAGCCCGGCCGCGCCCAGGGCCTCGGCTGCGATCACCACCACCAGCTGCAGCCACCACAGCCAGCCGATGGTGGCGCCTGCCGTGCGGCCCAGCGCGCGCTGCGCATACACGGAGAAGGCCCCGCTGTTCGGGTTTGCTGCAGCCATCTCACCAAGGGCCCACATGACCAGAATGATCAGCGTTCCGGCCACGAGGTAGGAGATGAGTACTGCCGGCCCTGCCGCCTGGACTCCGGCACCCGACCCCAGGAACAGCCCCGCCCCGATGGCGCTGCCCAGCCCCATCATGGTCAGCTGGCGGGGCTTCATGCTGTGGACGGCTGCGGCCTTTGGTGTGGTGGTCGATGGCGTATGGGCAGACTTCATCGTCATGGGCAGGTGCACCTTCTGGGGCTGGATGGGTCCGGGGCCAGGGGCCCGGGGGTCCTTTTGGGACCTATTGAATTTACCGCTTCTGGGTGGCTGCCCGGAAACGCGGGGGCCAACACCGGCGGCCCAACACCGGCGGGCCGCATCCGCGGCAGGAGCTCGAAACGCAGCCGGCAGCTGAGGGAATGGCTCGAGCCCTGCCGCGCCTGGAAGTGCGTGGGGGCAGAAACATTTCCCTTTCGGGGATGCCCGGCCGTAGAATTAGTTTTGGTCAACATGACTATAACTAGGGACGACCGGCCCCGTGCCGGCAGTCGGGGATGACGGAAGGCGGTGGGACGGGTGTACTACAGCTCGGCTAATGTTTCCGAGCGGCAGGCAGCGCCGCCGTCGCTGGCCATCTCCACGGTGATTTTCGCCCTCCGGCCCAGCGCCACCTCCGGCCGTCCCACCCTGTGGCTTCCCCTGGTGCGCCGCATCCGGGAACCGTTCAAGGGGTTGTGGGCCCTGCCGGGTGGCCCCCTGAGCCATGACGAGTCACTCCAGGACGCTGCCGCCAGGAACCTGCGGGAGACCACCGGCCTTGCACCCAGCTACCTTGAGCAGCTCTACGCTTTCGGCGGCCTCCACCGTTCACCCACCCAGCGGGTCGTCTCCATCGTCTACTGGGCCCTGGTCCAGCCCACGGAAGCAGCGCTCGCGGACGAGTCCGAGAACGTGAAGTGGTTCCGCGCGGACCGGCTGGGTGAGCTGGCCTTCGACCACAACGCCATTGTTGACTACGCGCTCTGGCGCCTGCGCAACAAGCTGGCCTACGGCTCGGTGGCGTACCACCTGCTGGGGGAGTACTTCACGCTCGCCCAGGTCCGCGAAGTCTATGAAGCGGTCCTTGACCGCCAGCTGGATCCCGCGAACTTTCGGCGGCAACTCAAAGCCACCCCGGAAATCGAAGAAACCGGGGAATTCCTCCAGGGCGGCAAGCACCGCCCGCCACGCCTCTACCGCTTTACCGGCCGGCCAGGCCTTGACCCAGATAACAGGAGCACACCATGAGCAGCGTCAACACGGCAATCCAGCTGATCACGCG
>Ga0308158_10003171_pt1 | contig 14722 bp, 13 predicted proteins | sample PhyBR2_FD_201038 | JGI IMG/M metagenome (GOLD analysis project Ga0308158, IMG submission 201038) | Phyllosphere microbial communities from UC Gill Tract Community Farm, Albany, California, United States - DLSLB.R2 | ecosystem: Host-associated > Plants > Phyllosphere > Unclassified | place: USA... | reverse complement strand
CCTGCTGGCCTGCCGGCTGGGCGGAAGCGGACGGAACGGTGGCCGTGGAGCTGGGAGTGTCCTGGGACATGTGAACCTCATCATTCATCGATCTTTGCCGCGCGGGATGCCGCCACCGCAGGGCCCGCCGCCTGCACGGCGCTGGGCTCCAGCCGGGACGGGCATACCGCAAAGAGCTGTTCCGAAACCAAGCCTAATGCTTGCCGCGGATCCTCTGTGCGCCGCGTCACAGATGCGACCATGAGCGGCATTTTTTAAGCGGTGAGTGGTGTCTGCATTGCTTGGCGGGCACGGCCGAAGGCCTGAGTCAGCTAGTGATCAGCTTGGCTGTTGACTAGGCTGAGATGGAATTGTGACTTCACTTCGGACCACTCCGGCAAGGTGCTGATGGCGCTGCGCCGGGGCGGGAACGTATGTCAAGACGGCACGGTTTTCGGGCCCCCAGGGGCCGGGTGCCGCCACGCTAAGGAGAGCAGAATGAACCAGCAGAGCTTCGGCCAGCGAACGGGCCCGGGCACCGGGGCGGGGCCAGGAGGCCCCGGAACCACGGCCGGGGGACCGGGGCAGCCAACTGCCGCCGGCGGCGCCGCCAAGGGACAGCCTGCAGGACAAAAGGACGGTGCCGGAAAGCTCGATCCGAACGCCAACCAGGCGGTGCTGGGCCCGTTCACCGTCCGCGACCTCGCCGTCTTTGCAGGCACTCTCATCCTGTTTGTTGCGTCACTGCTGCCCCTCTTCGGCACCCGGTACAACCTGTGGAACCTGAACAACCTGTTCTTCCTGGGATTGGGCATCATCCTGCCGCTGATCACCAGTGCCCTCTTCGCTGCCCGCCGACTGGCCCCTGCCACCAAAATCCGGGTGGGTTCGCTCTCGATTGACCAGTTCGCGTCCGTGGTTGCCTCCTTCGCGGTTGCCTTCTTCTTCCTGTCGGTCGCGGGCGGCTACGTGAGCAGCCTGCTGGTGGGCCTGATCGGTTCGCTGGTCCTCTTCGCCGCCACGGTGCTGGGCCGCTTCCTGCCCTACCTCTCCGGCGACTTCAAGGACAGGCCAGAGGCACCGGCACACCTCGTGGCACGCGAAGCCGCGGTCCCGGTCCGTAAGCCTCGGGCCCCCAAAGCGCCCAAGCCGAAAGCCGGTCCCAACCAGTCGAAGGGCGGCCTTAAGGGCGCCGGCATCTTCGGCGGTGCGGGTGCAGGCTCCTCCGCTGTCCAGCCCGGGTCCGCCAGCCCTGAGCCTGTCCGGTCAAACCACGTGCCGGCCACCGCTGCAGTCCCCGTGGCCACCGCAGGAGGAGCAGCCGCGGGAGCCGGCGGGAGCAGTGCCACGCCAGCTCCCGGGGCCGCAGCTCCCGGTGCCGCACCTTCCGGCCCAGCAGCTGCCGGCGCCGTGCCAGCCGGAGCCTCACCCGCCGGCGCTGCAGGCGCTGGTCCTGCAGCGCCGGGCGCGTCGACGCCCGTATCAACCGCCCCCGAAGTCTCCGACCGGACCCCTGAAGTGGATGCCGGCCCGCCCACCCAGGCAGCCGACGTCGTCCGTCCTGCCTCTACGCCGGCCGCCGAGGAGACCCAGCACGGGGAGGTCCCCGCCGCAAACGCTCCGCAGGCAGCTTGGGAACCGCCGGCCGCCACTGCCGTCCACCAGCAGGTCCGTTCCGAGCAGCCCATCGGGGCTACGGTGGACCCGGCCAGCCGCCAAGACGACACTGACGGGCAGCCCATCCACGAGGCTTTCTGGTTTGCCGTCGCCCAGCACCGCACGGCCTTCGACCCCCGCACCGGCGCCCCTGCCTTCGTGATCGAACCTGGTGGCTGGGTCCTGGCACTTGAGGACCGCGGCCACGAGTTCCTGGTCCAGCACACGGACGGGCGGCTGGGCGTCCTGCGCGACCTCAGCAACATCGAGCGCGGCTGACGCCGGTGGCCGGGGTTCGAACCAAAGCCGGCCAGGCCGCCGGGATGCCGGTGGTCTCGTCTGAATCCGTCCTGGCGCTGAAGCGGCGGGCACGGCGCATCCACCGGGCCCTGGCGGAAAAATACCCCTACGCCCACGCGGAACTGGACTTTCGCAACCCGTTCGAACTGCTCGTGGCCACCGTCCTGTCCGCCCAGACCACCGACGTGACGGTCAACCAGGTCACCAAGGTCCTGTTCGCCCGGTACCCCAACGCGCGTTCGCTGGCGGAAGCGGACCCTGCCGAGCTTGAGGTAATCCTCAAGCCCACCGGGTTTTTCCGTGCGAAGGCAAGGAATGTCCTTGCCCTGTGCACCCGGCTGGTGGACGATTTCGACGGCGAGGTACCGGGCCGGATGGAGGACCTGGTCACGCTGCCAGGGGTGGGGCGGAAGACGGCCAACGTGGTGCTCGCCAACGCGTTTGGCGTTCCGGGGATTTCCGTTGACACGCACTTCGCCCGCCTGGCCAAGCGGTTTGGGTGGACCCAGTCCGAGGACCCTGTGCAGATTGAACAGGACGTGGCCGAACTGTTCGAGCGCAAGGACTGGACCATGCTGTCCCATCGGGTCATCTTCCATGGACGCCGCGTGTGCCACGCCCGTAAGCCCGCCTGCGGTGCCTGCCCCGTTGCCAACTGGTGCCCCAGTTACGGGCTGGGCGAGACTGATCCCGACAAAGCGGCCAAGCTCCTGAAATATGAACTTGCGCCCGGCAGCGAGGTACTGCTGGAGCAGTACCTGGCAGAGCAGCACCGGGCCGCGGAAATCCGGATGGCCTCCCAACTGAGGACCCCGTGAGCGCACGCGAAGACCTGGCTGAGCTGATCAGGAGGGCGGAAACCGGAGCAGCCGGTCCGCCCGATCCCCGTTGGGCCGCACTCACGGTGGACGCCGCACGTGCCCGCAGGGCCGCTGTCCTGATGCTTTTCGGCGTCCTGGACGACGTCCCGGCCGAGTCCGGCAAGCCGCTGGCGCCGGCCGACCTCGACGTTTTGCTCCTGGAGCGCGCCCACACACTGGGGTCGCATCCGGGGCAGGTTGCGTTTCCCGGCGGCGGCATCGACAGGGGGGAAACCCCGGTGGCAGCGGCTCTCCGCGAAGCCGAGGAGGAGACCGGACTGGACTCGGGCGGAGTGGAGGTACTGGGCACGCTCCAGGACCTGGGCCTGGCCCACAGCAACTTCCTGGTGACGCCTGTGCTCGGATGGTGGCATGCCCCGTCTCCGGTCCGGGTGGTGGACTACGCCGAATCCGCGCAGGTTTTCCGCGTCCCGGTCCGCGACCTCCTGGATCCGGACAACCGGGTCATGGCCACCGTGCACCGGGCAGGCCGCACCTTTGACAGTCCTGCCTTCACCGTTAACGGCGTGGTGGTGTGGGGCTTCACCGGGATTGTTTTGAGCGGCCTCTTCGACCAGCTCGGCTGGTCGGTACCCTGGGACCGGAACCGGCTGCATCCCATGGGGGTCTGATTTTCAGGCCTGCTGGCGCAAGTCCACCACGATTCCGGTGGCGGCGTTCTCGCGCATGGCATTGATGCCGTCACGGAGCAGGCTCAGGGACCGAAAGGTTGGCGACACCGCAACCACATTCCCTTCGGCGTCGGTGAGCCGCAACCGGTACGACTCTTCGCCTGCACGGTGGATTTCAAATCTTCCCGCCATGGACGGGGACCTCCCTGGTATGCGTCATTGCATCAGCGTGCGGACCGATCTGCTTCAGTCGCCGCTATGACTGTAACGTCCGTCACCGGACCCGCATAGCTACCGCCGGGTAGATTACCTTGCGTCTCGAACATAAGCGCTGGCGGCCTTTTCGGAGCGGTTATTTCGCGAGATCGTAGGAGTCAACCACGGCGAGGCTGACCGGAAACTCGACGGGGATGGGACCGAACAGCAGTTCCTTCGCAGCCCTGGCCGATTCCTCGATCGCCCTGATGCAGGCGTCGACGCCGTCCGCGGGCGCATGCACCATCACCTCGTCGTGCAGGAAGAAGACCAGCTCAGCCCGGACCGTCCCGCCACCGCCGCCGGTGCCTGCCGTCCGCAAGGTGCGCAGCCGCCGTCGTAATTCCGCCAGCCAGCACGCCGCCCAATCCGCCGCCGACCCCTGGACCACGAAGTTCCTGGTGAAGCGGCCCCGGCTCCGGGCGATGGACTCCGCCCGGCGCTGCTCCTCCGCAGTTGCCGAGCGCTGGCTTAGGAACCATCGCTCCGAAGGCGGCGGGCTGCTGCGGCCCAGGCGCGTGGTCACCGTCCCGCCGGCTTCGCCCGCCCTTGCTGCCTTCTCCACGAAATCCACGGCACGCGGATAGGTGCGCGCCAACTGCGGCATCAGCCGGCCTGCTTCCCCAGAGGTGGCCCCGTACATGGCGCCCAGCAAGGCTACTTTTGCTTTGGCCCGGTCGCCGCCGAAACCCTTGGCGGCGATGCCGGCATAAAGGTCCTGGTCCCGAGCGGCCTCCGCCATGATGGCATCCTGGGCAAGGGCCACCAGGACGCGCGGTTCCAGCTGCGATGCGTCCGCAACGATCAGCTTGTGGCCTGGGTCGGCGTGCACCGCGCCGCGGACCTGGCGCGGGATCTGCAGCGCGCCACCGCCCCGGGAGGCCCAACGCCCCGACACTACGCCGCCCACCACATACTCGGGACGGAAGCGGCCGCCGTCCACCCAGGCGTCCAGCCAGGACCAGCCGTTGGCCGCGTGCAGGCGGGAAAGCTTCTTGTACTCCAGCAGTGGCTCGATGGCCGGGTGGCCGTACTCCCTGAGCTCCCACTTTCGGGTGCTTTTCACTTCGATCCCGTTGCGGTGGAGGGCCCGCATCAGGTCCTGCGGAGAATCCGGGTTGAGTCCGGGAGCTTGGAGCAGGGAACGCAGTCCCGCCGCCAGCGCTTCGAGTTTTTGCGGCCGCTGGCCGGCCGGCGGGCGCGGGCCGAGATGGCTGACGAGGATCTGCTCGTGCAGGTCCTCGCGCCAGGGAACGCCCGCGTGCTGCATCTCGGCAGCCACCATCGCGGCAGCAGACTCCGCCGCGAGCAGCAGCTGCAGGCGCTTCCGGCGGTTGTCCTCCGTGCCCACCTCCGCGAGCGCGGCCTGCTGGCCAGCGTATTCTGCCCGGAGATCCTCCAGGGCAACGCCCGGCGGCGGCCCGGGCGCGGGATCATCGAACAGCGCACCTTGGTCCGCAGGGGGACGGGGCGGCAGCAGCGCCTTCGGCGGAAGCACGGGATCCTCCACCGGGGTCCGGTCGGTGGTCCTGGCGTACTCCGTGTGGGCGCTGAACTGGGAAAAGGCCAGGATATTGCCGCAGAGAGTGATGTCATAGCAGCGCTCCACCTCCACGCCGGAGGCGAGCAGTTGCGGGTACCAGTCCTGGGTTCGGTGCCAGATCCAACGGGGCGGCAGGCCGCCGGGGCGCCTCGCTTCGAGTTTGCGGACGACGGCGGCAAGGTCGCTGAGTGCCACCACGCGCGGTTCGGGGTTGGCCGGCTGGGCATGGCCGGCCTGGGTCAGTTCCTGGAGGGCCGCGCCGCGGGGGTGGGCGGCGAGCAGCAGGTACATGCTCCCATTGTGCCCTGTCCGTGGAGCGCGCAGAGCCGGGTTTTCCACATAAGGGACGTGCTCCCTTATCTGGGCTGTGCGGCGGGGGCAGAGTGGCCTTATGAGCAGGCACCAGCTGAACACATCGCCATCCGGGCAGGAACAGGCAGGAGGTTCCTCTTGGCAGTCAACGGACCCGGCCTCGGCGGCAGCGGGTCCCTTGCCTCCCGGGGACCCTTTGTCCGTCGGGTTTGGGGAGCCTGGTGCTGCATGGCTGCCGGACGACGGCGGTCTATCTGGTGCCGGTGCGCACGCCTCCGGTCCACACAGTTCAGTGCTCGCTGGTCCGGGGCCGGGTGCGTCAGTGTCCGAGCGGCGGGGTGAGGTACTGCTGGTCACCGCCTCCGGCGTCCTCAGCGGCGAAGTGGAGCGCATTGTGGCAGCCGCCGGCGGCCAGTTGCGCGTCGTCGCGGACGCGGTGGAGGGCGGGCGCTACTGGGACTCGGCATCGGCCGTTCTGGTGGGCAGCGACATCAGGGAACTGCCGCCCCGCCGAAGCACGCCTGCGGTCATGGTGGGCCTTGACGGCGAGGGGGACAGCCTTTGGCATCTCGCGGCTGCCCTGGGCGCGGAACGTGTCGCCGTGCTGCCCGATGCCGGCGCCTGGCTGGCGGACCATCTCAGCCGGTCGCGCTCGCCGGGTCCGGGCGGGCTGGTCCTTGGTGTCATCGGTGGCTGCGGCGGCGCCGGGGCCACTACCGCTGCCATCTGGATAGCGCAGGCCGCAGCAGGGCTGGGTGCCAGGGTCCTGCTGGTTGACGGAGACCCGTGGGGAGGGGGCCTGGAACTGGCGCTCGCCGCGGAGGAGAATCCCGGCCTTCGGTGGCCGGACCTCGCCGAGGCCAGGGGAAGCATTGATCCCCTGCAGCTCACAGACTCCCTGCCCGTTGCCGGCGGCTTTTCCTTCCTGTCCTGGCCCGCCACGCGCGAACAACTCCTTCCGGTCGCTGCGGCTGCCGCAGCCGGCGTGCTCGATGCCGCGCGGCGGGGTTACGAACTGGTTGTTGTTGATATGGGACGCGGCGCGGAGCCGCTCCGCACGGTGGCTTGGGACTGCGACCGGATCTTGCTGGTGGTGCCGGCGCAGCTGAAGGCAGCGGTTGCGGCCGTCCGCCTGCTGCACGAACTTCCGCCGGTGGAGGCGGGCCTGCTGGTGCGGGGGCGGCCCGGCGCGGCGCTCGACGCATCCCTGATCGCTGACGCTGTGGGGCTGCCGGTGCAGGGCCGTATCCCCGAACTGCGTGCCGTGGCCGCGGCCATGGAATCCGGCCGCCTCCTGGACCTGGGGAAGCGGCGGAATATTCGGCACTTCGGTGGAACGGTGCTCGATTGGCTCGGAGAGGATCTGCAGGCGGGGGACATGGCGTGAGGCGGGCATCAGGTACTCCAATAACTCCGGCGCCGGAAACGCGCCGGACAGGGGCGGGAGGCCTCGGTGAGCGGCGCAGCGCACGCATCCTGGCAGCGAACCAGGCCGGGCGCCCTGGGCGCAGCAGGGACGCCGCCGGCACCGGCAGGCCCATGGATTCCGGGCTGCTGGAATCCGTCCGCGAGTCGATGATGGCGGAGGCTGGAGCGGTGACGCCCTCCCGCGTGGCAGCAGCCGTCCAGGCCACGGGCAAGTTGCTGGGTACCGCCGGATCACTTGCCGCGGTGGAGCGGATCAGCGCAGAGCTCAATGGTCTGGGGCCACTGCAGGAGCTGACGCGGGACCCTGGCGTCACAGACATCTTTGTCAACGCCCCCGACTCCGTCTGGGTGGACCGGGGACGGGGCATCGAACGCGTCTCCGTCCTGTTCGACGGGGAGGCACAATTGCGGGCGCTGGCCTGCCGGCTCGTGGCGGCAGGCGGGCGGCGCCTCGATGACGGTTCACCCTGTGTCGATGTCAGGCTTGCCGGCGGTTACCGTGTCCATGCCGTGTTGCCGCCGGTGTCCACGTCCGGGACGCTGCTGAGCGTCCGGATCCGGAGGGAACGGGTGTTCAGCATGGCGGAGCTGGGCTCCGGCGGCATGTTCGGGCCGGGACTGCAGGCGGTGCTGGAGAGGATCGTTGCCGAAAGGCTGAGCTTCCTGGTCAGTGGCGCCACGGGCTCCGGCAAGACGACATTGCTGTCCACCCTGCTGGGCCTGTGTTCCCCGGAAGAGCGCTTGGTCCTGATCGAGGACGCGTCCGAACTGAACCCTGTCCACCCACACGTCGTCGCCCTGGAATCACGTCACGGAAACCTCGAAGGCGGCGGCGCGGTGGACCTCGGGGAACTCGTCCGGCAGGCGCTGCGGATGCGCCCGGACAGGCTGGTGGTGGGGGAGTGCAGGGGTGCCGAAGTACGTGAACTCCTCACCGCAATGAACACCGGGCACAGCGGCGGCGGAGGCACCATCCACGCCAACACGGCAGCAGCCGTACCCGCCAGGCTCAACGCCCTCGGCGCGCTCGCAGGGCTCGGTCCTGAGGCCGTTCGGCTCCAGGCGGCCAGTGCGCTGGATGTGGTCATCCACGTCGGCAGGACACAGCGGGGCAGGGAAGTCCTGTGCGTTGGACTTGTCAGCGATGGCGCGGAAGGACTGACGGTGGTGCCGGCCGTTGGACAATCGGGGACGCCAGGCCCCGCATGGCCCGCGCTGGCGGCGCGGTTGGGGATGGACCCCGGGGGCACGTTGTGACTCTTGTCTTCACCGTGGTGCTGTGCGCTGCTGTGCTGTTGCTCCTCAAGCCGCCACTGGATGCTGCTTCCAGGTTGCGGGCAGCAACCAGGAGCAGTCCGAAATCGCGAACATTCCGAAAGGGGCGGCGGCTGCCGTGGGGCAGGGCGGCCGGCGGAAACGCCACAACGACGAAGGGACCTGGGCTGACCCTGGTGGTGCAGCAGCTTGCGGCGCTGCTCAGGGGTGGACGAACGCCCGGGCGGCTGTGGGACGAACTCTGGACCGTTTACGGCGTGCCCAATGGGAACGGGCAGCCGATGAGCGAGCCGCTTGACTCCGGCTCGGCGCTTTCAGAGGGGTCAGCTGCCGTATTGGGGTCCGCGCGGGCGGCTTCGGCAACGGGAGCTCCCGTCGCCGAAGCCATCCTTCGCGCACTGCCTACAGCTTTCAAGGCCAGGGACAGGGAGGCCCGGACCTGGCGGCAGCTCGCTGCCTGCTTCGACATCGCAGAGGCCAGCGGGTGCCCGCTCGCCGACGTGCTGACACGCTTTGCGGCCCAACTCGAAGCGGAGGATGACGCAGACGCGGCGCGGCAAACAGCTCTCGCCGGGCCCAAGGCAACCGTCCGGCTCCTGACCTGGCTTCCATTGATGGGTCTTGGGCTGGGTGCCGCCTTGGGTGTGGACCCGCTGGCCACCCTGCTGGGAACACCTCTCGGACTGGCCGCACTGCTGGGCGGAGCAGTCCTCACGGTTGTGGGGAGGGCCTGGTCCGCGCGGCTCGTATCTGCTGCTGCCGGGTCAGGAACGCCATGACCGCGGTTTTGGGCCCGGGCCTCGCGCTTTTCCTGCTGCTCGCGGCCGGCGCCTGGCTCGCCTGTTCCAGTCATGACCGGTTGCGCCAACGGCTGCGCCGCGTGTCGCCTCCAGGGCCGCGGGCAAAACCCACAATTGGTCCGGCAGGCAGGCACAGCAGGGGTCTGGACGATACAGCCATGATGCTTGAGCTCGTTGCTGCGATGCTCGATGCCGGGGCGGGGATTGGGCGATCGCTTGAGCTGGTGGCCGCCTCGGCGGCACCGCAGTACAGAGACTCGCTGCGACCCGTGGTCTCGGCGTTGGCCATCGGCGCTGACTGGGAAACCGCCTGGAGCAGCTCTGCCGTCCGCAGCAGCAGGATCCTGGAACTACGTGATGCCTTGGGCTTCGCGGCCCTCACCGGCGCCCCGTCATCCGCGATTCTTTACGCCCAGGCCGCAAGGCTCCGGCGGGAACGGTTCCGGGCCGCGGAAAAGCGGGCGGCCTCGCTCGGGGTAAAGCTGGTGGTTCCGTTGGGCCTGTGTTCGCTTCCTGCTTTCATCTGCCTGGGGGTGGTTCCCGTGCTGCTGGCCCTGGTGCCGGCAGGTTCCTAGCGGCCCGATGCCGTCGGGCGCCGGGCGTCCCAGTGCCTCCGGGTCCCAGCGAACCGGATTCCCGCCAGTTTCAGGTGCAGTCATTCGGGCCGTCCCTTCCTCCACACATTGGGAGGTTCCCCCGCTTTTCCACTTAGCGGACCCCTTCACTTACCGGCAACAGCCAGGCCGGGAAGAGTCAAAGCAGCCGGCAAAGCTACCGGCGAACAACTGAAAGGAAACCACATGTCCACCAACCACCGCCGCCGTAACTACTACGCCAACTCCTCCGCCGGAACCGCCGCGCTCGCCGCGGCCGGGCCGCGGCGCGGCTCCCCGCAGTTCGGACGAGGTGACGGCCGCCTTCGTAACATTGGCGGCATTCCGCATGCTTCCGCGCCTGTATCTTTCGTGGACGCACCTTCCAGGAAGGCATCGGCCCCAACCTCTTCAGCCCGGACCACGTCTGTCCCGCTGACCGGCAACGTCGTGGAACTCCGCACCAGTTCAGTGGGGCATGGATTGATTGCTCCTTGTTCGGTGGAGGCCCGCTCACTTGAGTCCGGTTCAACTCCTCGCCCGTTCACCTCCGGTTCAGGGGCTGCCCCATCCAAGGCGCGGCGCAACGCAAGACTGATGTGTTCCGAGGCCGGCATGGCCACGGCGGAATATGCCATTGCTACCCTGGCCGCGGTTGGGTTCGCCGGGCTGCTCGTGTTTATCCTCCGGAGCGATGAGGTCCGGGGCTTCCTGCTCACCCTCATCCGCACCGCCTTGGCGCTGCCGTGACGCTGGTACCTGCCGTCAGTCTCGTGCAGAGCATGCTTTACAGCCCGCGACTCCTTCCGACCGGCAGCCGCAGCGTGGCCTGCAGTCGGGTTGCCGCCGGCGTGTTGGCGGTGTTCCGGGTGGCCCGCCGTGGCATCACCGGCAATAAGGCAGCCAGCGGGCAAGGAAGCAAGGAACGAGGCACGGAAACATCGGACAGCGGGGCCAAGGCACGGGGTGCGGTGACGGCGGAGTTTGCCGTGGCACTTCCCGCCGTGCTGGCGCTGCTGGCCATGCTGCTTGCCGGTGCCGCCGCGGGCATGACGCAGCTGCGCATTGAAGAGGGAGCCCGGGCTGGTGCCAGGGCCTTGGCGCGGGGCGATGACCCGGCGGCGGTAGAACGGACAGTCCGGACGCTGGCCGGTGGGTCGGCAGCCGCTTCCGTGTCTGCCGACGGAGAGTGGCTCAGCATCACCGTGACGGACAGGGTGTCTGGGCCCCTTGGATCCTCCATCCCGTGGACCCTCACCGCCCGCGCCTCAACACGCAGTGAAACAGCGGGAACCGGAACTGCGGGTGGTGTCAGCGGTGGCCTGACCGACGGCACAGGGCTCAAATGATGGGGAAAGCCCAGCTACGCTGGCGGTGGGAAGTCGACGATGGGCGTGAACGCGGCTCGGGGACGGTCCTGGCTGCAGGGCTGGTGCTTGTGGTCATCACGGCGATGGCGGTCATGCTGCTGCTGGCCCAGTCCGCTGTGCTTGCAAGCCGGGCGGCATCGGCCGCGGACCTGGCCGCGCTTGCGGCGGCGGACGCACTTCGCGGCATCACCAGTGGTGAGCCGTGCACGGTTGCCGCCGACGTGGCAGCCCGCCACGCGGCGACGGTCCTCAGCTGCACCGAGGGTGCCGGGCAAACCATTGAGGTGCGGACGGAGCTTGGCGAGCGCTCGCTGCTGGGTGCGGCCACAGGCCGTGCGCGGGCCGGACCTCCACCGTAGGAAAGACGGCCTTGCAGGGGTCAGCTCCTGGCTTCCTCTTCCACCGGCACGGCTTCCGTGGCGTCCTTGAGCAGGACTTCCAGCAGGGTCACCGCGGCAGCCTTGTCCAGCGGGTTGTTCTTGTTTCCGCATTTAGGGGACTGGACGCAGGACGGGCAGCCCGCGTCGCACTCGCAGGCCTTGATGGCGTCCCGGGTGGCCGCGAGCCACACCATGGCTTTGTCGAAGCCACGCTCGGCAAACCCTGCTCCGCCAGGGTGCCCGTCATACACGAAGATGGTGGGCACTCCGGTGTCGGCGTGCAGTGCGGTGGAAACCCCGCCGATGTCCCAGCGGTCGCTGGAGGCAACGAGGGGCAGCAGTCCGATCGCCGCGTGTTCCGCGGCGTGCAGGGCACCGGGAAACTGCGCTTCGATCAGTCCCGCCCCCGTCAGGGAACGGTTGTCCACCACGAACCAGACCGCCTTGGTGAAGAGCTCGCGTGCGCCCAGCTCAAGCGGCTCCTCCCCCAGGACCTCGTTGGAAATCAAGGCTTTGCGCTGGAAGGAGACAACTTGCGTGGTGACCTTTACGTCGCCGAAGTGGACGGTCACATCGCCCCATTGCATGGTCCGCATGGTGTCCAGGACCTCGATCTGGGTCACATCCCGTGCTGTCGTGTAGTAGTCGGGATTTGCCCGGCGCACCATGACGCAGTGGTCGTCTTCGTTCAGGTCCTCCACCACGTAGGTATCGCCCTGGTGGACGTACACCGCACCGGTGTGCGCCTGGTAGTGGGTCTGGGGCGAGTCCATGGTTCCCAGGAGGGAGCCGGTCTCGGCGTCGACGATGCTGACCGGGCCGCCGCCGTCCGCCCGGAGATTGACCATGGCCGCGGCACTCTGCGAGTGGGTCCAGAACCAGCCCGCGGGCCGCCGGCGAAGGTAGCCCTGTGCAACCAACCGGTCCAGGAGCATTTCGGCGGTTCCGCCAAAGAGGTCAAGCTCGGCAGGTCCCAGCGGAAGTTCCGCAGCCGCCGCACACAGGTGCGGGCCCAGCACGTAGGGGTTGGACGGGTCAAAGACGGTTGCTTCGACCGACACGTCGAAGATCGCTTCGGGATGGTTCACCAGGAACGTGTCCAGCGGATCGTCGCTGGCTACAAACGCGGCGATGGCGTCCTGGCCCGCGCGGCCCGCCCTGCCTATCTGTTGGAACAGCGATGCTCGCGTGCCGGGCCAGCCGGCCACCAGAACCGCGTCGAGGCCGGAAATGTCGATGCCCAGCTCCAGCGCGGAGGTGCTGGAAACGCCCAACAGCTGCCCTGAACGCAGGGCTTTTTCCACTGCACGCCGTTCCTCGGGCAGGTACCCGGAACGGTAGGCAGCCACCCGCTGGGGAAGGCTGGGGTCCACTTCGTCGAGGAGGCGCTTGGTGATGGCGGAGATGGTCTCGGCCCCGCGCCGGGACTTGATGAAGGCAATGGTGCGGATCCGGGCTGATACCAGGTTGGCCAGCAGGTCCGAGGTCTCGGCAACCGCGGTACGCCGCTCCTTGGCCCCGTTCTCACCCCGGACCTCGGTCAGCGCCGGTTCCCACAACGCCACAGTGGTGGCCCCATGGGGCGAACAGTCGCGGGACACCGCCTTCACGGGGGCGCCGATGAGACGTGAGAAGGAGACATCCGGCTCGGAAGCAGTGGCGGAGGCCGCTATGAACACGGGCTCCGGGAAGGTGGTTCCTGCCCCGTAGTAGGCGCAGACCCGGCGGAGCCGCCGCATCAGGTTGGCCACATGCGATCCGAACACACCGCGATAGCTGTGGGCCTCGTCCACGATCACATAGCGCAGCCGGCGGAAGAACCCTGCCCACCAGGCGTGGTTGGGAAGAATGCCAAAGTGCAGCATGTCCGGGTTGGCCAGGATGAAGTTGGCGTGGTCCCGGATCCACCGGCGCGCGGCAGGATCAGTATCGCCGTCGTAGGTTTCGGCCCGGACGGTGGGCAGTTTCAGGGCACGGATGGCGTTCAACTGGTCGGCTGCCAGGGCCTTGGTGGGGGAGAGGTAGAGGGTGACGGCGCCGTCGTCGTGGATTTTCCCCGGGTCCGCAAGCACCCGCAGTTCGGAACGGTGGATCGCATCCAGCGCCGGCAGCTGGTACGCCAGCGACTTTCCGGATGCAGTTCCGGTGGCCACGACAACGTGCTCACCCGAGTGGGCTGCGTTGGCCGCATCCACCTGATGCCGGTACGGCTCCCGGATGCCTAAGGAGCCGTATGCCCCAGCGATGTCTGGATGCAGCCATACCGGCCATGGTGCGTGGACCGCCTCCCGCGCCGGGATGGTGCGGACATGACGGAGCTGTTCCGGGTCCGGGCCGCGGCCCAGCAAAGGAATCAGGGAGTCATGGGGGTTCACCCCACCATTCTTTCATCCGGCGCCTTACACACGGCCAGCGGTTCGCCCACGGAAAAACCGGGCAGGCAGCTTCAGCTCAGCGAGAGGTCCGCGCCCTCGTGGGACGCCGAGAGCATCAGGACCCGTGCCACCGTGGTCCAGCCGAGGTGTGAATAGAGCTTCTGTCCGTCTGCCGAAGCCAGCAGGAGACCGGTCCGCACGTCGTGGCCGAAGGCCTGGGCCGCCAGGGCGCGCATGATGAAACTGCCCAAGCCCCTGCGCTGGAACGGAGTTTCGGTGATGATCTTGTCGAACACGGCGGTATCACCCACCACGAACACCCGGCCGCTGGCCGCTATGGCGTCTCCGGAGCGGACCTCGGCATAGTGGACGCCGTCCTGCTCGAAGGTGGACAGGCTCAGGTCATCGTCTGAGAGCCAGGGATCCTCGGCGTCCTGGGTCTCCATATCCACAATCATCATCGTTTGCGTGTCAGAGGTAACGTTCAGCCCGTGCCGGGCAGCCAGATCCGCATACCGGGAGGGGTCGTTGGTGAGGACGGTGAGCACGCGGGCAGGGTATTCGGCCGTCTTGGCGGCCAGTGCGGCGAACTCATCCGCGGAGGGTTCGGACGCGAAGACTTCCCACTCCCCGCTGGTGTCGGCGCGGAACACGGAGGGGAAGCGGCTCTCGGTGGAGGTCCGGTAGCCGCGACATCCGGCCCAGCCGGCAACCCACACTTCGAGCAGGCCAGTGATGTCTTCAACCAGGGTTTCCGGGCTCATGGCAAGAACAATATTCCAGCCCGATCGCAAGCAACAGGGGGTGCGGGAGTGCTTATGCAATTGTGATACGGACCGGAGTCGGGCCTGCGGAGGCAGGCAGGTGCAGGCAACCCAGCCGGTACCCTTAAATACGTGGCTTTGAACAAGATTGTGCTTTTTTACGGCTTTACCCCCATCGCCGATCCCGATGCGGTGCGGCT
>Ga0308158_10003169_pt1 | contig 14731 bp, 15 predicted proteins | sample PhyBR2_FD_201038 | JGI IMG/M metagenome (GOLD analysis project Ga0308158, IMG submission 201038) | Phyllosphere microbial communities from UC Gill Tract Community Farm, Albany, California, United States - DLSLB.R2 | ecosystem: Host-associated > Plants > Phyllosphere > Unclassified | place: USA... | reverse complement strand
CATACCAGGAGCGCTACGACCTCTTCCGCGAGATCGCCGATGCCATGGCGCCCATCTGGCCGAAGATCGGCAAGCTCACGGCAGGCAAGCCATCGGCTTGAGATATGAACCGCGCCCGCCGGGCACGGTTTGCAAATGACATTCAGCAGGACGATTTCAGATGATCGATATTTCCGCCGCCAACACGCTTCGTTTCCAAGACCTCGGCGCGATCAAGGATATTGACGTCGTCATCCTCGGCGCGGGTATCAACGGCGCGGGTACGTTCCGCGATCTTTGCGTGCAGGGCGTCGACTGCCTGATCGTAGACAAGGCGGATTTCGGCTCGGGCACGAGCTCGGCCCCGTCGCGGTTGATCCATGGCGGATTGAAGTATCTTGAGACCGGCGAGTTCGGGCTGGTCGCGCAATCGACGCTGGAGCGCAATCTGCTGCTGCGCAACGCGCCGCATTGCGTCGAGCCGCTTCCGACCTTCATTCCGGTCTTCTCCTGGACGCGCGGCATCTGGGCGGCGCTCAGAACACTGACCGGCTCGACCACCGCACCGCGCAGCCGCGGTGCCGTTCTCGTCAAGATCGGCCTGCGGATGTATGACTTCTTCGGCGCCCGCAACCGGGTGATGCCGAACCACCGCTTTCTATTCAAGAAGAAGGCGCTGAAGGAGATGCCGCATGTCACGCCCGCCATCGTCGCGGGCGGCATCTATTACGACGCCAAGATCAGCCGCCCGGAACGCCTGGTCTACGAACTCGTTGCGGACGGCCTGCAGGCCAACGAGAACGCGCTGGCAACCAACTTCACGGCGCTGATCTCATCGGAAAACGGCGTGCTGACCTTCAAGCGCGCGAACGACGAGACATTCTCCGTTCGCCCGAAGCTGGTCATCAATGCCGCCGGGCCATGGATCGATCATGCCAACGCCTCGCTCAACGCGCCCTCGAAGCTGATCGGCGGCACCAAGGGCTCGCATGTCCTGCTCGATCATCCGGAACTCGTGAAAAGCCTCAACGGACACATGATCTACTTCGAGGCCGATGACGGCCGCATCTGCCTCGTCTACGACTACCTGGGCCTCGCCATGGTCGGCTCGACCGACATACCGGCAAGCGATCCGGAGAACGTGCGCTGCGAAGAACCGGAGATCGAATATTTCCTAGAGAGTGTCCGCTCCCTTCTCCCTTCGCTGCGTTTCAGCCGCGATCAGGTGGTCTACACCTATAGCGGCATCCGCCCGCTGCCGGCCTCGGACGCCTCCTCGCCCGGCCTCATCAGCCGCGATCACTCGGCACCAGTGATGGAAGCGACAGCCGGACGTCCCTTCCCTGTCGTATCGCTGGTCGGAGGGAAATGGACGACATTCCGTGGCTTTTCCGAGGAGGTCGCCGACCTCGTGCTCAAACGCCTCCAGCGCACACGCCGCCAATCGACACAGCAGCTGGCCATCGGCGGCGGACGCCAGTTTCCCGGCGATGCCGCTCAGCGTCGGGCCTGGATAGCGGCTGCCGCGCAAAAGAGCGGTGTCGACACGATGCGCGCCGAGACGCTGCTGTCGCGCTACGGCACCACGGCATCCGCGATCCTCGATCACGAAGCAACGTCAACCCATCGCGACAGCGAACGGCTTTCCGATGCAGACCATTACAGCCTGCTCGAGATCGACTGGATCGCGAGAAAGGAGTTTGTCGTCCATCTCTCCGACATCGTGCTTCGCCGGACGACGATTGCGATCGAAGGCGCGTTGACGATGGCTGGCTTGGTTGACATGGCAAAGGTCGCCGCCGAAGCACTCGGCTGGGATGCGGCGCGGACGCAGGCGGAGATCGACGACGTCGTGACGACGCTCGCGGATTTCCACGGGCAGGACCTCAGGCGGGCGGCCTGATCGTCGCCGTCCTAGGCCAGTCGTGACATCGCCTGCTCGTCGGCCGTCGGATGCTGACCGAACTCCCGCAACAGCCAGGCGGCCGAATGGCGATCGACCGCCTTGTGAAACAGATAGCCCTGCCCCAGCAGACATCCAAGCGCGCGCAGATGCTCGGCCTGCATCTCCGTTTCTATTCCCTCGGCAACGACACGGATGCCGAGCTTCTCGGCGATCCCCATCAGACCCTCGATGATGACCGCGCCCGCGTCACCCGGCACCAGTCGATCGACGAATGACTTGTCGATCTTGATGATATCGACGGGAACGGTGAGCAGATGCGTCAGCGATGCGAAGCCAGTCCCGAAATCGTCGAGTGCAACGCGCAAACCTCGGGAGCGCATCGCCTTGATCTCGTTTGCCACGACGTGATCGCCCTGGCCGAGATAGACGGATTCCGTCACCTCGATGATGACGTGCTTCAGCGGTATGCCTGATGCCGCAAACGCGCTGCATAGCCGCTCCTGAAGATGGCCGGCATGAAAATCGGCCGCCGACAGATTGATACCGACATGCTGGAACGGCAGGCCCATATCCAGCCAGCGGCGGACATCAGCCGCAACGCGCGACAGCATGCGCTCGGTCAACTCGGACGCCACCTGGGCGTCCAGCGTCGCATCATGGAAGTTCGCCGCGGATACCACGTCTCCGGCCTGTGTGGTCATGCGACACAGCGCTTCGAAGCCGACGACCTCGCGCGTGTCGAGGCGAAGGATCGGCTGATAGTGGGCGTCGATACGGTTCTGCGCCAGCGCCACACTGACGTCGCGAATGGCGCGAAAGCGCCGTGTCAGCGCCGTGCCCAGCCCCGCATGATAGGCAGTGTATTGACCACGGTTGCGCTCCTTGCCGTGATAGAGCGCGACATCGGCATTGTGCCGGACCTGCTCGGGCGTGTCGTCGATCTCGGCAATCGCGCCGCCAATACTGGCCGCCGGAAAGATCACATGGCCATCGCACTGCGCCGGCCTCTTGATCTCGCGGAGAATGTCCTCGGCCTTTGCGGCGAGATCCGGCTCCGGGCCGTCATGCAAAATGACCGCGAACTCATCACCACCCAGTCGGAACGTCGTTTCGGTCGGCATGGTGGCGGCCATGCGGCGCGCGACGACCTGAATAAGCGCATCACCCGCCCCGTGGCCGAATGTGTCGTTTACCAGCTTCAAGTTGTCGACGTCGACAAGCAGCATGCCCCAGCTTCGCTCGGCGGATCGATGCTGCTGTTTGAGCACCTCGTTGAACCGCGCGCGATTGGGCAACCCCGTAAGCGCATCCGTGTAGGTCAGCGCCTCGCGCTCAAGTGCGCGCTCGTTTCTCTCAAGCGCGATCGCGCAGAGATGCACGCATGCATCCACCACATCGCGTTCCAATTGGCTAGGACCACGCTTTTCGCGAAAGTAGAAGGCGAAGGTCGCCAGAACCCGATCGCCGCTCATGATCGGCGTCGACCAGCAGGCCTTGAAGCCCAGGGGCAGGACCATGGCTTTGAAGTCCTGCCAGCGCGCATCGTTTTCGATGTCGGTAACGGTAACAGGGACGCCATGATAGGCCGCCGTCCCGCAGGAGCCGGCGAGAGGGCCGATGGCCAGATTGTCCACGGCCTGCGAATAGGTGAGCGGCAGTGACGGGCCCGCGAGCGGATGCATTCGGCCATCCTTGACCGTCAGCACCGAACAGACCGTCCAGGGGATGGCGGCCTCCACGCGCGTGCAAAGATCATGGACGACGGCGCCGAGCGGCTCGCCCTTGGCGATCATTTCAAGAATGGCATTCTGCAGCGTCAGCATGATTGTCCCACTCGAGATTACGAAACCCATAGTGGCACGCTCGTGTTCAAATCGGATTGAATGCATCATTAAACTTCTATCTTTGCACTCTACCTAAATAAGATTTTTCTGATTTCTGCTCCGGCTATCGTTCCTTGACGTAAACATTGGCCTCGACGGCTGCCGCTATGAAGGCATTTCGTGCCTCCGAAGGCGGTCTCTTGCCGCTTAGAACCTGCTGGCAGGTGCGCTTGGCGGTCTTCAGACTGCGCCCGCGCGCGATTGGCCACGCCGTATTCAACGCCGTGGCGGCCTCGCTTGTATTCGTCACTGTTCGAAATTCGCCGTATCTGCTCGCCTGGAAGTAGATCGGCCGGCTCCATCGTTTCGGGTCCATAACGCAATACCTCCAATACCGGTTAACGCACATGCGGTTGTGGCGTTCCAATATTTGAACGTCATCGTCGATACCGGACGGTCGGCGACGATTTTGCGCGACTGTGCTTCGCCGGTCATAGCGCCCCGGCGGATACGCGTTACGGTGGTGCGAAACGGGGGTGGATGCGATGACGAAGACGGACTGGCCGAAAGAGGCGCTGACATCGGAAGCAATGGAGATGCTGGATCGCATCCTCAGGCAATGGTGCCTTGAGCAGAACTGCGACGCCAGCAGTGACCGTGGCCAGGCGACCGCCAAGGCGCTGATCGACTGGTTTGAATTCGGCGTGCAGGACGAGAAAGAGCTCGCGCGGCTGGCGCGCGACGAGTTGCCGCTGAAGTCATAGCCTTCGGGAGGCACGGGCGAAACGGTCACAAGATCGCGATGACGCAAAAAAATCTCGCGCGCTTGATGCAACGCAATATGCATATCCGTTCGCATGCACTATCCCTTCTTGCCGGCCGCATGTCGCTGCTCCTCCCAGCAGCAGGGTGGCCGCATATATGAAAAAGGATAGCGCCCCACATGACGAATACTCTGATTGAATCCATCAAGAAGCGCCGCAGCCAGTATGCTCTCGGCAAGACCCTGCCGATCTCCCAGGAAGAAACCACCAAGCTCATCCAGGAAGCCGTGAAGCACACGCCGTCTTCCTTCAACTCGCAGAGCTCGCGTGTTCTGGTTCTCTACGGTGCGGAAAGCGACAAGCTCTGGGGCTTCGTGATGGACGCACTGCGCAAGATCGTTCCTGCAGACGCGTTTGAATCGACTGAAAAGCGGATCAACAGCTTCGCCGCCGGCGCCGGCACCGTTCTCTTCTTCGAAGACCAGGACGTCGTGAAGGGCCTGCAGGAAAAGTTCGCGCTTTACGCCGACAACTTCCCGATCTGGTCGGAACAGTCGAGCGGCATGACGCAGTTCGCCGTCTGGTCGGCGCTCGCCGCATCCGACATCGGCGCCAGCCTGCAGCACTACAACCCGCTGGCCGACGCCGAGATTGCAGCCGCGTGGAACATCCCGGCCTCGTGGAAGCTGCGCGCGCAGATGCCGTTCGGCGCCAACTCCGCCGCCTTCGGCGAAAAGGCGTTCATGGACGACAGCGACCGCTTCAAGGTCTTCGGCTGATAACGCTTGCCGGCGGCGTCATGCGCCGCCGGTTTCTTTGCCTCAGCGGTGACTGCTCTCACGGCGGCAAGTTGGTAAGAGGACAGCGATTTGGACCGTCTCGAATGCGACCGCATGTTCGTAGCCGTTATCGATACGGGAAGCTTCGCTGCCGCGGCAGTCCGTCTCGGCACCAGCAGCGGCCAGGCTTCGAAGCTGGTCTCACGCCTGGAGGCAAGCCTCGGCGTTCAGCTGATCATGCGAACGACGCGCGCGCTGTCGCTTTCGGAGGCAGGTCGCGCCTATTACGAACGGGTGAAATCGCTTCTCGAAGAGTTCGATGCGCTTGATGCCTCGGTGCGCAATGCCTCGCGCGCGCCGTCGGGCCGGCTGCGGATCACCGCGCCGATCACCTTCGGCACCACGCAGCTGACGTCCGTGCTCAATCAGTTCGCGATGGCCTTCCCCGACATCAATCTCGACGTCAGTTTCTCGGACCGTACAGTCAATCTGGTCGATGAAGGATTTGATGCCGCCGTGCGCATCGGGCGCCCTGATGATAGCAGCCTGATCGCGCGCAAGCTTTGCGCCGCGCGCATCGTGCTCGTTGCCGCCTCGTCCTATCTCGACCAGCGCGGTGTGCCGGTGACGCCGGCGGATCTCGCGGCCCATGATTGCATCATCGACACCAATTTCCGCGATCCGCTCACTTGGCGCTTCCGCGACAAGGCCGGTTTGCAGCCCATCGTGACAGAAGTCCGCGGGCGCATTGAGTTTTCGAACGCCGAGGCCTGCGTCGCCGCAGCCGAAGCGGGCTTGGGGATCGCGCGCGTACCGAGCTTCGTTGCCGGCGCACGACTTCGCCTTCAGGCGGTGCTTCCCTTGCTTTCCGATTTCGAGGATGAGCCGCGCGGCCTGTACGCGGTCTATCCCCCTGCCCGGCATCTGGCGCTGAAAGTCAGAGTGCTCGTCGACTTCCTGGCCGACGCTTTTCGCGGACAACCGGTGTGGGACAAGGATTGGGGCTGATTGCTTCCATTCCGGAAGGAAATACTCTCTTCGTGACCGGATAATAATCCATCTGGAATTGCGCCATATCAAGCTCCAACACCGCGCAAGAACAGATCAGGAGTTCAGTCATGCTCGTGGATGGCAAGTGGACCGCCGATTGGCACCCCGTACAGGCGACCGACGCCAAGGGCGGTTTCGTCCGGCAGATTTCGGGTTTCCGCAACTGGATCACCCCCGATGGCAACGCCGGGCCAACAGGTGACGGCGGCTTCGAGGCCGAGGCCGGCCGCTACCATCTCTATGTCGCGCTGATCTGCCCCTGGGCCTCGCGCACGCTGATTGGCCGGGCGCTCAAGAAGCTGGAAGATGTGATTTCGGTATCGGTCGTCGAACCGGCGCTATCCGATCAGGGCTGGCGTTTCGGAGACTACCCAGGCGCCAATTGCGATGAGCTCAACAGCGCCACCTATATGCACGAGATCTACACCAGCGCCGACCCGCATTACACTGGCCGCGCGACCGTGCCTGTGCTCTGGGACAAGGAACGCCGCACCATTGTCAACAACGAGTCGGCGGATATCCTGCGGATGCTCAACTCCGGCTTCGGCGCGCTCGCCGATGGTTCGGTCGATCTCTATCCGGAAGATCTGCGCGCGGAGATCGACGCCCTCAACGAGCGCATCTATCCGCAGCTCAACAACGGCGTTTATCGCACCGGCTTCGCGACCACACAGGTCGCCTATGAGGAAGCCTTCGCCGAGGTCTTCGCGATGCTCGACGAACTGGAGGCGCGCCTCGAAGGACAGCGGCCATTCCTCTTCGGCACGCGACTGACGGAGGCTGATGTACGGCTCTTCGTAACGCTCATCCGCTTCGACGCCGCGTACAATGGGCTCTTCAAGTGCAACCTGCGCCGGCTGGCGGACTATTCCAATCTCAGCCGCTATGTCGACCAGATGCTTGCGATACCGGGTATCCGCCAGACGGTCAGCATCGATCACATCAAGCGCGGCTATTACTCGATCAAGGCGCTGAACCCGACGGGGATCGTTCCCGTGGGCCCGCAGCTTCCGTTCGAGATCTGAGAGGAAATAGCCGTGTCGACAATCGCATCACATGCACTGGTCATCATGCTCCACGGCGTCGGCTCGAGCGGCGCCGATCTCGCGCCCCTGGCCAATGTCTGGAAAGACGCTCTTCCCGGCGCCGTCTTCGCTTCGCCGAACGCGCCAAGCCACTCCAGCTTCGGCGCAGGCTACCAGTGGTTCAGCGTGGCGGGTGTCACCGAGGAGAACAGAAGCGAGCGTATCAAGGATGCGCGTCCGGCTTTTGACGCCACGATATCGTCGATCATCAAGGAGAACGGCTTCGCCGATCGGCTCGATCGCGTCGTTCTGGTCGGTTTCTCGCAGGGCACCATCATGGCGCTCGATGCCGTGGCATCAGGTCGCTGGCCTGTCGGCGCCGTCGTCGGCTTCTCCGGCCGCCTCGCCTCGCCGCTCCCGCTCACGCCTGCGGTCAAAACGCCGGTGCTCTTGGTGCATGGCAGCGCCGATCCGGTCATTCCGGCGGCTGAAACGACGCGTGCCGCGGCTGCTCTTGAGACGCTTGGGATGGACGTTGAGACGATCATCGTTCCCGGGCTTGGCCATACGATTTCAGCCGATGGCGCTGCCCGGGCGGGTGCGTTCATGGCCGAAGCGATGAAGTGATCCAGACCTCGGAAAGAAACAAGGCGTTGCGCCAAGCTCGGCGCAACGCTCTCTCGGAAGGCTAGGCCGAAGCCTTGACCGTGTATTTGAGGTGCAACAGGCCGTCATCAAGCTTGTCGCACGAAAGCAGCGAAAGCTCACACTTGCCCGCCAGACCATCCTGACCGTATTCGATGAAACGGTCGCTCCCCTTGCGCGCGTCGACGGCTGGCGCCACGAGCAGGCTCAGCTCATCGACCAAGCCCGCCGCGAAGAACGAACCATTGACGCCGGCTCCGCCTTCCAGAAGCAGACGGCGGATATTGAATTCGCGTCCCAGTGTTTCCAGCAGGCTGGATAGATCCATCTCCTGCCCGTCGGACACGATATAGGACACGCCGTCGGCGACGAGCTCGGCCAGATGCTGATCGCTGACATCCTTACCGAGCAACACGATGAAATGATCGCCATCGAGATCGCCGCCGTTGAAATGCAGCTTGCCGTGCTGGTCGACAGCGATCGCAAAGCTCTTGGCGTCGCGGTTGGCCACGTGCAGCGACCTGTTGACGTCGAACGGTCCGGCTGGCGGATGTGCGCCGGCCTTTGATATCTCGGCCATCGTGACGCGGCCGACCAGCCATCCGTCGGCGTTCATCGTCTTGTGAATTGTCTCGTAGGCGGTCGACCACCCTGCCCGGTTTCCATCCGGGCTTGCTGTCCAGCGGCTAGGGTGAAGCCCGCCATCGAGCGAAGTGATCATATGGCAGATGATATGTGGCTTCATCACGCGGCCGAGCCCCTGTAATCCTGATCGGCGACCTTCTCCATCCAGGTAACAGCGGAGCCATCCTTCATTTCCGCGATGGCGAGGTGGCTCATTGCGCAATCCGGAGAAGCACCGTGCCAGTGCTTTTCACCGGGCTCGAACCACACGATGTCGCCGGGCCGGATTTCCTGGACCTCTCCGCCTTCGCGCTGGATCAAGCCAAGGCCCGAAAGCACGATCAGGGTCTGACCGAGGGGGTGGGTGTGCCAGGCGGTGCGGGCGCCGGGCTCGAAGGTCACGGTCGCACCGCTCAGGCTGCCGCTGCCGTTGAATGGCGCATCGATGCGCACCGTGCCGGTGAAATAGTCTTCCGGGCCCTTTGCAGAGGCTTTTGCGCCGCTTTTCCTGATTTCCATTGTCTTGCTCCTGTGACAGGTCTGATAACTCACTGTGCCACATAGGCCAGACATCCTGTGAGGACTAGGTGTCTGACATGGCATAATCCTATGCGAACACTTCATGAATGGCTGGAGGTGACTGCGCACGCGAGGCGGTTGAATTCGCCGCGGGCATAGGCTTAGCTCGTTACAGTCCTTCAGCAGCGAGCATCCCATGACATCGACGGCCGACATCATCGTAATCAACGCGCGTGTCCTCACTCTCGATCCCAATCACCCTGATGCCCAGGCGGTGGCGCTTGGCGACGGGAGGATCATCGCCGTCGGTACGGAGGAGGAGATCAAGGCTCTCCACAGTCCCGCAACGCGGGTGATCGACGCGCACGAGAAGACGGTATTGCCGGGCTTCTCGGAAAATCACATGCACCTGTTTTCCGGCGCCGCCGAGCTGGATCATCTTCAGCTGAAGGGCGTGACGGGACTGGCCGCGTTGACCGAGGCCATCCGTGACTACGCGCAGGGCCGGCGGACGCAGACGGTGCTTTTCGCACAGGGCGTCGACTACAATATTCTTGGCGAAGCAGAGCCGCTGACCCGCCAACACCTGGATGCCATCCTGGGCGAATACCGTCGCGCTCGAACTGGTGGGCATTCTCCACGGCGCCGATCTCAGACCCGGAAACGAAGTCGTGGTCGGCGCCGACGGGCTGGCAACCGGCGAGCTCCGGGAAATGGAAGCCTTCAGCCCGCTTCAGGCCGCCGGCGGTTTCGATCGTTATCGGCTGGGTCTCTCGACCGGCGGCGAGCCCGAGCCCTATCCGGATGCCGCGCAGTGGGCGCAGGACATCGCCGTGATGCGCACCGGCCTTGCCTATTGCGCCCGCCACGGCATCACCACAGTCCAGAACATGGACGGCAATCTCTATCAGCTGCAACTGCTCGCAGCGATCGAGAAAGAGGATGGCCACCTGCCCTGCCGCGTGCAGATCCCCTTTCATTTCAAGAATTTCATGTCGCTCGACATGCTGGAGAAAGCCTCAAACATGGCGGCCAACTACAAGAGCGACTGGCTCTCCTCCGGCCTCGTCAAACTCTTCTACGACGGCGTGATCGAAAGCGGAACCGCCGTGATGGTCGAGCCCTATGCCGACAAGCCAGGCGATCGTGGCGAGGGTCTGTTCACGCCCGAAGCGTTTCGCGCGGTCGCCGTCGAAGCCGATCGTCGCGGCCTGCAGATCGCCGTTCATGCGATCGGCGATGGCGCTGTCCGGGCAGTGCTTGATGGTTACGCGGCGGCGCGCGAAGAGAATGGTGCGCGCGACAGCCGCCATCGCATTGAACATATCGAGGTTGTGCATCCAGACGACATCAAGCGTTTCGCCGAGCTCGGCGTCATCGCCTCCATGCAGCCTCCCCATCCGCCCGGCTGCGCGGGCCTGCCGCTGGAGCCGACGATCTCGCGCATCGGCAGGGACCGCTGGCCGGTCAGCTACGCTTGGCGCACGCTGAAGAACGCCGGTGCCCATATCTGCTTCGCGTCCGACTGGCCCGTTTCGCCGATCGATCCGCTCGTAGGCCTCAAGGCCGCGGTGACGCGCAAGAAATGGAGCGACGGCGATCCGGATCAATCCTTCTCGTTGCAGGAAGCGCTCGCCGCCTATTGCGTCGAGGGCGCCTATGCCGAGTTCAAGGAAGGTCGCAAGGGCATGATCAGGCAGGGCTACGTCGCCGATATCGTCATTCTCGACAGCGATATCGAGGCGATCGACCCCGATGATCTCGACACCATCAAGCCCGTGACGACCATCTGCGGCGGGCGCATTAGTTTTTCCGATTGATAAATATTTTCTACCGGAAGCGTAAAATCGGGTTGTCAATGCGCGAGGCGTGTGGTCACCTAGCCAAAAGCCGAAAAGGCGGGGACAGCAGCATCAGCAACCACGAGTGGGCCGCATATGGCGGGATTGAACGCGATTGAGATTCGCAGTGTTTCCAAGGTGTTCGGCTTTGGTGAGTACGCATTTTCCGCGGTAGACGACGCATCGGTTTCCATCAGGCAGAACGAGTTTTTCACCCTTCTGGGGCCGTCTGGCTGCGGCAAGACAACGCTCCTGCGCCTGATTGCCGGTTTCGAATACCCGACATCGGGCGAGATCATGTTGAACGGCGATAACATCGCCGCGATGCCGCCATTCAAGCGGCCGATCAACACGGTTTTCCAGAGCTACGCGCTTTTCCCGCACATGACGGTCGCCGAGAATATCGGCTTCGGCCTGACCATGCTCGGCCGACCGAAGCAGGAGATCCGCGACCGGGTCGCGGCGATGCTGAAGCTGGTGCGGATGGAAGCGCTCGCCAACCGCCGCACCAGCCAGATTTCCGGTGGCCAGCAGCAGCGCGTGGCGCTTGCCCGCGCGCTGGCGCCGCAGCCGAAGGTGCTTCTGCTCGACGAGCCACTGTCGGCGCTGGACTACAAGCTCCGCAAGGACATGCAGATAGAGCTTAAGCGTCTGCAAGCCGAAACCGGGATCACCTTCATCTTCGTCACCCACGACCAGGAGGAAGCGCTGACCATGTCGGACCGCATCGCCGTGATGTCGGCTGGAAAGATCCTGCAGGTCGGCAACCCCAGAGAGATCTACGATGCGCCGACCGACCGCTTCGTGGCCGATTTCATCGGCGAGACGAACTTCCTCAAGGGGCGCATTCACGCGGTGAATTCCGGGATTGCGGAAGTGGAAACCGCCGCCGCCGGTCGCATTTCGGCGACGATGCCCAGCAACTTTTCCGATGACGGAGAGGTGACTTTGGTGCTGCGGCCGGAACACGCAGCGCTTTGCGGGCCGGCGGATCATGCGCGCTGCCAGATGACGGGCACGCTGGAGACGATCGTCTATTTCGGCACGGATACGCACTATCATGTTCGCCTCGCCGACAACGAAACGCTGTTTACGCTGCGCGAGCAGAACAAGCCGCTGCAGGCTGCGCGGTACGCCGAGGGTGATAGGGTCGGCATCGCGATCGAGCCCAATGCCGCCAGGGTGCTGAGGAGCTGACATGACCCATGTGGCGGATGTGATCGAGGCGGAAAAGAGCCGGGACATCCGGACACGCTGGCTCCTTTCCCTGCCCGCCCTGCTGATCATTCTTGCGGCCGCCAGCGGTCCGCTTCTGATCGTCGTCGCCTATTCCTTTCTGACGCCAGGCCCTTATGGCGACGTCGTCTGGGTGCCCTCCATCGAGGGCTGGATCAACGTCGCGCTGCAGCAGGACATTTTCGACGGCTCGCTATCCATGGCCGACGCCCATGTCTCGATCTTCATCCGCTCTGTCGTCCTGTCGCTTGCCACCACGCTGCTCACGCTCGCCATCGGCTTTCCGACCGCCTATTTCATCGCCACCCGCCGCGAGACGACACGCGAGCTGTGGCTGCTCTTGATCACCATTCCCTTCTGGACCAATCTCCTGATCCGCACCTTTGCGATCCTTGAAATCATCCGCAATGAAGGGCTGATCAACGGCTTGCTCATGCGCTTCGGGCTAATCTCGAAGCCGATCCAGATGCTGTTTACCGACGGCGCGATCCTGACCGGCATGGTCTATGTGTACCTGCCGCTGATGGTCCTGCCGCTCTATGCCAGCATGGAGAAGATCGATTTCCGCCTGGTCGAGGCGGGATACGATCTTTACGCGACGCCTTTCAAGGTCCTGCGGCGGATCATCATTCCGCTGGTCAAGCCGGGCATCATCGCCGGCTCCATCCTCGTCTTTATCCCGGCGCTCGGCGCCTACGTCACCCCCAGCATCCTCGGCGGCGGCAAGAACCTGATGCTCGGCAACCTGATCGAACTGCAGTTCGGCCAGGGACGCAACTGGCCGCTCGGCTCGGCATTGTCGATCACGCTGATGATGATCGTGATGATCGCCCTGCTCTTCTATGTGCGCAACGCCGGCGGGCAGGAGAACCGGCATGGCTAGATCCTTCTCCATCAGGCGTCAGCGCGGCTTCACCACGATCGCGATGATCTGCTTCGCGGCTCTCTATCTGCCGATCGGCGTGCTGGTTTTCTATTCGTTCAACGCCGGCGAGTCGCTCGCGTCGTTCGACGGCATATCGCTGCGCTGGTTCCAGAAGGCCTTCGAGAACAAGCAGGTGATCGACGCCTCGCTGCGCTCGCTGCAGATCGCGGCGATTGCCGCCGTGGTCTCGACGATCGCGGCGACGATGGCGGCGCTGGCGACCACGCGCACCGCGCCCTATCGCGGCCTGACAATGAAATATGCCTTTATCAACCAGCCGCTGATGATCCCCGAGATCGTCACCGCCGTCGCGCTTCTGATCTTCTTCGCGCGCATCAAGATCTGGACCGGCTACGCCGGCATCGGCTACCTCATTGCTGCCCACACAGCCTTCTGCATCCCCTTTGCCTATCTGCCGATCCGCGCGCGGCTCGAAAACATGGACCTGACGCTGGAGAAGGCCGCGGCCGACCTCTATGCTACGCCGTGGATGGCGTTCCGCCATGTGACGCTGCCGCTGCTGTGGCCGGGCATTCTCGCCGGCTTCATGCTGGCCTTCGTCATCTCGCTCGACGATGTCGTCATCACCGAATTCGTCAAATCCGCAGGCCAGGACACGCTTCCGACCTACATGCTCGGCCAAATCCGCCGCTCCATCACGCCCGAAATGAACGCGATCTCGACGCTGTTTCTCGGCCTGTCGATCCTCGTCGTCTCCATCTTCTTTGTCGTCAATCGAAAACGTGCCTGAAAACAAGAGAGGGAACATGCGCATGAAACGGATGACTTCGACAATCGCCCTTATGGCGGCACTCCTTGGCACCGCGGGCCTCGCCCACGCCGAGGGTGAGCTCAACATCTACAATTGGGGCAATTACACCAGCCCCGAGATGATCAAGAAGTTTGAGGACAAGTACAAGGTCAAGGTGACGATCACCGACTATGATTCCAACGACACGGCGCTTGCCAAGGTCCGCCAGGGTGGCTCCGGCTTCGACATGGTCGTGCCCTCGCAGAACTACATTCCGATCTGGATTTCCGAGGGGCTGTTGCTTGAGACCGACCCGGACAAGATGGAAAACTTCAAGAACGTGGCCAAGGAATGGGCCAACCCCGACTTCGATCCCGGCCGCAAGTACACCGTTCCGTGGGCGATGGGTATCGTCGGCACCGTCGTCAATACCGATGTCTACAAGGGTGACATCAACACTTGGGGCATCATCTTCGATACGCCGGCCGAGCTGAAGGGCAAGGTCAACGTCGTCCCCGAAATGACCGACGTGATCGACGCGGCCGTGCTCTACAATGGCGGCAAGAAGTGCACCGGCGATCTGGCTGTACTCAAGAAGGTGCGCGACACGCTGCTGAAGGCCAAGCCCGACTGGGTGGCGATGGAATACGGCACCATCGAGAAGATGGGCTCTGGCGATTTCGCGGCATCGAGCGACTGGAACGGCTCGGCTTTCCGCCAGCGCCTCAAGAACCCCGCGATCAAGTTCGGCTATCCCAAGGAAGGCTTCGTCAACTGGAGCGACAACCTCTCCGTCCTCAAGGACGCCAAGAATGTCGAGAATGCCAAGCTGTTCCAGAACTTCATGATGGATCCTGAAAACGC
>Ga0308158_10003167_pt1 | contig 14736 bp, 13 predicted proteins | sample PhyBR2_FD_201038 | JGI IMG/M metagenome (GOLD analysis project Ga0308158, IMG submission 201038) | Phyllosphere microbial communities from UC Gill Tract Community Farm, Albany, California, United States - DLSLB.R2 | ecosystem: Host-associated > Plants > Phyllosphere > Unclassified | place: USA... | reverse complement strand
AATGAGCTGGCATCAACGGATGCCGGCTCTTTTTTGTTGGGTCGGCTCCATCGGAAACGCGCATGAAACGCGCGCTTAATTTCAGTGATGGAACCTAGGTTCCACCTACCGGAAGTTGGGAAAAGACCATGAGCAGCAAGATCATTCTCGGCAGCAACCAGTTCGGCAAGGCCGAGGTCCGGGTAGTCAAGATCACCCGCGACACGGACCGCCACCAGATCGAAGACCTCAACGTCACCTCGCAGCTGCGCGGCGACTTCGAGGCCGCCCACCTGGAGGGCGACAACAGCCACGTTGTGCCCACCGACACCCAGAAGAACACCGTCTACGCGTTGGCCCGTGAGGGCATCGGCTCCCCGGAAGCCTTCCTGCTTCGCCTCGGCGAGCACTTCACCTCAAGCTTTAGCTGGGTGGATGGCGGCCGCTGGGAAGCAGAGTCCTACAGCTGGAACCGCATCCAGGCCCACGGCAGCGAACACGACCACTCGTTCGTCCGCAACGGCCAGGAAGTCCGCACGGCAGTGCTGGTTCGCGACGGCGCTGCCGAGCACCTCATCTCCGGCCTGAAGGACCTGACCGTCCTGAAGTCCACCCAGTCCGGCTTCGTTGGCTACCCCAAGGACAAGTACACGACCTTGGCCGAAACCACCGACCGGATCCTTGCCACCGACGTCTCAGCGCGCTGGCGGTTCAAGGCCGGCACCGACTTCACGTCCTTCGATTTCAACAAGAACTACGAAGACGTGAAGAGCCTGCTGCTCGAAGGGTTCACGGAAAACTACTCGCACGCCCTGCAGCAGACGCTTTTCGACATGGGTACCAAGGTCCTTGAAGCCCACCCCGAGATCGACGAGATCAAGTTCTCCATGCCCAACAAGCACCACTTCCTCGTGGACCTCTCGCCGTTCGGCCTCGACAACCCCAACGAGGTCTTCTACGCGGCGGACCGCCCCTACGGCCTGATCGAGGCCACGGTCCTTCGCGAAGATGCCGTAACCGCCGAAAACGCGTGGACGGGCATCGCCGGCTTCTGCTAAGCCAACCCGGGCGCCCGGCCTGCCGGAATCGAGGCTTCGGCAGGCCGGCCGCCCGCAAGACACCCGCAGTTCCGCAAGACAGCAGTACCGCAAAACTTCGACGTTAGCCAGACAAAGTTAGCCAGACGATGACGTCTGCCATGAACCAGGAAAGTCTGCCATGAACATCAGGAACAACCCGTCCCTTGACACCAACACGACAGCCGGGGACACCAAGAAACGGACCAAGCGCCCCACCACAGGACGGCCGGAAGACGAACGGCTGTCAATCGGCAGCAGCTTCGCCTACGGCTTCCAGCATGTCCTCACGATGTACGGGGGAATGATCGCCGTCCCGCTCATCATCGGGCAGGCAGCAGGCCTTGCCCCCGCCGACATCGGCATCCTCGTAACGGCAGCCCTCTTCATGGGCGGGTTGGCAACGCTCATCCAGACCCTGGGACTCCCGTTCTTCGGCTCACAGCTGCCGCTGGTCCAGGGCGTTTCCTTCGCCAGCGTCGCCACCATGCTCTCGATTGTCACCAGCGGCGGTGGCCTCCCCGCCGTCTTTGGCGCCATTATTGCCTCTGCCGCCATCGGCCTGCTGATCGCCCCGGTTTTCTCCAAGATCGTCCGGTTCTTCCCGCCGGTGGTCACCGGAACCGTCATCACCACCATCGGGCTGACATTGCTGCCCGTTGCCGCAAACTGGGCCATGGGAGGCAACAGCAAGGCACCCACCTACGGCAGCACCGCCAACATCGGCCTCGCAGCGGTAACCCTCGTCCTGGTCCTGGTCCTCAGCAAGGTGGGAAGCGCCACCCTGTCCCGGCTCTCCATCCTGCTCGCCATGGTTGGCGGAACCATCGTGGCAGTGATCACGGGAATGGCGGACTTCTCGAAGATCGCCGACGGCCCTATTGCCGCATTCCCCACCCCCTTCCACCTGGGCGCACCCACCTTCGAGCTGGCAGCGATCATCTCCATGGTGATCGTGGTCCTGGTCATCATGACCGAGACCATGGCGGACATCCTTGCCGTGGGCGAAATTGTGGGCACCAAGGTCGACTCCAAGCGCATCGCGGCAGGGCTGCGGGCTGACATGGTTTCCACCCTTGTGGCGCCTGTATTCGGCTCCTTCCCGCAAACCGCGTTCGCCCAGAATGTTGGCCTGGTGGCGGTCACTAAAATCAAGAGCCGCTACGTTGTGGCCGCCGGCGGCGTGATCCTGGTCCTGCTGGGCCTGCTCCCGGTCCTTGGCCGCGTTGTCGCCGCCGTGCCCACCGCCGTCCTGGGCGGCGCCGGCATCGTCCTCTTCGGAACCGTTGCTGCCAGCGGCATCCGAACGCTGGCCAAGGTGGAGTACCGCAACAACATGAACCTGATCATCGTGGCTGCCTCGCTGGGCTTCGGGATGATCCCGATCGTGGCCCCCACCTTCTATGACCAGTTCCCCTCCTGGTTCAGCACCATCTTCCACTCCGGCATCAGTTCTGCTGCCCTCATGGCCATTTTGCTGAACCTGCTGTTCAACCACCTCAAGGCCGGCAATTCCGAGAACCAGTCTGTTTTCGTGGCAGGAACAGGCCGCGTGGTCAGGGAGGAGGACCTCCACTGCCTGGCCGAGGGCGACCGGTTTGAAAACGGCAAGCTCATCGACTGTGACGGCAACGAAGTCCCCATCCAGTCATCAGAGAAGGCATCAGAACACTGATTCTGCCTGGAACAAACTGCGGCGGCCCCTCCCGAAAGGGCGGGGCCGCCGCAGTGCGTGTTGGATCAGCCGATGCAGCGTGGCGTCAGGCGCGGTTCAACTCGCGGGAGATGGCCTCGGCGGCTTCCTTGAGGATGGGCACGGCTTTGTCGGCAAAGTCTTCATCCACCCGGGATACGGGGCCGGACACCGAGATTGCAGCGGGCGTGGGGGCATTGGGCACTGCCATGGCGAAGCAGCGGACGCCAAGCTCCTGTTCCTCCTCGTCAATGGAGTAGCCACGCTCACGGATGAGTTTGAGGTCGGCCAGGAGTTCCTCCACGTCGCCGATGCTCTTTGGCGTGGGGGTGGGCATCCCGGCGCGGGCCACGATGGCGCGGACAGTGTCGTCGTCCAGCTGGGCCAGGATGGCTTTGCCCACGCCGGTGGCATGGGTGTGGGCCCGGCGGCCAACCTCCGTAAACATGCGCATGGAGTGCAGCGACGGCACCTGCGAGACATAAATGACCATGTCCGAATCCAGCACGGCCATGTTGGCGGTCTCCCCCAGCCGGTCCACCAGGATCTTCAGCTGGGGCTGGGCCAGGGCGCCGAGTTGCTTGTTGGCGCCCTCCCCCAGCCGGATAAGGCGGGGGCCCAGCGCATAGCGCCGGTTGGGGAGCTGGCGGATGTAGCCCAGTGATACCAGGGTGCGGAGCAGGCGGTGGATCGTGGGGAGCGGCAGGTCGGTGGACGAGGAGAGCTCGCTGAGAGTGACGTCCCCGCCGGCATCGGTGATGAGCTCCAGCAGTTCGAAGACGCGCTCCACCGACTGCACCCCACCAGAGGCTTTTTCTGCCATTCCGTTGTCTCCTATGGCTCGGAATCCGACAACTCTTATCCGCATCGTGAAAAGAATTGCTTAGAACACCCAAGATACAGCACACCGTTGCCCGCCGCGACGCGGAGGGGCAGTCGTATTCGGAGGGGTTGTGTTTCCATAAAGTAGATAATAATATCCATAATACGAAAACATTCGGATCAGAGCTTAAGCCGGACAAGGCCTAAACAGGAGGACATTCAATGGCGAACCCCAGCCCCGGAAATTCGATCACCCTGCGCGTGGAAGCGCCGTCAAGCTTCAGCGCCACCAGCGAGCTTGCCGCTGCCGTCGGAGCGGCCGGTGCCGCCATTACCGCACTGGATGTCACCGAGTCCCACCACGAGACCCTGGTAGTCGACGTCACCTGCAATACGACGGACGATGCCCACGCAGCACGCGTCAAGGACGCCCTCAACGCCCTCGACGGCGTGACCGTCCAGCACGTCTCGGACCGCACTTTCCTGATGCACCTCGGCGGCAAGCTCGAAGTCGTCCCCAAGGTTCCCCTGCGCAACCGCGACGACCTCTCCCGCGCTTACACGCCCGGCGTCGCCCGCGTATGCCTGGCGATCGCCGAAGATCCCGCGGCAGCCCGCAACCTGACGGTCAAGCGCAACACGGTGGCCGTGGTCACCGATGGTTCCGCCGTACTGGGCCTGGGCAACATCGGTCCCGCCGCGGCCCTGCCTGTCATGGAGGGCAAGGCCGCCCTCTTCAAGCAGTTCGCCAACGTGGACGCCTGGCCCGTGTGCCTGGACACCCAGGACACCGAGGAAATCATCCGCACCGTCAAGCTCCTGGCACCCGTTTTCGGCGGGGTGAACCTCGAGGACATCGCCGCTCCCCGCTGCTTCGAGATCGAGGCGCGCCTGCGCGAGGAACTGGACATCCCGGTCTTCCACGACGACCAGCACGGCACGGCCATCGTGACCCTGGCCGCCCTGGTCAACGCGCTGCGCGTGGTGGACAAAAAGATTGAGGACGTCAGGATCGTGGTCTCCGGCGTCGGCGCTGCCGGCTCCGCCATCATCCAGCTGCTCAAGGCCCAGGGCGCCCGGCACATCGTGGCCGCTGGCCGTTCCGGTGCCATCCACAAGGGCGAGGCGTACAACGATCAGCACCGCACCTGGATCGCCGAGAACACCAACCAGGAAGGCTTCTCCGGCAGCCTGCACGAGGCCCTGGTGGGCGCCGACGTCTTCATCGGCGTCTCCGCCCCCAACATCCTCGGCGAGGAGCACGTCGCCTCCATGGCCAAGGACGCCATTGTGTTCGCCATGGCCAACCCCACCCCGGAAGTGGACCCGGCCATCGCCTCCCGCCACGCCGCCGTCGTGGCCACCGGGCGCAGCGACTTCCCCAACCAGATCAACAACGTCCTGGCCTTCCCCGGACTCTTCCGCGGACTCCTGGACGCCGGGGCCAGCGACATCACCCCTGACATGCTGGTGGCCGCCGCGGAGGCAATCGCAAACCGGGTGAATGATAATGAGCTCAATGCGAGCTACATCATCCCCAGCATCTTCGACCCGCACGTGACCGCGGACGTCGCGGCCGCCGTCGCGGCCGCAGCCCACGCCTCAAACGTTGCAACGGCTGCCGAACCGGGCGAATCCGCCGCGGAGCCGGCACTCGCCTCCGCCTGACCGACTGACTTCCAGCCAAAGGAAAGGACCAGAAATGGCCATCACCGTCACAGATCCCCGGCCGATCCCCCGCGCGGAGGAGATCCTCACGCCCAAGGCACTGGCCTTCGTGGAGGAACTCCACACCCGGTTCGCCGGCACCCGCAATGACCTCCTGGCGGCACGCGCCGCCAAGCGGCAGCGGGTTGCCGAGACCGGCAAGCTGGACTTCCTGCCGGAGACCCAGGACGTGCGCGACGGCGACTGGAAAGTCGCGCCGGCGCCCGCAGCTTTGCAGGACCGCCGGGTGGAGATGACCGGGCCCGCCTCGCCGGCAAAGATGGCCATCAACGCCCTCAACAGCGGCGCCAAGGTGTGGCTGGCGGACCTCGAGGACGCCAGCACACCCACCTGGGCCAACGTCATCGACGCCATCCTGAACCTGCGGGACGCCGCCCAGGGCACCCTCAGCTACACCTCGGATGAGGGCAAGGAGTACCGCCTGCGCACCGACGCTCCGCTCGCCGTCGTGGTGGCCCGCCCGCGGGGCTGGCACATGCAGGAAAAGCACCTCCTCATCAACGGCGAGCCCGCCGTGGGCGCCCTGGTGGACTTCGGCCTGCACTTCTTCCACATCGCCAAGCAACTGGTGCTGAACGGACAGGGCCCGTACTACTACCTGCCCAAGATGGAAAGCCACCTCGAGGCCCGGCTGTGGAACGACGTCTTCGTCTTCGCGCAGGACTACCTCGGCCTGCACCAGGGCACCATCCGGGCCACGGTGCTGATCGAGACCATCCCGGCCGCCTTCGAGATGGACGAGATCCTTTATGAGCTGCGGGACCATGCTTCAGGCCTGAACGCCGGCCGCTGGGACTACCTGTTCAGCATCATCAAGTACTTCCGCGACGCGGGAGAGGAGTTCGTCCTGCCGGACCGCGCCTCCGTGGTGATGACCGCCCCCTTCATGCGTGCCTACACCGAGCTCCTGGTCAAGACCTGCCACAAGCGCGGCGCCTTCGCCATGGGCGGCATGGCTGCGGTCATCCCCAACCGCCGCCACCCGGAAGTCACCGCAGCCGCCTTTGAAAAGGTGCGTGCGGACAAGACCCGCGAGGCGAACGACGGCTTCGACGGTTCCTGGGTGGCCCACCCGGACCTGGTCCCCACCTGCCGCGAAGTCTTCGACTCGGTCCTGGGCGAGAAGCCCAACCAGGTGGACAAGCAGCGTCCGGAGGTTTCCGTTACTGCCGAACAGCTGCTGGACGTCCAGTCCGCCGACGGCCAGGTTACTGAGGCCGGCCTGCGCCTGAACCTCTACGTGGCCGTCGCCTACACGGCGGTGTGGCTGTCCGGGAACGGCGCCGTGGCCATCCACAACCTGATGGAGGATGCCGCCACGGCAGAAATCTCCCGCTCCCAGGTGTGGCAGCAGATCCGCAACAAGTCCATCCTGGCCGACACCGGCAACACCGTGACCAGGGAACTGGTGGAGCGGATCCTCGGCGAGGAAACGGAACGGCTCCGCACCGAATTCGGTGACGAGGCGTTCCGCCGCTACTACCAGCCGGCCGGCGAGCTCATTGCCGACATCTGCCTGTCGGATGACTACACGGACTTCCTCACCACGCCGGCCTACGAACTGGTGGACTGAGATGGCCGGACCCAAGTCATCGCTTTCCGCCGGGGACCTTGCCCACATTGACGGCCAGCTTGCCGCGACGGACCAACTGCTGGAACAGAACTATCCGGGCGACGACGGCTCCCGCCAGCCCGTGCACACTGTGTACGTGCCGGCAGACCGTTTCACGCCGTCGCTCGCTGCCGACTGGGGCGCCCAGGCGACGGCGACGGCGGAAGCCCACGGCGGCTTCGAAAAGCTGGGGCGGCTCCTGGGCCAGGACGCGGCCCTCGCCGGGGCCGTCGCCGGCCGGGTGGCAGCAAAGCTGGCGGACGAGCCCATCGAGGACCTGCGCCTGGACTTTGAGGACGGATTCGGGGACAGGGGCGACGACGCCGAGGATGCCGCCGCGGTTGCCGCGGCTTCCGCGGTGGCCACGGCAGTCGCTGCCGGGTCCGCTCCCCCGTTCATCGGCATCCGCTTCAAATGCTTCGAGGCTCCCACCCGGGCGCGGGGGCTGCGGACACTGGACCTGTTCGTCTCGGGTCTCGCCACCGCCGGGGAGTTGCCGGACGGCCTGGTCCTGACCCTGCCGAAGGTGACCACCGTGGCCCAGGTGCAGGCCATGGACTACGCGGTGTCCCGTCTGGAGGAAGTCCACGGACTGCCCGCCGGCAGGCTCCGCTTCGAGGTGCAGGTGGAGACGCCGCAGCTGATCCTCGGTCCGGACGGTACGTCTCCGGTGGCGCAGCTGCCGCATGCCGTGCCCGGTCGGATCAGCGGCCTGCACTACGGCACCTACGACTACTCCGCGTCGCTGCAGATCTCCGCTGAGTACCAGTCCATGGAGCACCCGGTGGCCGACTTCGCCAAGGAAGTCATGCAGCTGGCCGTGGCCGGCACCGGCATCCGGCTCTCCGACGGCTCCACCAACATCATCCCCGTGGGCGACAACGTGGAGAACGCCTGGCAGCTGCACGGGCGCCTGGTCCGCCGCTCGCTGGAACGCGGCTACTACCAGGGCTGGGACCTGCACCCGGCCCAGCTGCCCAGCCGGTTCACCGCCACCTACGCGTTCTACCGCCAAGGCCTGCCGGCCGCCGCGGCCCGCCTGCGCAACTACGTGGAACGGACCGAAGGCGGGGTCATGGACGAGCCGGCAACCGCCCGCGCCCTGGCCGCGTTCGTGCTCCGCGGCGTCCAGTGCGGCGCTGTGGGTGCCGAGGAAGTCCAGGCGCTTGCCGGCGTCGGAGTTCCGCAGCTCACTGCACTGGCGCACCCGCGGCTGGCCACCACTTCCAACCCGTAATCAAAGGATTCCTTCCATGGGCAAGTACTACTCCCCCACCGGCGGACTGCCGCCGCAAACGCACCTCACCACCGAGCGGGCCATCGTCACCGAGGCGTACACGGTGATCCCCAAGGGCGTGATGACAGACATCGTCACGTCCAACCTGCCGGGCTTCTCCAACACCCGGTCGTGGATCATCGCCCGTCCCATCTCGGGATTTGCCACCACGTTCTCCCAGCTGATCGTTGAGATCGGCCCCGGCGGCGGCGCGCCGAAGGCCGAGTTCGAGGCAGGGGTGGAAGGCGTCATCTTCGTCACCACGGGCAAGGTCAACCTCATGCTCGACGGCGAACTCCACCAGCTGGAGGAGGGCGGCTATGCCTACCTGGCCGCCGGCGCGCAGTGGGGCCTGGAGAACGTCTCGGACGACGTCGTGTCCTTCCATTGGATCCGCAAGGCCTATGAACGCCTCGAGGGTTATGAAGCAAAGTCCTTCGTCACCAACGAGAAGGACGTGGAGCCCACGTCCATGCCGGACACCAACGATGTCTGGAAGACCACCCGCTTCACGGACTCGAATGACCTGGCCCATGACATGCAGGTCAACATCGTGACGTTCCAGCCCGGCGGCGTGATCCCGTTCCCGGAGACCCACGTGATGGAGCACGGGCTGTACGTCCTGGAGGGCAAGGCCATGTACCTGCTGAACAACGATTGGGTGGAGGTGGAGGCCGGCGACTTCATGTGGCTGCGCGCCTTCTGCCCGCAGGCCTGCTACGCCGGCGGCCCCGGCGAGTTCCGCTACCTGCTGTACAAGGACATGAACCGCCAGGTGAAGCTCACCTAGCCCATTCCCCTACGGGGACTGGCAGAGGCCGTTATGGAATCCATAACGGCCTCTGCTTTTTGTGCTGCTGGTGCGGCTTAGGCGCCGGGGTTGAGGACCACCTTGATGCAGCCGTCCTCCTTCTTTTGGAACTTCTCGTACAGGGCTGGCGCACCGTCCAGGCCCGAACGGTGGGTGACCAGGTCCATGACACCCAGCGGATCGGCGTCGTCCTCCACGAGGGGAAGGATGTCATCGGTCCAGCGCCGCACGTTGCACTGGCCCATACGTACCTGCAACTGCTTGTCGAACATGGTGAGCATCGGCATGGGGCTGGCAGTGCCGCCGTAAACGCCGCTCAGGGACAGCGTGCCGCCCCGGCGCACCGCGTCGATGGAGGCGTGCAGGGCCGCCAGCCGGTCCACGCCGCCTGTTTCCATGGCCTTCTGCGCGAGCTTGTCCGGCAGCAGCCCCAGCGCCTGGTGGGCGAACCCCGCCACCGGGGAGCCATGTGCTTCCATGCCGACGGCGTCAACCACAGCGTCCGGGCCGCGCCCGCCGGTCATTTCCCGGAGCTCGTCCCCAATGGTCTTGCTGTAGTCCAGCGTTTCCACGCCGTGCCGCGCAGCCATCTCCCGGCGTTCGGGGACGGGATCGATGCCGATCACGCGGAAGCCGCGGTGCACGCCGATGCGGCCGGCGAACTGTCCAACGGGTCCCAGGCCGAACACGGCAAGAGTGCCGCCGGCCGGTACGTCCGCATACTCCACGGCCTGCCAGGCGGTGGGAAGGATGTCGGAGAGGAACAGGTAGCGCTCATCCGGGAGTTCACTGCCCACCTTGACGGGGCCGTACTCGGCATGCGGAACGCGGAGGAATTCGGCCTGGCCGCCGGGCACGGACCCGTACAGCTCCGAGTAGCCGAACAGGGCAGCGCCGGATCCCTTTTCCTTGACCTGGGTGGTTTCACACTGGGACTGCAGGCCCTGCTTGCACATGTAGCAGGAGCCGCACGAGATGTTGAACGGGACCACCACGCGGTCGCCCTTGCGGAGATTGGTGACGCCGCTGCCCACCTCCTCCACGATGCCCATGGGCTCGTGGCCGATGACGTCGCCTTTGTGCATGTAGGGGCCCAGGACTTCGTAAAGGTGGAGGTCGGAGCCGCAGATGGCGGTGGAGGTGATGCGGACAATCGCGTCCGTCGGTTCCTGGATGACGGGATCGGGCACTTCTTCCACGCTTACCGACCGTTTTCCTTGCCACGTCAGTGCTTTCACAGTCTCCCTTTCGTCTGCTTTGCGCCGGGGGTTCTCCCGGGGCGGGGCAGGGTACCCGCGGGAACCCTTTCTTCGACGCTATCGGTTTTAAGGGAAAAAAGTAAGCATGCTGATCAAAAGCTTGTGGCACGCGCCGGCTGCTCCTAGCGTAGGAAGAGTCCAGGACGATCAGGAAAAGCCCGCGAAAGAGGAACGCCATGTCGCTGTACCAGCCGGAACCGGTCGAGATCTCCACCCGCATGCGCCCGGGTGAGTGGACAGAGGAAAGCCTGGCCCAACTGGTCAGCACCTACCGGACACGGGTGGAGGAAATGGGCGCGCCCGCGGCGGAGGTAGCCACCGAGGTCGAACGGAACGACGACGGTTCCGTCAAGGTGGTGGTGTCCTGGACCAAGCCCGCCATTGCCGGCAATGAGGACTCAGTGCCGGGCGGCCAGCCGCTGTGAGCGGAGGCTGGCCTCAGGAGTTCGGCTGCAATGCCAGCAGCCGGCCAATGGCACTTGAGGCCAGGTTCTGCAGCAGATCGCGCGGTCCTTCGTAAACCTCGACGGCGCCCGCCTCACGCAGTTGCCCTACCTGGATGCCGCCGCAGGTAACCCCAATGGCCGGGATGCCCAGCGCCGCGGCAGCCTTCATATCCCAGACGGCGTCACCGACGTAGACGGCATTCCCGGCCTCCACTCCCACGGCTTCGAGGGCAGCTTCGAGGATGTCCGGCGCCGGCTTGCTTTCCTCCGCATCGTTGGCGCTGGTGGCGGCGGCGATGAAGGCGTCCGCCTCAAGGACAGAGCGCATGACCTGCAGGTCCCTTTCCCTTGCGGAGGAAGCAAGCGCGACGGCAAGGCCGCCGGCGTGGCACTGGCCCAGCAGATCCTTGGCGCCGTCAAGTGCGCGCAGCGAGGGCCAGCGCGAGGCATACAGCGCACCATGACTGGCCATGATGTCTTCGTCTTCATCACGGTCACGATCGGACGGCAGCAGGTTGTCCACAAGCCGGGCGCCGCCCATCCCGACAAGTTGATGGATGGCCGCCATGGGCACGTCATGCCCGTACTGGCGGAACGCGCCCCACCAGGCGACGGTGTGGATGTAGGACGAGTCGATCAGCGTCCCATCAACGTCAAAGAGGACCCCCCGGCGCGGACCGCCAGGGGGTGTCGTAGCCTCGGACATCAGCCCACCGCTGCCCGTCGCACGTCAGGGGCCTTCTTGCGCCTGGCGGCCTCCTCCTTGGCGGAGTTGACCGGCCGCACACGTTCACGGATGACCGTGCCCGCGCCGTCCAGGCTCTTGTCCCGGATAAGGCCCGTGCCGGCAATCTCGCGGGCCATCGCCACGCCGGCCACAGCAGCCCTCTTGGTGGGGAAGGTGACCGAAATGGCCATCAGGTTCCCGCTTCCGTCCATCATCCTGATCCGGTAACCGCCGTCAGGGGCATCCACGAGCTCGAAAAAGCCGGCCATAACTATCACTCCTCCATCAATCACGGCATTGTGCTTGGGAGCACTCCATGAGGTGTTAGTAAGTATACTTATCTATCCTGCGAAGGAGAAGTTCGGCCCCTGGCCCGCGCCGCCTCAGCGCGAGTCCGCCTGCGCGGACGGAAGGGGGGTGTCACTTCGCCGAACCGTATCCTGATGGAGTTCCAGGGCGCTAGTCACAAGCGCGAAATGGCTGAATGCCTGGGGTGTGTTGCCGAGTTGGCGGCCTGCCTTGACCGCCCATTCCTCACTCAAAAGCCCCACGTCGTTGCGCAGATCCAGAAGCCGTTCGAAGAGTTCACGCGATTCCTCATGGCGCCCGGCGCCCAGGAGCGCCTCCACCATCCAGAATGAACAGGCCAGGAAGACGCCCTCGTCGCCGGGCAGGCCGTCGTCGCTCTCTCCCGGCTTGTACCGCAGCACGAACCCGTCCTGGGTCAGCTCCCGCTGGATTGCCTCGATGGTCCCGATGACCTTGGGGTCGTCGTTTGGCAGGAATCCCACCCTGGGAATCAGCAGCAGGCTGGCATCGAGCTCTGGGCGGCCGTAGGACTGCACAAACGTGTTGCGCTTGGCGTCATACCCGTTTGCCATGATGTCCTCACGGATCTGGTCGCGGAGCGCCTCCCAGCGCTCCACCGGTCCCGGCAGCCCGGATTCGCGGACGCCCTTCACCATCCGGTCCGCCGCTACCCAGGCCATGACCTTGGAGTGGGTGAAGTGGCGGCGGGGGCCGCGCATTTCCCAGAGCCCGTTGTCCGGCTGGTCCCAGATGGTTTCCAGGTGTTCCATCAGTGCGATCTGCACATCCCAGGCCTCGTCCGTGTGCTTCAGCAACGAGTTCCGGGTCAGGGCAAGGCAATCAAGGACCTCGCCCCACACATCCAGCTGGAACTGCTCGGCCGCCGCGTTGCCGATCCGCACGGGGGCGGAGTTCTCGTAGCCTTTCAGCCAGGGCAGTTCCATTTCCGGCAGCCGCCGTTCGCCGTGGATCCCATACATGATCTGAAGGTCGGCAGGGTCCCCGGCAACCGCACGGAGCAGCCAGTCGCGCCAGGCAGCCGCTTCCGCGGTGTAGCCTGCGGCGAGCAGCGCCTGGAGGGTCATGGCGGCGTCCCGGAGCCAGCAGTAGCGGTAGTCCCAGTTGCGCTGGCCGCCCGGCTCCTCAGGAAGCGAGGTGGTGACGGCGGCGACGATGCCGCCCGTGGGCGCGTAGGTCAATGCTTTGAGGGTGACCAGGGAGCGGACCACCGCGTCCTGGTACTTTCCTTTGACAGTGCATTGCGAGGACCAGCCCCGCCAAAACTCAAAGGTGCTGTCCAGTACTTCTTCTGCGTCCACCGTGACCGGGCGGCCTACATGGCTGGGCGCCCACGTCAGAACGAACGGCACCTTCTCGCCCGCTTTCACGGTGAAGTCGCTGACTGTGTGCATGTTCTCGCCGTGCAGCGGTGCCGGTGTTACCAGGTAGACGGCGTCGGGTCCCGCGATCGCGTGGAGGCCGCGTTTGTCCTTGCGCACCCAAGGGATGATGTGCCCATAGTCGAACCGCAGGGTCAGTTCGCCGTGCATCCGGACGCTGCCGCTGATGCCTTCCACAATCCGGACGATGTCCGCCACTGAATCACGGGGCGGCATGAAATCGGTGACCCGCACCGTCCCCTCCGGGGTCTCCCACTCCGTGTCGAGGACCAGGGTGCCGTCCCGGTAACTCCGGCGCGTGCAGGCGCCTCCTCCCTCCGGCGCCAGCAGCCAGCGCCCGGAGTCCGGCGTGTCCAGCAGGGCGTTGAAGCACGCGGGGGAATCGAACCTGGGAAGGCAGAGCCAGTCGATGGAACCTTCCTTGCTGACCAGGCCTCCGGTGTGGAGGTCGCCGACCACCGCATAATCTTCAATTCGCGCCATGACATTACCCTGCCACACGCAGCCCGGAACGGAAGGGGAAAAGTGCGGGTGTAGCCTGAGCAAAATGGCAATCCATATTGGCACCTCCGGTTGGAGCTACGACCACTGGGAAAACGTCCTGTACCCGCCGGGCCTGCCCGTCCGGGACCGGCTGCAGTCCTACGTGGCCGCGTTCAGCACTGTTGAGTTGAACGCCAGCTTCTACCGCTGGCCCCGCGATACCACCTTTGCCGGCTGGAACCGGCGCCTTCCACCCGGCTTCAGTATGTCCGTCAAGGCTCCACGGGGGCTGACGCACGCCCGCAAGCTGTATTCGCCGGAAGTCTGGATAGAGCGGATCACCAGATGCTGGCATGAGCTGGGGGACAAACGTGCCGTGCTCCTTGTCCAGCTTCCACCCCAGCTTGAGCGCGATGATGCGAGGCTTGATTATTTCCTGGGAGCGCTTCCGGCCTGGATCAGGGTGGCGGTTGAATTCAGGCACCCCAGCTGGGACAGCCCCGAGGTGTATGCCCTCCTGGAACGGCATCAGGCGGCCTACTGCATCATGAGCGGCGCCAACCTGCCCTGCATCCTGCGGACCACCGCCCCCTTCACCTACGTCCGGCTGCACGGGCCCGACCAACAGCACCTGTATGGCGGCTCCTACTCGGACGCGGACATGCACTGGTGGGCTGACCGGATCAGGGAGTGGGACGGGGCGGGCATCGACGTCTACGCCTACTTCAACAACGACGGCGGCGGGAACGCAGTGCGGAATGCCCGGAGCCTGCGGGGGATCCTGGGCACCGGCTGATCGCTGCGGCAGCCCTGTGGCAGAGTGGTCCCATGGACACGGCTCCGCAGAACCCCGCCCAGGACACGGCACCTCCAGGCCGGCAGAACATGAAGGGCCACTACGCCCTCTCCGGAAGCCAGTTCTTCCGGCTGGCACACCGGCTGTCCGACGCGCTCAATGACGTCCGGATTCGGCTGGCCAAGCGGTGGAAATTCACACCGCAGACCATCGCCTACCAAGGCTACGGTTCCACCACCCGGGTGCGGGTGCTGGGGAGGGTGCTGCTGACGCAGACGCCGCTGCCCGGCAGCAAGGCAGAGCACGAAGCGAAGAACGG